>ERZ827524.2094-NODE-2094-length-15677-cov-3.017539_pt1 | contig 15677 bp, 21 predicted proteins | sample MGYA00519702_ERZ827524 | MGnify/ENA primary metagenome ERZ827524 (study PRJEB31778, sample SAMEA3449341) | human gut metagenome | biome: human gut; feature: human-associated habitat; material: faeces | place: United Kingdom | collected 2010/2012 ...
CCACCACAGTAGAAAACAACATGGTGTTCAATTTTTCTTGTGTGTACTTCTCTGCCTGCAGGTATTCTGGCAAGCGTTCCTGTGCCTTTGCAACAGAAGTAGCATAGGAATAATTATAACATCCTACCGGGATCCCCTGTGTAGTTGCCCCGACATAATTTCTCTGGAAGGCATCCTCTTCCCTGCACTGTTTATTAATTACCTTTAAAATTGCAAAATCGATACCGGAATTCTTTACCTTATCCCACTGAATGGTTCCGTTCCACTTTGCCACGTCAATTCCCTTCATCACATGAACCCTCCATTTATAAACGCATAAACCAGGCACCCGATGGGTACCATAATCACATACAGGATACCCAACAGTACTGCCAGAATGAATAATATCGTTTTCAGTGTTTCAATTGCTTTCTTCATACCTGCTCCTGCTTCATCGCATATACGGCTGCTTCAATTAATGTATTCAAATGTTCATCAGAAATGCTGATATTCTTCTGTTGCAGCTGTTCTTTTAAGAACTTTGTTACGATAGCTTTCTTTTCCGGTCCCGTCTTATCTCCGAGGACGGTCTGCTCTGCAGATCTGACAGCCAGCTCTACCCATTTCAGAAGCCACTCATGTTTCGTTCCTTCCACCTGCAGCTTGATCCAGGGAACCAGATACTTCGCAATCAGGATAATTACCAATACCAAAACCGCCTTTAAGATTTCAAATACTACATCATTCATAATTCTATTTTCTCCAATTCTTTTACTTTTGATTGATCTTTATGTTTCCTACAGTTCTCTGTCTTTGCTTTCCATATAATAAACCCGGTATGGACTCCAAGCTCTGCGAATGCAGCCGGAATACCCACGCTTACAATGGAAAGATCTGAAATATTCAGGTACTTTTCTCCGCTCAATGCCGTAAGCAGGTAGCAGAATATCACAAACAGCCATACTGCACGGAAATTATAATAGTAGAGCTTGTCTGTAAAACCTCTGCGAAATAATAACTTTCTCATCTCTTTACTCCTGTTCGTGTGCCTGCTTATTGATCCGCTTTTCAATCTTGTCAATTGCCTCTGTGACCGGTCCATTACATCCCTGTTCTTTCAGTCCTTTCAGACACGCAAGCAATCCATAGGTTAACAGACACAACTCTGTTTTCATGGCTTTAATATCTTCATCCTGCTTATTTTGTCGGCTGAACCATTTATAGCCGGCAATTAAAACTCCTCCAATTGTAACAACTGCTCCCAGGACGCTTGCACTGGTGATGATGGTATTTGCATCTATGTACATCGGTATCCCTCCTTCCCCCATAAGTAATATCTTGGCCGTTGACGTATTTGCATCTCCGGTAAGAATCTTTTTAATACCAGGTAAAATAAGTATCTAATCCAATCATCCAGTACAATGCATAGCATAGCTATCGGTATCCATAACAAAAAGAAGTATAAGCATATCTGTCCCATCAAATTAAATGGCAAGTTTGAGTAGTCCCATACATTCCATTCCAACCAAATATTTACCACGCAGCCTGTAATAAATTCCATAGCTGTTATAATGACCGCCCCTACAACACTCTGAAACAATAATGATTGATTCCATTTATAGTAATGCTCATTTAATAACCCAACCACCACAAAACAAAGACCTCCAAGTAGAAACATGGTCCAGTGAGTTCTCCCTCTCCACATCATCTCCATCCATATATAAATCCAGCCTCCAATCAGAAATAAAATTCCCTCCATCATGCAGCTCCTTCCATCTGTGTCAGATATTTCTTATAGACCTCATTTTGGTATTCTTCCGGAATTGCGATCCCATATGAAATATTCTCTACCTGCTCTTTTTCACTGCACGCATTTATCCATTCACAAAGATTATTACGATATGTGGTCTGAAAGTTCACAAACAGCAGTGCTTTATTGATAATAAGCTGCATATCCTCCCTAGAATACATCTTGCATCTATTATCCGAATTCTGATATGAGATCTTTTCTTCTGTGCTTGCCTGAAGTTCCAATTGTTTACCAAATAAAAATGTCGTATCTTCATCTGTCAATGGAAAGTGTTCCGTTCCAGTTGAAAGTTCAATGTCAAACCCGGCTGTCTTAACCATCTGGTAGGTGCTCATAATTTCCTGTTTCTTATATTCCTTAACCTCTTCTAAGGTCGGTACATAAGGTTCTGGCTCCGGTTCAGGTTCCGGCTCTGGTGGTGCAACATAAACGGATCCATCATTGCTGAACTGTATACCATTTTCAATTTTCCTGTATACAGTCGTAAAATCTGAATAATCCCATGCATCCTCTTTTTCTTTTCTTGAAAGTGTGAATCCTTTTTCTTTCTCCGGCATATCTCCAATTAACTGAACAATGTTCTCTGATACCCGGCTAAAATTTACTTCATACTCGGTCTTAAGACCTAAATATTTCATTATGAGCATGGCGCTCTCCTTTCTCCGGCGTTGCACCGGTGCAATTTTCATAAAATAAAGAGCCAGCTTTCACTGACTCTTTTTAACATGATTTTTATTAAATTTTTATTGACCTAAACAGTAGTTTGAAAGCTAACAATAACCAAATATATATGGATTATCACGATGGAAAGTATGGGATTAATACTAGCTCTAGTCGAGGTGCCGATACATTCATCCCTTTTAAGAGTGATTTAAAGAGATTTTATACCACAATTACAGGAACAAGTGCCTTAACTCAATACACGGTTGGATTTAAGCCTAAAATAATATTGTTTTGTGTAGCAGCAGGAAATAGAAATAGTGTTGCTATTTATGACGGAATTACAAACAAATGTTACTACAACGGATATTTTGATACGCCATATGAAATTGGGTCTTGGGTACAAGGAGCATATCGTATTGCCGAAATTAATGATACTGGTTTCAAAGCAGAATTTCTTGGATCGTGGAGTGGATATCCAGTGGTTATTCTAGCATTTGGGTAAACTTAGGCAATTCTCCTTAAATAACCCTGAGCAAATTGTCCAGCGTTATTTGAAATTATATAACCAGTATCTCCCTTTTTGAGCTCTATTGTGTTATATATGGTTGCCTGTCCATTGTGTGTCGCATATTCTATTAATTTATCATTGATATATAAACTCGTATAACTTGATGTAGTTGATAACATATAAGAATATGTTCCATCATATAACACAGTGAATTTTTTAGCGGAATCATCATACTCAAAACCATAAAAATATTGTCCTTTAGATGCGAGCTCTGTCTTTGATAAGTTACCCAAATTTGTGCCAGACATATATATGTCTGCGCCATTAAAACCACCTCTAAAAGGGAACACTGTATCAGCACCTGCCTTTGTTTTATAGCCTGTGATTTCTCCTGTTGATTCATCTATCACAGGTTTGAACCCACCTAAGTCCATTAAACTACTGTATACTTCCTTAACTGCATCCGCACCGGCAATCATGTTTTCACTTTTATTTGCTTCAATCTCTTCCTTGGAATTTAATACTTTTCCAAAGAGACGCATCCAGACGCGCCCCAAATTATCCTTACTTACAAATCTTTTCGTTGCCATGATTTCATCCTCCTACTTAAGCATATTGTCAATCTCTGTTGTAGTCAGTTCCACAAGCGGTATGTTTCCTCCTGAGATAAATTCACCCTCACCACATTATCTTCAATTGAGGCTCCCTTTTTGATAAGTACATCCCCTTGCCTGACTAACATAACTACGTCTACAATATCCAGATCTGGCAGTTCCTTTATTCTTGCTGTTATCGTTGGTGTTGTTCCTCTTCTCATGGCGTCACCTCATCCACTTCTGCGTCCGTGAGTTCCTTGATATCATCGATCTGCATCTGAAGATTTCCTGCCACATTTCCGGAAAGAACGTCTTTAAGCGTTGCAAACCATTCTGTAAACTCTGCTTTTTCCTGATTCTGCCAGTTAACCGTGTTTTCCACAAATGACTTATAGAAATCTTCCAGCTTTACATAAAGAGTTGTAGAATCAAACTCTGCAAAGGGAGTTGCCATGCCACATACTGCATTATTTAATCTTGTGTCTGTGATATTGGTCTGATTGATTGATATCACTCCTGCTGCCACTGCGATCTCTGCAACAATGTAATCTTTGTGTTCTGCATCCCTTCTGATCTCCGGTGCAACCGGATTTACTGCCGGAGTTCCTTCTCTGTATTCATAATGGATTTCCCGATCATCCTTATCCCAGGTAATTGAAACGCGGTCAATTCTCGATAATACAGCGTCTGCCACAGGAACCGTAATTGTTATATCCTTCGTACTCTGATAACGATACCCATCAATAATTGCCCCTCCAGCTTTCATGGTTAATGTCATATCACCGTTGGCCAGTACCTGCAGATTCGTAGATTCTTTCATAAAAACTCCAGAATAGACCAATTCCCTGAAGTATCTGGCAAAATCATCCGCAAGATAGGTGCGATCATACTTCCCATCTACCATGTGTGCATCAAAGGGAAATGATTTTTCACATGCTAATGCCATTTTGCTCCTCCTTCTAATATTGTGCTTTAATTAAAGATATCAGTGTTGGAACATCATCTCCAAAGGTGACTACCACACTGGACTCTTTCTTTGAAAACCCCTTCTGAATACCCTTTACCTGTGTATTCAGTATGATTCCCCATTTATCATCCACGCAGGTGACCATATCCCCAAGTTCAAAGAACATGGACTTGTTCATATTGATCTTATTTGAAAAGCATTCCGCCATTGCATAGGATACCAGTTTCTCATTTCCTTTGGTTTTCAGTTGTTCCAGGTATTCCTGATCGGTAATGTCTCTGTCACTGATGGAAGAACCGTTATAAAACATTTCATACCGGTCAATACCTTTTCCTGCACCAACCGTCTGCATAATGCGTTCTTCATCTTCACCCTTACCACCAATCAGGCAGACATTTTTATAGTTCTTTGCATTCTTTTCATAATTCTGGGTACTTACGTTTCCAAAGTCTCTTGAAAAGATACATGGTTCCACTGTTCCCTGGGTCCGGTCCCTCCCCATATAGGTTTCAAAATAAAAAAGCCGCTCCTTCATATCAAGACGCAGCCGAAATCCTATTCCTGAAGTTTTTGAAAGATCTGTCAATGCCGTAAGCAGGTTATCATAGGATATCTGCTTTTCTATAGAATTCAGATTAAAATTATGAATCTCTCCTAGCCGGATCAGTGACATCTTGCGATCCTCATCATCCGGAGCAATGACCTGATCCAGTACCATTTGTCTCATCATCAGCTCCGGAGTCCCTGTCATTACCATTTTTCCCCATATAATTCTCTGTGACAGATATCTGGAAGCCATATAACCTTGCACCTGAATGGTTTCATTTCCTTTTGCATCTGTTTTCATAATTTTGTATGTAATGATTCCCGGTTCAATCTCATCCGTTTTATACAAAATATTTCCAATCTGAAGCATTCGGTTTAATTTTTCAGTAAAGACAAAAGTAGCCTTAAAGGAGCCGGGTTCATGGAACTTCGTTTCCCATATAACAGCTTCATACACCTTAAAAGAGTCAATAATATTAATTTCCGGATCTAAGATATAAAATTCCATCGTTATACCCCCGGATATCTCTTTTTATAATAAATTTTTACTTCCAACATAGACTCTCCCTCTTGTGCCCCATACCTTAAAAGATTATCTCCCGGCTCCAGTTCAAGAAACGTGTAGCCACCACCGGCAATATCAATATATCCCATAAAGTTTTCCGTAACTCCAAGCCGGTTTCTTATGATTGATCTGTCCTCACCAGTTTTTATACGAATTTCATCGCCATCTGCCATAGTTGTATTGATCTGAATAAATTTCCGTGTTTTAACATCAAACAGCATTGGATTTTTCAGTGCACCATGTGCTATAAAGGCGATTTCCATTCCGATCTTTACCGGAGAATCATTATGTATGGTTGCTATTAATACCGGGTTCTTATAACCGAATATGACACCTTCCTCCGGAATACTGAGAGGAAAATGAAAATCCCCGATATAATCCGCAATGTTGTGAACGGATTCTGTTTCATCCGTCCAGTACGGATCAGGGGCTTCCAGTTTTACCTCATATTCTTGCACTGTAGACACATCCGTAAATTTAAACTTCGGGCTTTTCGTAACAACAGCCTTCAGAATACGCCTTTGTCCACCATAATAATGATTAATCGTGATTTCATCCTGTGGTACAAATAAATAGAGCAAATCGTTACGAATTGTCTGCATCTGATAGGTTGTTTCTGCCTGTATCTGTCCTTTCAGTGTCAGATCTCTGCTTACCACATAGGTATTCACCAATGTTTCGCCAACCTGAGCATACCCCTGTGAAGTCACGACCTTGGCTTCCACACGATCTCCACCCTCTATGGAATTGAACCATAACGGTTTTTTTGTAAGTTCTAAGGCTTTTCTGCTGTTTGAGACAATTACTATTCTATCTGTTACCATTCTTCTGCTGCCTCCTTCTGCGATTCCCTGAACTTCCTTGTTGTTTCAATCACATCATCCGTCTCACTGTAAATATTCACCACCTGATCTATGTTATACTGTTTTCCGTACCCTTCTGACTTTTGATCTTCCGTTACGGAGTATTCTCCTCTCATATCCGGAGTAGTCTGTATCTGCTGTGTCATACTCCTTACCGCGTCTAGCGCAAGATAGGCTTTTTCACTTACTCCCATTGCAAATCCTTCCGGGATCCCATATCCAATACGCTTAAATACCTTCGATGGAGAGTTCATCTCTAATGCAGATCTAGTTGCACTTTCTACTGCCTGTGCCAGTTTCTGTGCTGCTGCCACTGCCGTAGGAATACTTGCTTCAATACCTGCTGCCAGTCCCTGCCCGATTCCCTGTCCGATGGGTTTGAACTTCTCCGAAGATAACTGTTCTTCAATCGGGCTCTTAATACCAGTACATAGCTCATTTACCGTAGTATTTAATGTGATTCTCTTCTCATTATCATTAATACCATCCGTAATTCCCTGTACCACTGCTTTACCAGTGTCCTTAGTCTTCTCGGAACTATTTGCAGCTCCTTCTCCCTCTGCTCCAACACATCCGGTAGATGTGTTGATAGCATCAATCACACCATCTCCGACTTCAGTACTCTTGTTTATGGCTTCTTCCATCATGCCATCCTGTCCATCTATCATTCCCTGGACAGTCTGTTGACCGACATTTTCACCGGATGCATAAAAATTCTCTGCTTCTTCATCAATGGCCGTTGATGCCATTAATATTTTTTCTCTGGTCTCAGTATCCAGCCTTTCCCATTCTGAAGAAGCCATCAGTTCATTGACCAGCTGATTGGGAATCTGCTGTATCGTTTCTGCGGAATCTTCCACGGCTCCTGCAGAAGATTCAATTGCCGCAGCTACTTTTTCACGTATCTCGGGACTCATTCTCTCCCATTCCAGAGAGCCTGTAAAAGAATCCACCAATCCTTTTGCGGTTTTATCCCCACCACCTTCTTCCACAGCCACCCAGGATCCATCCACCCATCTTTGGGATGCATTTACTCCTGCGGTATAATATTCTTCTGCCAGACGCGTTGCTGTCTCATCCGACAACTCCAATGCATCCGAGAACATTTCACCTGCAGATTCCAGTTCAGGGCCTGTCATATCCATGAATGCCTGAACATATCCTGCGCCTTCCGGTCCCATATTGGCCAGTTTGGCAAGCAGACCATCATCAATACCTCTGGCCGCAAGTGTGTCCATATTATCAGCCCAGTTCTGCATTGCATCCAACTGATCCTGTAAGTTGGTTAAAATTTCTTCCTTCGATACGGATGCTGCTTCGGCTACAGCATCAAAAGAATTGACCTGGCTTTCCAGTGCCTTTTGTAAGGATTCCGTTTCTTTCTGTAACTGCTCATCTACCTCCCCTAAAGAATCCGCATATTCTCCGCAGGCTCCGGATGCATCACTCATGGATTGTGCCTGTTCATCAATCACGCCAATATTTTCATCCATGTATTGCCGCAAAAGATCCTGCTGCTCACACAGATCTGCATTGCTCTGTACCAGTTCATCATTTTCCTGAAGCAAGACAAGCTGATCTGTCGTGACCTTTGAAAGGATCTCCTGATGTCTCTCCAGTGCTTCTGATTCCTGCTCAGTCAGCTCTACCTTCATCATCAGTCCATCAATATAATCTTGATTAGCATGAGCAGCCATCAGGGTATCATCATTGACTTCATTCTGGATCTCCATCAATTTGATTTCATTGTCAATTTTCTGATCTTCCAGCTCATTGATTTTTTCAAGCACACTCTCTAACTGTGCCTGTTTCAGCTGTGTATTAATATAGGTTTCCCAGGATTCTGACGCCTGCAATACCTTTCCGGTCTGCTGATCTACAGAAAGATTCAGTCCCTCAAATGATGTATTTAATTTATCTACAATCTCTTTTACACGTCTTTTTTCTTCCGCCGAGAGTTTTTCCTTGGAATTCAGGTCTGCCAGTTCATCTTTTAAACCTGTGATATACTGGCGTTCCGCTTCAAACCCGCTCCGAAGTGTCTGTGCACTATTGGCCAATGTCTGAGACTTGCTTTCCAGCCTATCTGCGCTGTTAGCCAGATCCTCTACTTCCGGCGATATATCTTTAATTGTACCTACAAACTTCGTTACCTCAACCGTACAGAATGCCAATCCTGCTGCCAGCATTCCAATGGGATTAAGGCTTAATGCTGCCGTAAACCCTTCTGTTGCAATTGTGGAAGCCAACACTGCGGCCTCATAAGCCAGATATCCCGCAACTGCTCCCTTCAGTACATTTGCAATGGTATCTCCGTTCTCGATCACCCAAGACACACCATCAATCATTCCCGGAAGAGCTTCTGTTGCCGTTTTGATAAACTCTTCTGCAAGTTCATCCACATCTTCTGCTAAGCGGTTTAATGATATACCCAGATCCCCATCGGAAATCTGGTCTTCCAACATACTGATTGCATCTGTCGCACTATCAACCGATGTTTTCATCGTATCATCAAACACATCATAGGCAGCGATCCCAAGTCCTTCCAAAGCAGACTTCATAATCGTAATCTTGCCCTTAAGATTATCCTGCATGGTTGCTGCCATCTTCTCTGCTGCTCCATCACAGGAACGAAGAGACGCTGCATAATCATTAAAGGATTGTCCTGCCGCTTTTGCCTGCTCTGATCCTCCCGCCATGATTGTCTGAAGATTGGAATAATGATTCTGTCCTGCTATACTCTTGGCAAGATTCGCCTGCTCCTTATCCGTAAGGTTGTCCCAGACGTCTCCCATTTCATTTAATATCAATGACAATTTACGGATATTTCCACGACTGTCATAGACCTGCACACCATACTTTTCCAGTTCCTGATTACACTGTTTTGTATTCGTTGCAAGTCTGGTCATAATAGCACTAAGCGCAGTTCCTGCTTCACCACCTTTAATGCCGGCATTCGCCATCGTTGCCAGCACAGCAGTAACATCCTCAACCTCATATCCTAAGGAATGTGCTGTTGCTGCACAGTTTTTATAGGACTCTCCCAGTAATTCTACCGTAGTATTGGATGTAGACATGGCCTCTGCCATCATATCTGCAAAATGTCCAGCATCCTGCGCTTCTAAACCAAATGCCGTAAGATAGTCAGTTACAATGTCTGATGCCTGCGCAAGATCCATGTTTGCCGCTGCTGCCAGATTTAAAACCGGCTGTATACCTTCAAGCATCTGTTTCGTATTCCATCCGGCCAGTGCCATATAAGAAAATGCGTCTGCTGCCTCTGATGCGGAATAGATCGTAACCGCGCCCATCTGTCTTGCTTTCGCAGTAAGCGCTTCCAGATCACTTCCTGTAGCCTTTGATAAGGCTGCCACATTACTCATGGATGCTTCAAATGTGGAACCCACATCAACCGCATAGGTGGCTGTTTCTTTTAATCCGTCTGCCAGTTTCTGTATTCCTGCCTTAATTACATCAGCTGCGAGATTCGCTTTCAGCACATCACCAAACAGATTGACTTTATCTGAAGCCTCACTTACCTCATTACCGAACTCATCAATGGACTTCGCCGTATTATCGTAGGAAGACCTGGCTTCCCGGATATAGGTTTCATTTTCCTGCATACTTGCATTGATCGTTGCAAGTTCAGTATCTGCCTTATTGATTTCCGTCTGATAATTGGTAATGCGGTTATTGAGATTTTCCAGTGCCGTCTTTTGTTTTTCATATGCACGATTACTGTCCGTCAAAGCCTGTTCGTACTCAGACAGTTCCTTAGAGCCTTCCTCATATAACCCTTTGGCTTCTTCCAGTTTTTGAGCAGCTTCTTCCCTCGCCCTGGAAAGGCTTAAGAGTTTCTGTTCCTCCTGCTCGTAGACACGAATAGACGCTTCCTGTACCTTTTGATACAGTTCTTTCTTATGAGTCACCTCTTCTGCAATCTTACTATAGGCTTCCTGTTTCTTTGTAAGTGCTTCCAAGGAATTCTGATTCTTAGCAAATTGAGCAGTCAGTAAGGCCAATTCACTCTTATACTGATTGGTTGTATTTTTACATGCAGTCAGGGCAGTCCGGAACTCTTTTTCCCCATCTACAACGATCTTTGCGCCAATTTTCTTCTTGTCGCTCATATTTTTACTCCTTAAAGATCCAATATGGATGTCCGCTTTTCAGGCAACACATAGATTTTCTTTTCGATCATCATGTTGTATCGTTCCTGATAGGCATATAACATCTGATTAAAATATCCCAGTCTCAGCATCCCAATTTCATGGTTACTAAGGCCAAAAATCACGCCATTTGCCCGTAACCTCCAAAACTGTATGGGTTCATCTTCGAAACCCTTCTTTACTTCTTCACAGATCTGGAGGTCTTCACGTTTTTTTGCTCTAAACAGCGGACAAATTCCTCATGAAGCTGCGCCGCCACGGTTTCACGGTCAAACTGCATATCTAAGACAGCCATATTGACATCAATATCTGGTACCGGATCCCCCTGGGCTAAAGCAAACTCTTTCCCCTCCTGCGCCATCGTTTTAATTCCAATCCGTATTGCCTTTAATGACGGTTCTGTAAGTCTGAAATCCGGGACTTCCTTTCCCTCCTCATCGGTTCGGGTTTTAATCCGTCCATTTTCGTCCCGCTGGAATTCAAGCCCCAACAACTTTCTTTCAAATGCCGGTAAGGATCCGAACTCATCCTGTACTGCTTCACAGACATTAATGTCACAGCGGATCGGATACTTCTTTCCCTGAAGGATAATTGTATTTAAGTTTTCAAACATAATTCATTCTCCCAATGAAAAAGAGAGTATGCAGTATCTACCACATACTCTCCCTTATTTTTGTTGCACCGGTGCAACTACTCTGTGATATTCAGCGTAGTCTTAATGAAGTTTTCCGCTTCAAGCTCTGTATCAAACACATTGGTGCTCTTCCACTGTGTATCATCCAGTGCAGTAATCGATCCTTCAATTGAAGGAGTCTTAAAGGTGATGTTTTCACCCTTAGTCTCATATTCCATTGCTGCTTCCGTGAACTTCGACTTGTATACAACAACCGCCACATACTGTTTCTCACCATCCAGCATTTCTTCCATGCAGAAGCCAACACCGACATAGTTCGCGTTATCCCCCGTCTTATATTTTACGTTCTTTCCATCCTCTGACACTTCATGTGAGAATACAACTCCCTGTGCCTCCTTCGGAAGCCGGTCTGTACCCAGCTTGATGGTTCCGTCCTTGAACTCCCTGGCATATTCGGAAAGAATATTATCAGCATAAAGCTTTGCTTCGTTGTAGTTTGGCGTGACATTCACGGCGATTGCTTTACCACACTTAAATCCATTTTCATATACCGGAGTGGTTACTCCACCCGTAGTTGTCTGTGACTTTAACTTTGCAATATAAGGTTTTGCTAATCCAATATAAGCCATCTTTTTATTCCTCCTGTCTTCCTTCTAACCACGAAACAGAAAAGATGGTCTGTCTCGTATTCTCTGTTCCTGTTAACTCATCACCCAGAAAACTCCTGATCGATGATACAATAAATCCGGCTTTTTCCAGTGTGTTGCGTATGATCTTCTTTGTTTGCAGATAATCAAATTCTTTTGGTGAAAACAGCTGGATCTGTAGGTCTGTTTCATCTGCCAGAACCTCATTATCTCCATGAAATGCCGGACGTTCATCTTCATAGGTAAATATAATGTATATCTCACTTTTCCCATCATCATTACGGTCCTGATCCACTGGTAACCCCGTTGCATTTCCCAAAAGATCTATGATCCGTTCATTCAGCGTCATAGCGAATCCACCTTTCTGTCAAATGTGTCCTGCAGAATCTTATGTATCTCATTCTCCGCAGCATTACGGGCCGGCACAATAAACGGCTGTGCAGGACGTCCTTTGTATCCGTATTCCTTCCAGATCGCCTTCAATGCGTTACTTACCGGATAAGTCCTAAGTGCATTGACGCTCTTTCCACTCTTCCGGTGGAATTTCTTCACCTTGGAATATCCACGCGGTCCCACATTAACAATCACGGCCCCATCCCTTGTCCTTTTTACTCTGGCCGCTTTAATGGAATCAATCATTTCGGAATCACCCTCATGCTGTATGCTGGCTCTTGCCGACTTTTTCATTGCAGCTTCCAGTACGGGAGCAGCTTCCTTTACTCCCTCCTCAGCAATTTCATAGAAGTTAAGATTAAAGAGGCTCTCAAAATCATCCTCATAACATGACATCTGCGCCATTACTCAACCTCCTCACAGGTGATTTCCATGGAATCAATACTTTTACAATAGGTGCGTCCGATTCTATATTCGGTACCTTCATAAATCACCCTGGATGGCCGGTATGTTTTGTTGTTCTTAACAATACATCCCATCTGATAATCCTCCGGGTGAACGTCAAAGATCCGGGAGGTTTTCACCCCTGCCCGCAACGCATCATAATATTCCGTCCTTCCTACCGATTTGACCTCTGCAAATATTTCATTTTCCTGGCATTCTTCTCCAGTCTCAAAGCCGTTCCGGTTTCTGGTTCTTCCGGTAACTGTAATTAGCTTAATCAGCTCGTTTCTCACGATATTCACCATCCAGACTTAAGGCATCCCGAAGACCTTCATAGCTCCTGCGATATTGCTCACCTTTGCCCTGAAAGTCCTCCTCTGCCTTCACGTATAATTCCAACGCTTTATAAAGCAGTGCATCCTCCTGGAGTTCACCGTTCACATTCAATGCCACAATCCCCACTCTTCGCAGATCAAGCGCTCCTGCTTCAATGTCTGCCTGAATTGTACCATCCAGTTTCTCATTCTTTATCCGAATTGAGTCCTTCACCTGTTTCAGTAACTTTTCCGGTATTTTCATCACTGCTCACCACTTTCTTTCTGGAAACGGCTTTTCTTGACTTGGCTGCCGTCTCATTCGTTACTTTTTTTTTACCATCATGACAACCATAGAATTCAGATCTACCGGCTTACCGTCTGCAAGCATAACCGCTTTTTTGATCTGATCATCGTTATCATGGTCTTCATATTCCTTCATGCCGATCCGCATGTTGGTGTTCAGCATATAATCCGCAAAATTGAACATTACTGCAAACTTGGTATCTGCAGATACTGTATCCGGGAATGCAGGCACATACTCTGTAAAGTTAACCTTTCTTCCAAGGATGGTGTACTCCGGTTTTCCTGCAATTCCCATGGATACTCTGGCAATAGGCTGTCCATTACTGTCCTTCAAGCCAAGAAACTTAGTAAAGAAAGTCTTCTTGCGCATATACCACTCAGTACCATTGCTGTATTCATCCGGAAGAGCTGCTTCTGCAGCAAGGAAATCATCATAAGTCGGATCAGAACCTTCTGCAATTTCAATGGTCTGTCCTACAGGAGTCTCCTTGGTAAGAATGCCCTCCGGCATATTTCCGGTATTTCCTGTTCCGTTGAAGGAGGCTGATTCGATTGCCTTTACAATTGCATCTGCAATATTCTTAGCCAGTGTAGCTTCGAAGATTTCCAGCGTCACATTATCCACTGCAATAGAGCACGCTACAACGCAGCGTAATTTGTAATAGGAAAACGTAATGGATCCTAATGTTTTCTTCTGTTTGTCAGAAGTTCCTCTTTCCGAGGTCCATGTAGCTACCGGCTTTGCTGTTGAAGTCGGAATGCTTACACCGCCCTTGTAAAAGGTCTTCGTCATCTTGGCATAAATACCACCGACCGTTTCCAGCTTCTCAATAATCTTATTGAGAATCGTATTCGGAATCACGGCCCCTACATCTGTTGATGTAGTTACTTCATCCTGATTGCTCATTTTGATCGGTGTACCATTCATAACATAATTCATGAACTGGTTTCTGTACTCCAACTGATCATCCTGCTGATTTACGATCACATTTACTGCCCCTTCTACGCCAACATCAGATAAAGGTGGCTTTACTGCCCCTTTCATTGCTTCCACAGCTGCTTTTCGTTCCTTGAATTCATCAAACTGCTTGTCCAGATCTTCCACTTCCTTAACCGCAGCATTATAATCCTCGGTTTTCCCCTCATTCATGGCTGTTTCAGCCTTATCAATGAGCGCGTCTCTCTGTGCTTTGTACTCTTCGTAATTCTTAAACATTGTTTGCTTCTCCTTTCAGCTTTAAAATTGTTAAGTTTTGCTGCATCCTCCGTCTATCCTTCTCCCCCTGATCCGGATTCATAAATGCTGCTCTCACCTTTTGTTTCACCTCGTTGCTCAGCACCATAGCAACGGAGTTGTGATATGTAATCGGAGTATCAAAATCATCAAAAACCCCGTTATCACCAATAATCTCATCCACAAAGCCGTATTTCTTTGCTTTTTCTGCATCCATCCAGGTCTCTTCATTCATCAGACTTAATAATTCTTCATTTGTCATGCCGGTTTTCAGCCGGTATACATTGGAAATGGCTTTATTTGCCACTTTCAGAGTATCCGATGCATGATCCATATCCCGGTAATCGCCTCTTGCGGCACAGGATACATTGTGAATCATGTATTGAATCCCCGGATTTGCCTGAACCACATTGGCTGCGCAGGAAATTACGGTTGCAATGGATGCACAGATTCCCGTAATCACAACGGTTGTCTTACCCTGATAGGAATGAATCAGATCATAAATCTCATTTCCTGAAAACACATCCCCACCACCGGAATTGATCTTAATCACGACATCATCACCTGCTGCCTCATCCAGCTCTTTCGCAATATCATTAGGACTGGTAGCATCATACCCCAACCATTCATAGATCCACTTATCATCATTTGATACAATGGTTCCCTTGATATTTATAATTTTCATGAGTTACCTCCCGTCGTTCTCTCTTCCGTATCTTTTCTTAGCAACGGAAGATCGCCTCCATCCAGCGGTTCCAGATTAAAGTATCTTCTTACCTCATTCGGTGTCATAATTCCACGATCCACAAATCCAACTAAGTTTAACTTCGTTGACATGGAAGCAAAGGTAAGCGCGCTGGATTCAAATATAATCTTATTTCCGCATCCTCTTTCCCTTCTGGAAAAGAGTTTTCTGGTATATTCATTGCTCATCTGCATTACAACAGGCTCAATGCAGGCTTCATAATAAGATATCCATTCATCCTCGTTATAGCTGGATGTTACAATCTTTTTATTGGTATTGAAAAAAGCATAAATA
>ERZ827524.2100-NODE-2100-length-15631-cov-3.551425_pt1 | contig 15631 bp, 15 predicted proteins | sample MGYA00519702_ERZ827524 | MGnify/ENA primary metagenome ERZ827524 (study PRJEB31778, sample SAMEA3449341) | human gut metagenome | biome: human gut; feature: human-associated habitat; material: faeces | place: United Kingdom | collected 2010/2012 ...
AATCATTTTCTTACGGTCTTGGCAGTAAATGCTTCGACCTGTACTGAATAGTTACACTATCTCTTTAATGAATCACTTTAATATGAACTTCCTCTGCATTTTCAAGCTCTACACTGATATTCAGCTTACCGCCGAGATTCGTCTTCATCTTGCCTCTGCTCTTTCCGTCCTCAAATACCTCATATTCGGTATCCTCGCACAGGCCTAATGTAATCTGTGCATCTTCATTTCCGGAAACTGTAAATTCAACACTATCCGTCGTTTCCTTAAAGTAAAAAACGCTCGTTCCAGGAACCGATTCATATACGAATAATCCATTTCTTTCAAGCTTCGTCATCGTCTGAAAGGTCTTCACCTTATACAAATCACCTTCGTATTCAAAATCCTCAAGCTTCTTCTTTTCTGCCAGCTCATGATTGCCGAAGCTGATGGTTCCATCACTTTCTTCACGAAGTAATTCTTCTACAACAGCCATTTGTATTTCCTCCTGATTGTACATTTGCCGTACCTGTTCTATATATGGTAAGTATAAACTATTTAGTTTTTGACGTCAAAGGAAATCTGTCCTTTTCGGAAACCAATCGTAACCTGATCCCCGGCATGGATTTCACCTGCAAGGATCTTCTCCGCAAGCGGATCCTCAATCACGTTCTGGATGGCTCTCTTTAATGGTCTCGCACCCATCTTGTAGTCCGCATATTTGTCCACAATATGCTCCTTTAAGGCATTGCTGAAATGAAGCTTTAACTCCATTTCCTTCTCGCACCGCTTCGAAAGATGACTGCTGAGAAGCTGCACGATCTCCAGCATTTCCTTCTTTTCCAGTGTCTTAAATACAATAATATCATCAATACGGTTGATAAATTCCGGTTTAAAGATCTTTCTTACCTCTTCCATAACTCCGGACTTCATTTTCTCGTAATCCTGCTCCCTGGTTGTTTCCGTAAGGAACCCTAAGTTCTTCGGAGCAATGATTCTCTGAGCCCCGGCATTGGAGGTCATAATCAGTACGGTATTCTTAAAGCTGACCTTACGTCCCTTGGAATCAGTGATATGCCCATCATCCAATACCTGAAGCAGTACATTAAACACATCAGGATGTGCCTTTTCAATTTCATCAAAAAGCACTACCGAATACGGATTCTTCCGGATCTTCTCACTCAGCTGTCCGCCTTCTTCAAAGCCGACATATCCCGGAGGGGAACCGATCATTTTCGATACGGAATGACCTTCCATATATTCGGACATATCGACACGGATCAGTGCGTTTTCCGTGCCAAACATGGCTTCTGCAAGAGCCTTGCTAAGCTCGGTCTTTCCGACTCCGGTAGGTCCTAAAAACAGGAAAGATCCTATCGGACGGTTCGGATCCTGCAATCCGACTCTTCCCCGCCGTATTGCACGCGCCACTGCGGACACTGCTTCTTCCTGTCCGATAACCCTCTTATGGAGCTCTTTTTCCAGGCGCAGCAACCGGTCGCTCTCCTTCTCTGTCAGCTTACTTACCGGAACCTTCGTCCAGGTAGAAACCACCTTTGCGATGTCACCTTCTGTCACTTCGATCCGGCTTTCGGCCTGCTTCTTCTGATAACGATCTTCTTCTCTTTGATATTTCTTAAGAAGCTTTTCCTGTTCCCTGTTGGTTTCTGCGGCTTCCTCAAGTCTTCCTTCCTTTAGCTGTTCTTCCAGAACAGCATCCAGTGCAAGAAGCTCTTCTCTTCGCTGCTGTAAGCCCTCCGGTACTTTGGAGTGCTGCAGACGTACCGCTGCGGAGGCTTCATCAATCAGATCAATCGCTTTATCCGGCAGATTCCGGTCATTGATATAACGCTCTGACAGATTCACGGCAGCAATGAGTGCTTCATCCGTAATCTGCACACGATGATGCTGTGCATATTTCCACGCAATTCCACGAAGGATGGAAAGAGCCTCCTCCTTTGTCGGTTCTTCCACATTTACCGGCTGGAATCTGCGCTCTAAGGCCGCATCCTTTTCAATATATTTGTGATACTCGGCAATGGTCGTTGCTCCAATAAGCTGCAGCTCCCCTCTTGCCAGTGACGGCTTCAGAATATTGGAAGCATCAATTGCTCCCTCGGCACCGCCTGCCCCGATAATGGTATGAATTTCATCCAGAAACAGGATAATGTCTCCATCCTCCTGTACCTCCCGGATGACTCTCTTAATTCGTTCTTCAAATTCTCCACGATACTTGGAGCCTGCAACCATTCCGGACAAGTCCAGCGTCATTAACCGCTTATTCTGAATCGTAAACGGAACATTGCCTTCCACAATACGGTTGGCCAACCCTTCTACCACGGCAGTTTTTCCGACCCCCGGCTCTCCAATGAGACACGGATTGTTCTTCGTCCTGCGGCTTAAGATCTCAATCACACGCTGAATCTCCATATCTCTTCCGATGACCGGATCCAGCTTTCCCTGTGCAGCAAGCGCGGTCAGATCCCTGCTGTACTGTTCCAGTGTTGAGGGCTGCTTCCTGTTATTATTCTTCTTATTCCGCAGATCCTCCTTGTAAATCGCCGGATCTGCTCCCATAACCACCAGCGTATCAACATAAACCTTCTGTACCGAAATGCCAAGGGTATTTAAGAGACGTACCGCTGCATTGTCCGGGTCCTTCAAAAGGGCCAGCAGAAGATGCTCTGTTCCGGCACTGTCTGCGCCAAACCGTTCAGCCTGCACATATGCCTCCTCCAATACTCTCCGTGCTCTCGGTGAATACATTCCCCGCTCTTTCACGGCGGTCTCCCCATCGGGAGCAATCAGATCCCGGATCATTTCCAGAATTTTATCTGCATCAGCACCGTTATCTTCCAGAATTTTGGCTGCTACGCCACTTTCTTCCTTAAGAAGTCCCACCAGAATATGTTCTGTACCCACATAACCGGTATGCAATCTGGCTGCCGTTTTCTCTGCAAGTGTCAGTGCCGCCTGCGCGTTCTTTGTAAAACTACCTGACCACACGTTTATTCTCCTCCATATTCCTGATATATCTCATTGACGAGTTCATAGACCTCGTCCTTACAAATTCCCTTACAAATTCCCTTTGCAAGGATTCCTTTCATCTGCTCCCGCATGCTTTGAAGTTCCCTGAGCTTATCCATATCAAGGCTGATTACTGCACCCTTCCGACGATCAAGCTGGATAAAGCCCTCCTGCTTTAAGACCGTATAGGCCTTGTTCACCGTATGCATATTAATTCCGATTTCATCTGCCATCTGCCGCACCGAAGGGAGCTCATCCCCCTCCTGAAGCTGCAGCGTGGCGATTCCATGAATAATCTGGTTGCGCACCTGCAGATATAAAGCTTCCTCACTGTTAAAATCAATTTCAATTATCATTTTTATAATCCATTCTTTTGAATAAAAGGAATAGCAGATGCTATTCCTTTTGTTTTTTATATGTCTTTATCGTCCATGTTCAAGAATTCAAATTCAAACTCATCGTCATCGGTCAGGAAGTTCTGCGCCTTCCGGGGCGCTTTCTTCACCGTTCCTTCGTTATTTTCTGCAGGTCTCCTCACAGGCTGTCCCTGTCGTTCCGGATTACTGTTACGCGAAGGTCTTCCTTCTCTTTCCGGTGCTTCTTCGCGTCCACGCTCTCTCCTTGCCGGACGCATTTCTTCTTCTCTTGAAGCCTTACCTGCACGCTCCTGTCTGCGCGGCCGTTCCTCTACTTCATCTTCCTGATAATCACGTCTGCGTCTTCTCGGAGCAGGTTCATCGAACTCTTCTTCGTCTTCTTCCTCATCTTCATCATAATCATATTCATATGCCCCCCTCAGCTTGATGATCAGGATAGTAAGTCCGATGAAAAGAAGAACGATCACAACTGCAAGAATAATGATAACAATATTTTTCTGGGATGACTCGGATTCCAGACGCGCTACATTCTCATTTGCTGTCGTAACAGAGGAAAATAAAACCTCCACATCTGCCATCGTACCATCAATGTTATTGTACAGATAATACTTTCCGGTATCCGGATTCTCTGTATCTGTCATATAAACCACTTCATAATCATTGTGCTCCGGCTCCGGCTGTTCTTCCGGTGCTTCTTCACTCCCATCGCCTTCCTGCACCTCATCCGGATTTTCTGCTTCGGATCCATCCGTTACCTCTGCTCCGTCTACTGCTTCTGAGCCATCCGCTTGTGCTGCATCCGTACTATCTGTTCCATTTGCGGCAGAAGCATTCGAACCAATTGCAATCAGGTCGGAACGAATGTATCCTTCTACAGTCTTCCCATTATATTCGCATCTTAACTGATACCATTTATTTCCTGCTGCATCATTTGCCTCTCCGATCAGGGTAATTGCTGTTCCATCAGGCAGACTGGTCACTACATCATGCTTCGTGGATGCACCTGCACGTACCTTGACATTCGAAGAACACTTTACTGTCGCTGCCTGCTCACCAATTGCGGTCGGCACGGTTGCTTCCGGTTTGGAAGCTGAAGCAGAGGTCGAAGCATCTGCGGACGAGGATGAACTATTGTCTGTCACATCAATCTTATCACTTGTTTCTACCAGATCGCTTCTTACATAACCGTAAGAGCCACCGCTTACCGGCACCTTATACCATACGGTTCCGGAGCTGTCCTTTTCTGCTCCGACAATATCAATCTTAGCCCCCTTTGAGGTCGATGCCACCACTGAGCTGTCTGTGCTTGCTTTCTCTCTGATTTTCGCTGTTCCGGCCGTTACGGTTCCCGTTGCTGCAAGGCTGGAAATGGTAGAAAGTCCAAAAACCATCATTGCAACTGCAAATCCAAGAATCCCTTTTTTCATAATTATCCTGTACCTTTCTTTCACTATCTTTCAAAACGCCTTCGTCCGCTCTCACCCTCCGGCCTTTCGCCGCTGAATCCGGACATCTGCTTATAGTTTTTCCTCTGCTGGCGCGCCTCATCTTCAATCTGCCTGTGATATGCCGCTTCGCACTTCGGACAAAGCCTTCCACTGCGGATATTCTCTCCACAGATCTCGCACCGCAGATAACCGCCTTTACTTTCAACAAGCTCAAAACGATTTTCCTTAATCATATCACGGATTGCCTTGTGTGACACCCCTGTCTGCGAGGAAATTTCTGCCACGTTAGCTCCATGGTGCTTTTCAAGGTACGATCTTACCTTTCCGTAGTCATCATATTCACATGCATTGCAATCCTCACACTGGTATTCTCCCAATCCTTTATAGATAAGGATTCCTCCGCAGGCTTTGCAGATTGTTGGCCGCAGAAAGCCATTCAAAGCCACCAGCCGCCGTTTCTCATTCATAAATTACCCTTTCCACACCACGAACAATTTACGCCTCGTCAATTGCCTTTCCGATATCATGGCGCATATATTTATTTTCAAAGGAAACCCATTCGGTTGCCGCATAGGCATTCTTACGTGCTTCCTTTAAATCCTTACCCTTTGCTGTAATGCCAAGAACACGTCCCCCGTTTGTTACAATTCCTTCCGGAGTCTGTTTTGTTCCTGCATGGAAGCAGAAATAATTATCCTGCCCTTCAAACCTTTCCAGTCCGTGAATGAGGAAGCCCTTTTCATATCTGACCGGATATCCGTCAGAAGCAAGTACCACACAGACTGCTGCGTTATCCTCAAACTGCAGATCAATCTGATCCAGCGTGCCATTAATACAGGCTTCCATTACTTCGATCAGATCATTCTTCATACGTGGCAGCACCACCTGAGCCTCAGGATCTCCGAAACGCGCATTGTACTCTAACACACGCGGTCCCTTTTGGGTCAGCATCAGTCCGAAGAAAATAATACCCTTAAACTCTCTTCCTTCTGCTGCCATGGCATCTACGGTTGCCTGATAAATGTATTTCTTACAGAATTCATCCACTTCCTCCGTATAGAACGGGCTCGGTGAAAAGGTTCCCATACCACCGGTATTTAATCCGGTATCCCCGTCTCCTGCACGCTTGTGATCCTGTGCAGAGGTCATGGTTTTAATCGTCTTTCCATCGACAAAGGAGAGCACGGAAACTTCCCTTCCTGTCATAAATTCTTCAATTACCATACGATTACCGGCAGTTCCGAACTGCTTATCGAGCATGATGGATTTCACACCATCCTGTGCCTCTTCTAAGGTATTGCAGATCAGTACGCCCTTTCCAAGTGCTAATCCGTCTGCCTTTAATACAATCGGGAACGATGCAGTCTTTAAATAGTTGAGGGCATCCTCTGCATTGTCAAAGTTCTCATAGGCAGCCGTCGGGATTCCGTATTTCTTCATCAGATCCTTGGAAAAAGCCTTGCTTCCTTCCAGAATTGCTGCATTTTTACGGGGTCCGAACGCTTTTAATCCGGCATCTTCGAGACGGTCAACAAGTCCACCGACAAGGGGATCATCCATCCCGACAATCGTCAGATCAATTTCCTTTTCTTTGGCAAATGCAACAATTTTATCGAATTCCATTGCTCCGATCGGTACACATTCCGCGATCAGACCGATTCCCGCATTTCCGGGTGCACAATAAATTTTATCTACTTTACTGCTCTTTGCGATACTTGTTGCAATGGCATGCTCTCTGCCGCCACCGCCTACGATCAATACTTTCATAGCTTCCTCCGTCTTCCTGTCCTATGATTTCACATTATGTAAACCATTATGGTAATTCTGCCTCTTCGTAACTGTAAGCCGAGCAGCCGGAAAATGATTATTCTTCTACGACTGCGATTCCATTTTCTACCTTTACCCTGCCATGTGCAATGAGATCAATGGTCTTCGGCAGAATCTGCCATTCCGCTTCTTCCATCACCCGGTGCTGCAGTTCTTCCGGCGTATCACCGTTCTTCACATAAACCGCCTTCTGCATGATGATCGCACCATGATCGTATACCTCATCCACAAAATGCACGGTAGCGCCGGTTACCTTCACACCGCTTTTCAAAACAGCCTCGTGCGGACGGATTCCATAAAAGCCCTTTCCGCAGAAGGAAGGAATCAGTGCCGGATGCACATTGATGATCCGATTGTGATATTTCCGTACCAGCTCGACCGGCATCATAATCATCATTCCTGCTAAAACGATGAGATCCGGGGCTTCTGCATCAATCGTTTCGATCAACACCTTCTCAAACTCCGCACGATCCGCATAGGATTTCATATCCACCACGATCGGTTTGATTCCATGTGTCCTCGCACGCTCCAAAGCCCGTACATCCGGTTTATTACTTAATACAAAGCATAACTCAACATCTGTAATTTTCCTGCTTTCCACTGCATCAATAATGGCCTGCAGATTCGTTCCGCCGCCTGCGGCAAGAATTCCAACTCTTAACATAAGTCTACACCCTTTTCACCGGCAATGACATTTCCAACCACATAGCCTTCTTCTCCGGCCTCTTTGATTGCTGCAAGCACCCTGTCCTGATCGGCAGGATCAATTGCCAGCACCATGCCAAGTCCCATATTAAAGGTATTGTACATCATCTGCTCTGCAATATTTCCGGTCTTCTGTAATAATTTAAAAATGGGAAGCACCGGATAGCTGTCCTTCTGTACCTGCGCACGCACACCGTCCGGAAGCATACGGGGAATATTTTCATAGAAGCCGCCGCCGGTAATATGGCTGCAGCCCTTTACCGTTACTCCGGCATCCTTAATTGCCTTTAAGGTCTTCACATAGATTTTGGTCGGTGTAATTAACGCCTCTCCCAATGTCATACCAAGCTCATCATAATAGGTGGTAAGAGACTCCTTCGTCATTTCAAACACCTTACGAACCAGTGAAAAGCCATTGCTGTGTACACCGGAGGAAGCAATGCCGATTAACACATCACGTGCCTTGATATCCGCTCCGGTAATCAGCTCCTTACGGTCTGCCACACCGACTGCAAAGCCTGCAAGATCGTATTCATCCTCCGGCATCAATCCGGGATGCTCTGCGGTTTCTCCACCGATGAGAGCTGCTCCTGCCTTCTTACAGCCTTCCGCAACACCCTTTACGATCGTGGCAATCTTCTCCGGATAGTTCTTTCCACACGCAATATAATCAAGGAAAAACAGGGATTCTCCACCGGCACAGGCTACATCGTTCACACACATGGCAACCGCATCAATTCCAATGGTATCATGCTTGTCCATTAAGAACGCCAGCTTCACCTTCGTGCCACAGCCGTCAGTTCCTGACAATAATACCGGATCCTCCATATCTTTAATATTCTTTAAGGAAAAGGCTCCCGAAAAGCCGCCCAGTCCTCCAAGGACCTCTGGTCTCATCGTTTCCTTCACATACTTTTTCATTAATTCTACGGATTCATATCCTGCTTCGATATCCACACCGGCTGTCTTATAATCCATGTCGTTCTCCTTTTCTTGTTTCATCATGTAGTTAACATAACATTAATTAAATCCTTTAATAATTTGCATATCCAACCTGCTGCAGCTTCGCGTCCTTGGCCTCTACCTGCTTCTTCAGGTTCCCGGTATAGTTCTCAATCTTCGCAAGCAGCTCCTCATCCCCGGTTGCCAGCATTTTCGCTGCAAGAATGGCTGCATTCTTCGCTCCGTCAATCGCAACCGTTGCAACAGGGATTCCGGGAGGCATCTGCATAATGGAAAACACTGCATCCATTCCCTCAAGATTCTTACCCGAAAGCGGAACACCGATTACCGGAAGCGGGAATAATGCGGCACACATTCCTGGCAGTGCTGCTGCCATGCCCGCACCTGCGATCATTACCTTAATTCCACGATCTTTCGCCGTTCTCGTCCATTCAATTAACAGATCCGGTTCCCGATGAGCGGAAATAATTCTCATCTCATATTCGATCCCCAGTTCTTCCAGCATTGCTGCCGCGCTGCTCATCACCTTAAGGTCTGAGTCGCTGCCCATCACAATTCCTACCATTGGCATTTCTATTTCCTCCTGTAATTGACGCTTATCTGATCATAAAGTAACTATTCAGAACCACATTCGTAAAACCGTTGCTGACGCAACTCAAGTTTACCTCATGTGGTTACTTCGCCATATAAAATTGCTGTTCTGCATGAATGCAAGCATTCGCAGAAAGCAATTTTGCATGGTTCTGAATAGTTAAATCATATACGAATTATCTCTTCATTGCAAGAAAAACGAAATATTTTCGTATTTAATCCATACTTTCCTGATCAAACGGAGCATTCAGTTCCTCACAGCCCGCAAGGACAAATCTTCCTTCCTCGATGATCGGAATGACTTCTTCTGTCATGGTCACCACGCTCACCTCTCCCAGCTCATCATACGGAATCGTAATATCCGTATGACAGTTAGGCCTTGTGGCTGTCCTCCTTACGTTTGATGGAGCACTCGTTGTCCTTTGCAATAATCTCTTTTCCATCCGGATTAAAAAGGCGCACCTCTTCACTGTGGGAATAGCAGGTATCCCCTACTGCAAAGTGGGGACCGGTTTTCTCTGCAATCAGAATCGGCAGCTTATCCTCTATATGGTATTTTCTTGCTGCCACAAATGCGGTCGTGTTCGTTCCAATCGCAAACTCACCAATCGGAAGCGTCTCATGGTGGAACAGGATATTATCCTTAATCAGCTTCCTGTTTTCTTCTTCTGCTGTAAAGTTTGCACAACTGTAATCGGTCACTCTGCCGTCCTCAAACCGTAAGGTCAGATCCTTATACTCTAACTCGTCCAGATAAACATGGCTTACATGAAGGGTTCCTTCTGTTCCTGTCAGTACCGGAGAGGTAAACACTTCGCCAACCGGAATATTCACATCGGCCACGCAGTTCTCAAAATTCGTTTCCCTGTCCGGATTCTGCAGGGTATGAAGCATCACCTTCATATTGGTACGGTTGCCGTTCATTCCCTTTACCATCACATATTTGCCCTGATCGAGCACATCAATGATCTTCTGTTGGATCCGCTGATATAACTGGTAATCGAGGGTATTGATCCGGATCACTGCATCGAAAATCTCCGGATAGCGGTCTTTGCCTTCTTTGCCATCCTCCTGCCCCGAAGCAATCTCCGGCACCGGGAACGCAATAATTGTAAAGCTCCGCTCTTCCCCGTGAATGTAATTGTTCTGCAGTTCACCGGCTGACGCTGCATATTCCACCAGCATCTGCTGCTGTTCTTTGGATAAATGCAGTGCATGCTTCTGACTGACTAACTCTACCGACCTTTCGCCGAATACTTCCACAACAGCAGGACCTCCAAACGTGCCTGCCTGCTCCTTATATTCCTCATAGGCTTCCCTCAGGGCTTCGAGCCGCACCTGCAAAAGTGCTTTATCCAATATAAGCGCCTGATCATCCTTGTGGTCAAAATCATACTGCTTATTCGGAATGCCGCCATAATACCCGATCCGGCTCATCCCTCTGCCCTCCAGCACCGAAGTCGTTGCCCGGTAAATGGTCGCTTCCAGTCCGATCTTCCGGAAATTCTGTACAGCCCTGCGGATCATCCGTTCAAAACCAAGACTGTAGCGGATGTTTACGATCTTTTTCTTCGTAATATCCTTATTTCCTGTTTCAAAGCCGATCCGGTAGCCTTCCGTATAAGTGTCTGCCATCTTCGCAATCATCTCTTCCGGAAGGGTATTTAAGTAAGCCGCCGTCTTTAATTCGTTTTCAGAAATATATTCTCCAAAGTAATACAGATATCTCACATCGGAAAGGTCTGCTTTCTCGATGATCTTCCTCGCAAAATCCGCATGAACATCCAGCATGTTCCGGATCTTTGTATGATATGCTTCCCGGGTATAATCACTGATATAGTAGTACAGGGATTCCTTTAAGTGCTCCGGCTTTGGCAGATCGAACTGTCCTTCCTGTTTCCTGGTTTCCTCCGTCTCTTCAAAGCTGCACCGGAAAGAACCGTAAATTTCAAGGAATAATTCCAACCCCTTTAAAAGATCCTCATCTCTGCCCTCATAGGTATAGGGAATCATGGCTCGAAGCTCCCCATATAAAAAGCACAGAATATTTCCATACACTTCTCCAAAAACCTGTGCACAATACTCCGGATTTCCAAAGCTTGTACCGTAATGCTCCGGCAGGATATCCCCGTAAAGCGCATGATTGTTCTCCTGAAGCTGCAAAAGCTCCCACCGGAACAGCTCTCCGCTTTCTACAAGCTCCCGCTGTTTCATTAGCAGCACAAGAAAAGCTGCTGTCTTTTCAAAAAAGCCGGAAAAGCTTCCGACATTGCTCTCATTTTTAATTTCTGTAATACGTTCCTTCGCCAGTTCCAGGCGTTCTTTGATCATCGAATTCAATCTATATACGCTCCTGCAAATAAAATTAAGCTAAGTGTAATAAAGGAAAGCACGTTCATCACAATCCCCAGAATCCGGAACAGCCAGAACTTCTCCTGTTCTCTTAAGGAAAGGACTCCGAGAATCAGCCCGGTCACCATAAACACCGAGGCGAGTAATGCCGCCGTTGCATACCGCACCGATGGCTCTCCTTTATGTAAATACGAAAAATAGACCGCTGTCCCTAAGGTGATCAGGGAAAGCAGTCCTAATATGGTCGACATAATACCTTTTTGTGAATGAACTTTATTGGTGAAAATATATCCCTTTGTTCTGTTCCACATCATTTTGTTTCCTTAGAAGATTATTTTGGACTTACTGCTTAACAGTCTCGCTCCATTCACAATCATCATTACACCACATGCAAGCCCTACGACCAGGGAAATGACTCCTACTGCAATACTCCAGGCTCCGGTGTTGTTCATCGTCTTATATACTTTCTCATCCATAGGGGAATCTCCTTTCCAAAATAGCGGCCTCTGATTTTATAACCTCTTAGCGTGCGCCATATTCCTTATAATATGCATCAATGGCTTTCTTTATTTCATCATCAATGACAACCTGACCCTGGCAGGGACGATTATACAGATGCTCTACGACCTCATCCATATTGACAATGGCTCTGGCATCAATACCATACTTCTCCTTGATCTCATGGAGGGCACTCTTGTCACTCGACAATCCGCGTTCCATACGGTTTAAGGAAACCATCAGTCCCTTAATCTCCACATCAGCCTGTGCTTTAATAATCGGGAAGGTCTCTTCAATGGACTTGCCGGAGGTGGTAACATCCTCGATCATAACCACGCGGTCTCCATCCTTTAATTTACTTCCCAATAAGATTCCGGTGTCTCCGTGATCCTTCACTTCCTTACGGTTCGAGCAGTAACGGATATCCTTTCCGTATAATTCACTGATCGCCATGGTTGTTGCTACCGAAAGGGGAATTCCCTTGTAAGCCGGTCCAAACAATACGTCAAAATCAAGTCCGAAGTTGTCATGAATTGCCTTCGCATAATATTCGCCCAGCTTACGAAGCTGTGTTCCTGTAACATATGCTCCCGCATTCATAAAGAAAGGAGATTTCCGTCCGCTCTTCAAAGTAAAATCGCCAAATTTCAATACCTGGCTCTCCACCATAAATTCGATAAATTCCTGTTTATACTGTTCCATTTATCTTAAAACCTCCTGTTTATAAGGCTTTCACGCCTTTATTATTGTCTCATCGTCAAGCGTTACGTTCTTCGTAACAACATTGAGTGCCTTTTCATCCTCATACTGTTCGTTTCTAAGCTTCTGTCTTACCTCATTCAGCGTCTTTGCGTAAACCGTCTGCTTCTTGCCAAAACGATTCACGAATCTTCCCTGGTAAAGACCATCCTTTCTCTGTGATAAGCCTTTACCTAATTCTTTACCATTAAGGGATTTACCCATTTGTGCCTCCTTCCTAAGTGTAGAATAGGAAGGATTCCAAATATCGTCCCTATTCTACCATAAAGCCTTACAATTATCAATCCGTTTCAAAAATTGAATTCTCATTTTGAAACTCCTCCGTGTTCTTATTTATGAAAGAATCTGATTCAGTAACCAGTGGTCTAATCTGCCCTTATGAGCATATAGTCTGTTACCGATTCTTACCGTGAAACCATTGGCCGGATTGGAAAGCAATTCTCTTGCTTTCGTCTGTCCAATACCAAGGTACTCAGCTTGTACGCAGTCTGTTCTCTGCATATCTGGATGATACTCTGACAGCTTCGGAATTAATCGCAGATGACACGACGATGTACAGCCGCTGGTGCAATGGCGCCCGCCCGATTCCTATAGATATCCTAAAGACTTTCCATCGTTATTGGGGACTTCTTTTCGATGTTGGTCGTAGTGAAAGTACCGGAACGAAATCTGCTTCCCGCGGTTGATTGCCGTATTGATATTATCTACCAAATAGTAAATCTGCTCGTTCAGCGGTTTTACTCTCTCGGAAACATACAGATTGCTTTTCAGCTCCGGCAGCGTGAACAGGTGACTGTCGGAATCCCGCACCGACTCGTTGGCGTAATCGATCATGAGCTTGTTGCCGTCGATGGTATAGGTGAAATCGTAGGATATGGAGGGCAGCTCCATTGCACCGCTTCCGCTGCCGTCAAAGGAATAGGTGGTCGTTCCGTCGAACTCCCATGTGCCTGCAAGTGCGTCCGTGCCGCCGGAGCAGCCTTTTGCCAGCAGTATAATGCCAACGATGATTACCGCCAGTGCGGCGATCGCACCGCAAAGCACCATACGGCGCTGCGTCTGTTTTTTCTTCCTTTTTCTGATTCTCTCTACCGTTCGATCTGACTCGTTCGGGAATCGTCCCGGCGGTTGCTGCCTGACGGGGCGGTTCGATTGATAATCCTGCATCATGTGGTTCTTCTCCAGTTCAAGCGAAAGGGCGATGACGGCAATGTCCGTCACCGCCCTTTGCTCAAAGGTTCGCAGCTGATTTATTCAGCGTTTTCTTTCTTCTTTTTTCTGTAAACGGTGATGCCGATCACTGCGCCGCCGATGATAAACAGCAGTGCGATCCAGAGGATCATATTGCTGTTGTCACCGGTTTTCGGGCTTTCTGCGCCGGTGTTCGGGTTGGTTTGCGTAGGATCGGTCGGTTTTGTTGTGGAGCCGGTAGCCGGAATCTCAACTGCCGCCTTCTTGTAGCCGCAAACCTTGCACTCCTCATGCTTGGAGCCTTTTTTGGTTGCGGTCGCTTCCTTATCTACCACCCACTTGAAGCTATGTGCTGCAACATCGTCCTTGTCACCACAGGAGCACTCATGCCAGTGGTTGTCGGCATCGTTCTTCCACTCGCTGCCGTAGCTGTGAGTATGCTCACCGCCGCCGGTTGCCGGGATGGTTTCGGTTGCCATCATATAACCGCAGACGGTGCATTCCTTATGCTTTGAGCCGCTTGTGGTAGCTGTTGCCGGGGTGTCGATGATCCATTCACCGGCGGTATGTGCCGCCTTGCTGTCCTCGATGATCACGCCGCAGCCGACAACGGTGCACTCTTTCCAGTGATCGGTATGATCGGACTTCCAGTCGGAAACGCTATGACCTGTTGCCGCAAGGATTACGCTTGTCTTGTCGGTAATTTCGGATGCACCAGTTGCATCCTCAAACCACTTGTCACAGCCGTCGCAGGTGTAATATGCTGTGTTGCCTTTCTCCGTGCAAGTAGGAGCCTTTGCGGGAACGAGGGTCAGATTGTGCGTATGCGGTACGGTCTTGTCATATCCGCAGGTGTCGCAGATGTTATCGCTGCCGTAATCGTGAGCCGCCTCGTCCTTCTTTTCGTGGCAGCGAGAGCATATTTTCCAATGATTGTCTGTGTCCTTGCTCCAATCGCTTGCCCATGCGTGCCCGAGCTGTGTACCTGCTGCTGTAAAGGTTTCTGTTGTGCTGATCTCTCCGCAGGAGCAGCTCTTGAAATATACTGCATCGTTGGTGCAGTCGGCAGCCGACTTGAGGGTTTCCGGCTTCTGAATTTCCTGATCGTAGGTATGGGTATGGGAAATTGCCTTGTATGTTACAATAACGGTTTTGTCTGCGTCCATCGTAACATTCAGGGTATTGGAAAGTACGTCTGTTGCAACGCCGTTCACAGTAACAATGTCGATTTCATAGCCGTTATCAGGGGTAAAGATAACCGTTTCGGTGGAGCCTTCGGTCAGTCCGGTTTTGCTTTCGGAAATCGTTCCGTGACCGCCGTTTACCTGTGTTGTGAGGCTATAGGTGGTGACAGGTGCGTTCTTGTAGGTCACTTTCACGCTGACTTCACTGTCAGGCATTATGAAAGTAGTGGTTTCACTGTTCGCATCTTCAAGAGTAGCGCTGCCGCTTTCTACTACCCACTTATCAAACACCTTACCGTCAGGAGCCGCATTTGCGGTCAGAGTAATGGTTGTGCCTTGCGCCGCTTTACTGATTTCGCTTCCTGCACCGATTGTCGCTTTGCCGTCCGTTACGATGATGGAATACTCTTTACTCTCCCAGATTGCATAGAAGGTAGTATCCGAGCTTACTTCATAGGTCGTGCCGGAAATAACCGAACCGTCGGCACTGGTTGACCAGCCCTTGAATTGCTTGCCTTCCGGTTCAGTAAAACCGCAGGAAGGCAGGGTATAGCTGCCGGAAACGCCGGTGACATCTGCCATTGTGCCGCCGCCACCGTTGGCATTGAATCTGACGGTATACTCGGCAGGCGCGGCTTTGGTTATCGTAATAGACAGCTCCTTCGTATCGCTGCCCGCGCTGTTGGTAGCCTTGACGGTGAAGGTGGAGGTTCCCGCTGCGGTAGGCGTG
>ERZ827524.2105-NODE-2105-length-15601-cov-3.020777_pt1 | contig 15601 bp, 7 predicted proteins | sample MGYA00519702_ERZ827524 | MGnify/ENA primary metagenome ERZ827524 (study PRJEB31778, sample SAMEA3449341) | human gut metagenome | biome: human gut; feature: human-associated habitat; material: faeces | place: United Kingdom | collected 2010/2012 ...
TTTTGCATTACTGAATCATTTTCTTACGGTCTTGGCAGTAAATGCTTCGACCTGTTCTGAATAGTTAGTTACCCGTCTTCAGTACATGTTCACACGCTGCATTGACAAATCCCTGAAACAGGGGATGCGATTTATTGGGTCTGCTCTTGAATTCCGGATGATACTGCACACCGATAAAGAACGGATGCCCACTTAATTCCACCGCCTCCACAAGGCGTCCGTCCGGAGACAGACCGCTTAAGGTAAGTCCTGCCTGCTGCAGGCTATCCCGGTATGCATTATTAAATTCGTAACGATGACGATGACGCTCGTTAATATGATTTGTGCCGTAGCACTTTTCCATTCCGGTTCCCTTCTGGATTTCACAGGGGTAGCTTCCAAGACGTAATGTTCCGCCCTTATCAATATCGTCATTCTGTCCCGGCATATAATCAATGACCTTGTTGGCACAAAGCTCATCGAACTCACCGGAATTGGCATCGGTAATTCCTGCCACATGACGGGCAAATTCCATAACCGCAATCTGCATGCCAAGGCAGATGCCCAGATACGGGATGCCCTTCTCCCTTGCATATCCGGCTGCCAGAATCATGCCTTCAATACCCCGGTTTCCAAATCCTCCGGGAACGATGATTCCCTGAAGAGAACCTAATTCTTCCTCTACCGTCTGTTCCGTTAACTTCTCGGAATCAATCCACTCAATCTTCACATAAGTCCCACACTGGTATCCGGCATGCTGCAGCGCCTCCGCTACCGAAAGATATGCATCGTGAAGCTGTACATATTTCCCCACAAGTCCGATCCGGACTTCCTTCTTCCGGCTCTTGATCTTTTCTACCAGTGCCGTCCATTCCTTCAGATCGCAGGGTGCTGTTTTAAGGGAAAGCTCCCGGCACACGATCGAAGAGAAGTTGGCTTCTTCGAGCATCAGCGGGGCTTCATAGAGATTGGGCAGGGTGATATTCTCAATCACACAGTCCGGCTTTACATTACAGAACATGGAAATTTTGTTCTTAATGGAATCCTCCAGCGGTTCATCACACCGGAGCACGATAATATTCGGGTTAATTCCCATTCCCTGTAATTCCTTTACGGAGTGCTGGGTCGGTTTGGACTTGTGTTCTTCGGAGCCACGCAAATATGGCACGAGTGTCACATGAATAAATAAGCTGTTTTCCCTTCCGATTTCCAGTGCAATCTGACGGATGGCCTCCAGAAACGGCTGTGACTCGATATCACCGATGGTTCCGCCGATTTCTGTAATTACGACATCTGCGTCAGTCTGTTTTCCGACACGGTAAACGAACTCCTTGATCTCATTCGTAATATGAGGAATGACCTGTACCGTGGAGCCTAAATACTCTCCACGGCGTTCTTTATTTAATACGTTCCAGTAAACCTTACCGGTTGTCAGGTTGGAAAACCGGTTTAAGTCTTCATCAATGAATCTTTCGTAATGGCCGAGGTCTAAGTCTGTTTCCGCACCATCCTCCGTAACATATACCTCTCCATGCTGAAAAGGACTCATGGTTCCCGGATCCACATTGATGTACGGATCCAGCTTCTGCGCAGCTACCTTTAAGCCCCTTGCTTTTAATAATCGTCCCAGAGAGGCCGCCGTAATTCCTTTTCCCAGTCCGGATACGACACCTCCCGTTACGAAAATATACTTGGTCATTGCTTTCACCCTCTCTTTCTTTACTGTATGCCTAAGTTCGAATAGCCCATCAGACTTTCATCGACCTCTCTTGCTGCTTCTCTCCCTTCCCGGATTGCCCAGACAACAAGGGACTGTCCGCGGTGCATATCGCCTGCGGTAAAAACATGCGGTACGTTCGTCTGATATTTTCCTGCTTCGGTATTTACGTTGGTGCGTGCATTCAGCTCTACCCCGAACGCATCTGCAATTCTCTTTTCACATCCTAAAAATCCGGCTGCAATCAGCACCAGCTCTGCCGGAAGAATCTGTTCGGTTCCTTCGATCTCCTTCATGACTCTTCTGCCGGTCTTCTTATCGACTTCACCATGCAGCTTAATCGTCTTTACAGCCGTCAGCTCACCCTTTTCATTCCTGATAAATTCCTTGACTGTGGTTTCATAAATACGGGGATCCTTACCAAACTGGTCAATCGCTTCCTCCTGGCCGTAATCCACCTTGCACACCCGCGGCCATTCGGGCCATGGATTGGATTCGGTTCTTTTATCCGGTGCTTTAGGCATCATTTCAATCTGGATCACATTCTTGGCGCCCTGACGGATGGCAGTTCCCACACAGTCATTTCCGGTATCACCGCCACCGATAATGACTACATTTTTATCCCTGGCACTGATCCAGTTTTTCGCTGCCTTACGGATCTCCATGTTGGCATCCAGTAAGGATTTCGTTGCGGATTTCAGATAATCTACCGCAAAGTAAATGCCGGATGCATCTCTTCCCGGTACATCAATATTTCTGGCATTGGCAGATCCACAGGCAAGAACCACACGGTCAAACTTCTCCATGATTCTGGAGGCTGCATATTCCGGATTCTCTCCACCTACCTCTGCATTTGTCACAAAGGTGATTCCCTCCTGCTTCATGACGTCGATCTTCCGCTCTACGAAGCGTTTTTCCAGCTTCATGTTCGGAATACCATACATCAATAGTCCGCCGGGACGGTCGGAACGCTCAAAGACCGTAACCGAATGTCCTCTCTTATTTAACTGGTCTGCGGTTGCAAGTCCGCTTGGGCCTGAGCCGATGACTGCAACCTTTTTACCGGTTCTGGTTCTTGGCGGCTTCGGATCTGCATAGCCGTTCTGATACGCATATTCAATAATCGATAACTCATTTTCCCTGGTGCAGACCGGATCTCCGTGCAGACCGCAGGTGCATGCTGCCTCGCACAGTGCCGGGCACACTCTTCCGGTAAATTCCGGGAAATTATTGGTCTTTTTCAGACGGTTATACGCCTGCTTCCAGTTGCCGGTATACACAAGATCGTTCCATTCCGGCACCAGGTTATGAAGGGGACATCCGCTTGTCATCCCCATTAAGGTCATACCCGACTGGCAGAACGGCACACCGCATTCCATACATCTGGCTGCCTGCTCCTGCTGATGATCTCTCGATAACGGAGTATGAAATTCATTGAAGTTCTTAATTCTCTCATGAGGCTTCACTGCTTTGGAAACCTCTCTGTCATATTCTAAAAATCCAGTTGGTTTTCCCATTATAATGTACCTCCTAAGGCTTCATATTCTTTCGGAATAATCTTTTTAAACTTCGGTATATATTCTTCAAAGTGCGCTAAGATCTCTTTTCCCTTCGGGGAATCGGTTGCATTCACATGCTCCTCAAGCAGCGTCTTTAATTCTGCAATGTCCTTTTCCTTCTGAAGCTCACCAAAGTTAATCAGTTCCTTATTCAGTCTGGTATATAAATCAAAGTCCTCATCGAGTACATAAGCGATACCGCCGCTCATTCCGGCTGCGAAGTTCTTGCCGGTTTTGCCTAAGACAACCACACGTCCGCCGGTCATGTATTCGCATCCATGATCGCCGACACCTTCTACAACAGCGCGTGCGCCGGAGTTACGGACACAGAACCTCTCTCCTGCCACACCGTTGATGAACGCCTTACCACTGGTTGCACCATAGAGCGCCACATTTCCGACAATGATATTTTCATCTGCTGCAAAGTGTGCATCCTTCGGAGGATAAACAATAATTTTACCACCGGAAAGCCCCTTGCCAAGATAATCGTTGCTGTCACCGCAAAGTGTAAGCGTCAGTCCCTTCGGGATAAAGGCACCAAAGCTCTGACCGCCTGCCCCCTGACATTTTATTACATAGCTGTCTTCAGCAAGGCTGTTCTTATACTGTCTGGTGATTTCCGCACCAAACAGAGTACCAAAGGTACGGTTGACGTTGCTGACCTGAACCTCGATGGATTTCTTCTTTCCTTCCTTAAGTGCAGGTCCGAGCTTCTTAAGCAGCACCTTCTCATCCAGCGTCTTATCAAGGTCAAAGGAATAAATCTGCTTCTTATCAAAGACTGCTCCTGCATGGTCTGAGACATAAGGATTGTCAAGGATGTTGGAAACATCGATATGCTCTGCCAGTCCCTCCAGATGCTCCTTTTTCTTAAGGAGATCGGAACGTCCCACAAGCTCATCCACACTGCGGACACCGAGCTTACTCATATATTCACGCAGCTCCTGCGCAATAAATCTCATAAAGTTAATGACATATTCCGGTTTTCCGGCAAAGCGCTTACGAAGCTCCGGATTCTGGGTTGCAATACCAACCGGGCAGGTATCCAGGTTGCAGACACGCATCATGACACATCCCATGGTTACAAGCGGAGCGGTTGCAAAACCGAATTCTTCCGCACCAAGGATGGCTGCGATGGCAACATCACGGCCGCTCATCAGTTTACCGTCTGTCTCGATCCGGACCTTGTTACGAAGGCCGTTCATAATTAAGGTCTGGTGGGTTTCTGCAAGACCAAGCTCCCACGGAAGACCGGCATTGTGAATGGAGGTCTTCGGAGCAGCACCCGTACCACCGTCATAACCGGAAATCAGGATGACCTGGGCACCGGCCTTGGCAACACCTGCTGCGACCGTACCTACACCTGCTTCGGATACCAGCTTTACCGAAATTCCGGCATTCTTATTCGCATTCTTTAAGTCATAAATCAATTGTGCCAGGTCCTCAATCGAATAGATATCGTGATGAGGCGGCGGGGAAATCAGGCTTACTCCCGGAGTGGAATGTCTGGTCTGTGCAATCCACGGATAAACCTTTTTACCCGGAAGATGTCCACCTTCACCGGGCTTTGCTCCCTGTGCCATCTTGATCTGGATTTCCTTCGCACTTACCAGATACTCACTGGTTACTCCGAATCGTCCGGATGCCACCTGTTTAATTGCAGAACACTTATTTAATCCATCCTTGCCAATTGTCAGACGGTCAATGCTCTCACCGCCTTCACCGGAATTGGATTTTCCATGAAGGGTATTCATGGCAATTGCCAGTGTCTCATGTGCTTCCTTGGAAATGGAACCATAGGACATCGCACCGGTTTTAAACCGGGTTACGATAGAATCCACATCCTCGACTTCGTCGATCGGAACCGGCTCTGCTGCATAATTGAAATCAAGCAGTCCACGTAAATTCCGTACCTTGTCCTCTTCATTGACAAGGGAGGTATACTGTTTAAATAAGGAATAATCTCCTCGCTTCGTGGATTCCTGAAGAAGATGAATCGTCTGCGGATTGTACAGATGTTCTTCTGCTCCGGAACGCATCTTATGTCTGCCCGGGCTGTCCAGAGTCAGGTCATTTTCAAGTCCTAACGGATCGAAGGCTTCGGTATGCAGCTCTTCCACCTGCTTCTGAATATCCTTCAGGGTAAGGCCTCCCACACGGCAGACCGTATTCGTGAAATACTTGTCAATCACGGAGGAATCAATACCGATTGCTTCAAAGTTCTTGGAGCCCTCATAGGACTGGATCGTGGAAATACCCATCTTGGAAGCAATCTTTACAATACCGCTGATCACTGCATGATTATAGTCATCTACTGCTGCATAATAGTCTTTCTCCAGCATATGGCTATCGATCAGTTCATGAATGGTCTCAAGGGCAAGGTACGGGTTGATTGCACTTGCACCGTAACCAAGTAAGGTTGCAAAGTGATGTACTTCTCTTGGCTCACCGGATTCCAGGATAATTGCAAGGGAGGTACTCTTTTTCGTCTTTACCAGGTGCTGATGAACTGCGGATACTGCCAGAAGTGACGGGATCGGCATATGGTTTTCATCTACTCCTCTGTCTGAAAGAACAAGGATGTTTGCACCCTCACGGAATGCTTTATCTACTTCTACGAAAAGACGATCAATAGCTCTCTCAAGCTTGGTGCTCTTATAATATAAGGTAGAAACAACTGCTGTCTTGAAGCCCTCATGTTTGAAGCTCTTGATCTTCATCATGTCTGTATTTGTCAGGATCGGGTTATTAATCTTTAATACCTGACAGTTTTCCGGTTTCTGCTCCAGCAGGTTTCCGTCTTTTCCAATGTAGATCGTAGTGGATGTAACAATCTCCTCACGGATCGCATCAATTGGCGGGTTCGTAACCTGGGCAAATAACTGCTTGAAATATCCAAACAACGGCTGACGCTTTTTAGAAAGAACGGACAGTGGTGCATCCATTCCCATGGCTGCGATTCCCTCTCCACCGTTCTTTGCCATGGTCAGAATGGAGGTCTTCACATCTTCATAAGAATATCCGAATGCTTTCTGAAGCTGTGTACATTCTTCCGCCGTATATTTCGGAACATCTTTATTCGGGATCTTCAGATCCTTCAGAGCGATCAGATTGCTGTCCAGCCACTCACCGTACGGATGCTCGTTTGCGTATTTTTCTTTCAGTTCCTCATCATCGATCACCCGGCCTGCCACAGTATCAACCAGAAGCATCTTGCCCGGATGAAGTCTTTCTTTCATGACAATCTTTGACGGATCAATATCCAGTACTCCGACCTCAGAAGAAAGGATCAGGTTATCATCCTCTGTGATATAGTAACGGGAAGGACGAAGACCGTTTCTGTCAAGTACCGCTCCCATCACATCTCCATCGGAGAAAAGGATGGATGCCGGTCCGTCCCATGGCTCCATCATGGTTGCATAATACTGATAGAAATCTTTCTTGTTCTGAGACATTTCATTGTTGTTGACCCATGGTTCAGGAATTGCGATCATGACTGCCAGCGGAAGCTCCATTCCACTCATGACCATAAATTCCAGTGCATTGTCAAGCATTGCCGAGTCAGAACCGGAGGTATTGATCGCCGGAAGAACTTTATGAAGCTCACCTTTCAGCTTGCCTGCCTCCATCGTTTCTTCTCTGGCACGCATCTTATCCGCATTACCACGAATTGTATTGATCTCTCCGTTATGCACGATGAAACGGTTCGGATGGGCTCTCTGCCAGCTTGGTGCTGTATTCGTACTGAAACGGGAATGTACCATGGCAATGGCTGATACATACTCCTCATCCTGCAGATCTGCAAAGAAAAGGCGGAGCTGTCCTACAAGGAACATCCCTTTATAGACAATCGTTCTGCTGGAGAGTGAAACGACATACGTGTCATCACTGCTCTGTTCAAAGATCCTTCTTACCACATACAGCCGGCGGTCAAATTCCAGTCCCTTTGCATACCTGGACGGACGTTCGATAAACGCCTGCATGATACACGGCATACAGTCAACCGCACTTTTTCCGAGGATATCCGGGTGGATCGGAACTTCTCTCCATCCTAAGAATTTCAGTCCTTCTTTTTTTACGATCACCTCAAAGATCTTCTTCGCCTGATTTCTCTTCAGCTCGTCCTGCGGAAGGAAGAACATTCCCACACCATAATCTCTCTCTCCTTTGAGATCGATCCCGAGTGGCTGACAGACCTTTTTAAAAAAGTTATGTGGAATCTGTGTCAGGATTCCGACACCATCTCCTGTCTTTCCCTCTGCATCCTTTCCGGCTCTATGCTCCAGATTTTCCACGATATGCAGTGCACCTGCTACTGTACTGTGGCTTTTCTGACCTTTAATATTAACGATTGCTCCAATACCGCAGTTATCATGTTCAAAACTTTCACGATACAGACCCTGCTGTGGGATTTCATTTTCTTTCCTCATAGTCGCTGTCCTTTCTTTTGCATATTTAAAACTTTTTTAAAATATAACTCTTTTTCCCCATCTTGTAAATAGGAATTTTCTGTAAATTATCTGATAATTCGACTTTTTATTATTTTATTTTTAATTGTCTGATTATTTAAGTTTTTTATAAATTTAACATCAATTCCTGATATCTTTTATATTTCCTTTAATCACTGGATTTTTCTTCATAAAAGTAAAAAAATACGCAACAGGTCACACGCCCCATTGCGTACAATTCAAGATTGTATTTTTATAAATACAATTTTCTATATAATGTTCCTGTTATGGTTCATCGTTTTCCCTTGAAGGTTTTTTCTCCATTACCGGATCACCGATCTTCTGTATCATAACAAATAAGACGGAACAGAAGAAAGCACTTAAAATGATCGCCAGTCCCATCCTCATCAGATCTCCTGCCAGCCATCTGAACAGACCGACCCCGGTAAAGAGGATCGACCCGGTATTCAGGCAGATATGCAAACCTATCGCTGCCTTCACTGAGCCATACTTTTCATAGACATAGCACAGCAGGATTCCCAGCAGAAATGCATAAACGGTCTGGATCATCGTCAGATGCGTCACCGAAAAGAAAACCGATGACCACAGTGCCGCATAATAAAAGCCCTTTGTCTCTCTGTATCTGCGATACAGAACCCCCCGGAACATCATCTCTTCTGCGACCGGGATAATGATCCCCACAACCACAACCTGAACAAAAATCGGTGCGGCATAGGTACTCTGTACACTCTGCTGATAGCTGTTGCTGTTCATCGCAAGCTGTGCCACAACAGACAGACAGGTTACTCCGATACTTCCTGCTGCTCCCATCAGGATCAGCCAGAGATAGTTTCCGGCAGATACTTTTTGCCGCTGCGGTATCCCTGCCTGCTTCTCTTTCTTTCTGTCCAGACGAAATAAAGATACCGTAAGAATCAATGTGAAAAGTGCTGTCACACCGTTAATCTCTGTAGCATATTTCAACACCAGCTCCAGCCCCGGCTGCATCGTCTCCATATAATATTTATTTACCACATCTGTATAATTCATTTCTGAAGCATGGTTCATAACCAGACTCAGATACTTTGCTGCATAAGGAAGCATGACCAGCATCGAAACGATAATCTCTGCAACTAACTGGATCACCCAGTATCCCAGCAGCGGTCCTGCCAGATGCCAGAATGGATTTTGCTTTTTTTTCTGATTCATCTACAGTTCCTCCGCTTTCCTCAGAATCCAGTTCTGCAGTTCCTCTTCCGTTCCTCTGACTGTTCCCTGTACCATCTCCGGTCTTCCTCCACCGCGTCCTTCAAATGCGGCATTCAGCTCTTTCGCCATATTTCTCACATCTACATCCCGGCTTCCAATCACATACCGGTATCCTGCAGCATCATTTCCACTGAACACGGCACAAAGCTTCCGATTTTTCTCAAGGACTGCATTCATCAGTATCCTGAGAGAGTCTCCCTGGATTCCTTCCGGGAAAATACAGACAATCTGCTCTGACTCCGGAATCTGCTCCGCTTTACACCGGATCAGTTCCTGCTCCTTTTCTGCCAGTTCTGTCTTCTTTTCCGCCAGCTCTTTCTGCAGATGTGCCACGGCATCGGTCAGTTCATTTTCTTTTGCACACAGCATCGCTGAAATTTCTTTTGCCTGCTTCTGCTTTAAAGCATAATCAGCCATTGCCCTGCCTCCGCAAAGCATCGTTACACGCACACCGCCTTTATACCGCTGCATGCCAACCAGCTTGATCAGTCCGATCTCTCCCGTAAAATCTACATGCGGTGCACAGCAGGCACAGGCATCATATCCGGGAACGATAACCACTCTCACCTGTCCGGTGATCTCGATCTTGCTCCGGTAAGTCATCTCTTTTTCCTCTTCTTTGGAAGGATAAAGGATCTGTATTTTGAGATTTTCCCAGACTGCCTGATTTGCACGAAACTCTATTTCCTGCAGATCTTCCACCGGGATCTCTCCGTTAAAATCCATCGTACAGTCTTCATTTCCCAGATGAAAACCAACATTTTCATAACCATAGCGTTCATGCACGATTCCGGAGACGATATGCTCACCTGTATGTTGCTGCATCTTCATAAACCGCAGTTCCCAGTCAAGCTGTCCTGTCACCTTTTCTCCGACCGGCAGTTCCTGGTCCGTTCTGTGGAGGATCTGTCCCTCCTGCTCCTGCACATCCAGTACCTTTGCATCCCCCAGATATCCGGTATCTGCATACTGACCGCCCCCTTCCGGGAAGAAAGCGGTCTGATCCAGTACGATTTCATAATAGTTTTCCTTTTTCTGACAGGAGAGGACCGTCGCCTCAAATGACTTCTGATGACTGTTATTATAAAATAATTTTTCTGTCTGCGAGCTTTCCATCAATCCATTTTCCGTCATGAAGTCTTACATCCTTTCCGGTGCAGTGAATCCAAGCAGATCAATACAGGTCTCCAGAACTTTTTTCGCCAGATTCAGGAGTGCGATATAACCGCTCTTCTTTGCCTCATCCTCTTCAGACAAGATCTTTGTCTCATGATAGAACTTATTAAAGTCGTTCGCAAGATCATAGATATATGCACACAACTTATGAGGAGCTGTCTCTTTATATACATTATCGATCACTTCATTGAATTTCACTACCTGAAGCATCAGAGACTTCTCTGCATCATTCTCAGCCGGTCTGATCGTTCCGTCAAAAACTCCGCCATTCTCAGCATATTTCTTGAGAATAGACTTAATTCTAACGATTGTATAAAGAATATACGGTCCTGTATTTCCCTCAAAGGAAGTAAATCTGTCAACATCAAAGATATAATCCTTAGAAGCCTGGTTAGAAAGATCTCCGTACTTGATTGCTGCAAGTCCAACTTCTTCTGCTGTACGTCTTGCATCTTCTTCCTCTACTGTACGGTTGTCCATGATCTTCTTATACATCTCATCATCAATCTCACGGATCAGATTCTCAAGACGCATAACACCGCCTTCTCTTGTCTTGAACGGCTTGCCGTCCTTTCCATTCATCGTACCAAATCCGAGGAATTTCAGCTCGGTCTCCGGTCTTACAATTCCTGTCTTCTTTGCACAGCGGAATACCTGGATAAAATGAAGTTCCTGACGTTTATCCACAACATAGATCACTTCATCCGGCTGATATAACTCTTCACGCTCTACCAGCGTTGCAAGATCCGTCGTGTCATACAATGCCGCACCGTCTGACTTCAGGATCATACACGGAGGTACTTCCTTATTATCTGTCTCTTCTGCCACATCCACAACCAAAGCTCCCTGGTCATAATGTGCAAAGCCTTTCTCTTTAAGCATCTCTACCATGCCCGGAATGTATTTCTGTGCATCTGCCTCACCTTTCCACAGATCAAACTCCACATTCAGACGCTCATAATTCTTCTTTAAGTCTGTCACAGACACATTCATAATGTGCTTCCAGATCGCACGATATCCCTTATAACCATTCTGCAGCAGATAAGTCGCATGCAATGCTTCTTCTCTGTAATCCTCATGCTCTTTGGCATAGGCACTGGCAGTCGGATAGATTTCTTCCAGTTCACTGATCGTAAACGGAGCTTCCTCCGGGTATTCTCCTCCAAAAGACTCATCAAAATATGGCAGATCCGGCTGACGCTTTTTCAGCTCCGTAATGATCAGTCCCATCTGATATCCCCAGTCACCTAAATGAATATCTCCGGTCACTTTATTTCCTTTATAGCGGATGATCCGCTTAATGCTCTCTCCGATAATCGCTGAACGAAGATGACCTACATGAAGCGGCTTCGCCACGTTGGGTCCGCCATAATCAATCATGACAGTCTTTGGCTCTGCTTCTTTCTCCACGCCTAAATTCTCATCTGCAGCCATCTCATTCAGATATTCTGCCACAAACTCCGGCTTCAGCTTCAGATTAATAAATCCCGGCTTCACTGCCTCTGCCTGTGCAAAGCACTGACTCTCTGCTAGATTTGCCACAACGTCCTCTGCGATCATGATCGGGGCTTTTTTATACTTCTTTGCTCCTGCCATAGCACCATTACACTGGTACTCGCACAGATCCGGGCGGTTAGAAAGAGTCACTCTTGCAAGCTCTTCACCGTAACCGGCCTTTACAAATGCCTCTTTCATCTCTATTGTAATTAACTCCAGTAATGTTCTCACTTTCCACACTCCTTTTGAATCTCTCGTATCTAAGATCTGTCTCTGGATCTTCAGTCTTTTCAGACTCGAACAACAGTAATCTTTATTCTATCATGAATATTCCCAGACGGCAAGTCACTAGCTATTTTTACTTGTATAGGTGTGTAGCTATCTTTACTGACATTTCTGCTATTTATCTTTCATGATGCCAGGGTTAAAAGGTCTAAGCCCACATGAGCTTGCTCATAGGTGGGTGAGCAACTGACAGCAAATATTTTAGTCGAAAGTAAAACCGAAGATTTTCTTGCTCCTTCTTTCAGATTCCTTTATAATGAAGTAATACTTTCAGAAAGGACGGATTTATCTATGAAATTAGGTTCTCACGTAAGCATGAGTGGAAAAGAAATGCTCCTTGGTTCTGCGAAAGAAGCGGTCTCCTATGGAGCTGATACATTTATGTTCTATACCGGTGCTCCGCAGAATACCCGCCGAAAAGACATCAGCGAACTTCAGATTGATCCTGCCTGGGAATACATGAAAGCCCATGGCATCCGGGAGATTGTTGTCCACGCTCCCTACATCATCAATCTCGGAAACACCGTCAGACCAGAAACTTTCTCCCTTGCTGTTGAATTTCTCGCCAAAGAGCTTGAACGTACCATTGCCTGTAAAAGCCACACCCTGATCCTTCATCCCGGTTCCCATGTAGGCGAAGGAATTGAGGCCGGAACCGCACAGATTATTAAAGGGCTGAACGAAGTCCTCTCTTCTGACACTGACTGCTGCATTGCACTGGAGACCATGGCTGGAAAAGGCTCGGAAATTGGTCGTACATTTGAAGAACTGGCTGCCATTTACGATGGTGTAACGCATAACGACAAACTGCGGGTCTGCTTTGATACTTGTCACACCAGCGGATATGATATCATCCATCATTTCGATGCTGTCATGGATTCTTTTGACCGTATCCTCGGAAAAGAACAGATTGCTGTCTTCCATATCAACGACAGCAAGAATCTCCCCGGTGCAGCAAAAGACCGGCATGAAAATCTCGGATTCGGACAGATTGGATTTGATGCCCTGAACTATATTGTTCATCATCCCGACTTTGAAAATGTCCCTAAAATCCTCGAAACTCCCTATATTCCTTCTGCAACAAAAGCGAAAAAATCTTATGCTCCTTATAAATATGAGATACAGATGCTGAGAGAACAGGTTTTTAATCCACATATGAAAGAACAGATTCTTGCCGATGCAGAAAACTAGCAGAAAGTATCCGGATTCTAGTCACCGGTCTTATGAACAGTAAAATTTTTTCTGCTCATGATGAAATCCATCAACAAGATTCACCCTTTACTTTTCTTTTATTTTATGGTAGGATAAATAAGGTTGTTGATGAATTTCATCATACAATCGGAATGCGTCTGTAGCTCAGTGGATAGAGCGATGCCCTCCGGAGGCATGTGCGGCGGTTCGACTCCGCTCAGACGCTTTTTTTGTACCCTTTTTTCCTTTTTCGAGTTAAGGTCAGAAGCATCAGAATCAATACCACACTTTCTGCTGATACGATCATCATCCACTGTTTCATTTGCGATGGATCCCCGGTTTTTACTGACTGGGGTTCTGATTTTTTCTTCTCTTTTTCCACAATGATCTTCTCTTTTTGATTCGTTATCCTCATTTTCCTGACAAATTCTTTCTGTTCGTCATCTTCTGCATCCTTAGTCAGTTCCACGATCCATTCTTTTTCTGCCCGGATATATCCTTCCGGTGCCTGGATTTCTCTGACCCGGTATGTTCCCTGACAGAGCAGTCCGCTTTCTGCCTTTCCTTTTTCATCCGTCTTCAATACTGCGGCTGTCTCTCCGGCTTTTATCTGAATGGTTCCGTCCCCGGTTATGATATCTTTTTCTGCTACAACTTCAAACTCTGCACCTTCCAGTACGTCTCCTGTATCAGCATCTGTCTTTATTATTTCCAGTTTTCCCATCAAAGGTTCATCGTAAAATTCTACCGTAACCGGTTCTGCCCAGTTATGTCCTTCCCGGATCTCAAATGCCACATCTTCTCCCAGCAGATAACCATAAGGTGCTTCTATCTCCCTGAAATAATAGGTACCAGGCTTCAGTTTCTCCGGCAGAAGAAACATTCCGTCTTCACCGGTCTCAAAATAAGTATGCTCTGTCTCTTCCGGATAATAACTTTTCATGGTGATCACTTTTTTCTCATCGTCCAGCAGCTCAAATTTTGCTCCTTTTACCCGGATCGTCTTCCCCGTTACTGCATCTTTTTTCACCAGTCTGACGGGTGAAACGATCTGCTTATCCTCCAGCAGATAATAAAATGTCTGTCCCTCCTCAGAGATCGTCACTTCAAAATCCTGTACCGGTTTCATTCCCTGCGGAGGATTTATTTCATGGACAGTATAAGTATCATAGACAAGATTTCCCCTTGCATTTTCTCCTGATTGCTTTGTCGTTGCATAACCTTTTTCATCTGTCACGATTTTAAAAACTTCTCCGGTACTTTTTGCTGTCAGGGAAAACTCAATCCCTTCCAGCGGAGTCTTGTGTTCTGTTTCAGGATCTGTGTCCTCTCTGAATTTAATCAGTTCGATATCACCCCGGATCACCTGTTCTGCGACCTCCACCGGTTCATAAGTGCAGACAGCCTCGGCTGTTCCCTCCGGAAGAATCTTCCTCACAACTACCTCATCTTCTGTCAGATATCCATCCGGTGCTTTCGTTTCCCTGATCGTCACTGTCCCAAGTGGAAACGCTGCTTCCCCATCTGACAGTTCAAAAAATGCATCGCCACTGACCTTATGCTCCGAATCAAAAGTGATCTTTCCTGAAGCATCTGTCCGCATGAGCCAGATTCTTTCGGCTTTCATTCCTTTTTTTGCAGGATCTTCCTCATACAGTCCTTTATAGTATCTGATTTCAAATTCTGCTCCTTCCAGTGTCGCATGACCTGAAGCTTCACATTTCCCTGTATCGGCATCCTTTTTTTGCAGAATAAGACTGACTGGATTTTTCTGCGGTATATCACTGACTTCTATCATCGCCGTCTGACCGGATAAAACGCAGATCGGATAAACTGTATCATCCAGTGCATAACCTGTCGGACAACTTTTCTCTTTTATATAATATTGTCCCGGACTGACCGTCAGTTCTTGCGTCATTCCATTTTCATCGGTTGTAAGCGTTCCTGTCAGATTTTTACACCCGGCATCAGTATAGACTCCGTAAACCGCTCCGTTTAAACGATATGCCGGATTCTGCTCTGTCACCTGCGGCTCTTTTGAACTTTTCTTCAGTTTTGCTTTTCCATGCGGAACATAAGTCCAGCCACCCATGACCTGCTTTCCGTTTCCTCCGTTGATGACGTATGCACAAAATCCCTGATCCGGTACAGCCAATGCCCTGATCTCCTCCAGTTTCTTTTGAAATGCTTTCTTCAGATCTTCGTAGTATTCCTGCCTTTTCAGATTCGTTCCATAAAAAGCGGCATCAAAGTCAAACGCATTATAGACCCATGACAAGAACATATGGCTGTAGCAATATCTCTCATCAAAACCTGCCACTGCTGCCCCCTGCTTTACATCCCCGATCTGCCAGTACCCTTCACTTCCGTACCATTGATACAGTGCCGCTTCACCGGGAGCAGCAACAGAATAATATAATGCCCTTGCAAGATCAGAAGTATTTTCTGGTTTTGGAGATTGTTGAAGTATTTGTTTTGTC
>ERZ827524.2108-NODE-2108-length-15581-cov-12.309030_pt1 | contig 15581 bp, 16 predicted proteins | sample MGYA00519702_ERZ827524 | MGnify/ENA primary metagenome ERZ827524 (study PRJEB31778, sample SAMEA3449341) | human gut metagenome | biome: human gut; feature: human-associated habitat; material: faeces | place: United Kingdom | collected 2010/2012 ...
ATGCTCCGAGGTAGAACGTGTTAGTTCTGAAGTCATCAGAGTCTGACATCTTACCCTCCATCAGTGACAGGCCGTTATTTGACCCGACACCGAAGAACATGTTGCCAAATGATTTGAAGAAAGTACCATCAAGTGCGGCACTGTGAGCAATTCCGGTAGGTGCCAAAGGAAGTTGCAACGTAGGGATAACTGCACTGGAAACAGGGGGGAAATTACAGACGGTCAGATGCGTGTATGGAGTAGCGGAGTAAAATCCGAGTTTGAATGTGCCGCGCTCGTAATCAACAAACGTCGAGTCTACCGACACGGCTGTATTATCGTATCGGTTGCCTGCGCTGTTGCCAAAATAGAAACAGGAGTTGAAGTTGTTCGCATTGAAGGGCTGTTTGCCCCAGGCGCCTAGATGCTCCGTGAAAAAGTAGTCTGCGAAGAATGAGAACAGTCGTTGGCTTCCGGTCTGCGACATATGGAAACCGATGATTTTAGCCCCTCGGGTTTCAACGTTGTTCGAGTCGTTACTGAAGAAGTGAGGGCTGTTCAGTACTGATGACAGATCAATGTACTTGTTGTTCGTTGTCGAGTTCGCATTGTTGATGTAGGCAGTCGCGTCAACGTTTGTGATTTTGCCACCGTAAATCACACGAAGCGGTGTATAGCAGTCCTGCGCCCACGTGAACGTCAGGTTTCCGTTGAACTTCTCGCGCGCGTAGGCTGCGACGCTGTTAGCGTCGGCAGATGTGCCACCGTTGAGGCCTGCGATCATGAGCACGTCCGTTACGTCTGCGTTCTTGAATGAATCATCAGCCGCGAGAATATCAATTTCTCGTTTGGTGCGTATGATTGTTGTAGGCGTGGTATCAGCGTAGCGCGTGAAGAAGACATTATCGGGGTAGCGGTTCTTGAATAAGGTGAGCCAGTGCGAATAATACGGCTTAGTGGTGTCGTTCGGGTCAGTCATTACCCATGAGTCACCGATAACCACGATACATTTGCGCGTGCTCTCCACGGTTGCCTGCAACGCTTTGTATACGCCGTCCGATGTAACGCCCTTGGTGCTGTTCATAGTCGGCACTGCGTCGAGTGGTGCGATAGTGGCAAGAGTTTCGTTAATAGATGTTATGGAAGATGTGTTTGCTGCAACGTCGGCCTTTGTCTCGGTCAGATCCGTATCGAGCTGCGCGGTATCGGTTTTAAGCTGCGACACGTCGGTTTTAAGTTGCGCGGTGTCGGTTTTAAGCTGCGCGGTGTCATCCTCGACGACCTTAATGCGCCCGTCGTACTGTGCCACCTCCGCGCGGTACTGCTCAATCTGCGCGTTGTAGTTGCCGGTCAACGCCCAGTAGGCATCATCGTCAATCTGAATACCCGCAGGCACGTACTGCTTTGAGGTATACGAATTGCCCCCGTTGTATACGACCGTTAGAGGCTCATAGGTTTTCGTGGAATCCCATTGCATGGGGTCGGCGAAGAGCGGTACGTAGCGCGCACCGATGTATTGAGTTACTGCCATGTGTTACTCCTTATCGTAATTGGGCGCGGTGTTGTCGATGACCCCGGAACCGTCGGTTCGGTATCTGAGCAGCAGGCGCCCGTATTGACTCGTGCCGTAGACTGCGCCGGTGTCAAACTCGATATCCGCCCATGAATCGGGAACGTATGCGCAGAAATGGCCGTCGGAAGTCAGCCCGAAGAATACCGTCTGCGCGAACGTTTTCCACAGCCATTGAACGTTGTCGTTAATCCATTGCTCCAGCTGTTTCTCATAGTAATCTTCGTACCCGGATTCGATGAACTTTTGAAAAAGCCCTTCCAACTCCGCGATTTTCGCGCTGTTAGCGTTGACCTGCCCGGTAACGTCGTTCACCTGATCTGAGAATGCGTTGATGATGCAATAGACGTTGGCAATAAGCTGCTCCTGGCTTTTTACTTCCCAGTAGAGTTTAGGCAACGTCGGGTTAGTCAGCATCCACGGATTAAAATACGGTAGAACAGGAACCATATTATTTCACCTCCTTGCGTTTCATCATAGTATAGACGTTCGCGAGTTGCATCCAGCGTTCATCTGTGATGCTCGTATTAGCCGGGATATCCTCGCGCGAGATAAACACGCGCCCGCGATACGTCACGACACAGAATCGCGGATAGCTTTTCGGGTTTCGCGCGTGCCACGCGCCACCCCATACGATCAGCTGTTCATCCATCACAAAAAACATCCTTACCATAATGGAACGGTCGGGACCATAATCCCCGTAAATAGAACGTGCTCCAGCTCGTTCAAGATGAGCGCGTCGACGTCCTGCCACTCTCGCGCGAACTGCGTCAAGAGCTCTGCGGCGTTACCTTCGCGCAACATATCCGATTCGCGGTCGTTTCCGGTACTCGCATAATCGGAATTACCGGAAAGCATCGTCTCGGGGAAGTCCGAGAAGATGTCGCGCGACTTCTCTCGGTCGCGCGATTCCTGGAGTGGGTTCAGTCCCTGCTCGACGCGCGCGTAGAGCAGTTTGTACTTCGGCATGATCTCGTTGAGCTTGCGCAGGTACGCACGCTTCCATCGCGCCGGAAGCGGAATCGACACCTCGCGATAATAGTAGCGGTCGAGAAACTTCTCGCACAGACGTTTGTATTGCGCGTCATCGTATGCGTCGAATCTCCAGCTATCATCGCTGGGGTCGTAAAAGCCCATCTCATACCATTCGCCTAGCGTGATAGTCATGTAGTCATAACGCTCGTCGCGGTTGATACAAGGGAAGTCGTTAACGTCGATGCCCATATTTACACCTCCAGCAGCGTATCGAGACGGTGACGAATGTCATAGTTCGCGCTCAGGTTGTCGCGGGCCCATACGACGGTGACAGGCGCGCCCAGGCGGTCACCGAATCGAGCGTTCAGTTTGTCGCACGCGGCGCGGCGCGTGTTGAGCGGGGACATTCGCGCTAGCTCGGTCGGCTGCATGGTCGAGTTCACCTCATCCTCGATCATGCGCTCCTCCTTGAATGGCATTGAGTCGATGCCCAGCTCGCGGTAGATGGCGTCCCACGTGTTGGCCCATTCCTGTTGCAGCTTGTCCCCGATATACTCCTTGGCGCGTTCGGGCATGGTCGCGTCCGTCTGGATGTCTTGGAAATTGTCGTATCCCAAAACGAAAGGCTCTCCGTTGGCGATCGCCTTGTAGAAGTTCTGCACGTCGAAGGTACGGTCCTGGTTGCCCTTGATGACGAAAGGCATGCGCATATGGAAGCGGTTGATCTGCTTCGTTCGCATGATGTCGGTCAGCTCGCGCGCCCAGATGTTTATCTTCACGAGCGGCGGGTAGCGCGTGCGGTTCTCCCAGACCCAGACGGCGTTGTCCCAATTGCACATGAAATCGGTCTTGCCGGTGATGCCCATCGCGCGCCATGCGCGCGGCTCGTCGTACATGTTCGGAGCGCCCTGCTGCACGGCGCGCAGGGACAGCAGCGTCGAGCTGGCGTTCGGGTACGCGAGCGTCGCGGCCCCCTCGGTGAGCAGCGTCCACTCAAGAAAGCGCTCGTTGCAGGTCTCCGGCAGGTTGAGCCAACGGAAACGCGACAGCGCGAGCTCGATCAGGTCGTTCTGGAACATGGTGAAGAGCTGTTGATTGTAGGCCTCGGTCTGCCAGTATGTCGGCTGCGCTCCCGGCCTGTACTTGCGCGGGCCCTTGTATCCCCTGCGTCCCTTGCTCATACGTGAACCTCCTCATAGATCGTCGGCGCGTCCAGTGCGGCCTGGAACATGGCTTGCACCTTCGCGCTCGATTCGGCCTGCGTGCTCATGAGGGATTGCATAATAACTTGGTGCGCTTCCATGTCCTTGCTGATGGTCGCGTCGCTCTTGGCGCGCTCTACCCTGTAGTCGATGATCGCGTCGATTTCCTCGTCGGTCATTCCCTGATAGGTCTCGGCCTTTAGCAGGGAGTCGAGGTCGATATATGCCATGATGCCTCCTTTTAAAGGTTGTCGTATATGCTCACGCGACCGATTTCCTCCGGCTTGCTCCAGACGGTCACGCCACGTATAAGTATATCCTTGATTGCGCCCTGCGCCCCCTCGAGCGCGTTGCCGTTGCCGCTGCACCACACCTCGGCGCACTTCCAGTAGGTGAAATGGCGCATGACCTGCATCCGCTCCATACTGAACTCGCGCATGAGCGCGTAACCGTAGCGGGCGAATGCCGAGGCCGCGTTCATGATGTCGCATTCTCGCTGTGTGACGACCTGGGCGAAGAATGCCCGCGGTGCGGTGGCGCTCGATTGCCCGTTCGCGCCCGCGCCGAATTGCGCGGGGGCCGCGACGCCCGCCTGGTTGAGGCCTGCCGATATCGCGTCTATCGCGATGGCGTATGCGCGGTTCGCATTCGCGTCTCCGGTCGCCTTGGTGTTTGCGGCGTTCGTGCTCATGACGGCCGCGTTATTCGCCGCGACCTTGGTGCTCGCCTCGTTGCGGAGCGTGGTCGCTGAGTTGCTCGCGTTGTTCTGGACTCCCCACACGGCCGCGGTGTAATTCGCGGCGTTGAGCGTCTTCTGGAGCGCGTTGGTCTGCGCTACCGATACGGCTGCGGAGTTGCTGGATTGCGAAATCGCCGCTGCCGCGTTAGCCGACGGGATCGAGACTGCAAGGTCGGCCACACCTCCGATCGCGGCGCTCGTAGCGCCTGCGGAGCCCCCGGTGAGACCTCCCGTGATGACGGCACCGGCAGAGCTCGCGATCGCGGCCGCGTTGTTGTTTGCCGTGGTGATCGCGACGACGTCGTTCTGCAGTCCCGTCATCGCGGTAGACGCCGCGTTGTCGGCGTTGCAGTCGGCGCTGAGTTTCTTGTTCGATGCGCTCGCGCCGGTGAGCGCCCAGTTGTTCGCGTTCTCCGTGACTGCCGTGTTCGCTGCGGTGTTGATGGCGTTGTTATCGGTTACGTTCTTGGCCGAGTTGTTCGCGTTCGTGTTCGCGGTCGCGTTGGACGCGAGCGACGACGCGAGCGCATTGTCGGCCGCGAGCCTCGCATGCGCGCGGTTGTAGACGGTCGTGTACGCGGCGCGGCTCGCGGCGCTCTGGGACACCTGCATCACGGGGAGATTCCAGCTCTTGAGGTACTCTCCCCACGCCCCGCCGTAGCTGTACGTGCGGCCCTCGATGGTCTGGAACGTTAGCGAATCGGTAGCGCCTGCGATACCGAGCAGGCGCGCGTCGATTGAGATGTACGGCATGACGAGGTTCACGGCGCTCGCGAGCTGGATGCCGTTCGCGCCGAGGTCCTCGATTCTCACCGTGGATGTCTGCCCGCGCTCGTCACCGATGCGTATCGCGGCGTAAGGGTAGGTATACAGTTTCGCGAATCCGGCCGCCTGCGGTGGGTATCCGAAATCGTCCACGCCGGGCTGCATGAACGGCTCGATTTTCTGTACGGCGTTCAGGATAGTCACCGACACGCCCCATAGCGCGAACGGCGCGGACTGCGTGAGCAGGTCTGACGGCGCGAAGAACACGCCGAGTACCGTCGATTTCATCCAGGGCGCGTTGGCCTCGAGCGCGCGCAGGAACGGCTGGAGGTCACCGACTGCGACGGAGTACACGCGCGGCGCGAGCGCACCCGAGGTGGCAGGTTCCGAAATCGCCGGTACTTTAGGCGCGGATGCGGTTCCGAGGTTTCCCTGGAGGTCGGCGTATGTCGCTATACATGCGCGCTGCGTCTCCGCGCTGTAGTTCTTGACCGCACGCGCCCTCTCGACGTACGGCTCTCCACCGGTGTTGACATCGTCGGAGAGCAGGTACGCGCTGTTGTCGCGCGGGTTCGCGAGATATCTGGCCACGCTTGACGCGGCCACCGGCGCGTGCCCTCGCTCCAGCAGCACGTAGTCGAACTGCATCTCGTTGATATATGTCGTCCACACATCGAGCGTGAGGATCAGGCGCGTCGAGTTCGGCGACAGCTGTTGAGCATCCTGGATGAAATAGAAATAGCGGCGCTTGCGCTCGCCCGCTGCGTATGCGAGCGGCTGCGCGTCGCTCGTCATGCGCGGCAGGTCCACGACGAGGTAGTTATATCCCTGCGCGGAGGTCACCGGTACCGGCACCTTGGACGCGCCGTCAGGCTTTACGTTGAACATGGTCTCGAGGTTGATGACCTCGCCCTCGAGCGCGTCGAACCACGCATCGCGCGCGGCGTCGTCGTCGAACTTCACAACGTCGTCGTACTGACCGCACCACGGCACGTTGCACATCTTGAGCCTTGCGGTCGGCTTGAATCGTGAATAGTCGAGCGTGTTGTCGTAGCGGTACACGTCGATATTATCGAGGTTCGGGAAATCGTCCATTTTTGCCTCCTAAACGAAATGCGCCCCCGCTCACGCATGAGCAGGGGCGCGGCGCCTTGCACTATAGATTATAGGCTAGGCGATCGTGATGTCCACGGTCTTCGTATGGAGCGCGGTCTTTCCGGATGGGTTGACGTAGGAGGTCGTGCCGGTCACGTGGAGGACGTTGTCCGTCTCGAGGTCGGTCTTCTGGACGTGGAGGACGCCGAGTCGGTCGACGCGCGTAGCGGAGTTGAGCGCGATCGGTTTACCGCTGGATGCTGCGGTCTCGGCGCTCACGCTCCAGGTCACGGCGTTCGGCTCGACGTCGATACCGAGGTCGTTGCCCGTGATGGTGCCGACTAGCTTCACGGTCATCTGCGTCGTCTCGCCCGGCTTGAGGTTCTGCGAGGCCGCAGTGATGTTGACGCCGGTCACGGCCTGCGTGAGCGTGGGGACATCGGTCGCGGCGTCGGTCGTGAACAGGATCGCGGGGACGAACGGCGAAGCGGATACGATCTCCCAGTGGTGCAGGTAGTAGTTAGTGTTGAGCGTAGCGGGGTTGTAGAAGCTTTCGTTGGCGTATACGACGTCCTGGCACACGAAGAAGGCGTCCGTGGTGAGGAGCGCGAAGGCGTTTGCAACGGGGAGGTCCGGGACGACGACGGTGCGGTACTTGATATCCGCCTTGTCGAGGTTGAAGATGCCCGCGAGCGTGTCTACGTCAACGGATGCCATGGCGTCGGCGGTGATGAGGAGCACGAGCTCGTCGGGCTTGGCGAACACGGGGATTCCGTACTCGGCCGACACGGGGGAGTAGAGCGAGGTCGGGAACTCGAGCTTGCTCGCGTAGGCGCGCACGGCCTTGAGGAACTCCTTGCCGGTCGCCTCGTCTGTCGGGGCGGCGCTCACGTGGTGCTTGAAGAAGCCCCAGTTGTGCTCGTAGTAGGCGATAAGGTTGAGCATGCAAAGGTATTCGTCGTAGTTGTCCGAGTTGCGCGGGACGGTCAGAACGGCGTCGATGAGGCGGTTCAGGCCGTACTCGCCCATGAATGCCTGGCGCAGGTCGGGGTACTCGAGCGAGATGTCGTAACGGTCCTTGCGGTTGACGCTGTGGTACCAGACTGCGGCCTCGGGCGCGTTCACCTTCTCGAGCACGGCGTCGTCGACCTTGTAGGTGTGCGCCTTGATCCACTTGAAAGCGGACTCCTGGATGCTGAATCCGTAGCGCATCGTCGCGCCCTTGAAGGCACGAAGTGGGTTCTCCCACTCCTTGTTGTGGATGATCTGGTCGCCGATGCGGTTCACGTACGCGTCGATGAACTCGTTGAGGTATCGGCCGTTGTTGGGCTTGAACAGGAACTTGCTCGTCGCGTCGATACCCGAGACGGTCGGGTCGGGCACGCGCTGCTGAAAATCGTTGGTCGCGGACAGGTACACGCGGCCCGCGATCGTGGTGTTGTTGGTTGCCATCTGTTAACCTCCTTAAAGGTCAAGGTCCATGTCTTCGTAATCGGGAATCTCGATTTCGTCGTCGGCGATGACGTCGGCGTCGCCGTCGCCGTCGACGTCCACCACATCCGCGCCGTTGTCGATGTCGATTGCGGATGCAGTCGCGCGCATCGACTCGAGCGTCTCGGTGATGGTGCCGAGCGTGTTCTCGATGCGCTCCAGGCGGTCGCGCAGGTCGTCGAACTCGCCGATGCGGTGCGCCTCCTCGCCGGACGTGCCGGTCTCGTCCTCGATCCCCTGCTCTTCCGGGGTCAGGTCGTCCTCGGTCTTGGGCTTCTCGTCCTCGTCCATGTCAGCTCCTTTCTATAGCTATAAATAAGGGCGCGATGCGAACGGGCTCTCGCCCGCGCATCGCGCCCATTATATAACGCCTGTGCGAAACTGTGGCGCGTGCGGCTGAAACACGCCGCCGAGCGTGCGGGGTTCGGGTATCGACCGAACGATATAGCTGCCCCGAATCGTCCCTACTCGCCGCTTTCCGCGCGAGTCGTCGCGGGCGTCGCGGTCATTTTACGCCATAGAGCGACATCGCGTCCAGGAAGCCCTCGCGCACCTTCACCGAGTCGAAGAGCACGCTGCCCTCGTAGTACATTTGGACGATGACGCGCAGTGTCTTGACGGCGCGCTGCGCGGCTATTCGGTTCGGCGTGTTGTCGCGCCTCGTGAGCGCGAATACCGGCTCCGCGTTTTTCGGTATCTTCCCGGTCACGTAGTAGTAGCCCTCGCTCATGTCAATCCAGATGCCGTACTCCTCGCCCATATGTACACATCCCATGACGTACTTGGCGCGCGGGGGCTTCTTGGCTATGTATCGGCCGTCCTCGGCGAAGTCGTTAGCATAGGTCGCTTTCGTGTAACCGGTCACCTGGCCCATTCGCCCGGCCAATGTATTATCCATGCGGTAACGGTCGTGCTCGTCCGGCTCCACGTAATGGAGCAGGACCATCTTGTCGAGGTACCAGGTATACCCGAATCGCGGCACGCCCTTCACGCCGATCGCCGCGAAATAGGGGTTCAGCAGGTCGACGGCGTTGCCCAGCAGGAAGACGTGCGGTTTTATCCGGTGCCCGTCGTATGGGTCCTCGCGCACGCACGAGTCGATGATTCGCGCGAGCATGTTCCACTCGTTGCGCTTGTAGGTGTGCGTCGCGTCGATGTTCTCGATGATCGCCTCGTCGAAGATGACGTTCTTGACGTCGGTGAACGTCCTCTTCTTGGTGCCCTGCATCTCGGCATATCCGACGACGTACCCGCACACCTTCCACGGCGTGCCCTTCTCGGCGTCGCACGCGCGGTACTTGAACTCGTTGTTCTCGCACTTATATTCGTATCTCGCGAACTCCTCATCTGTCGCGACGAGCTTGTCGAAATATCCCTTCTTGACGCTGTCGCGCTCGTCGAGCGTGCGGCACACCTCGACGAAACGCTCGCCGCGCTTTATCGCGGCGTTGAGCGCGTAGGCGCGAAGGCCGTACGTCTTGCCCTTGTTGGGCGCGCCGACGACCATCGTGATATCCGCGTTGTAGCTCAGGGTCTTCTCCCAGTTATAGTGGATGCCGTCGTTCAGGTTCACCATTCGGCCTCGTTCCCTTCATCGTCAATGTAAGTGTAGCTCGCGCGCCCGCCGTCGCAGTCGATGACGCGCTCGGACGTGTCCACCTCGCGGCCATACCGCTCGCGCATGTAGGCCACCGTGCGCGCGTTGCCGCCCTTCTCCGAATCTCCGAGCACGCGATCGGATGGATAGAGCGCTATCGACTCGTGCGCGCACACGTGCGCGGTCTTACCGAGGTAGTCGGTCACGTCCATGTCCAGCACGTCGGCGGATGCGGGCCGGTAGTGCTCGAGCGCATGGCACACGGCATGCGACACGCGCACGCCCCAGCCGAGCACGCGCGGCGCGACCTCGGCGAAACCGTGACGCGCGCTCATGTCGTCAATCCAATTCTCGATATGGTACATACCCGTCGGACGCGACAGACCGGCGCACGTTATGTGCGCGTGCTCGCCGTCCCAGCTCACGCGCGCCTTGTTCCATGCGTCCATATGGAGCGGATAGGCCTCTCCCTCGACCTCGAACGTCCCGACGCCCGCGAGCGTCGAGGCGTAGCCTGGGAAGTTCACGCGGATGCGGCCCATGCACGAGTCGATGGAGGCCGTGACGGACTCGTGAAACGGCGCGAGCGCGCCCATGAGGTCGTCCGCCGTGACGTCATCATCACACGATATCTTGAGCGAGTCCGTATCTCCGCCCAGCACGCGCACGCGCTCGCCGAGCGCGCGGTATATGAGCTCGATCGCCGCGACGATAGCCATACGGGAGCCACCTACGATACGCAGGCCGTAGGGGTAGAGCACGAGCTTGTTTTTAGCGTCCTCGTAGTGCTCCGCATAGGTCTCGCGCGATACGACGGTCGCGCGGTCGACCGATATCTCGCCTGCCTCGACCTTGTAACCGGGCTTGAAGACGTCCTGCGCCTCCATGCCGTAGATGGAGTTGAACATGCCCTTGACGGTCGAGTTGTAGTACGCCTCGAGGTCGGCGCGCTCCATCTCGCCCGAGCGGATGCGCGCGGCTATTCCATCGGGAATCGTCTCGGGGATGTCCGGCGCATACGGCGTGCCGGTCTCATAGGTTTTCAGGATCTGCTTGCACGCATTCTTCCGGGCGTAGAACAGGTTCGATAGAAGCGTCACGTAGTCGGGCGGCTTGACGAAACTCATTGTCCCCTCCCCCAGGATGACCTCCATCGCGTCCCACGAGTACACGCGGCTCATGCACCACAGCTCCAACTCGGACACGTTGACGATCGCGGAGTCAGCCGAGACGAGTTTTCCGAATGCGAAGCGCCCGTTATATGCGGTATCGACGTAACCGGCACTTCGCACAGCGGTAACGCCGTCTCGGTCGGCCTGCCCGCCCCAGTCGCCCAGCTGCCCCTTGGCCTTGAATTTCGCCTCGGACAGCAACGAGATATCCCAGCACGCGAAGGCGCTCCCCTCGCGCAGGCGTATATTCGTAAACCGTATCTGGGCGTGGAATGCGCACCCGAACGGCTCCTCCCAGTGGCGCATCGCCGCATCGAGGCCGGTCGCGCACACGGTCTCGGCCATCGCCTGGAGTGTCGGCGGCAGCAGGCCGCGAAAGTTGACCGGGCACATATGCCCGTTGATATATGCATGGTGCGCGGACGTCTCGTCAATCGAGTAGACGTTCGATTGCACGATGCCGGAATAGCGCGCGCTCGTGAGCGTGAAGCCTCCTCGGAAACAGGCCTTGCGCAGCGCGTACTGCGCGTAAGTCGGCGCGAGCTCCTCGGAGCACATGCGCTCGAAAGCGGCCTGCACCGAGATCGGCCTGCCCTTCGCCCTGGGGATGCGTAGACGCCCCGTCTCCATCTTTCCCGCCTGGCGCACGAGCGACGTCTTGGTCAGCACGCGCACGCCGAGCCACTCGGGGCGCAACCACTCGTTAGACTCGAGCAGGTAGCGCAGGTATGCGGGGATGACCTCGGTGTCGCGGCCCGCATAGAAATATTCCTCTTGCGTGAGCGGCGTCTCGGGCGTGCGCACTTTGGAATAGTCCCAGTCTCCCGTGGCCTTGGGAAGCCCTGCGGCCTCGCCCATCTTCGCGAGCCCGCGCATCTCGAGATAGAAGGTATCCCAGAAACGGAGCTTCACCGTGCCGTCGCGCACTATATCGACGGTATAGGCGCTCGTGGCACTCTGTGCGGACACCTCCATATCCCAGCGCGCATTGAGGTCGTGCATGAGGGGCTGCAGGTCGAACATGAGGTTGTAGGCGCAGATGATCGGGATGCAGCGCTCACGCTCTCCCCATGCGATATATTCGTCTATAGCGGCCTGCATCTCGGCCTCGTGACGGTAGAAGTTGACATGCCCCGCACCCGGCTCATAGGCGCGCAGGTCGCACCCGCGCAGGTCGTTGAGGATAAAGAGTACGGGATAGGCGCGCCACGTGTTCTCCGCACGGTCGGTGCATATGTTGCACGTCTCGGTGTCGTAGCTCGCCGCTACCCGAAACTCCGGCCTCTTCGACTTGAATCCCATCCCCGCACCTTTTTTTCCTACTACCCGAACATTACGATCTTGGACGCCCATACCGCCGAGCCGGTCAGCTCCGCGTCGAGATCCACCTCTCCGTAGAAGGCCTCGTTCTCGGAGGTCAGCCCCTCGACGAGCGACGTCTGAGCGCCGGACGATACCAGGCTGTCGAGCGCCTTCCTGTTTGCACCGATAACGCGGTCGTAGGCCTCGGATAGCGACGTCACGCCAAGCCCCTCCATGATCAGCCTGTTGCGCTCCTTGGGGTCCTTCCCGCGCCAGAAACGGCGCGTCGCGGCGTAGAAGACCGACACGGCCTCCTTGCCGCTCTCCCCGAGCGTACTGGGTGCGCCCGAGCGCGCCAGGTTGATTTGGCGCTGAAATATGAGATTCGACCTCGCGGCGCGCGATTTCGCCTTTCGAGGCGCGGTCGTCATGCGGTCCAGGCGCTCCGCGGCCCTCTTTGTTCGCGTCTGCGCCTCGGGCACCTGATGCACCTGCCGCGTCCCCTGGTAGGACTGCGCGATCTGCTCGCGCACGCTCGCGATATAGTCGGCACGCGCTCTCTTCTGCGACGTGCTCATGCCGCTCACATCCTCGCGCTCCAGGCGCGCCAGCAATCTCTTGGCGCGGCGTCGCGCGTTGTATACCTCGTCCGATGTCCTTTTCGTACGTGCCATTAGGCTCGACCTCCAAAATAAAAGCGGTGCGGCCTTGACCGCACCGCCTGTTGTTAAAGCAACGGGAGCTGGGGATTAAGTCTTGACTAGACGAGCACGAGCGTCTTGCGCGTGTTGTTGTTGGGGAGCTTGCTGGAAACGAGTTTCATCGGGACGATCTCGCCATCGTCGAACAGGCCAGCGGCCATGAAGTTATCCGCGGCGTTGCGGACGCCCTCGGACTGGGAGAAATAGGCGGTACCGTCCGCACAGACGAGCGTAGTATTGGTGCAAGGCATATCGACGCCGTTCTTGTCGCGCGCGCGGCGGATGCCGGGCTTCGTGAACACGCCGATGACCTCGAGGGTCTCGCCCTCGTGGTCGGACAGAGACTCGGCGTTGTTCATCGCGTTGACGACGAGCTTCTTGGTCTCTTTGTCGGTGGCCTGGATGCTGGAGTAGCTTGCGGGGGTGTAGAGGTCGGTGCTGTTGTCCATAGGTGCCAGCTGGGTGTTATCGTTAGTCATAGTTGGGTTCCTTTCCGATTGAGTAGTTCATAGCGACTTCGAGGAAAAGTCTTGTCGGGATTGAATAGTAGTCCGATTCGGTCTCGACGCTTGTGATCGAGATAAACGGATCTCCTAATCGTTTACGGAGCGTGTTTGTCGCCTTCACCGGGTCCGAATAGTCACCGTAGAGGTCGTACTCGAAACCGACCAGATCGCCGTCCTCGACTGTCTTGCCGATACAATGGCATATCTGAATCCTGCGCCCGATTCTACCGCGCTCCTTTTTTGCGTTTGTCATGAAAAGCACCCCCCTTCCCGTTGCTGTCATGGACATTATAGGAAGAGGGTGCTTTGTGTGTCAACGGTTATTGCAATAATTTTTCACTTATCGACGTGTGCCGTCAGATACATAGCATTGCAGGCGGTCGAGGGCGTACCCGTACATGCCCGCGAAGTCGTCCCCTCCGTAGGTGGTGCCGTCGTCGCACACCTCGTCCCAATATCCTGCATGTGCGACGTCCTGGGAGCGGTAATAGACCTGTCTATAGTCACCGTCTGGCGTGATGTAATACATCTGCACGCCGTCGATAGTCTGTCCCCAGATGCCTGCCATGCCTGTTACGGAATCGTTGTAGTTCGCGGTCTGAATCCAATCGAGCCAACCGCTCTCCTCGGTGTGGACGCGGTAGCGCAGCGTGCCGGTGTCGGTCCACGCGATCAGCATATCGTGGGAGCCATAAGGCATGCCCGCGAAACCATCGGAGTTTCTGTCGTTGAAATTGGTCACGGTCCCGTTCCACGAGCCATAGCGGTTATGGAGAGCGTAGTGGATATCCACGCTCTTACCGGTCGACTTGGGGAAGGGCGAGCGTGTCGCGGAAGTTGTAGGCTGATACGTGCCCCCGTTGCCGTCGGTGGGCGCGATCGGAGCTACGTATCCGCTACCGAGATATGCGGCAACGGCCTGCTTGAACTCGAGCCACGTCTTACCGTATGAGCGGAAATAACCGTTCGGGTCGGTATGGTCCGAGCCGCCCCAGCGCCGAGCGGCCTCGTAGTGGGACAGCAGGCGCGACGTGTCCCAACCGTGGGCGCGCAGCTCGTCCCCGGCCCACTTGACGGCCTCGCCCCACTGTTTAGCGAAATCGGAGGCGTTCGTGGCATGCGCGAGCTCAATTCCGATCGTGTACCCGTTGCCGTTGCCCACGTGCCAACAAAGGCGGTTCTCGGGCACCGTGTTGTAGACCGTGGAACCGTCGAGCTCCATGACGTGATGCACGACATAGGTATCGTCACGAGACCACAGCAACGTGTGGTTGTAGGCACTCGCGCCTGGGTTAGCCGTCTCATGGATAACGAGATAGCTCGCATTAAGGTAACCGTGCCCGTTAGATACGTAATTGTTGACGCTCTGGTATGCCTCCGCGCTGGTAGGCACCGAGAATGCGATCGCGAGCGCGAAGAAAAACGCGGCAAGAGCCGCGCCTTTCTTCCGCTCGATGCGGTTTGGTTTCATTGACTAAACCTCCTAGGTCGTAAGGTTGTCGAGCTTCTCGGAGAGCTTAGCCATGATCAGGCCGTTCTCCTCGATGGTCTTGCGAAGCTCCTCAATAGTCTTCGTGTTGCTGTAGTACATCATCACGAATGCCGCGATAGGAAATGCCACGTTGCTCACCAGATCCGTAACTACATTGACGTCCATAATACATTGCCTCCTTTCCGGCAGAAAAAAAGGGACCCGGCCCTTTGCCGAGTCCCGTAAGCCTAACGGTATTATAGCTATTTCCACCCGTTCTTCTCACCCTGGATGAAGGTCGTTATGATGACCGGCTCCTTGGGTGTCATCGTCTTGCTCACGATAACCAGTGGTGCATACTCGCGACGAGCCCCGCTATAGAACTTGACCGTAGAGCCTAACGCTCGATGAGGCCGCAGCGCGAGCATGAGCTTTGCGGGGTCGTAGTCGGGAATCATGTTCGCGAACTCGCGGTTGTCAGGTCGATACTTGAGCAGGCCGTCCAGGACGTCGGTACGGTCGATATATGCGAGGCTGTGCCCGTGAAGAGCGCGAAAGAGCATATCGGATTGGAAGAGGCCTTCGACTCGGTGCAGGACATAGCTATTAGTCGCGTACACCACGCGGTTATGTACGCACACGCTATCGTAGGGTGCATGCGTGCCAGGCTTGCACGTGGTCGCGCACAGTGCCCTCCACAGGGCCTCGGTTTCGGACTTGTTCATGATGATCCTTTCCCTCGTCTGTTGGAACTTGGCTATTATTTTAGTGGCTGTTGTTATAATTGCAAGTTGTTTTTTGTAGCAGTTAGTGCTATTATATTTCTTGTAAGGCAGGGACGGAAATAAAGGAGTTTTCAAATGACTGATTTCAAGCAGTTCAACATCTGGTATTACGACTTCAATTACAACGACAAGCGCGTGAAGACTTGTACCAGGCTCGAGGATGCGCTCGCATTCGCTCGCATGCTCGTACGCGATCGTGAGGAATTGAACGTTAGGTTTTTGAGCCTGGAG
>ERZ827524.2118-NODE-2118-length-15498-cov-3.672991_pt1 | contig 15498 bp, 13 predicted proteins | sample MGYA00519702_ERZ827524 | MGnify/ENA primary metagenome ERZ827524 (study PRJEB31778, sample SAMEA3449341) | human gut metagenome | biome: human gut; feature: human-associated habitat; material: faeces | place: United Kingdom | collected 2010/2012 ...
CATTATCGTTAATGTAATTTATACTATATTATTTTAAGCAGAAAGTCAAGCACCTGTTTACTCAAAATAAAAGAAATAACAAGACGGTGTTCTCGCCGCGCCTCTCCTATATGTATGGTTCACATCAGCAATCAGAAAAACAACAAAGCAATGATGGCGCATGGCAATAAAACTGGAAACATTTACGGATATGGGCTGCAGCTGCCGCAAGAAAAAATCAAGCGGGAGACGATGGCATGTGCGGTGGTTCGACTTTGATAAACCGCGTCGCAACCCGGCTTGTGTGGCAACGCTCTGGGAGGGGGAAAAGATTCCTCTCCCAGAGCGTTGCCGACTTTGTCGACATGCTTCAAGCACCGGAAGTTTGTTTACCGGTGCATCTTTTTTCGACAATCACTGCAGGTTTCAAATCGGTTCACAACCGGCATCACTCTTTTTCCGCCGTTTTCTTAGCGCTGCTGCCCTTACGCATAAATATAAACAACACCGTAAGCACGGAGAACAGGCCGCCGCATACGATAAGTGCTATACTCCACCAGGGAACCGACTTATATTCTGTTATCTTCTGCCCTTTAGTTATTACTTCCTTTCCCCCCGTTGCATCCCCTTCAGCTTCGTTTTGCCAAAATCCGTCAGAGTTGCTTACCGCTTGAGAAGATTCGTCAGAGTTGCTTACCGCTTGAGAAGATTCGTCAGGGCTGCTTATCGCTTCTTCGTTTTCCTCTTCAAAGTCGATGTATGTATCATCGGGATATATATCCTCGCTTCCGACATCGTCTGGTTTAACATAGTATGCTGTTTGTGTATCGGCAGGTATCTCCTCAAACACAATGTTTGAAATCAATCCTTTCATAAGTCTTGAATGTATGCCGAGACGATTAGGTACTTCCGGATTGTCTGCAATTGTTTCGGGCAGAACAAATTCACCTATGCGCCGCCATTCGTCTGTTGCGGACGGGCTAGAATTTAGCCTGTAATACATCCTGCAAGTTGCCCCTGCTGCGCCGCCCTGCGCATTCGGATAGTACTCAAAGCGCAGCCGAAATCGGTTATTCAATACAGGTGCACTTTCTGCAATGATTCTCGGATAAAGTGTATCATCCTTATACCCGAAATCGTCTATCAGTTTACCGTCTTTGAAGCCCGCTCCGTCAATCGTAGAAGCGCCTCTGTCAAGATATATGCCATACCAGTTGCTTTCATTTTCATAAAACGGAATGATGCCAATTGCGCCTCCCGTTTTAACCGAGCAGTCAAATTCCAAGGAAAAGCATTTTTCTGTTAAGTCGGCAATCTGTTTTGAAATCATTCTTGTGTCCCATGCGCCGGAGCCGTCGATGGTCATAATCCCTGTGTCATCACTGAAACACGCACTACCGATCGTTTCATCGTTTTCGGTGCAGTATCCCCAATTTACGGAATACGTTCCTTTTCCCGGAGCTATCGGCTCTGTAAATTCCTCAACGGTGATGTTGCTGACCGTTCCTGTTCCGAGCACCAACTGTATCGCCAGCTTGTTGGCTTTGTCAGGATCATCGACGTAGTTTGTCGGAAAATCATACTGACCGATTAACGTAAATTCGGTTGTCCCCTCGGGCTTGGAATAAAATCTTACATAGCCGCCCGCCAACGTCCCACCAGAACCGTTATGAAATTCAAAACGTACTCGGTTGTTTGTCTTGGCCACCGGTCCGTTGACAACATTTGGATTTTTTTGACCCGCTGGCTCCCGATAATAGAAATTATCAATTGCCGTGTTGTTGCTGTAGCAGATTCCGTCCAATGTAGAGCTTTTTGCTCCTGCCTCCATGCCTACACCCACAAAGTTTTCCGCATCCTCAAAGGAGGGATAAACAGTGAGTATTCCGCCGGTGATATTCAGATCAAATTCCACAGCGAGATCTTTTCCCTGAGTATTCTCCATGGAAAGGTAAACCATTCTTGCGTTCCACGCCGAGGTTTTGTTCGGAAAGGTTATTGTGTCAGTATCAGCATCATATAATGCGTTTCCCGCCGCCTGTTCCGTATCACTCAAGTGCTGCCACGCTGCGGCAGTACCTGCCATAGCTGCATCGCCAGCATATATTGTGCCAATCACCATCAGAAGTGCTAAAAGCATCGATGATATTTTTTTCATAAAAACCCCTCTTTCCACATTGTGTTCTACAAATACCCTATCGCCATTTTATCTTTTCTTTCCGCCGGCTCCGTATTCCTTCAGCATTTTTATAAGAGCACTTGTGCCCAGTGCCTTCGCATCTTCTACTGTTTTTACCCCAAAAGCATTGTCCATTAAACTGATCGGCTCTATCATAGCGATGTTACACCATGTCAGACAGGTGTCTACGCTGCTTTCATAATATTGATTTGCAATGTTTGTCGCCTCGTTAATCAACCCATTTTTGCCGTAAGGAAGACTCCCGTCTATATTGACAAACTGCTTGGTATTATTCTGAAGCAGGACAGCAAAATCATAATAAAAATGATTGCCAGTGTAGACATAAAGCTTAAACATCTCATAGTAACAGTAAGCAGCAAAAACGTCGATACCGCTTTTACCGGAGTGAATAATTGAAAGTCCAGAAGTCCCCACCAAATCACGGTAAATATTATATTTTTGGTTACCCCATACGTTAAAATCAAATGTATACACATTTGAGGCAAAAAACACCGCCGCATGTTCTGCGCAAGCAAGCCATTTTTTATCCTCGGTTGCCTCATAAAGAGAGTTGAAGGCGTACATGGCAAGAACAGCGGCTTCACGATCAATCGTGTTTTCACCGTCTGCGGTACCGCCATAATACTTTCCCTTTTGATAAAACTCGGTATATGCATATTCTCCCGCCTTGAGAGCGCTGTCTAGATATGCGCGTTTTCCGGTCTGCTCGTACATTCTTACAAGAAATCTTACCGGAATGGTAGTGCCGCTTTTACTTTTTCCGTTCTTTCCGTCATCAATCGAATACACCTCTCCTGTGGTGAAATCAAAAGCTCTGTAAAAAGAACCGTCCGCATTTTGCGTTTTACTCAGCCAATCTGCAAAGGTTACACATTTTTCAAGCCATGCGCTTTTCGTAACGCCGTTCGATTTTTCTTCAATGTAAGCGTTCAGAATTCCCTCCATGCCATCCGCCATATATCTCATATAAGAAGGGATTTGCTGGGGCTCTGACCAGACACCGCTGGCGGTACGGTAGAACACTTTCGGAAAACCGAATTCCGTGAAGGATTCCGATACCCAGAAATCAATAATATCTTCTCCCTTGGCGCGCCTTTCCGGCAAGGAGTCTTTAATTCCGCTTCGGATAAGGTGAAAACCAACAGCGGTTTCCTGCCCGATAAAACCCATTAAACGATTTATTGCCGTAACATCTCCGGTAAGATCTTTACTTATAGCACAGCTCATACGATCCTTTTCTGTTTCATAAGTATATTCATCCAGCAATGCTAACGTCTGATCATAGACCTTGTTAATATCTGCATCTACCTTAGGAAGAGTGTTCTTTTCGATCTGATTTTCAAAAGCATGGATGACAGCGTCATTAAAATCAGCATTGTCCGGATAAAAGGAAATTCTGTATGAATGCTTTACATCCTTCCTGACAGGATGGCTACGATAGGCATACGAAGCGTTTAAATCGAAATAATTTATGCTTCCCTCAATTCCGGGATAACAGAAATCCACACTGACATACCCCTTCACATTTGAAAAGCCAACACTTGAATAGTCTAAATTTTTATTAACCAGCCAGCCGGAGGTGCTTTCGTCTATACCCGAATACACCTTGTTAGTTATTCTGCCAATGGTAAAACAGTTACCTGTCTTTATGTTTCTGACTGTAACCATAGGAGTTCCCATATGCGTATCTCTGACCCATGTGTGCGGGACCGCAAGATTGTAGCCAATTGATTTATTGCTGAGATTGTCGCTGTTTTTATAAAGAATAGCAGGAATAAAATATTCGTAATTTTCATATGTTTCGGCTTTTTCTTCTTTAAAGCTCACGATGGAGTTAAAGCCGTCGTCTTCCTCTGCGCTTTTTTGAACCTTTATATCTCTGGAAAGCTCAAAGCCACTGTTTTCGCTTCCGATATACTGATCTGTAACCGCGAACACACTGCCTGCTTCGTTTTTAACAGTTGCCGTCGCAAGAACGGTGTTATCTTTTACGGATATCTTCTGATAGTCTGCATTTATGGTTTCGATTTCGGATTGTGTTCCGAGAAGATCCTCCGGAGCAGACATCTTTTTTATTTGGATCGTTATCGCATTCTCCTGCATTGCAACAATTTTTCCTTTTTTATCCGTAACCGCCGTTTTATAAACGTTGCCGGCTTTGTAAATTTTAAAGGTATAGTTTCCGGAAGTAATGCTGTATCCGCCGCTCGAAAGTTTTTTAGGCTGAATGTATCCCTTTATAAGCTCGACCGTATTTGTTTCTGCATTGTCAGATACAACAGCTTCCGTGCTTGAAATCTCCGGATTGCTGTCCTCCTGAGAAGCAGCCGAAGAGGAGGTGTTTGTGTCGATCGTTGTTGTACCTCCGTTTACATATCTCACGCTGTATTGAGAGCTTATTACTGCCGCCGAAACAATTCCCCCAGCAAGAAGCAACAGCGCAAGCAGCCCTGAACAAATTGCCTGAAAGTATCTGGATTTTAGCAAAGTTCTCCCCTCCTATGATTTCATTCCAGTTAAAGCAATTCCCTCTACAAAGTATTTTTGTGCCAGCACAAACAAGAGCATGGTGGGTAACAGTGCAAGTACCGAGCCCGCCAGCATATAACTCCAGTTCGCGCCGTATTCAGAAACAAAACTTCTGAGAACAATCTGAATAACCTGATCTTCTTCTTTATTAATATATAACAAAGGACCGGTATAATTGTTATAGGCTCCGTTAAAATCAAGAATAAGCTGAGCTAAAATTGCCGGTTTGGCGAGAGGAAGAAAGATTTTAAAAAACACACCGCCGAAAGAAAGACCGTCAATGATTGCTGCCTCCTGAAGGTCGTTCGGCAGTCCCGCCATATATTGTCTTATAAAGAACATCATCATCACTCCGCCGCACATTCCCGGAACAATCAAGGGCAGAAGCGTATCCAGCCATCCGTATGCTTTGAAAAGCAGATAGGACGGTATCATAGTGACTACACCCGGAACAGCCACCGTGCTGAACAAGAGCAGAAAAACCACATTTTTTCCGGGAAATCGGAGTTTTGCAAAGGCATACCCTGCCATGGCGCTTGAAAGCACACCGCAAAACACGGGCAAAACAATAATTTTCATGACGTTAATAAAACTTCTTACCAAAAACGTTTCCGAAAGGACCTCTGTGTAATTGTTCCATTTCATTTTGGCAGGAAACCAGATGATATCTTTTGTATAAATCTCCGTCGTATCCTTAAAAGATGAAATCAGCATCCAAAGAATGGGTAAAAGGATAAAAGCCGAAACAATAAAAAGAAAAGTATATTCTAAAATTCTACAGACAATCTTCATTTTTGTAATCGTTCCTTCCTGTACACATTACACATCATAGTTGACCCATTTGCGCGAAAATCCAAAATTAAGCAAAGTTGCCAGCATTATGATCAGCCCGAGTGCCCACGCGCAAGTGCTTGCGTATCCGGGGGCGCCAAAGGAAAATGTCTGTAAATATACATAAACACCGGCGGTTGTAAATGTTTCCGAAGCGCCGTTTCCCGACATAACCATAAAACGGGTAGAATCCTGCAGTGCTGCTATCATCTGAGTGATAAGAACATACAGCAGAACCGGTGAAATACCGGGAAGTGTTATTTTCCAAAACTGCTTCCACGCGTTCGCTCCGTCAATCATTGCCGCCTCATAGTATACAGCAGGAATGTTTTTTAAGGCAGCATAAAAAAGCAGCACTTTTATGCCCAGTCCTCCCCAAATACCCATCACAATCATAGATGCCATACCAAGATCGTCACCTAAAAACATAACCCTTTCAAAGCCCAGCTTTACTAAAAACCAGTTTACCACGCCGTAATCATAATTTAAAAAGTATTGCCACATAAATATTACGGCTACTGAAGAACAAACTGCCGGAAGCAGAAAAATGGATCTGAACAAAGAAGAACCCAGTCGGATTTTCGACAGCATAACAGAGGTGAAAAGACCTATTGTTATAGCAATCGGCACACTGATCAAATTAATGAAGCTTCTTAAAAGGCTCTTGAAAAAATATTGGTCATTTAACAAAATCTTAATGTTTTCAAGTCCGGTAAATTTCGGCGGATTGATAAGATCATACTCAGAAAAGGCCACAAATAGGGAATAAAACAGGGGAACAAGTACAAACATCAGCACTCCGAGAGTCAATGGCGCAATAAATAGATATCCCCACCTTTTTTCATTTTTCAGCATTATTTTTACCTCCGTAGTTTCATTATTAAAAAGAAACATCTTCTTTATCTGCCGGCACAAGCGTATTGTATATTGCCCTCCGAACGGTGTTGCCTCTGTAATGCCAATTTATCTGTTATCGTTTCAAAAGAGTATCTATCTCTTTTTTTATGGACGGAAAAATCGTTGACGCCCTTGAGTTCGGATCGTTCCACAGTGGTCTGACCCTGGTCTGGAACACGGTATACCACTGGTCGTTATCGGTATACACAATATCCATCGGTTGCTGAGATTCAGCTGCTTTTACAAAAACAGACATGTTATAAGGCTTTTGCTTCGGGTTAAGGACTGCGGGGTCGTTTGCCATATCAAGATATAACGGTATGCCGTAGCCGATATCGGTCATTATTTTTTGCGCCGTTCTGCCGCCGAAATATTCAGCCACAAGATAGGCGGCATTCTTGTTTTTGCTCCGTGTTGACACTGCGTATCCGACAGAACCAGTATGCCCGTTGTTAAACGGATCCTCGCTGAAGCCGGGGAGCGGACAGACATCAAAATCAAAGCCGTATCCCCTTATGTTCATAATATAATAGGATCCGCCGTCAAAGCAGGCAGCCTGTTGGGTCTGAAATAGGATGTCCGCGCCGGAAGCTGCGCCGAGCTGTGTGGAGGTAGGCGTAACCTTATATTTATGAATTAAATCTGACATTTTCTGAAAAGAATCCTGAAGCTTTGCATCATCCAAATTAGAGGATTTGTGATCAGCTGAAAGAAGCGATGTCCCGTGAGAACGAATCCAGCCTTCCCAGTTTACCTGAGTTATTCCCCATACGCCGTCCTCCGGATGGGTAAGCTTCTGAAGGAAACTCACAAACTCGTCGTAATTCATAGGGTCTGTTTTGGAAGGCTCCGCAACGCCGTACTTCTTAAGCAGGTCTTTGTTGTAAAAAAGAGCTCTCGGGCTGATATCCTTGCAAATAACATATATATCGCCGCCCTTGCCGTATTCCTTGCCGTTATATGTATATCTGCTTATTGCCGATTTTATCATTTTTGAGGTATCTAAAACCGTTGTATTTTTTATATAGGGCGATAGATTTTCCAGAACGCCTGCCTTAACCCACGCCCCGAAATCACGGTCGGCTACCACAAACACATCCGGTTCGGTGCCGGCGGCAAGATTAGCATACATCTTGGTTCCATAATCTCCGCTGATGAAATTAGTACTTACCTCAATGTTGGGGTAATCCTTCTCCATTTGCTTTAAGACGGTGGTCACACTGGATTTTTCCGAAGCGCCGCCTGTTGTTTTATGAGCTAACTTTATCTTTGTTTTTTTAGTCGGATAGTACATGCTGTTTATTTTTTCTCCGACAGTAGTTTTAGAAGAGGTTGTTGAGGCGATGCTTTTCGATGATGTCGGAGCGGTATTTTCCGATGATGTCGGAACGGTGCTTTCCAAACTGACCACATCGGCGCCGGAGTTGCTCTCATTGTCGATAAAAGTATGGCTTGTAATATCTTCTATTATGGCTTCTCTTTTACAAGACGAAAGTGGCATAGCAATCACCAGAGAACAGAGAAGAATCGACACAAGCTTTTTCATGATGAATCATTTCCTTTCACAAATATTGTTATTAAAACGCTTCTTTTACTCGGAATACATTAAAAGAATATTGCGGCAGCACTACCCGGTAATCCTGTGTCAAAGGCTTCTGTTCGATGAAACTTCTCATTACGGCACTACTGGGGGTTTCAAATGTATTTTTTACATCCAAATCCGCTTGTCCCCCAAACTCTAACCGTTCCACAAGAGTAAGCTTTCCAAAGCCGCTCAAATTAAATGTCACTTCGTTTTCTTCTCCGGAGGTGTTAAGCAAAAAGAGCGTTCCCTCTCCCGTCTGTGCATTATGGGAAAAGGCAGCATATACAGCTTTTGCATCCCCGTATACCGTTTCATAACTGTCTGCGGAAACTGTCACCTTCAGCGCTTCTCCCTTTGCATAAGCGCAACCGGTCATGTATGGATAATAGATCGTTTGTTTTAGCGTTTCTCCTCCTGTTTTAGTCAGTATCGGAGCAATTGCATTTACAAGTTGTGCCAAGCAACCCATTTTCAACCGATCGGCATTATTTATCATAGTAAGCATCATGCCGGAAAAAACAAGCGCATCCCGCAACGAATAGTTGTTTTCTAAAATATGAGGAGCAGAATCCCATGTGTCGATCTTTCTGTCGCTATGACTATGCCATACATTCCACTCGTCCAGAGAAAGCAGCATCGTTTTTGAACTTCTTTTGAGTGCCTTGACGTAGTCCGCCGTAGCGACAACAGAATGTATAAAGTTTTCCAAATCAAGATAACTGTGAAGATAATCCTTTTGTGTTACTACTTTTTCGTTATATCCGTAATAACGATGAATAGAAATATAATCCGCAAGGTCATAGGTGTGCTCTAAAACCACTCTGTCCCATTCGGGAAAAGTTGGCATTTCAGGCGTGGCACTTCCGGCGACTGTCACCTGTATGCTGTTATCCACCATTTTCATTATCTTGGCACTTTCACGGGCTTTTCTGCCGTATTCCTCGGCGGTGAGATGACCTATCTGCCAGCCTCCGTCCATTTCGTTGCCGATGCACCAATGTTTAAAACGGTACGGCTCTTTTCTGCCGTTGCGCACCCGCATGTCAGAATAATAAGTGCCGCTTGGATGGTTACAGTACTCTACTAAATATGCGGCGTCCTGCGGGGTTCCCGTTCCCATATTCACGGTAGGCATTACATCCGTGCCAACACTCTCTGCCCACACGGCAAAATCATCTATTCCCACCTGATTTGTTTCCGTTGCGTGCCAGGCAAGATCAAGTCTCTGAGGGCGGTCAGCCTTGTTGCCGATACCGTCCTGCCAGTGATAGCCAGAAACAAAGTTGCCGCCGGGATATCGGACAATCGGAACATGAAGTTCTTTTACAAGTTCGATGACATCGGTTCGAAATCCGTCTTTGTTTGCCGTGGGATGTTCCGGCTCGTATATACCCGTATAAATTGCTCTGCCTACATGCTCAAGAAATGCACCAAAGAGATTTTGCCCTATTCTGCCTATGACGTTATTTTTCTCTACGGTTATCTTGCTTTGTTGTATATTTTTATTACTCACAAAAATACTCTCCTCTACATTCTAAAATGTAATTAAGGTTACATAAATAGTCATATATGTACTGACTGTTGAAATTCGATAAAAGCCGTTAGTTATTAACGCTGTACCCGTCCCGACGCATTGCCGGCGGCGAGTGCTTCCACTTCGGCTACTGACATCAGGTTAAAATCATGTTCTATTGTATGCTTCAAGCAGGAAGCGGCAACGGCAAAATTTATAACCCTCTGATTGTCCCAATTTTGCAACAGAGCATAAATCAGTCCACCACCGAAGCTATCCCCGCCGCCGACTCGATCCACAATGTGCACATTGTAGTTCGGAGCAAAAAAAGCCTTTCCGTTTTCGTATAGCATACCTGACCAGTTGTTATCGCTTGCGGAAATACTACCGCGAAGCGTTATTGCCACCTTCTTCAAGCCAAACCGCTCAGAAAGCTGCCGCGCAACACTTATGTATCCGTCCTTATTTAGATTGCCCTTTTCAATATCGGTATTTTCAGCCTTGATACCAAAAACATCATCCGCATCTTCTTCGTTAGAAATGCAAACATCCACATAAGGCATAAGCGTATGCATCACTCGTTCCGCTTCCTTCCGCGACCAAAGTTTTTTTCGATAGTTCAGGTCGCAGCTTACCGTAATACCTTTGGCTTTTGCGGTCTTACACGCCTCAAGGCAAATTTCAGGAAGCTCTCCGCCTAAAGCCGGAGTGATCCCGGTAAAGTGAAACCAAGTGGCGTCTTCAAAAATGGCATCCCAATCAAAATCGGATTTCGTTGCAAGGGCGATTGCGGAGCCGGCGCGGTCATAAATTACTTTTGAAGCACGCTGCGAAGCGCCCTTTTCACAAAAATAAATACCGAGCCGAGAACCGCCACGAACAACAAAACGGGTGTCCACGCCATAACGTCGAAGCGCGTTTACGGCACATTGGCCGATCTCATGCTCCGGCAGTTTAGTGACAAAAGATGTCGGAATACCGTAGTTTGATAAAGAAACCGCCACATTCGCCTCTCCGCCGGCATAGGTGGCTTCAAAGCAATCTGATTGAACAAACCTAAGATATCCCTCTGGATTAAGCCGCAACATGATTTCTCCGAAGGTTACTACATTATGTTTCATTGATTATATTCTCCTTTTTGAGTGCCTGCAGCACGCAGATATTCCTTTGCGGCTACGGTAATTTTATCAAACTCGCCGTTTTTAATCCATTCCTTGTTCACAAGGTTGCCCCCGACGCCGATGCCAGCGGCACCTGCTTTTAAAAACTCACCCATATTTTTTTCGTTAATCCCGCCGACGGCAAGCAAGGGAATATGACTAAGGGGAGCTCGGACAGACTTGAAAAACGCCGGTCCAACACCGGAGGCCGGAAAAATCTTGACAAAATCAGCGCCTTCGTTATAGCAACGCTTTATTTCGGACGGAGTAAACGCACCCGGTACAGAAACCATCCCGCGTTCTCTTGTACGAGAAATGACATCGGCGTCGGCATCGGGAGAAATAATGAACTTTGCGCCGGCACGATATGCCAAATCCACCTGCTCAGCAGAGCAAACCGTACCCGCCCCCACTTCCATCCGTCCTTCTGTCATCAATGCCACGCTGTTGATTGTTTTCGCAGTGGAAATCCATGACTCTGGGTGACTCTGGTCAAAGGTTATTTCAACAAGACGTATACCGCCCTGATAAAGAGCTTCGGCAAGGCGTATGCAGTCATCCGAAGCAATCCCGCGTATTATGGCAATAATGCGATTTTGACGTATTTTTAAAATGATATCTTCTCTTCCCACAAAAAAACCTCACTTATCTTAATTAATATTGGGTTCCCAAAAAAAGATTTGTATCACCTTCGTAGCGCCCGAGCGCGGATACTACTCGTTTGAGAAAGCTGTTTGGATTGTGGCATTCTCCGCAAAGAATATCTTCTTCATAGATTTTGGCAAGTAAAATTTCTCTTGCACAGCCGAGCGCATCCTCTATGCACTTCTTGGCACACCCTCTCTCCCGATCATAAACGATATAAATGGCACCGTCATCTCCCTGCGTGGCATCGGGATAGGACACGGAACACCGTTCGTCCAGCATGAGCTGTCCGATCCAGGATTTACCTTCGTCTAGAGAAAGCATAGCAGCAAGATTGTTTCGACCTGTAAAATTGACATGGTTGATCAAAAGCCAAGCGCCGCTTTTAAGCACACGTAGATGAAACCGTGAATCGGGTGCTGCGATACCGGAGTTTTTAGCCGGTGTCCAGTTGAGTCCACCATCATAAGAGCTGCTTTCGGCAATGCCGTATTTTGTTCTGATAAGCGCCCAAAGCGATCCATCTCGTTTTTGGACAACCATATGCTCGTCAAAACTTCTGTTTTCTACGATCGGGCCGCCAAGCCTTTCGAAACTTTCGCCGTTATCCTTGGAACGATAAACAAAGGGACGGCGGTCAACTGCGTCGGAAGGAGTCACCAAATTCATTTCCTCTGCCCAAATGGAAATAGGAAGTAACCATTCTCCGTTGTTCTGTACAATAGGCTTGTTCATCATCACTTCTGCACCAAGGGTAAACGGGCCTTTCCATACAATTTGGTCGGCATCAGGAAAATCGGCACGATAAGCAATCACTATATTTTCTGGAGCAACCGCACAACTCCACCAAAGTCGCCCCTGCGGATCTATCCACAGGCAGGGGTCAAAACATCGTGATGCGTTGCCGTTTTCAATAACGGCAATAGGCTCAGCAAAGTGAACGCCATCATCACAACTTTCTGCTAAAACACAATAGTTTCCGAGTTGCTCTGTTGTTCCGCCGCTGTACCAGGTGACAAACAGCTTTCCGCCGACGGTACGTTCTATCCCAGGAATCCCCTGCCAGATACGCATCTCTTTTCGGTAGCGTAAAAGCGCCCCATACTCTTGAATTAATCTCATAACATTTCCTTTCCAAGTAACTGTTTTTGTTACAGAACGAATTTTTCGCTTGACTCAGCAGTCATTATCACTTATACTTATTACAAACATACAAAATCTTCTATAAATTCATAATAGCATTTTACCTTTCGGAAGTCAATTAAAAATGGTATTGATTAAATATATTAGTTTTAAATCTAATTAAATTGAAATCCCTTTTACACCATGTATTTCTGAAAATTACGGCAAATTTCAATATCATATTTTTGTATGTATGCATAAAAATATTTCAATCAGCTGTGCAAAAAGTGGTCTATTTATATTTATTTGTTTTGTTTATATCTAATTAAAATTAGCCTGATTGATTTTAGGAAAAGCCAAAATAATTTTGTTAAAATATGCTTCAAAAAATATTATTTAAAGGAATAAAACAGATATGATTTACTGTCACTCAATGCAAGAAGCAGCAGAGCTACTGAAAGTGTTATCCGCCCCGGCACGACTCGATATTTTAATACTTTTGTCGGAAAACGAAGAGCTGAACATCAACAAGCTTGCTGCTATGATGAAACTTTCCACTGCGACCGTTTCGCTCCATATCAAAAAGTTGGTTGATGCGGGGCTGGTGCAGGTTCGTTCGACAACGGCTAAGCATGGAATGCAAAAGTTTTGCTCCCTTAAAGAGGAAAAGCTGGTAATTGACTTGATCAGCAGTAGCCGGCTTGAAAGCAAGGTGATGCGGACTGCCGAAATACGGATAGGGCAATATACCAATTACGAGATATCGCCGACCTGCGTCATCGCCACTGCCAATGAGGTCATCGGTGAGTTTGATGATATTCGTTATTTTTCATATTCCAATCGCTATGATGCCGCTTTTTTGTGTTTCGGAAGAGGATTTCTTGAATATTCATTGCCCAATTTGCTCAACATCGGAGAAAAACCGATCGAGCTACAGCTTTCGTTTGAAATTTCATCCGAAGCGCCGGGCTGCAACGAGCATTTCCCTTCGGATATTTATTTTCAGATTAACGGGGTGGATTTGGGATTTTGGACCAGTCCCGGAGATTTCGGTGAAAAGCGAGGCTATTTAACGCCGAAGTGGCATTCGCTTGGCTTAAACCAATACGGTCTTTTGAAATTCCTGATCATTAACGAAAAAGGTACCTATATTGACGGAAACACCAAGATTTCGGATGTTACTGTTGATCAATTGGGAATATGTTATCAATCTAAAATTGATTTTCGTATCAGTTCCCCAGAAACAGCCAGACAGCCGGGCGGGCTTTCTCTGTTTGGTCGTGGATTCGGAAATTATGATCAGGACATTGTTTTTACCATGAGAGTATAGCGTGTACTTGAAAATTTGCAACCACCGTATGCGGTTATCCCGTGTACGATGGCTATTTTGAAATCAAAATAAACTGTGTTTTATTTCATAATATGATATAACGTGGCTAACATATAGTGTTAGGACCGATTGTTCATGAATAGCTTTTTTCTTTCTGCTGTAATCTGTATTAAAGTGAGTTGTTCAAGGGAGTCCACGATGAACCAGCCCTCGGTCCATCGTTTAAGTTTGGGTAGACTTCTCCCTTGGCGTAAAAATACAATTTCTAAAGCATATAGTAACGATTGGAAGTCGCACTTCCGTTATGACGGTAGTGCGACTCTTTGCGTATTAACTCGGCTTTTTCCAAATCTTTAATGGCTCTTTTGACTGTACTGCGGGAGATAGATAAATCCTTTGCAATGGTATGAATACTCGGCCATGCTTTGTTTTCCTGGTCCATACGGTCATGCAGGTAAATATAAACGAGCTTTGCTCTTGGCGGTAGTTCGTCATTGCGGTACAATTTTGCGTAATATGGCATTTGTCTCTCCTCTCATTCTGTGCGTATTGATTTCGGTTGTTCATCCTTAAAATCATGATATTGTTCCTGCATATTTATGTCTCCAACAGACGACGTTCCGATCTTTACATTCAACCCCTGATTACATGGGTATCTTTTTTGCATTTCTGCTTCCAAAGAGTCTTTGCTAACATAGGAAACCTTTCTGGCTCCCTTGTCAGCAATATCGTATTTTTCATCAGAGAAAGAAATCCCCCATTGGAAAAACAATTTTAGCTTAGACACAAATGGATGTGCGCCTGTTTTCATCACAATAAAATTACCTTTTTTCATGGATCTTAATTCATCCGCTGTCATCAACGGACGTTCGGTCATTTGCAGGCTTTGCGACGGATCGTTCTTGCTTCGTGATACCGAACCGGTCAACACTGTCCGGCTGCCGAGCGCTTTGGAAATGATCTCTGCCGTTTCAGAAGACGGTGCAAACCCTCCCGCAATGGTAAGCTGACAGTTGTCTTGTATAATGGAAGCGCCTTCACGGCCATAGTTCTTTTCCAACTGTTGGTAGGACTGTATAATGCTGACAAGCGACAATTTTCTGGAGCGGGAGGCGGAATACATCATTTCGGCAGACTGAATCGGTGCTAATAGCGATAGGTAATCCTTTGAAGTTATCTCCGGATTTCCCCCCGCTTCACACCGGACATGAGCGTTTCCGCTCATCCGGCGTTCCATCGTTCTATATAAGTTCAATAAACATATCTACTTCAACAACCGATTTGGTTTCTTCAGATTGGATTAAGATTTAAACGGCTTCTAAGCCTGTTCAGTCTGTCCTTTTGCCAATAGTCCAGCGACAATTTTCCCGCATAGTATTTAATCGTATTTTCCTTTGTTGCATGGAGAAGAGTATGGACATCCGCACACACCAATACAAGGTTCAAATATCTGTCATCTCCGCCATCTGCTTTACGGGTTTTATGATGACAATGAATATCTCCAATACTAAGCGGTCTGCCTGTAACCGCACCCTTTCCTTGTTGTGCGCAGTACAATGCCAGCCTGTTGTCATTGAATTCGATACTTTCTCCTTGTACCGGGTTTTCCATCAAATAGTGCAGTATTCTCATATTCACCTGAGCGTGTCGAAAAAGTCGACAACGCTCTGGGAAAGGGGACTTTCCCCTCTCCCAACCTCACCCCAC
>ERZ827524.2119-NODE-2119-length-15483-cov-3.571104_pt1 | contig 15483 bp, 9 predicted proteins | sample MGYA00519702_ERZ827524 | MGnify/ENA primary metagenome ERZ827524 (study PRJEB31778, sample SAMEA3449341) | human gut metagenome | biome: human gut; feature: human-associated habitat; material: faeces | place: United Kingdom | collected 2010/2012 ...
GGAGCCGCTGAGGCCCGGCCTTCGGCCGGGCCTCAACTCCATTTTCTATGCTATTAACTGCAAATATATCCAATCAAACTTTATCCGGCATCAGGTATCCAGCTTGTATATATCATCAAATCTCTCTATTTCAGCCGCCTCTATCCATTGTTCCGCAGAATCCTCCCAGACATCCGTCTGCCTCTGGGACGTAAGCTGCTCGGTAAGCTTTTCCCGAACCTCTTCCAGGCTAATCTCTCCCGCCTCCAGCACTGAATCCCGTCTAACTATATGATAGCCATTCACTGTAAGAATGGGCTCTGCTATTTGGCCGTCCGCCAGAGAAAGCGCGGCCTGCCGTATATCTTCATCTATAAAATCGCCCTCTCCTACCAAGTAACCCAATTCGCAGGCCTGTTTTGTATTCTGCCCAGTATCATCAGTATAATTAATCACCATCTGAATGAACTCGTCCCTGTCCGCCTCCAGAGCCTGCTGGTACAAATCATCCGTTTCTTCCTGAATAAGACTCGCTCCCTCCTGCATAAGGGTATCCAGCTCCGCCTGCTTCTCCTCCAGTTCGCTGCGCTTTTCTGCGTCCTCTTCCTCAGCTAAATCCGCCTCAAGCTCATATATATCCATATACAGGCTTTGAATTTCTTCCAACTGCTCAGAAGGATAAGAAATTAATATATGCTGCATTTTTACATAATCATAAGGCACATAAACAAGCAGCACTTTCCCAGCGTCATAATCATTAAAAAACTGATTGGTATCCTCATCATAAAGCTTGCGCTGCTCTTCAAGCAGCCTGTTATATTCAGCCTGTATATCTTTCTCGCTTGGGATTGCAGCCTGAGCAATAACATCATAAAGCTCATCATTCGCCTGCTGTTCCAAAAGCAGCTGTACCCTGCTTTCTACGCTTTCGCCCTTATCAGCCATATCTCTTTCATACGCCTGCTGGGCCTGAGCATAGCATTCCTCCTCCGACTGTTCGGGCAGGGAGGCCTTAAGTTCATCCGCATAGCTTTGTATTTGGGTTTGGATTGTCTCGCGCACATTTTCTTCCGCCTGAGCGCGCTCCTCTTCCGTGAAATCCAAAAGCCCCATGGAATCGGCCTGCTGCCGGATAACTTTTGCTCTTATCAAGGCCTCCAGCGCTATGGTCTTATATTCCTCCAGCGTTTCCTTTCCCGATTCAGTGGACGCGTCAATGCCTGAATAAATGGAAAGCATCTGCTTATAATTAGAATATATCTCTTCCCATTCAGATTTATATATAGACTCACCATTGACCGTAGCTACAACCGGGTCGCTTTCAGCGCTGTCCCCCGGCTGGTCGCATGCCGTCATAATAAGGGCCATAATGGCCGCAACCATAAAAACCGCAGCTTTTTTCATGTATTTATCCTTTCTCACAGCTCTTTTAAGGCTTTAAGCCGAGTAAGCCATATTCTCAGTATAAATAGTTATCTCGCTTGCTTCTCTCCAGGACAGCACGGTCTGATCAAAATGCTCTCCCTGGTTTTCTTCCAATACTACCGCTTTTATATCCTCGCGCACTTCATCTATCGGCACCGCGCCAGGCGCAAGCGCATTTACCCTGCGTATAATATGATAACCGTAGGGGCCCAGCACCGGACTGGAAATTTCCCCGTCCTCATTAAGAGCCAGAGCGGTATCATGAAATTCAGTTATAAGATTATCCCCTTCGCCCACCAGATAAACGCTAAGGGTCTCTGAGCCCTGGGCGTCCTGGCTCTGTTCCAGCGCTATTTTTTCAAAGGTTTCTGCGCTTGCACTTCTTACCTGCTCGTATATCTCCATCACCTTAGCCTCTATGTTCCCCGAAGCTTTTTCCAGCGCTGCTTCATATTCACTCTGCGCAGCCTTAAGCTGCTCCTGGAGTTCGTCCAGCTCCTGCTCAAGCGCTGTTTTTTCCTCTTCCTCAGCGCTCTCCAGTTCAGCCTGCTTATCAGTTATATCCTGCTCAAGGGAATATAGGGACTGGTACGCGCTCATAACAGTTATCTGGTCGGTCTCCTCGAATCCTATTAAAATATGCTGAGCAAGCATATACCCTTCAGGGATATAGCATAATATCCCTTCTGAGGTCTGATTATACAGGGATACAAATTCATCAGCCGTATACTTGCTCTGCTCCTGGACAAGCTTATTGTAATATTCCATTATTTCGTCTTCAGTCGCCGTTGCCTGAGCGATGATATCCTCATAAACACTGTCTAACGCGAGGGAGAGCAGATAATCCTCTTCAAGGCTCTCCATGCTCTGCCCGGCCTCAGCCATTTGATCCATAACGCTCTGCCTGGCCTGCTCGGTAAAATCCTTTTCCTCTTCTCCCGTGTAAGCCGCGCTTAATTCCTGCTCCTTCTGCTCTATAAGACTGTTTACATACTCATCCACATATGTCTGTGCTTCCTGGCGCTGCTCCTGGGTATAATTGGTATATCCTTCCCTTTTGGCATATTCCGTCATCAGCTGCCGGGTTATCAGCAGATCCAGCGCATAGGTTTTGTATTCTTCCAATATCTGTGCGCCTTCATCAGTGGAAGGATCTACTCCATAATAATAAACCAGCATGTTATAATAATAATTCTGATATATACTCAGCCATTCTCCCCGCGTTATAGTGGTACCGTTAATTACAGCAACGGGCAGGGAGTTATCCGGCTCATTTTCAGCCGATGCCGAAAGGGAAGCTGCGGCGCTTGCAGTCTGCGTAGCTGATGGACTGGCAGTCTCAATGTCTGAACCATTATCCGAGCAGGCGCATAAAAACGCCGCGCATATTACCAATACTAAGCTTAATGCCTTTTTTATAAGCATTGTGTTTTCCTTTCTCAATAGCCGGGACGCGCAGGGCGGGCGGGCCCTATATAAAAGGGGCTGCTGAAATACCCGCGGTTTCCGCAAACGCCGCGTCAGCCCCGGCCGGCCACAGGCCGGCCTCCTATTTGCCCAGGCCGCAGCCGCACTTTAAGTGCGGCTGCGGCCTGGGAGGGCGGGAAAGCCCTGCGCGCTGTTTACTTCCCGCGGCAATTCTCCCAATATTAAAAACAGGCGGCCGCACAGGGCCGCCCGATCTAATACCTAGACACTTTTTCAGACATCCATAACGCTGTTATATCTTTTTATACTTGCGGCATTGTACCATTCATCCTGATAATTGGACCAGCTTTCATCCTGCATAGAAGTTGTAAGAGACTCTACAATCTGATCCCTTACTTCATCCAATTCCACATAGCCTTCAGGAATGTCCTTAATCTTGCGGATAATATGATAGCCGTACGGCCCAAGCACAGGTTCGGAAATCTCTCCTTCCTCAGTTAAAGCTACTGCCGCATCATGGAATTCGCTTATCATACCGTCCTCATCCCCTATGAGATAGCCTTTTTTGGCAGTCTCTTCAGTATTCATGCCGGTATCGTCCGATTCTTCAACAATTACTTCTATAAATTTATCCTCATCCGCATCCTTGACTGACGCATAAATTTCGTCCGTCTTTTCCTGAATCTTTTCTGCGGCAGCAGTTACCGCTTCCTCATATGCTTCTGTTGCATCCTCAAGCTCCTGCTTCAATTCTTCCAGCTCAGTTTCCAGGTCGGTTTTATCCTCTGCATCTGATTCGTCCAGCTCTGCCTGCTTATCATCCACGTCGCTCTGCGCTTCAGTCATAGCTTGGTAAAGCTCTTCTACATTATCCTGGTCATCCTCGTCAAACCCTATAAGAATATGCTGCACTAAACTATACCCGGCCAGATTTCTCACTATTATAGTACCGTCATTAAATGCGCTGACATATTCGTCCTTGGCTGAATCAGTAAAGCTTTCGGTCTGTTCTTTTCTCAATTCGTCATACTCTTCAACGATATCCGCTTCCAGCGGGCCCACATCCTTTAATAATTCCTCTTTATAGTTATCGCAGGCCATCTCAGTAAGCTTGGATTCAATCAAGTCGTCAATGGTATAGCCGGACTCCTCCATATCCCGCTCATAAGCGGCCTTGGCCTCGGCATAGAAATCCATATTCTCATAACCCGACTGTCCTTCAACAGCTTCCTTCATATCGTCGGCGTTAGCCTGGATCTCTTCTTCCATCTCCTTCTCTACTTCTTCCCTTGCCTGAGCACGCTGCTCATCGGTAAATTCAAAGTAGCCCGCCTCTCTGGCCTTCTGCTCCCAAAGAGTCTGATAAATAAGGGAATCAAGCGCTATATTCTTCAATTCCTCTAAGGTTTCTTCATCGGCAGAGGAACCATAATACATGTAATACATATAGTATACAGAGTACCAGTCTTTTTTTAATATCTCTTCCCCGTTGACCACGGCTACAACTCTATTGCCATCCGCTTCGGCATCCACCTGGACAAGGGTACATCCTGAAAAAATACCCGCTGCCATGAGTACCGTCACGGCAAGAGCAACCGCTTTTTTCATATTTGACTTCACGCCTTTCTTATCTATGTGCCTTTTAACACCGGACAGGCCGGCACAAGCATTATTATAATTTATAACTGCTAATTTTTCAAGTCAATTAAACGATATTGGAGCATATTTTAACGATTTATTCATTTATACGCCCGATATGGCAGTATAACCCTTCTATTTTGTCTTATCCTTCTGCTTATTTTCCTCTTCCCCCGACGCATTTTTTAAAAATTTGACTATTTCGGTTATGGCAGTTTCCGTATCCATTCCCAGGGTTCTGAAAATTACCGCCAATTTATCCCCTGCTGAAATGGACGCGCGTTTGCCCAGTAATGCCAGCGCACATGTAAGCCTCTCAAAATCCACGCCCGAAGAAGCATCAAAGCGCATTATAATTGCGTCAGGACGCTGCGTAATATGGGTAATGCCCGCACGCGAAGCCAAAGCCCTCATATAAGCAATGTTGATAAGATTGATTACGCACTGGGGCGGATCCCCGTAACGGTCTATGAGCTCTTCCAGAATATCCTCCCTGTCCGCTTCCTCTTCAATCGCGGCAATCCGCTTATATGCGTTTACCTTCTGAGCCTCTGAGCGTATATAGTCTTCGCTTATATATGCGTCCGCTTTAATTTCTACTACTGTCTCTGGACGTTTTTCCAGCTGCTCCGTCCCTTCGCTGACCGCTTCCTTTACCAGCCTGCAATAAAGCTCGTAACCTATCTGGGCTATATGCCCGTGCTGCTCGCCTCCCAGCATATTGCCCGCTCCTCTTATCTCCAGATCCCTCAAAGCAATTTTAAAGCCCGAGCCCATATCGGTAAATTCCCTTAAAGCGTTAAGCCGCTTTTCTGCCGTTTCGGTCAGCACGCTGCCCGGACGGAAAGTGAAATACGCATAGGCTATGCGGTTAGAGCGGCCCACGCGGCCTTTAAGCTGATAAAGCTGGCTCAATCCAAATTTGTCCGCATCATACACAATTATAGTATTGACCCGCGGAATATCCAGCCCGTTCTCTATTATGGCCGTACATAAAAGCACGTCAAAGGCGCCGTCGTAAAATTCCAGCATAACCTTTTCCAGTTCTCCTTCAGCCATCTGTCCATGGCCTATGCCAATGCGCGCTTCAGGAACCAATTCCTTAAGGCTCTGCGCAAAAGTCTCTATTCCCTGGATTCGGTTATATACGAAATACACCTGGCCGCCTCTGCCCAATTCGCGCATAATGGCGTCCCTTATCATTGTGCGGCTGTATTCGGCAACATATGTTTGAACCGGGTACCTCTCTTCGGGCGGGCTGTCTATTACGCTCATATCCCTCACGCCCACAAGAGACATATGCAAAGTACGGGGAATAGGAGTAGCCGTAAGAGTAAGCACGTCTATACTGCTCTTAAGCTGCTTTATTTTTTCCTTATGCGCCACGCCGAAGCGCTGCTCTTCATCCACTATCAGCAGGCCCAAATCTTTAAACTTTATGTCCTTGGCAAGCAGAGCATGCGTACCCGAAACTATATCTATATTTCCCTCCGCCAGCCCGGCAAGCACCTGCTTGCGCTCCTTGGGGCTTCTGAAGCGGCTCAAAACGTCCAATCTTACTCCGTAGGGCAGCATACGCGCCGCCATTGTATTATAGTGCTGCTGGGCAAGTATGGTAGTAGGCGAAAGGAAAGCCACCTGCTTGCCGTCCATTACCGCTTTAAACGCGGCGCGCATCGCTACTTCAGTCTTGCCGTAGCCCACATCCCCGCAGAGCAGGCGGTCCATTACCCTGTTTGATTCCATATCATGCTTGATTTCATCTATGGCCCTGAGCTGGTCGGGTGTTTCAGTAAAGGGAAAATCGTCCTCAAAATTGCGCTGAAAAGGCGTGTCGGGAGAAAAGGCGTATCCCTGTACCGATTCGCGCTTGCTGTACAGGGCTATTAATTCGTCCGTCATATCCCTTATTGCTTTTTTCGCCCGCGCTTTAGTACCTGCCCATTCCTTGGAGCCTAATTTATTGATTTTTGGAGCGGCATCCTCTCCGCCCATATATTTCTGAACCAGTTTCAGCTGCTCGGCAGGCACATATAATTTATCCGTGCCCTGATAAGCTATGGTTATATAGTCCCTGTATACGCCGTCAGTTTTTATTTTGGTTATTCCCTTATATATGCCGATGCCGTAATTATCATGTACTACATAATCCCCTGTTTTCAGCTCCATAACGTCCGCAATATTTGCGCCGTCCCTGCGCTTGGCGCGGCGGATGCTGCGGCGGGAGCGGGAAGCGGAAAAAATATCCCCTTCGCTTATAAGGCTCATACGCGCTTCAGTATATTCAAAGCCCCTGCTGACACGGCAGGGCAGCACAAAAATTTCACCCGGAGCAGGTTTAAGGGACAAGTCAGCCGTAAACTGAGCATAAACATTCAGACTTTCCAGCTCGTTTACCAGCCTGCGCGCCTTATTTTCACCCCCTGCGCATATCAGGGTCCTGAATTTATTTATACGCAGTCCGGTCAGCTCCTTGGCCAAAAGTGAAGGGCTGTTTTGAAAGGACTGCATGGAACGCGCCGAAAGGGTGAAAACGGCCTGCGGGGAAATATCCCGGCATGCGGCCGTTATGCTTTGCACGGAAATCAAGGTTTTCTCCTTTAATTTAGCCAAAAGCTGGTCGTAGGGACGCATATACTCTGAATGCAGCGGGAGCACCCGGCCTTTAATCAGCTGCTCTTTAAATATTTCGGAATATTCCATTGCGGCGTTGTCCGCTCGCTCCCGTATACGGCGCGGCTCATCCAGTATGACCAGCACGTTTTGGGGCAAAAACTCCAATATGGAAGTGTAATCACTGTAAAAATACGGAAACAAATCCCCGTCAAACACTGGCGAACCCGAATCCAGCGCATCTGCTGCCGGCCCAAAGAGATCCTGCGCTTCATCCGCTCCTTCGGGATTGTTACGGCGCGCCTTTTTTTCATATGCGGCAAGCTGGGCACGCAGCATTCCCGCCCCTTTTTTTAAATCCTGGAGATACAATTCGCCCGCAGGAGCTATAACAGCGCTGTCCAGCCTTTTAACTGAGCGCTGACTGGCGGCGTCCAAAAGGCGCAGGGAATCTATTTCATCATCGAAAAATTCAATTCTGAGAGGATTTTCCCAGCCGGCAGGAAAAATATCGGCTATTCCTCCGCGTATGGAAATCTGCCCCGGTTCTTCAACAGCTTCTGTTTCCTCATAACCCATTTTCAGGCACCTGGAGCGCAAGAGCGCAGGTGAAATACGCACAGAATGATCTAATTTTATAGCTGAAGCGCGCCAGGCTGACACCGGCATAAAATTATAGAGCAGCGCGTCAATGCCCGCTGACAGGATATCAACTCCTTCCAGTAAGCGATTGATAACTCCGGCACGCTCCATGGAGCTTTGCCGGCTGCCTGTCCTGACACCGGGTATAGTTTCCAACGCAGGAAGCACGGCTGTTTCCCGGCCCAGATATGTTTCCATATCCTCCGCCGCACGTTCAGCCCTTTCATTGGACCAGGTTATAAACAATATTGGCCGGCCGCTGCTTACTGCCGAAGCAAGATGCGCTTTCTGAGAATCAGACACGCCAAAAACGGCGCAGGGGCTCTGCCCCTGCCCCACGCTGTTACAGAGCCGGGTAATTTCGGCGTCCTCCATAATTGGAGCAAAAAATATTTCGTTCATATATCACCTTGACAGGATGCGGTTTGTGCCGTCAGCGCCGGCACTTTAGTATTAAAGAATTTCAGCACGCCTGTTATTCAGCGCGCTTTTCCTTTACATTTATATTATACTTGGCCATAGCTTTTTCTATGCCCGAAGAAGCAAATTCCAGCGCGCAATCGGCCGCTCTTTGATATGCGCACTGCATCAGCGGCAATTCGTCCTGAGTAAATTTTCCAAGAACAAAATCTGCAAGCTGCATTTGGGCGGGCGGCTTGCCTATGCCGATACGGATACGGTTAAAATCTTCTCCTATATTAGAAACTATTGAGCGCATGCCGTTATGCGTACCCGGACCACCTGAAGCGCGCACACGCAGCGCGCCTAAAGGCAAATCTATATCATCGTATATAACCATAAGATGACTGGAAGGAAGCTTATAATGATTAAGCAGTTCTCTAACGCTCTCGCCGCTGGCATTCATATAAGTCACGGGACAGGCAATTATAAGCTGCCCGGCATCCAATCTGCATTTTGCAAGCATAGCCCTATGCTTTTCCTTAAAGGGAGTAAGACCGGATAATTGGGAGGCAAGGCATTCAATCGCTTTAAAGCCGCAGTTATGCCGTGAATCGCTGTACTCACGGCCAGGATTACCCAGTCCTACTATTAAAAAAATATTACCGTCGCCGGCTTTGTTCCTCCTAAAGAACATATACGCTCCTCCGCTCCGCCCGGCTGGGGCGGGTTTTATAATTCAGGCCAGGACGCGAAGCGGCCTGGCGGGGCCGCGCAGATTAAAAGCCCAAAGATATATGGAAAAAAGGGAAAGATATATGCCGCAAAAACGTCGATTGGTGCGCGGGCCCTCCTTGATTTTTGCTGTCCGCCTGAAAGGGGGACAGCAAAAATGAGGGGGGTGGGAAGCCGGGCCCGGCCTTTTTCGCCAATAACCCATCAATATACATACACCAAACAAAACAATTTTAAATTAATACAGCGGGCTGCCCGCCCGCCGCCGCACTATGTGCTGCGGCAATAATGAGGCCGTCTTACGCCGGCCGGCTCCCTAAGCGGCCCATATCCGCCGCTTAGGGAGCCCTTTATCTTTCCCACCCGCCCGCCGCGGTACACCCGGCGTTTGATAAAATCAGCAGCCTATTTAGATTCTTTTTCCCATTCCCTGCGCTTCTGCTCCGCCCAGCCTGGCTTTACTGTCTGTCTGGCTCTTGCAATGCAGAGCGCCCCGCCGGGAACATCCTGCGTTACGGTAGAACCCGCAGCAACATACGCGCCGTCCTCTAATACAACAGGCGCAACCAGATTGGAGTTTGACCCCACAAACACATTATCTCCTATTTTGCTCCTGAACTTATGCTTGCCGTCATAATTTACAAACACCACTCCGCAGCCTATATTGCACCCTGAGCCAACATCTGCGTCACCCACATACGCCAAATGACTGACCTTGCTCTTATTGCCTATAGAGCAATTCTTCAGTTCCACAAAATCACCAATTCGGGCATTATTGCCTACAATCGCCTTAGGCCTCAGATAAGCGTTAGGCCCAACGGTGCTGTTTGAGCCAACTTCCGCCTCTATAAGGGTAGAGCATCTTATACTCACGCCGTCGCCCAGCCTGCTCTTTTCCAATCGATTGCCTTCATAAAGAGTGCAGCCCTCGCCAATAACAGTTCCAGAACACAGATAATTATTAGGATATATAACAGTATCCCTGCCTATCTCCACATCCCAGTCAATATAAATGCTTTCAGGGTCTATAAGGGTAACGCCGTTAAGCATATGACGGCGGTTTATCCTTTCCTGCATCAACTTAGCCGCTTGAGCAAGCTGCACACGATCGTTTATACCCATAGCCTCGCGGTAATCCTCCGCCTGCATAGCACCCGTACGCGCTCCGGCAGCGCTCAATAACTCAAGCGCGTCCGTCAGATACAATTCCCCCTGCGCGTTATCCGGCCTAAGCCTGGAAAGCACCCCTCTGAGCGCTTTAACCTGGAAGCAATAGACCGAAGTATTTACCTCGCGTATCTCTTTTTCCTCCGGCGACGCATCTCTCTCCTCAACAATTTTTATCAGTTCACCGTTTTTCCCTCTTACAATTCGGCCGTACCCAGCAGATGACGGCAGTACGGCTGTAAGCACACAGGCCGCGTAATCTCTCTCCAAAGTATTTTTAATAAGCTGGGAAATAGTTTCTCCGGTAATAAGAGGCATATCTCCGGCACATATAACCACCAGGCCGTCCTCAGCAATTTGAGGCAGCGCTGTCAGAACTGCATGCCCCGTCCCCAGCTGCTTCTCCTGATAAGCAAAATCCACGCTCTGCCCCATTGCCTGCATTACCATTTCATGCTTATTTCCCACCACTGCCACCGGACGTTGAATGCCCGCTTCAGCAAATGCCCGGCATACATGCATGACAATAGGCAGCCCGCAAACGCTGTGCAGCACCTTGGGCAGCTCTGATTTCATGCGGGTACCCTGTCCCGCAGCCAAAATAATTCCGCTTAAAGTCATATAATACTCCGTTTCCGCCCGTGTCCAAAACACTCAAAGGCCCTGAGCCAGCAGCTCCGGACCATAAAATTGAGATATTTTAGCGGGCTTTCTTTAGGACGCTTAAAAACAGCACTAAAGCAAAATGCGCCGGTATTTTTTATATTTTACTCTCTATAAGCCGCACCTGTCAAGATATTTCCCCCGTTTCACGCATGTTGACGGGTATATATTTTGCCTCTCCGGCATATAAAAGAATGTGCGTAAATTTTGAAGCTTTTAGAGAACACAATATGCCGTGACGAAACGGCCGGCTATAAATACATAAAGGAGAGAACGCTATGGGGATTAATAATAAATTTTTAATGGTATTAAGGCAGGAAACTGCCGGATTTTCCGAAAATGGCGAAGCCACCGGCTATCTAAAATTTGAATGGCTGCCTTCTGCCTGCCGCCTGGCCTTCGGCAGCAAAGCGCTGACCGGTCCGGGAAAAGGCGAATATTTATGCGCGCTTTATTTAAACGGCCAAATATTTCAGCTTGGCCCAATCCGCGTGCTTCCTGAAGCAGCATTTGCCGATTTTAATCTTAAGCTGCCCATGCCGGGAATGGATGACATTCTGGCCGCAGGCATATTTTACAAGGAAAACGGCTTTCTCTACCCTGTAATAACCGGGCACCGCGGTTCAGGCTCAACCTGGCACAAGGATTTTACCGATAAGCTCTGCCATGCAACAGGAACAAGGCTGGGACAAAATTATCAGCGCTGGAGCTATACTGCGAGCGACGGCGAAGTCAGCGAGGGAGTAACCTCTGACACTATTAAGTTTGAACCTGAAATGGTTAAACAAATAAACCAAAATAATATTCATAGCCGCAACACGAAAATTTCGGCTGAAGCAGCGGCAAAGACCGATTACGCGCGCCAGCCGGCCCAGGCCTCAAATGGGTCTCCGGCCCGTATGCAAAATAATGAGTCTGAAGAAGGAACCGCCGGACAGCGCGCAGAATTCAAGCCAAGCGATAATATTTTTAATGCGGATACAGCATCCGAAATGCAGAAAAATAATTCTGATACCGCAGACAAAACTGCACCAGAATACGGTTTTGAAGCCCTGCCCGACGAAAGCGCAGATTTCTATGAACAAAACAAAGAGCATTTTGAGCGGCTTTTAACAGACAATGCGCAGCTGGATGAGCTTTGTGATATGATTCCAGGTTCCAAATGGGTTAAAGTAGAGTATACGGAGGGCGAAGAAAAAGGTCATTACATAGTAGGGATAATATATGACGAAGAGGGCGCGCCCATGCATATATGCTACGGGGTGCCCGGCCAATTTGCACTTGCGCCCCCTGAAAATCTGGCGAAATACTGCCAATGGCTTCCGGCCAGCATTAAAGACCCGCAAGGGGAGGGCTACTGGGTACTTTATCAGAGTGCAAAGACCGGGCAGACCTATGGAGAAGAATAAGACCGCACGAAATATAAAAGCTTCAGCGCGCCTTAAAGGGCGGAGCGGCGGCAAGAAAGGAAGGGGCCTTTGAAAAAAGGCCCCTTCCTTTCTTGCCCTAAGGGGGGACGGGCGTTTAGCGGCCTTCGGCCGCTGGGCCGGACATATTGTCCGGCCCGGGCAGGCGCCTTAAAAAGGCGCCTGCCAAACGCCCGCCCCCCTTAGGGCAAGCAGTCCCGGCCGTCAGGCCGGGACTGCTTGCCGCCGCTCCGCCCTTTAAGGCGCGCTGAAGCTTAAAGCAAATCGCTATTATATTAAACAAACTAAAATTTCCCGCTCGACCCGCCGTGAGAACGGCCGCTTGAGCTTCTATGGCTGCTCGAACCGCCGCCCCCCGATCTGCCCGAAGAAGAATTATTCGTAGGTTTAGCAGTTTTAGCAACTGTGCGATAAAGGAATAAATCATTGGCCAGGGTAAGCTCAAAATTGCCGGCATACTGCCGCGCATCAACCTGCGGCCGCACGCTCTTAAGCTTGCTCTTCATGCTTCCGGTAACTATTAACGCCGCAATAAGGCCTACGATCAAGCTTCCGACAACGAATATAAGCCAGTTGGATTCTTCTTCCCTCGCAACGGCACCGCCTCCAGGCATGTTATTGGTATCATAAGGAATGTACTCCTCCGCCTCGTTAAGATAATCCTCTACCAGCGTCAAAAAACATTCAAAAGCCGAATAATAGTCGCCGTCACTTAAGTATGGCACTATTTCATCGCTCATATAATCCAAGCCGTAATCAGTAAAAACCTCCAGCCCGCGGCCGCAGGTGGAAATTGCCCAATCCCGGTATTCCATGCTTACCAGCATAAGGATACCATCGGCATCCGTTCCGTAGCCATAGCCGTTATAGTCAAAATAATCATCCGCATAAGCTTCGGCGCTCTTCCCATCAAGCGAATCTACCGTCACAATAACAGCGTCAAACTGATATTCCTGCGCGATATCTTCAATCTGCCCGCGCAGCCTTTCCTCCTGAGAATCTGTTAAAAGCCCGGCAATATCATTTACCCTGTCCGGCTCGGCAGCATTGGCGGCAGGGATTAAAAAAATCAGCAGTACGGCCAGTAATGCCGTCAACCTCTTCATATTATCCCTCCCAGCAGCATGATAATGGCGGTAGCGGCGGCCCCTCCGGCAAAAACTCCGAAAAACCAGCGCCAATACGCTCCCTTATCCATGGGCAAATCACCTATAAATTTACCCGTCTGGCCGTTCATGGCAAATGTATAAGTCTTGCCCTTATAAACGCTGTTCAGCAGCCACACTGGCAGCAGAGCATATTTTACATGCCCGCCGGTGAAATTAACTGATAATTGTTCGGGCAAGCAGGTGGCATATCCCTTAATTGTACTGGCCAAAGCGCTTTGAGCGCTGTTTTTTATACGCTGATTCGCCCTATCAATGCACGCGTCCGAGTTCATATCATATTTATCAGCCAGATAGCCGGCCAGGTACGCCGTTTTAAAATCCACGGCCTCGCTTAGGTCAAAAGGTTCCAGCGATTCCATAAGGGTATCGTCTATCTTGCTGGAACCATCTACCGGCACTCCCGCAAAATCCATATTGCCGTCCCTGAATATCCTGAAATGAAGGGTTTCGGTATAATTATACTTGCTGTCGCTCCAGAAGCGCACTTTAGTGCCCTTGAACCGGCCTGATGCCTGAGCATTGCACCCAAAAAGCCAGAAGGGCACATAAATCCCCTTAACCTCTTCAATATGGCTTTCGCTCTTAAATTCCTTAGGCAGCAGCCGTTTCCCTTTAAGATGGCCCGCCAAAGCATTTTTTGCCGCCTGCTTATCCAATTTAAAGGGGATGACCAAATCCGGCTTAAGCATTCCTGAAAGCCGGGATTTAACCACTATTGAACTTCCGCAGTAGGGACAGCTGATAGAGGCGGTATTTTGGTCGCCCACCACTTCGCCCCCGCAGGAAGAGCAGCAGAAAACCGCCATATTTTCAGCGTCCTCCCATTCCTCCGACGGGCCGGAAGTCCATTCCTGCTTATCCTCGTGCTCCTTATTAAGCTCACTCTGATACGCCTTTAAATCCTCCGTATCAAATTCAGTATCGCAATAAGGGCATTTTAATTTCTGCAAATTAGGGTCAAATGCCAGGCTGCCTCCGCAACATGGGCATTCAAATTCCATTGTATCCGCCATAATCCTCCTCCAATACCACTATTTTAAAAACAGCTCCCCGATACGGCAGCTTTCACTGCCTGCTGTGCGTCAGCCGGCTTTTCCGCACCGGTCCGCAGCGCTATAAGGCAGTCCCAGCTATTTAACATCGCCGTCGTCAAATTTATCCCCGCATTCAGGGCAGAATTTGGGCGGGTGCGCCGGATCCTCAGGCTTCCAGCCGCACTTATCGCACTTGTACAAAAGTGCGCCCGCCGGCTTTTTCTTTCCGCATTCAGAACAGAACTTGCCTTTATTAACCGTGCCGCAGGAACACGTCCAGCCCGTTTGGGGCTTTTCCGCGCCGCATTCGGAGCAGAATTTCCCGGTATTATACGCGCCGCAGGAGCACCTCCAGCCCTGCTCTTCCTGAGGCTGGGCCTGCTGTGTGCCCATCTGTCCGTTCTGGGCCTGAGCGTTCTCCCGCCCCATTGCAAATAAATTCTGCGCGTTTGCGCCGCCTGCCTGCTGGGCCATGCCCAGGCCCATAAAGCCCATCATGGCTCCCCCCTGATTCTCTGCGGCCGCCCGCATTGCATCCGACTGAGCGCCTATAAGGGTAGCCGCAGCCATATTGGGGTCGCGCATAACGGCGCTTTTCTGGAGCTGCTTTATCATCTCCTCGTCCTCTGGAGAAGCAGTGACCGAATTTATTCCGAAGGACGCCACCTCTATACCCCGTAATTCCTTCCATTTTTCCGAAAGCACTTTATTAAGCGCGTCGGCCATCTCCATTGTATGCCCCGGCAGAGCGCTGTAGCGCACGCCCATAGCTGAAATCTGCGCAAAAGCAGGCTGAAGGGCGGTAAGCAACTCGGTCTTAAGCATGCTGTCTATTTCAGAGCGGTTGTAGCTGCTCTGCACATTGCCGCATACATTTGTATAAAAGAGCAGCGGATTAGTTATCTTATACGAATATTCGCCGTTGCAGCGTATGGAAATATCTATATCCAGCCCGATATTTTTATCCACTACCCTGAAAGGCACCGGACTGGCAGTACCATATTTATTGTCCACAATCTCCTTGGTGTTAAAATAATACACTCTTTGGTCCTTGCCGGTATCGCCGCCGTATGTAAAACGCCGTCCTAAGGTTTTAAAAGTTTCTATAATGCTTTTCCCCAGGCTGCCGGCAAATATGCTGGGCTCAGTGGATTTATCAAAGGT
>ERZ827524.2120-NODE-2120-length-15471-cov-3.625778_pt1 | contig 15471 bp, 10 predicted proteins | sample MGYA00519702_ERZ827524 | MGnify/ENA primary metagenome ERZ827524 (study PRJEB31778, sample SAMEA3449341) | human gut metagenome | biome: human gut; feature: human-associated habitat; material: faeces | place: United Kingdom | collected 2010/2012 ...
CCGCGGCCCAGCTTAGGACAGCGCCGTAAATTCCCCGCCTTGAGCCGGCTCTTTCAGCATCTTCTGCCCTTAAAGCGGCCTTAAAGCAGAAAGCAGACGTTGATCTATAATTAACTCGCCTAAAAGCAGTTTTTAGTATATGTCACATATTTCCATCTATTTCAAAGTATTATGTAATTTAATAGAAATACAGTTGTAATAAAGCCTTGCACGCAAAAAAACAGAACTTTAAAGCCCGGACGGCACTTATGTGCAAAAAATTTTTTAAAAAATTTTCTGCTCCTCCGCTGTTATCGGTAAAAATAAAAGTCATCCTGCGGCAAAGCCCGCAGGATGACTAAACTCAAAATACGGCAAATGCCAGGAATAATTCAAGCAACTCCCATTTTTACTATAATTATATCCTCTAATTCCTCTATATAGCCCTCCCGCGGATAGCCGGGCATATTCTCCGAATACTCAATAGCTTTCTGGGCCTGCTCCCAGCTCGGCTGTATAAGGAAGGTATATTCCTGATACTCAAACAGCTTGATAAGCTCAGGACAGGTTATATCGCCGCAGAAGGCCACGGCCGAAACAATGGGCGACTCACCTATTTCATACTGGTCCTTGTCCTCGTCCCAGGACATTAAAAAGGAATCATAATCCCTGTTCACAAAGCAGACGGGCTTTTTATCTATGGAATAGCCTGAATTGAGCTGAGTGGCAATATTGTGTATAGCATAGACGTTTTTCTGATAGTTGGCCCAGTCCTTGTAATACCAGAGATTTACGTCCTTAAGCTGCCATATGAGCAGAAGCACCGCGGCGCACGCGCAGAACGCGCGCAGCACCCGCTTATTCCTGAATATCTCGACAACCATTAAAACAATTACAGCTATAAACAGCCCAAAGGTCTGGCAGGTTCTATAATAAAGCTGCCCCTGGATGACAGGCATCGCCAGACAAAATGCGCCCATGCCGGCAAAGAGCAGGAATACAAAGACGCTCTTTTTCTTAATACTGTAATACAGCGCAGTGGGTACCGCCACAACAGCGGCCGCGGCAAATTCAGCCATGCCGAACAGCTTGAAATTAAGCAGCCTGTAAGCAATGGATTTTAATAAGTCAATAACCGGCCGGCCCCGGTTGAATAAACTCAAGCGGGTGTGGTTTAAGTTATTGGTGCACACCTGCAGCACAGTTACCACCAGATAATATATAACCAGCGCTGCAACCAGCATAAGCGCGAGCTTTAAGCCCGCCAGGCAAAGTTCTTTAGGCTTCTTATCAGTAAAAAGAGCCATCAGCAGCAGCGCAAAAAGCACCATTATGACAAATACGGCGTTAAATGTCTCATAGCTGCTTATTGTCAAAAGGAGCATGCCCAGAGCAAAAAACAGTTCTCCCTTTCTGCGGCTCTGCAGGAAGGAAAAGCCCGAAATGACCGCCAGGACGCAGCATGCGCTTGAAATTGCTACGGCCACCACGTCCAAATCATATATAAACTTAAACGCCATTAGGGGGCTGGAAATATATATGCCCGAAAAAATGATATGCTCAAAGGTGTTAAAGCGCCCGTTTGAGGCTGCGTCGGCCAAAGCGCTGAGCAGCAGCGCGGAAAACACAATTAGAACCGCGCTTATAAAATTATTTAAGAAGGGAATAACATCCATAAGGCCGGTGAGGTAATACAGCACTATATGCAGCAGACGGCCCTGCTGAAGCATATTATTGCTGCTGTCCGGGCTTAAATCCATATAATGCCCTATGCCGAAATCATCTATGCCCATGGCAAAATGAGTGACCGTAAAGCCAAATGCCGCTATCCCTATAAGAACCAGGAACAGAATATAGGCCCTGTTCCTGAGCAGCTTCTAACGCTGGCACGCACCGTTTGAAGGGAAAAGCCGCTGTTTTCCCGAACTGCTGCGCAATCCTCCATAATAATTCCCCCTTAACCGTTTATATAAACAATAATAGAATGTGCAATTCGACCGCAAAAAATAATTTGTCCGGGGATGATTATAGCATATAAGCTATGCTGATTGCAAGTTAATATCATCAATATTCCCCACCCTTCGACCCGCCGGACAAAGAACATACCGCCAAGCGCCGATATATCCCCACCCTCTTCCGCGCCCGGATAAAATTCAGGTGAAATTCTCAAGCGCCTCCGCCCGAACAATAACAATTTGAAAAAAATCGCTAAAGCCTTTGTTTTTTAGGGCAGTATGGTGTATAATATAAGAAATAATTTAAAGCGGGCCCCGGAGGATGAATAATGACCTATAAAACCAATGAGATTTTGCAGTATGTAAAGGAAAACGACGTCAAATTTATAAGACTGGCCTTCTGCGACCTTACGGGCCGGCAGAGGAACATCTCCATTATGCCTAACGAGCTGGAAAGGGCATTTGAAAAGGGAGTGGCTTTTGACGCTTCGGCTGTGCCGGGCTTTGAAAACGCGCCCGAAGGAGACCTTTTCCTCTGCCCTGAAGCCTCCACCCTCTCTATACTCCCCTGGCGCCCATCCCACGGGCGGGTAGCGCGCTTTATGTGCAGCATAAAATACCATTCGGGCAAACCCTTTGAGGGGGACTGCCGCGCTCTGCTCGCGCAGGCTGAAAATAAAGCCAGGGAGCTGGGCTATACCGTCAAGGCGGGCGCCGAATGCGAATTTTATCTCTTTAAGCTGGACGAAAAAGGGAATGCAACCAGCATCCCCTTTGACAATGCCGGATATATGGATGTAGCGCCGCTGGACAGGGGGGAAAACGTGCGCAGGGAAATCTGCCTGACCCTGGAAGACATGGGCATACAGCCCGAAAGCTCCCATCACGAAAAAGGTCCGGGGCAGAACGAGATAGACTTTAAATTCTCCGACGCTTTAATAACGGCGGACAGGCTGGTAACCGTCAAATGGGTTATAAGCACGGTTGCCGCCCGCAACGGGCTGCACGCCAGTTTTGAACCCATGCCCCTGGAAAACGCGCCGGGCAGCGGGCTGCACTTTAACCTCTCCCTGTTTACCGGAGGCAAGAATATTTTTAAAACCGCTCAGAACGACCACTGCCCCGAAGCAGAGAGCTTTATGGCAGGCATTCTGGATAATATCGGCGACATAACCGCTTTCTTAAATGCCAGCCCCCTCTCATATAAGCGCCTCAACGCCCTGGCCGGGCCCGAATATCTCGGCTGGGGGCGCTCAGAGCGTTCCCGGCTGATACGCATACCCGCAGCTTCAGGCGAAAACGCCAGGCTGGAATTGCGTTCCCCCGACCCTTTATGCAATCCCTATATAGCCCTGGCTATGGTAATTTTCGCCGGACTGGACGGCATAAAGCGGGCGGCGCGGCCCGCGCCGAAGAATATCAACCTGCTGCCCCTTAATCCTGCCGGGGCCGCCAAGCGCGCCTCTAAAAGCAGGCTGGTAAATGAAAACATGCCGCCGCTGCTGCTGAAAAATTATCTTGCCCATATGACGGGCGGGGATATGGAGGGCTGACGTGGCGGAGCTGCTGATAATTTCGGGCAGCCAAAACAGCCTGCCCGTACTTAAAGAGCTGTTCAGGCAGACCTATTACGACAGGATAGAAGCCACGACTGATTCCTTTGAGGCCAGGCGCCTGCTCTCATGCGCTTTTGACCTGGTATTGATAAACGCTCCCCTTCAAAATGAAACGGGCATAGAACTGGCTCTGGACGCCGCAAGCACCGGTTCAGGAGTAATAATGCTGATTAAAAACGAGAGCAGCGACGAAATAGCCGAAAGAGTAGAGACATCGGGCGTATTGGTGGTGCCCAAGCCCTTAAACCGCGCGCTGTTCTTTCAGGCGCTTCATCTTTTAAACGCCTCCAGGCACCAGATACTTCGCCTTAAAAGCGAAAATGAGCGCCTTCAGGAAAAAATTGCAGAAATAAGACTAGTTGACAGAGCTAAGTGCGCTCTGATACAATATGCTGATATGACTGAGCCCCAGGCTCACCGTTACATCGAAAAGCAGGCCATGGATTTGCGCCGGACGCGCTTTGAAATCGCCCAAAGCATTCTCAAGGCGTATGAAAAATAAAGCGTCGCCCAAAAGCAAAGCAAATTGAGCCATGAAAATCAATAAGGAGGACAAAATGCAGGAGCAGGCCGCCCGCAAGGGCTATTTAATACTGGAAAACGGCAGAATTTTTCAAGGCTATTATTTCGGGAAGGAAGCCGAGGCTATGGGAGAATTAGTCTTTACCACCGCCATGACCGGCTATTTAGAGACCATTACCGACCCAAGCTATTACGGCCAGTTGGTAATCCAGACCTTTCCCCTCATAGGCAATTACGGCGTTATACCTTCGGATTTTGAAAGCGCCCGTCCCGTTTTAAAGGCATATATAGTAAGAGAGTGGTGTCAGCAGCCTTCAAATTTCCGTTCAGAGGGCCAGCTTGACGCTTTTTTAAAACAGGAGGGCATACCCGGCCTTTACGGCATAGATACCAGGGCCTTGACCCGCATAGTGCGCGAACAGGGAGTAATGAACGCAAAATTAAGCTTTACCCCCGAAGCGGACGAGGCGCTTTTAAAAGAATTGAAAAGCTTCTCCATAAAAAACGCGGTAAACAGCGTCAGCAATTTGTCCCAGCCCAGTTTAACCCAGCCCCAAAGCGGGCCGCTGGTCGCGCTCTGGGATTTCGGCGCCAAGCTGAATATAGAAAGGGAATTAATCAAGCGCGGCTGCCGCGTGAAAGTAATGCCCGCCTCCAGCACCGCCGAGGATATTCTGGCCATAAACCCGCAGGGAATAATGCTTTCAAACGGCCCTGGGGACCCGGCAGAAAATACGGGCATAATTAAAGAGCTGCGCAAGCTGCTTAACAGCGGTCTGCCCATTTTCGGCATATGCCTTGGGCACCAGCTGCTCGCCCTGGCCGCAGGCGCAAAAACGGCCAAGCTCAAATACGGCCACCGGGGCGCCAACCAGCCCTGCACCCAAACGGACACGGGCAGGGTATATATAACCAGCCAGAACCACGGCTATGCCGTTGTAGGCGAGAGCCTCCCGTCAAACGCCCGTGTTTCATTTATTAACGCAAACGACGGCACCTGCGAGGGCGTGGATTACCTTGATATGCCCGCCTTTTCAGTGCAGTTCCATCCCGAAGCTTCGGCCGGGCCCAAAGATACGGCCTTTCTCTTTGACAGGTTCGTATCCATGCTTAAATAGCCGGCGCGCGCAGAATCGCCGCGAGTTGCAATACGCATTAAAAGCCGGCCTCTTCTGCCGGAAAAATTATTCAGGCAGAATGAGGGCCGGGACGCAATAAGGGCGCTCGGACAAATACACCTCGGCCCTGCGGGCTGAAAATACAACATAAAATAATATAACAAAGGGGATTTACATAATGCCGCTTAATAAAAGCATAAAAAAAGTCATGGTAATAGGCTCCGGCCCGATTGTTATAGGGCAGGCCGCCGAATTTGACTACGCGGGCACCCAGGCCTGCCGCGCGCTTAAGGAGGACGGCCTGGAGGTAGTCCTGGTTAATTCCAATCCGGCCACCATAATGACGGACAGCGCTATGGCCGATCGCATATATATCGAGCCTTTAACCCTGCCCGTAATAAAGCGCATAATAGAAAAGGAGCGCCCCGACAGCCTGCTTTCTACGCTGGGCGGCCAGACGGGACTGACCCTCTCCATGCAGTTAGCCAAAGACGGCTTTTTGGAGCAGATGGGCGTGCGCCTGCTGGGCGCTAACCCCGAAACCATAGACAAGGCTGAGGACCGCCAGATGTTCAAGGACACCATGCAGAGCATTAATCAGCCCTGCATCCCCTCCAAGGTAGTGACCACCCTTGAGGACGCGCTCGCCTTTGCCGGTGAAATAGGCTATCCCCTTATCATCCGCCCCGCTTTTACTCTGGGCGGAAGCGGCGGCGGCATAGTCAATAACGATGAAGAAATGCGGGACGTGGCCGTAAACGGCCTGCGCCTCTCTCCCATCGGCCAGATACTGGTGGAAAAATGCATTGCCGGCTGGAAGGAAATTGAATTTGAAGTCATGCGGGACGGCGCAGGCAACGTAATAACCATATGCAGCATGGAAAATTTAGACCCCGTAGGAATACATACCGGCGCTTCAATAGTAGTGGCGCCCGCCGTAACCTTAGCCGATAAGGAATACCAGATGCTGCGCACAGCGGCGCTGGATATTATCTCCGCCTTAAAGGTGGAAGGGGGCTGCAACTGCCAGTTTGCCCTCAATCCGGACAGCTTTGAATACGCCGTAATAGAGGTCAATCCCCGCGTATCCCGTTCCAGCGCGCTGGCCTCCAAGGCCACAGGATACCCAATAGCCAAGGTAGCCGCCAAAATAGCCATAGGCTATAATCTCAACGAAATTGCCAACGCCATAACGGGCAAGAGCGCCTGCTTCGAGCCTGCGCTGGATTACGTCGTAGTTAAACTGCCCAAATGGCCCTTTGATAAATTCGTATACGCCAAGCGCCAGTTAGGCACCCAAATGCAGGCCACGGGCGAAGTTATGGCCATAGGGGCTACATTTGAAGAGGCCCTGCTCAAAGCGGTAAGGGGCGCCGAAATAGGGCTTAAAAGCCTGTACGCCCCAAAATATGACCTGCCGCGGGAGGAAGCGCTCTCCCGCCTGCATGAAACCACCGACGAACGCCTGTTTATTGTAGCTGACGCGCTCAGAAAAGGCGTGTCCCCGCAAGAGGTGCACGACATAACCAAAATAGACCTATGGTTCCTCTATAAAATCCAGAACATCATAGATATGGAAAATACCCTTAAGAAGGGCTTGGACAGAGAAACCTACCTGCGCGCTAAGCGCATGGGCTTTTTGGACAGCGTCATAGAGGAATTTTCAGGGCAAAAGGTGGAAAATCCCGCTGTTGCGGTATTTAAGATGGTGGATACCTGCGCCGCGGAATTCAGCGCCGAGACCCCCTATTTCTACTCCTCCTTTGAAGAAGAAAACGAAGCGGAGGAATTTATCCGAGAGCTGCCGGAGCGCAAGCGGACGGTAGTGGTATTCGGCTCAGGCCCCATCCGGATAGGCCAGGGCATAGAATTTGACTACGCCTCGGTGCACTGTGTCTGGGCGCTTAAAAATGCTGGCTTCGAGGTGGTTATAGTCAATAATAACCCCGAAACGGTCTCCACTGACTTTGACACTGCCGACCGTCTTTATTTTGAACCCCTCACCCCGGAGGACGTGCGCAACGTGCTGGAAACAGAAAAGCCCTGGGGCGTAGTGGTGGCCTTCGGCGGCCAAACCGCCATAAAGCTGACCAAGTTCCTCTCTGAGAGGGGAGAAAACATCCTGGGCACCAGCGCGGACAGCATAGACCGGGCCGAGGACCGTGAACGCTTTGACGCGCTGCTGGAGGAGCTTAAAATAGAGCGGCCCAAGGGTCATTCGGTAACAGACGCCCAAGGCGCTCTGGCTGCCGCAAACGAAATAGGCTATCCTGTGCTGCTGCGCCCCTCCTACGTTCTGGGCGGCCAGAATATGATAATTGCCTTTAACGATTCGGACGTCAAGGAATATATGCAGATAATTCTTGCCCAGGGCATAGAGAATCCGGTACTGATAGATAAATACCTCATGGGCCTGGAAATAGAGGTAGACGGCATCTGCGACGGGGAGGACGTGCTCATCCCCGGCATAATGGAGCATATAGAGCGGGCGGGCGTGCATTCGGGCGATTCAATAAGCGTATACCCCGCCTACAATCTCAGCGACCGCATGGTCAGCCATATAGTGGACTGCACCCGCCGCCTAGCCCTTGCTCTCAATACCAAGGGGCTTATAAACATCCAGTACGTCATATATAACGACCAACTCTATGTAATAGAAGTCAATCCGCGCTCCTCCCGTACGGTGCCGTATATAAGCAAGGTAACGGGCGTGCCCATGGTGGCGCTGGCCACGCGCGCCATGCTGGGCGAAAAGCTATACGACATGGGCTACGGCACGGGCCTCTATCCCCAGGGCGCATATTTTGCAGTTAAGGTACCCATATTCTCCTTTGAAAAGCTGGCCAATGTAGACAGCCATCTCGGACCCGAAATGAAATCCACGGGCGAAGTGCTGGGTCTGGCGGGAACCCTGGAGGAAGCGCTTTATAAAGGGCTTATCGCGGCGGGCTATAAGCTGCGCAAGGCGGTCAGCTCCTCTAAGAAGGGCGTGTTCCTCTCGGTGCGCGATTCAGATAAGCCCGAAATTGCGTCGGTAGCCAAAAAATTCTATGATTTAGGCTTTAAATTATATGCCACGGCGGGCACGGCTGAAATCATAAAGGCGTCAGGTATGGAGGCCGAGATAGTAAGCAAGATACACGAAAGCGACAATAACACCCTCACCCTTATTGAGAGCGGCAAAATAGACTATCTTATCTCCACCAGCGCCAAGGGCAGGCTGCCCAACAGGGACAGCGTTAAAATAAGGCGCAAGGCGGTAGAGCGCAGCATACCCTGCCTGACCTCTATTGACACCGCCCACGCTGTAGCCGACAGCATAAAGAGCCGGTATTCTGAATTGAACTGCGAACTGGTGGACATAAACCATATGCGCACCCGCCGCACCCAGCTCAAATTCACCAAGATGCACGGCTGCGGCAACGACTACATCTATTTCAACGCCTTTGAGCAGCATATAGACAATCCCGAAGGGCTGTCCATACGCCTTGCCGACAGGCATTTCGGCGTAGGCGGAGACGGAGTGGTATTAATCTGCCCCTCTTCCAAGGCGGACGCCAAAATGCGCATGTTCAATCTGGACGGCAGCGAAGGCAAGATGTGCGGCAATGCGTCCCGCTGCGTGGCCAAATATATGTATGATAACCGAATGATAAATAAAGAAGTTATGACCCTTGAAACCCTTTCAGGCATAAAGAGCATAAGAGTGTATACGCAGAACGGCGTAGTGACCTCTGCGCGCGTCAACATGGGCAAGGCAATCCTCAGGCCGGAGGAAGTGCCTGTCAAGCTGGAAGGAGACAGCATTATCGGCAGGCAGGTTAATATCGCCGGTGAAAACTACAGCATAACCTGCGTCTCCATGGGTAACCCCCACTGCGTGACCTTTGTGGAGAGTGTAGATTTCTTCCCCCTGGAAAAGATAGGGCCGCAGTTTGAGCACAGCGAACTGTTCCCCGAAAGGGTCAACGCCGAGTTCGTCAAGGTAATAGACCGCAGCACCATCAAAATGCGCGTCTGGGAACGGGGCAGCGGGGAAACCTGGGCCTGCGGCACAGGCGCCTGCGCGGCGGCTGTAGCGGCCGTAGAAAACGGTTTCTGCGATAAAAATACCGATATTACCGTTAAGCTGCTGGGCGGCGACCTTAAGATAAGATATACAGATACCGGCGAAGTATATATGACAGGCAACGCCGTAAAGGTGTTTGACGGCACGGTCATCGTCTAAAACAGCTCTCATGCCCGGAAGAACAGGCGGCCTAAAAATCAAAACCCAAATACCCGCACAAAACCGCCTGCGCAATTACAGCCCCTGCTCCATATAAAAACGCCCCGGCGGAGCACGCAGCAACGCAGGGTCGCGGGCGGGGTTATATAAAATGCCCATAAGGCGCGCGCATTTTGTGCGCGCCTTATGGGCCGGGCGCGGACTCAAAATTTACTAGAGCCGGACAAAATATTCCGCGCGCTGAACCGTTAGATTTGAATATCTTGGGGCGCGCCCTCCTTTAAAGGGCGGGGCGGCCCCCGGCATTAAAATTTTTTACCCCGAAAGGAGATACATAATGAAAATCAACAAGCACTACCTGGATGTAAAAGACAGCTACCTCTTTGCCGAGACGGGCAGAAAAATAGCCGAATATAAAGCGGCGCACCCCCAAGCAAATGTTATAAAGCTCAGCATAGGCGACGTTACCCTTCCGCTGTGCCCGGCAGTTATTGACGCCCTTTCTCAGGCTGTAAAAGATATGGGCCGGGCTGAAACTTTTCATGGCTATGGTCCCGACGCTCAGGCCTACGGCTATGAATTTCTAAAGGACGGCATTAAAGGCTATTATAAACAAAGAGGAGTAACCCTTTCGGACGCGGAAATTTACATCAGCGACGGAGCCAAGAGCGATTTAGGCAATATTCTGGATTTATTTGACCGCTCAAATACCGCTCTCATTCCCGACCCGGTATATCCGGCATATGTGGATGTCAATATAATGGACGGCAGAAAAGTAAATTACATAGACGCAAACGGCGAAAACGGCTTTCTTCCCCTGCCGGACGAAAATACTCAGGGAGACATAATATATCTCTGCTCCCCTAACAATCCTACGGGAGCTGTATACAACCGTCAGCAGCTTAAAGCATGGGTAGACTACGCCAACGCCCGAAATGCCATAATTCTTTTTGACGCCGCATATGAAGCTTTTGTAGAGGGAGATTTACCCCGTTCCATCTATGAAATAGAGGGCACGCGCCAATGCGCTATAGAAATCTGTTCGCTCTCCAAGACCGCAGGCTTTACCGGTACCCGCTGCGGCTATACCATTGTGCCGCTGGAACTGGAGCGGGAAAATGTCAGCATAAATAAACTGTGGCTGCGCCGCCAAACCACCAAATTCAACGGCGTTTCCTATATTGTGCAAAAAGGCGCCGCCGCTGTCTTTTCTCCTGAGGGCCAGAGCCAGATTGCTGAAAATCTGGGATACTACAAGCAGAACGCACGCATAATAGCCGATTGTCTGCGCTCAAAGGGCATATGGTTTACCGGCGGGGAAAATTCCCCTTATATCTGGATGCGCTGCCCCAATAATATGGGCTCCTGGGAATTCTTTGACTATCTCCTGGAAAACGCCCAGATTGCCGGTACTCCCGGCGAGGGCTTCGGCAAAAACGGCGAAGGTTATTTCCGCCTTACTGCTTTTGGCAGCCGCGAAAATACTCTTGAAGCTGTAGAACGCCTTAAAAAGCTGCTTTAAAATAAATTTGAGAACAATTTAAATGGCTCTGTCTTTTAAGGCAGAGCCATTTTGTCTTTTCCTCTAAATATTTAATTTCTGCTTTTATTGAAGAGGGATTCTTTCCCTCTAAAATAATCCATATATTCAATAAGCAAAGCCCAAAACCCTAAAACTCTTTAAAGTTACATAAACCATAAATATTTTATTTTAACAAGCGTATAACCATGCCGCCGGCCTCTCTGGCACAAAACAGCAACCTGCGCTCCGTTTAAGTCCGCTTCAAACTCCCTGAAGCCTGCGTTCTATATCCTCAACATACGTTTTTACCTTAGGATCGGTCTTAAGCGCCTGATGTATCTTGCCTATGCCGTTTATGACAGTGGAATGGTCTCTCCCACCAAATTCATCTCCTATGCGGGGGAAAGAAAGGTCAGTGTGCTCCCGGCAGAGATACATAGCTATGTGCCGGGGCAGTACTATGGCCGCATCCCTTTTTTTGCCTATAAGCTCCTCCACCTCTACTCCATAATATTCTGCTACCGTCTCCATAATCTTACCCACGGTCAGAGTGCGCTGCTGAACGGCGTTATAGTCCTTTAAAGCCTCCGAAACCAGTTCAAAGGTTATATCCTGCCCCATTATGCTGGAATAGGCTATAACCCGCTTAAGCGAGCCCTCCAGCTCACGCACGTTATCGCTGGCCCGTTCGGCTATATAAAACAACAGCTCATTATCCAATACCGCCCCGTAAGCCTCCGCCTTAAGGCGCAGTATAGCCACCCGCGTCTCTAAATCAGGCGGAGTTATATCCACTATCAAGCCCCCTTCAAACCGGGAACGCAGCCTGTCCTCCAGCGTTGCTATATCCCGCGGCGGACGGTCGCTGGTTATAATTATCTGCTTGTTGGCGGACACCAACTCGTTAATATTATGGAAAAACTCCTCCTGTATCCTCTCCTTGCGGGTAAGGAACTGAATATCGTCTATCATCAAAATGTCCACATTGTTGCGGTAATGCTCCCTAAAGGCCGCAACACGGTTTTTGGGTATGGAATCTATGTATTCGTTGGTGTATTTCTCGCAGGTGGTATATAATACGCGCACCGAAGGGTTCTGCTCCAGCACATAATTGCCTATGGCATGCATTAAATGAGTTTTGCCCAACCCTACGCCGCCGTATATAAACAGCGGATTATTCTGCGTTGCGGGCGCTTCAGCCACGCTCAGCGCAGCCGCCTGGGCAAATTGGTTGCTGGGGCCTATTACAAAGGTTTCAAAGGTGTATTTATCATTGAGCATGGGCCATTTGTTGGGCTGCACTGCGCTCTGCATAACATCCTTAACTTCCCCCTCCAGCAGCAGCTCCACAGAGCACTCCTTGCCCGTCACCATGTTGAGGGCGGTATTAATATAAATCTTATAATTGCTGTTGCCTACGATATGGTTGCGGTGAAGCGCAGAAGGCACAACCAGATAAAGACAGTCGTTACGGAACAGCGCCGGCTTTATGGACGCAAGCCAGGTGGTATACGCCAAACTGGATATCTCCTTTGTCTCTTTTAATACGGCGGATACCTTTGCCCAAATTTCACTTGCATCCTGCATACTTAAACAACCCCCAGATAAAAATTATGTAAGTAAAAAATCCATTTATTAGTTGAATATTTATCCACAGGCTGTTGATAATTCTATATGGTGTATTATGGCGCTTTATGACGCACAATACCTAGATTCTCCTTTTGCCTTAAATCGTTAAAACCGCCTTCGTTAAGGCGATTTTTAATAATTCTAAAGCTTTGCAGCCACGCGGTATTAAATGCCCGGCAATCTTTTTTTATTGCTGGACGCATATTAAATAATACCAAAAAACCTGTGGATAAGCAATAGATTTTTGCGTTTTTTTCTGATATTTTTAAAAAAATTTTGAGTTATCCATAATTCTGCACAGGTTTTTACAGGGAATAATTGGATATGTCCATATATAGTATGTCCTCTTCTGCACACATACCATCCGATTTCTATTAAATACCTTCCCAGTTTTTAAACCGGCCTGTTTCAAATACAGCATATGGCGCCATAGACAAAAATATCTTATGGCTAATCAAAATAAAACCGCCTTGTATATAAACAAGGCGGTTTCAAGCAAATAATTGTTTTTATCTTATTTGTGCTGACTCAGCCTGAGCAGGCATTTCTTACTCACGTCTGGTTTTAATTTTCCTTATGGTAAAAGCCATGGCCGCGCATACTGCCAGCGCGCCGGCAAATACAGCAAGCCCGATATCCCCCGTCGTATGCTCGTCATCCTTAGGCGGGACTTTGTAGGCAAGAGCCGGCCTCTCAAAATATTCCCCCTCCCCGGCATTGCCGTAAGAATCTACCGGGTAGAGAATGGCTTCTTCATTAGTATAAAGCTTGGTATACACACCTGCCTCAGTTTGAGGATCAGTCAATTCAACAGTATAGGTAAGGCTTACCCTCCTGGTTATATCTACGGGCACGTTGATTTCCCATACAAAATGCTCGCGCGGCTCTGAAGAAGTCCCTTCGGGATAATATTTAAGCACAAACGGATAGACCTGCTCCTCATCAGGCTGGCCAAAGGCATATTGGTCCTGGCCCAGTTCAACCGTTGCATATTCTTCCCCTCCAACGGTGAGCTTAAGCTCCTCCGCGCTGCTTATAAAGCGGAAATCATAAGCTTTTTCCACCAATGAGCCGTCCTTTTCAAAGCTTTCGCCCTGCCCTATTATATCTATCACCGTGCTGCCCGCGTCCAGAAGATATATTACGTCCCTGTATATGCCGTCAAAGGAAACACTTCTGCCCTGCGCAAGGTGCTCCATAAAAGAGGGGCCCCAAAGGTACTGCGAAGGGGTGCCCGACGTAGTATCCGCCGTCAGCGCATAGCAGCTGTAACCGGCTTCCTGCGCGCTTTTATACACCTTAGCAGTTTCATAGAGCGCCCTGTCTACCGTCATGGCATGCTCTAAGCGCTCTGCATAAGGAACAAACGGTTCCTGCTCTCCGTAGCTGACGTCAAATTCCCCGTTGTCCTGAGCAATCTGCTCACTCACTGCGGCCAGATATTCCTCCCAGTCTTCAGGCGGATTATTGTCCCCATATTTATTGGCCCAGGCGTCTGGTCCGGCAAACACTGCATTTTCCGAAAACTGCGAGGGAATAGCTGTAGGACTTTCATTAAATATATAGGTTATAGTGTCGCTGATAAAAATCAGATATTTGCGTTCGGCTGAAACCTCAGTATCCTCATCCAGCATTTTTTTGCCCGCCAGCAGGCCCGCATGGGTATTGGTCCCGCTGCTTATATCCGCCTTAATACCCTCCGTAATAGCTTCATAGCCCGTTTCAATATCAGTAAGCTCGCAGGTAACATTGGCTTGCCTGTTAAATATGACAACGCCTGCCTTTACCTTGGCGTCCGTGTCCTCAACATGTTTTTTAAGAGTATCCAGCAAGTTTATTATTTCTTCTTCCACATCCGCGCTAGTGGATTTATCCAGCACAAAAACTATATCGCTTACCAAAACTTCTTCGCCAGCCGGCAGTGAAAGAGTTACCTTTGCTCTGTAATCCTCATCCAAAAATTCCCTGTCTGCCGTTTTGCTTTTGGATATTGCCCAATCCTGCTGCCCCAAAGCTGAAAAAGGCAAAACAATCAGCAAAAGTACCGCCAAAACTATAACTGTTATTTTTCTGTGCATTTTAATATAATTTACCTCCTAAAATTATAATATAAAGAAAATCCATACAGCCGGATTTTTCTTACTGATAAAAACATGAAATAAAACATTTATATATACATACTATGAAGCAAATAAAATTATGCTAATTTAATATCTAAAAAAGTTTCTGCGCCAACATCCAGCGCCTCACAGATGGCTTTATAATCATCCGAATATATTTTGCGCTGTCCATTCAGCATCTTCTTAAATACAGCCGGCGGTATCCCCGCCTGAAGCGCAACAGCATTTTCATCTATGTTTTGTTCAGCGATATAAATTCGGATTTTATCATATACTCTCAAGATTTTCATTCCTTTAATCAAGAATTTCTTTATTAAAGGGAATAATATCACAGATATTTTTGATAGTCAAGAATTTTTTGATTTTTTGCTGACATTGACTTTGATAAATAACGCGATATAATATAAAATAAACAAATGAGGTGGTTTTTTGATGAAATACGAAATAGGCACGCGCATACGCAAATTCAGAGAGAGGCAGGGGCTGAGTCAAAAGGAATTTGCAAAGCTCATTGGCGTGAGCAATGCCCGCGTATCCAACTGGGAACAGGGACTGAACAGGCCGGACGTGGACATTTTGGCATCTATCTGCAATGTGCTCAGGGTTGACCCCAATGAGCTGCTGGATATCCGCCTGAATAAGGACGGTTTATCCGAAGAAGAAAAGCAGATAATATCCCAATACAGAAAAAAGCCTGAAGTGCAGTATGCAGTCAGGGTGCTTTTAGGTATAGATAAGGTTTAAGACCAGGCAGGCTTTTTTTAATGCCCAAAAAACTTTAT
>ERZ827524.2124-NODE-2124-length-15419-cov-2.383364_pt1 | contig 15419 bp, 10 predicted proteins | sample MGYA00519702_ERZ827524 | MGnify/ENA primary metagenome ERZ827524 (study PRJEB31778, sample SAMEA3449341) | human gut metagenome | biome: human gut; feature: human-associated habitat; material: faeces | place: United Kingdom | collected 2010/2012 ...
TGGCTTCTCAGGCGGCCGTCGCGTTTGACGGTCTTGCCCGTCGCCACGTGCGGCTCAAGGGCGATTTTATCGGGGATCGGCACGTGATGGATGTGGTGACACCGGTCACGCTGTTGTAGGGGCCGCCGACCGGCGGCAACGTTGAGTTACTGGACTGTTCCCAAGGTGTTGTGCAACAGCATGGGAACACGGTGACCTCTAGAGTTGAGGTCACCGGGGGAGTTAGGGAAGGGGCCTCATGGCGAGTTCCTCTCAGGTTTGCGATTGTGTTCACGAGCACGGCTGGGACAGTGCATTCTATCGCTTTGCCGAGAGCATCAGGGACCTGACGTGCGGCGGTTGCAACCACAAGCACATCTACGCGCTTGTGGGTACCCGCGGCAGGTATATCAACCACACCAACCCCATCGTGCGCAAGCGCACTGCGGCGGCTTTGTCGCGTCTGATGCACTCGAGTCGCTATGCGGCGGATATGCGCAAGGGCTATGCCGACGACAGCTCGGTGTTCTCGCAGGCTGCAACCTCGCTGATCGAGATGCTGGGCAATGCGACCGATTTGGACGACGCGGGGCTGTTCGATTATGTGCTCCACACGTCGTGGCCCGAGCTGCTGCGCGGCTTGGAGAGCGAGCGTCGCGCCGGTCGCGAGATCGATCCGCTGCGCATGGCATGCGAATCGCGCGAGGTCGTGCGGTGGGGCGAGCAGCAGGTCGCCTGCGGGCGAGCGCCGCTTGCCGAGCTCTTGGCCGCCTGTTTTCGCACCATGGCCTTTGGATGCCTGGACGACCGTTTTGCCCGCACGCTGTGCTCCCGTACGCCCCAAGAGCTCCAAGAGCCGTCCGATACGGGCGACGAGCGGGTGCAAGACGGCGCCTGCCTGGTGCGCGTTGCCGGCGGGGGCGACCCATGTATTTTGGGCGTGTGGTGCGTGGATGCGGACCGGCCCTTCTCGATTGGTCGGTTTAGCAGCTGCGATGCGATCGAGGCCGACCCGGTGGTCTCGCGCCTGCACTGCCGCGTGTTTATGCTCGACGACACCTGGTTTTTAGAGGATGGCGGGAGTACCCACGGCACGCGCGTCCTGCGCGATGCGGGCGGAGGCCCTGCCTGCGTCTTCGATAGCGGGGAAGGCGACGGGCCGCGGACGTTCCCGCTGGAGTTCGGCGACCTTATCGTGCTCGCCGGCCGGAGTACCTATTGGTTTTGCGCACGTGACGCGCATGTTTTGACGATTGGTTAGCGAAATGGAAAAACGAGTTATTCAACAGCGTGACGGTTCTATGGCGCTTGGTTACGTAGTCGCTGACCAGCGTCAGCTCGACAAACGTCTCTACGAGGCCGTGACCGCAGGCAACCTAGGCTGCCTGCTGCCCGGCGCGCTTATGCGCTATCCCGACGGCGTGCTCGAGATGCGCTATCGCCTGGCTGGTGAGACCCTGGAGCAGCGCCTGGCGCGTCCCTTCGACGGCGTCGAGACCTGCGAGCTGCTCGAGAGCATCTCCAACACGTTCGATACCCTGGTCGCCTCGCAGCTGCCGCTTATGAACCTGCGCTTTGCGGCCGACGAGGTGGTTATGGATGCCTCCGGCACGGGTTGCCGCTTTGTGTTTTTGCCGCTGGTTGGCCTCACGCCCAACCTGGACGCCGTCCGCGCGTTCTTTGAGCAGGTCGCCGCATCGATGAAGCCGTCCGACGATATCGCCGAGAACGCCCTGTCTTCGTTTGCCGCCTTCTTTAAGAAGTCCGGCCCCTTCGACATTTTGGGCTTCTCGCGCCACCTTAAGCAGGTGAGTGCGAGCGCCATGCTCATGGATGCCGGCACTACGGTGCTCGACGGCGGCGACGATCACGGCACCACGGTGCTCGACGATGATGGGGATCTGGGTAGCGTCGCCCCCGGTCCCGTGCTGGGAACGGTGGTTCTTTCCGATCTGGAGGACGAGCCGATTTCCTCTACCGAGCCCGCGCCTGCTCCCGCGCCACAGCCTGAGCCTGCCCCCGCGCCCGAGCCGCAGCCCGAGCCGGCTCCAGAGCCTGAGCCCAAGCCTGAGCCTGAGCCCAAGCCGGAGCCTGAGCCCGAGCCCGAGCCCGAGCCCAAGCCCAAGCCCGAGCCCGCGCCCCAGGACGAGGACGATCTGGCCGACGCGCCCATTGCCCAGTCCCGTCAGGATCGCACCGGCGTGCTCAATCCCATCGACTTTAAGGTCGCCGAGGGCTACGAGTCGCTGTTCTCCAAGGACACGGTCGAGCGCCATGGCTCCCATACGCACGCCGCCAAGCCCGAGCCCAAGCCGGCACCTAAGCCCGAGCCGGCGCCGGCGCCTAAGCCCGAACCTAAGCCCGAGCCGGCTCCCGCGACCGCTGCGACCGTTCGCCATCTGCGTTTCTTCCTCACGCGCATCGCCACCGGCGAGCGCTTTGAGGTCCGCGGCCGTCGCTTTGTGGTGGGCAAGTCCAAGCACAGCTCGTTTATGGTCAAGGGTTCCACGACGGTTTCGCGCAGCCACGCGATCTTTGTCACCGGTCCCGACACCTGCACGATCGAGGACGACAACTCGCGCAACGGCACCTTCGTCAACAACGAGCGCATCGACCCGGGCTTCCCGGTCGAGCTCGTCGACGGCGACACTGTGCGCATGAGCGATGAGAACTTTGCATTCGAGGTCCAGCCCGCCTAAGGGCATGCGACCCACGTCTAGATATTCGAGAAAGGAGCGCAGATGCTATTTGAAGGGGCCGGTTATTCCAATGTCGGCCGAACGCGCGAATCCAACCAGGACAGCTACCTGATCAAGGTCGCCTCCACTCCCGTGGGCGATGTCGCTCTGGTCGCCGTCGCCGACGGCATGGGTGGTCTTGAGTGCGGTGAGCTCGCCTCGGCTGCCGTGATCAACATGCTCTCGGACTGGTTTGACAACAAGCTGCCCGTGGCCCTGGAGGCCATGGAAAGCTCTGTCGGCGGCTTTGAGAGCTTTGTCGACGGCCAGTGGGGTGGCCTGATTCAGGACATGAACATGGCGCTGATCCGCTACGGCATGGCCGAGCACATGAATCTGGGTACCACGCTCACTGCCATGCTCGCCACCGGTGGCCGCTATTCCATCGTGCACGTGGGCGACACGCGCGCCTACGAGCTCACCGAATCGGCGACCAATCAGCTCACGGTCGACCAGACCTTTGTACGCCGTGAAGTCGAGGCCGGCCGCATCACCCCCGAGGAGGCCCTCACGCACCCGCGCCGCAACGTGCTGCTGCAGTGCCTGGGCTCCACCAAGGAGGTCGTGCCCGATCTGATTCACGGCAACCTCGACCGCGACGCCATCTACCTGCTGTGCTCCGACGGCTTCCGTCACGTACTTACCGATACCGAGGCCCGACGCCTTGGACGCCAACGCCTGGGATGCCGAGCATCGTCGCGGCGCCTATGCTGCCTGCACCGCAGCCGACTTGGACCGCGAGGAGCAGGAGGGCTTTGAGCCTGGTTGCGTCACGCAGCGTATTGCCGACACGGCCAAGCTCGTCATGGATCGCAAAGAGGCCGACAACGTCACCGCGCTCGTGCTACGCGTTCAGGCTCAGGGAGGTCGATAGCCCATGCCGTCTACCAGAAGCAGGCGAGAGGTCGACGCGCGCCGTAAGCGCGTGGGCGACGTCATCAAGGGCCGCTATAAGATTCTGTCGGTGATCGGCAAGGGCGGCATGAGCCGCGTCTACCTGGCCGCCGACCTGCAGCTCACCAACAAACAGTGGGCCGTCAAAGAGGTCGACCGCAACGCAACCGACCCCACCGGCCGTCCTATTGAGCAGTCGCTGGCCAGCGAGGCCGAGCTTCTCTCCAAGCTCGACCACCCCAATATCGTCGACATCGTCGATATCGAGAAGACCGAGGACTTCATCTACGTCATCATGGACCACGTCGAGGGTACGTCCCTGGCCGACGTGGTGCGCCGCGAGGGTCCGCAGTCCGAGGAAAACGTGCAAAAGTGGATGCTGCAGGTGTGCGATGCCCTGGGCTATCTGCACCGCCAAGATCCGCCCATCGTCTACCGCGACATGAAGCCCTCCAACATCATGCTGCACCCCGATGGCTACATTAAGCTGATCGACCTGGGCGTTGCACGCGAGTACAAGGACGAGGCCCGCAAGGACACCATCGCCTTTGGTACCACGGGCTATGCCGCGCCCGAGCAGTACGGCAAGGCCCAGACCGACGCCCGTACCGATATCTACGGCATCGGCGCCACCATGTGGCACCTGCTGGTGGGCGAGGCGCCCCCGGTGGAGTTCCCGCTGCCCAACGTTCACACCAAAAACGAGAACGTGGGCGAGGGCTTTGCCGACGTCATCATTCCCAAGTGCTGCGAGCGCGCCCGCCGCTATCAGGACTGCGACGAGCTGGCTGCCGACCTGGAGATCTACAAGGAGCTCACCCGCGAGTTCCGCGATAAGCAGGCTCGCAAGGTCAAGACCTTCTTTGGCTGCATTATCGCGTGCGTGGTGTGCTTGGCCGTGGGTATTGGCAGCATGGCGCTGCGTGAGTCTACGATCACCGAGAAGTTTGACTATCAGATGAAGCTCGGCCGCGACCAGACCCAGTCGGCTCCCGAGAAGGCCGAGCGGGCCTACCTCGCCGCCATTGGCTACCGTCCGGGCGACGTCGAGGGCTACGAGGGCCTCATCGATGCCTACAAGGCCGACGGCTCCTTCACCACCAAGGAGAAGGCGCAGCTCGATGACGTGTACCAGCAGAACCTGACCGATCTCGAGAAGTCGAGCAGGTTCTCGGAGCTGTCTTACGAGATGGGTCGTCTGTACTGGTACTTCTACTCCTATGGCGGCAGCAAGGACGACGAGGACGCCAACCGCACCACGCGTATCAAGGCGTCTGCCGAGTACTTTAAGAACGCCGCGGATGATTCGTCGTTCGAGAACCACGACAAGGCCAAGATTTACAACGGCATTGCCCAGTTCACGACCAAGATTGCCATCGCGGTCAAGACCGACGACGATTCCGATTCCATGTACAAGGAGTACTGGGGCAACCTGGAAGACCTGGCCGACGAGATCGCCAGCGAGTCCAACGAGACGGTGCGCCTGGACAGCTATGCGCTGATCTCCAACGCCATGGAGACCTACATGGATAAGTTCAAGGCCGCCGGTATTAAGAAGTCGCAGGCCGAGAAGCTGTACAAGAAGGTCGATGCGGGTCTTAAGGCCGTATCGCCCAAGGACGAGGATGCCGAGCAGCGTCGCGACGAGACCATCCAGCGTCTGGAGAACGAGGTCCAGCGCAAGATCACCACGGTGTATTCCAACGCCGTCGTCGCCGAGGATTAAGGAGGGGCGAACATGGAAAACGTGTACTTCTACGTATCGATCGCCGCGTTTGTTCTCGCGGCCGTGCTCGCCGTTGCCGCGGTGGTTGTCTTTGTAAAGATGGATGTCCTCAACGCTATCCGCTTTTTGCAGGGCAAGCGCGTGCCTACTTCTGGTGAGTCTTCGCGTCGCCGCACGGCGCGTGGCTCGCGTGGCGCCGGCGTCAAAAAGTCCGGCAACCCCGCCCGCGCTGTGCTTGACGGCACGGGCGGCGACGACCGCGTGACCGACATTGCGTTCGAGGGTCCCGAGGGCGATGACAACCTGACCACGGTGGTCGCGCCCATCAGCGACGAGCCCGCATCGGCGCGTCACGCCAAGGCACATGCCGCACAGGTGGAGAAGGACGCCCGCGACGAGAACGACGACGAGGGCTTCGCCGGCAGCGAGACCCCGACCGAGGTTTTGACCGAGGACGACATGGAGACCGAGCGTCCCACTGGTGTGCTGGTTGAGGACGAGGACGACTCCGAGCGTCCGACCGGTGTGCTGGTTGAGGAGGAAGAGGAGTCTGAGCGTCCGACTGGCGTGCTGGTGGAGGACGACGAAGAGTCCGAGCGATCCACCGGCCTGCTCACGGAGGAGGACGAGGAGTCCGAGCGCGAGACGGGTCTGCTCGACGAGGCCGACGAGGACTCCGAGCAGGAGACCGGTTTGCTCGACGAGGGCGCCGAGGCGTCCGAATCCGAGACCGACGTACTCAGCAGCGGCGATGCTTATGAAAACATCGGTGCCGATGGTGTTGCTCAACACGAGGATGACGGATTCCGCTTCATACTTAAACAGAATGTGATAGTAGTCCATACCGATCAATCTATCGATAGGCTCTACGACTAGGGAAGGAAAAGCGAACGATGTCTATGTTCGATAAGCTTAAGGCGTACTCACGCAGGCCTGCTGCCGTGATTCTCGCCACCGTGATGGCCACCTCGACCATCCCCACCACTCCGATCGCCCAGGCCGTGACCGCCGCGTACGCCGTGGAGAGCGCGACGACGCAGTCGGCGAAGGGTGCCGAGACGAAATCTGGCCATCATTCTTCCGCTGCAGCTGAGGTTTATCGGGATTACCCCGCCATCCGCTTCATCTACGATTCATATGCAACGGATGGCCAGAAAACCGCTGACTATTTCCTTAGTAAGTCTGAGGCGGCCGAAACGGCAAAGAAAACAATTCAGGAAGCGATTCGTAGCGGCAAGAGTGCTTATACCACCGAGATTGTGCACGCCGCAATTGACGACGCCTTCAACAACCGCATTCCCGAAGGCCAGATTGTTGCCAGCAAAGATGACGTTTTAGTTGATTACTCGAGCATCAAGATCGAGGATGTTCAAGTTGATTCAGTAGCGCTCTCTGGCGAGGACAACGGGTTTTCGGTCGTTTCCGCTGATGGCGGCTGGAAGCTCACTGCTCCTGAGAAAAATCTTGCTAACGCGCAGATTGGCATAAACAATAAGTCCGTTAAGTTTTCGTACAACTTTACGTATAAATACACGACTAAGAGCGATGAGCAGAAGCCTAGCAATCCGGATGCCGGTGGCAACACGGGCTCTACCTCTGGGGAAAATGGAGGGGCGAATGCTTCGAGCGAGGCCCTCGTTAACGAAGACGCCACCCCGACGACCCTTACCGGTGAGGTCAAGGGCAACGTGCTCACGGCTGAACAGAAGGATTTAAACGGACTTCGTGTTGATGGCTATCTGTTCAGCGAGGACTACTGGCGATTCGTGGGAACAAATCTTCCCAGCGTTAAGGCCGACCCCGTCACGCTTACGTATGGTGCTAATGACAATCCTGTTGCCACGATCGCCGATGTCGACGGCGCCCATTCTGGGCAGCTGAGCGCTACCTTCGAAAATGGCAAGACGACCACCGAGAACGATTATTACAAGGCCGAGCTGGTCAATGAAGATGGTGCTTGGAAGGTAAAGTTCACCCCCAAGAAGGTCTTCTCTGCTAATGAAAATCCGGACGGCGTGGGCGTTAACGTTAAATGGGCTTACCCTGATGGCACCGCTATCGATGGCGTCCAGACTCCTGTGACGGTCAGCGCAATCAATAAGTGCCCGATTGACAAACTAAAGCTGCCCGGTGACAAGGACGGTAAATACACCTATCGCATTAAGGAATCGCAGCAGAAGAAGATTCTGCAGGACGCTAATGATGCCGTTAAGCAGGCAGTTGCAGCCGTTGACGGTAAAGCGCCGACCGAGAATTACTACTCTGCGGTTGACCTTGATGTTGTTGCTAGCGGCGCAGCGAATAACAGCACCACTCTTACCTTCACCGTCAATCCAGACGAGAAGGCTGTGGCTGCATACGCAAACTTTAATGTAACGGATGTTCCCACCGCGAATATCGATGCTGTTGCAGATGTTGCCTGGGATAAGACCGATTTGGTCGTCAAGTCTGATAATGGCGGCTCTAATTCAAAGCTCTCCCATGAGGATTACAAAAACGGTACTTGGCTTAACGGTAACGGTAAGGACCATGACGGCAATGTGACGGCTAGTTGGAAAGACTATGCGCTTTCCGATGAAGTTCCGACTGAGATGTCCAAGCTTGGCAACGACCTTGAGATGAACAAGAAAGAGGGCGTCTCTGAGAATAACCAGATGTATGCTCTTGATAGCGACGGAGTCGTTACGCTCGTTACCGGTATCTGCTACCGTCGCGATACGTACGCTCCCGTGGTCAAGTCTGCGGCTGTTTCGAATAAGAAGAGCATCCGTCCCGAGTCGATTACCAAGAAGCTTGAGGCTGACCATAAGTACGTAACGAAGAATCTTCAGGTTGCCGTGAATATCGTCGATGGCGGCAACAATTCAGATAAGTCTGGCCTTAAAGATGGTTCTGTAAAGATGAACTATAGCTTTGGGACGAATGACCGCAGCGATGGGGGAAACTCAAGAGAAGTTACGCCGGATTCTTCCGATAAGGGCACTTTTGTTTTCGATTTGTCCAAGAACGGAGCAAATCAGCGTATCAATTCCAACAACATGAATGTCAGTGCATATGACAATGCTGGCAACCATGTCGATAACCTGGGCGTCCTTGAGGCGGAAACACCGATGGAGTACCTCGAGCTTGTCCAGAATGCTGAGGCTCCTACGGTTTCTGCAGCTTTTGACAACAATAACGTTCAGCGCGAAGCCAACGGTCGCGGGTATTACAACGCCAACCGCACTTTCACTGTCTCGGTTACTGACCCCTTCTTCAAGTATGTTCAGGACTATGATCCGAATCAGGTTATCGCAACGCTTGAAGATGGTGGTGAAACGACCACAATTACACCCGGCATGCTTACCCGTACTAACGGAGACACGTGGTCCTACTCCTACACCTTCGGCGCCAAGGGTGATGCGGACTGCAAGGTGTCTGCGGTCAACTATCAGAACCTTGCTGGCACTCCGGCTGCCTCTACCTTCTCTGGCGACACCTTCACCATCGATAAGACCGCTCCTAAGCTGAACGTGTCTTGGAACACTGAGGCTGCTCAGAACGGTAAGTATTACAACGCTGCTCGTACGGCTACCATCACGGTTGAGGAGCATAACTTCGATCCGAACCTGTTCAAGATCGAGGCCCCCGTCTCTGCCGGCAACGGTGACGAGGCTACTCCTGCCCAGATCGGCGGCTGGACCAGCAACGGCGATACCCACACCGCTACGGTGACGTTCCCGGGCCAGGGCGTCTACACGCTCTCCGTCTCCGGTGAGGACCTGGCTTCTAACAAGTCCGAGTCCTACACCTCGCCTGAGTTCGTGATCGACACCATCAAGCCCAAGATCGACATCCAGAATGTCGTCAACCGTACGGCCTACGCCGGTGAGGTTGCCCCGACCGCTGCCGTTCACGACACCAACCTTGCCGATGGCACCTCCATCGAGGTTTCCAAGATTAGCTACCCGCTGTCCAAGGACGATCCGAACCCTTATGCGGGCGCCGCGATCAACACTTCGGCTACCGACAAGTCCGTGAGCTACCTCAACCCGGCCAAGACCAAGGGCAACGACGGCGTCTACACGCTGACCGTTCAGGCCGTCGACCTGGCCGGCAACACCGAGTCCGAGGCTGTCACCTGGTCGGTCAACCGCTTTGGTTCGACCTACGTCATCTCCGATAACACCGGCAAGATGCTCGATCAGTACCTCAAGAGCGTCAAGACCACCGATGTTAAGGTGACCGAGATCAACCCGTCCGGCCTCGATGACAACAAGACCTCCGTCGAGCTGACCCGCGACACCAAGAACACCACGCTCAAGAGCGGTGACAACTACACCACCGATGCCGACACCACGAGCGGCTGGAGCGAGTACAACTACACCGTCAGCAAGTCCAACTACGACAAGGACGGCGCATACCGCGTGCTGTTCCACAGCGAGGACGCTGCTGGCAACTCCTCCGAGAACACCATGGAGGGCAAGAACGCCAAGAAGTCCGGCGCTGCGGCCGAGATCAACTTCGCTGTTGACGACACCGCGCCCATCGCTTCCTTCGTCGACCTTGCCTCCAACGGTAAGTACGAGGAGTCCTCGCACAAGGCCAAGGTGAGTTTCGAGGACAACCTCAAGCTCTCGAAGGCCCAGATCAAGGTGAACGGCAAGACTGTGGCCACCTTTACGGCCGACCAGCTCGAGAAGAGCCCGATCCGCGAGTTCACGCTCGACGGCAGCTCCTCTAAGCAGGACGTCACCGTTGTCGCTTGGGACGCCGCGGGCAACAAGTCCAAGGAGCTTAAGGCTACGGGCGTGCTCGTCACCAACGACTCCTTCGTTCTGTGGATGAACAACCTGCCGCTTATGGTTGGCACCATCGTCGCGATCGTCGTTGTCGCCGGCGGTATCTACCTGGTTGTCGCCAAGAAGCGCAAGGAGAACGAGGAGAAGTAAGCTCTTCGCAAGACGCTTGTGCATCTGTGAGCTTTACGGCGCCTTGCCCCTCTGCCGGGCGGGGCGCCGTTCTTGTTAGGAAAGGATTGATCGATGGGTTCCAAACAGGCACGATGCCCGTTTTGCGGACAGCCGGTCGATGAGGGAATGCAGTGCTGCCCGTTTTGCGGAGCGCCGTTGAGCGCGTGACGATACGCCGGCGCCGAGCCATGCCGCGCCTGTGGGTTCGCATGCTGCTGGCACTCGTACTGCCGGGGCGGACCATACGACTGCTACTGGGGCGGATCCTGTTGCTGAATCTGCTGCCGCGCCTGCTCCGAAAAACCCTGGGCATCGGTTTGCGAAGGCGTCTGCGCCGGTTGCTGAGCCTGCCGCCCAGGTATCGGCGGGGGAGGACGCACTGTTTTCGCTTGATGACCTGGATGGCGACGCGGGCGTAAACCCCAATGCCTCCGCCGGCAAGGGTGCCGCAACTCCGCGCATGACGCCTCATCTGGATAATGCGCGTACTGCGGTTCGCAAGCCACTGGTAAAAAAGATTGCGATTGCCGTTGCTGCCGTGCTGGTTGTCGCGGTGGTCGCGGGCGTTGGTCTTGCCTGGAAGGGCGACCAGGACCTCAAGCGCGAGGCGCAGCAGGTTTCGGCCGAGAAGAAAAAGTCCGAAAGCAAGCTCGACCTTACGGGCGGCGACCGCAAGGTTAAGGCCCAGGCCAAGGAGGGCCTGGGCGGCGGCGACATGGTGTGCGACGGCTCGTACCTGTACTGGTCGGACGGGTCGCAAATTTTGGCGCGCAAGGCATCGGGCACCAAGGCCGTGGATGCGACCGTGCTTACCAAGACCACCGCGAAGCACCTGAACGTTTGCGATGGCGACCTGTATTATGCGGACGGCGTCAGCGTTATGAAGATTGACGACGTTGCCGAGTGTGCCAAGCAGGCAGACGGCAAGGGCAAGTCCAAGGTTAAGGTTAAGACCGTGGCGACGCTCGAGGGCGATGTCGCCGGCTTGGTCGTGCGTGACGGCACTGCTGCCGCCATGACGCTCAAGGACGGTAAGGCGTGCGTGTGGCGTCTCGACGACGACGCTGCGCACCTGGTGGCCGCGCAGCCCGCTTCGAATGCCTGGCTGTTTGGCGACAGCTCGCACTGCGATTTGGTTGTTGCCACCGACACGGGTTGGACCGTGTGCGAGGCGACGCTTGGCGATGTCTCCTCCGCCGGCGAGATTGCGCTTGAGCAGGAAGATGCCGAGGCAGAAGCCGAGCATCCGCAAGAGACGCATGGTCCCTTTGGCTCGTATGTCGCCGGCTCCGAGCAGCTCAAGAATGCCTTCTTTAGCGAAGGAACGCTCTATGCTGTGCTGACGAGTTCCGACGGCCATACCACGCTTTCGCGTTGCACCCAGGGCGGTACGTTTAGCTCCTTTGATGCCTATGCCGACGCGGGCTGCCTATGGGCGAACAGCCACGGCTGCGCGCTGGTGCGCTCGGGTGGTGAGCTTGGTTGGATTGACGCGAGCTCGGGCCTCTCGAGCGACTATGACAAGGTTGCGGATAAGGCCGGCGTTGACCTCAACCCCTCGAAAACGGCGCTATGGCTCAATGGTACGACGCTGTTTGTGACGGATAATAGTGGCAAGACCTCTACGCTTTGGGCGCTCGACACCGCGGCCGATGCTCCTAAGCTCGTTAAGATCGCACGTTAAGGCGCCCGGCGCCGGAAAGGACCCATTATGTTTTGTGGTCACTGTGGATACAATAATCCCAATACCAGCAAGTTTTGCTTAAAGTGCGGTTCGGAGCTTGCCAAGTACATGCCCGGTGGTGCTTCTGCTGCCGCTGCGGCGACGCTTCGTACCCCTGCCCAGCAGCAGCGTCCCGCACAGGCTGCGGGTGCGCCCGCGGCCCCGGTTGCGCAGCCCGGAATGGGTGTCCAGCGTCCCAGTGCGGCTCCGATGCCGCAGGCGGCTCGTCCCGGCATGGCTCCTATGGGCCAACCTGCGATGCCTCAGGCCGGCCGCCCCGCTGCCGGCGCCTATCCTCAGCAGCCGGCGCAGCGTCCTGCACGCGCTTCGCACAACCGTCCGTCCAATATTCCGGATGCCGGTCCTGCCGTGCGCCCCGGTTCGCATCCCGTTGCGGCTCCCTCTGCCGCTCCTGCTGGCGCCGACAACAACGTGGTGATTCCCCGCGGCCCCGTGGCCGGTACCAACCAGCCGGCTGGCGCCTACAGCCAGCCCAACGCGGTCTACAACCGCCCCAGCACGGGCGTGACGGTGCTCGACGAGCTTATGGCGTCTTCGGATCATCCGTCGTCCTCCGAGCTGCCGCGCATCGCCTCCGATGTGCCCCGCTCTGCCTATGGCCCGCGCATGACGCTCGTCCGTGAGCGCGGCACCCGCTACGAGATCACTGAGTTCCCCGCCACGGTGGGCAAGGGCTCGGCGGCAAACGTCCGCATCGAGGGCAACACGGCTATCTCGCGCGTGCATCTGCTGGTGCGCTACACGGGCCAGTGCTTTGCCGTGGAGGACAAGAACTCCACCAACGGCACGTGCATCAACGGCAACCGTTTGGAGCCTGGCGAGCTCGTCAAGCTTAAGAACGGCGACAAGGTCAAGATGGGCAACGAGGTCTTTACGGTCGAGATTCGTTAACAGATAACGGTCTGTACCAGGTAAAACTTTGCAGATGAGCGGCGGCAGGTAAAAAACTTGCCGCCGCTTTTATTGTTGCGCAACAACTTTTGATTTTTTGGGTGGATGATTCTAACCGTCAAAGGTATTCGAGCGGTGGCGGAGTCGAGCCCAGCCGCTCCCTTAAGAAAGGGGAATGAAATGTTCTGTCCTCACTGTGGTTCCCAGCAGCCCGATGGCGCCGTCTTTTGCGGCAACTGCGGCCAGTCGATGGTCGGTGCTCCCTCTGCGCCTCAGGCGGCTCCTGTCCACCAGGCTCCGGCTCCGCAGCCCGCGCCGGTGCAGCAGCCGTTCGCTCAGCCTGCGCCTGCCGCCCATCACGGGTTTGGCAACGCCGGTTCTAGCTTTCAGAGCACGATGACGGCGGCTACGGGCTTTGGCAAGCGCTCGCTCGCCATGCTGGGCGGCGCCGTGGCGTCGTTCGTGTGCATGTTCCAACCGTGGATCGCCATGCCTTGGATTGATAAGGCGCTCGGTTATGCCGCCAACCAGGCCGGCTCCGATAACTACGGCCTTAATCAGACGGCGATTACCTCCGCTAAGGCGCTTGTTAACAATGCATTCGATATGCCCCACGTGTTTAGCCTTTCCGGTGCGTTGCGTGGCCTTTCTACGGGCATTAACAATCTTGCGATGCAGATTACCTCGTATGACACCTCGGCGGCCGCTCAGGCTCAACAGGCTGCCGGCTCACTCGGCCTGGTTGCCAACGTCCTCACCATTCTCTTTGTGCTGTGGGTTGCCTGTGTGGTGGCTATGATCGCTGGCGTTGTGATTAAGTTTCTCAAGAAGCAGGATGTTGTCCTGTTTGCCAGCCTGGGCGCCTCAGCGGTTCTTTCGCTTGTATGCATTATCGGCGCACTGGTGGCAAACGGCCAGATTGACGGTGCATTAACCCAGATGCTCGCTTCGAACGGTGGTTCAAGTGCTTTTGCCGCCATTACGTCCATAAAGCCGTTCCTGGCCCCGGCATATGGCGCGGTCCTTACGCTGATCTTCTCGATCGCCGGTTTGGTGAGCGCTTTCGTCCTCAAGGAGGACTAATTTTCGTCGATACGCCTGCTGGCGGGCTAGACTCGGCCCCGCTTACAGGAGACTATCGTGGGCCCTGCGGATCTTCCGCGGGGCCTTTTGCTATGGCGTGGCAATTGTTGCGCAACGTTGTTGCCGGGGCGCGGGTTACACTCTGAGTAACGGAATTGTTGTAAGGGAGAACCTTATGTTTTGCACTAAATGCGGTTCGTATGTGCCCGACGGCCAGCGCTTCTGCACCAGCTGCGGCGCTCCTATGGAAGAGTTCGGACCCGTTGATACTACTCCGGCGCAGCCGACGTACCAGCAGCCTGGTCAGACGCAGCAGGGCTATGGGCAGCCGGCTTCTGTAACGGGCGCCAGCGACTTGCCGCCCTATATGCCGCCAGTCGACGTGCCGGGTGTCTACGACATGGGTGCGAACGCGCCTGGTCCGCAGCGCCCCAAGAAGAACGGTAAGAAGGTCGCGCTGATCACCGTTGGCGTACTCGCGGCTATCCTCGCGGGCGGCGGCGCCGGTTATTACTTTGGTGTGTATCGCCCGCAGCAGGCCGAGCTCGGGCGTATCGAAAAGAAGAAGGAAGAAGAGGCCATCAAGCATTCCAAGCATCCGGTGCGCATCACGGCGACCGGCATGCAGTGGGATACCGATACCGGCGCCACCAAGCTGCCGGTGCACGTGACGGGGACCGACGTTGACGGCAAGGACGTGGATACGGTCTTTTACGTCGATAGCGACGGCAACGGTATCAAGCTTATGCAGGGCAGCTACAGTCTTGCAGTGGCCGCCTCGCCTCTGGGCGCCGACGGCGAGATTTGGGATATCCCCAACGTTTCGGTGAGCATTAAACTGGGCGATGCACTCAAAAAGGACGAGAAGCTCGACCTGCGCGAGAATGCCAAGTTTGAGCTCGGCGATCCAGCGAACGCCGTGGATGTCGAGCCCGGCGAGATCACCATGGCGCAGAATTACGCGCGTCAGGGCGGATGCGACGACAAGGACGAGGCCGACCGTCTGGCGGACTTGGCTTTTTCCGCCCGCAACGGCGCGGTCGCGAGCTATAACGCGGCTGTCTCGGAGGCAAGTCGCAAGAGCCGCAGTTACGATGGCGATGTGTTTACGTTCGAGGTTCCCGAGGACTGGGGGAGCGACTGGGACGTCAAGACCTCGCAGGGCACGTACAACGGCGTCAAGAACGGTCTGTGGGTCAAGTACAAGATCACGCATGACGGTGATTATGTGGGCACGCTGATGGTCTCCAACCACTACAGCTCGGCGTTCAACACGATCGGGAAGACGAACAACGTGGGTAAATCGACCAATCTGTGGCTCGGATCGTACGATTCGCTTTCGGGCGATTCGGATTGGGAGTACATCATCGATTCGATCTACATTAAGTAGCTCACGGGTATTCTGGATTGAA
>ERZ827524.2128-NODE-2128-length-15388-cov-9.491880_pt1 | contig 15388 bp, 11 predicted proteins | sample MGYA00519702_ERZ827524 | MGnify/ENA primary metagenome ERZ827524 (study PRJEB31778, sample SAMEA3449341) | human gut metagenome | biome: human gut; feature: human-associated habitat; material: faeces | place: United Kingdom | collected 2010/2012 ...
TATCTGGGGCGGCGCAGCCGGTGACAGCGGTGCCGCAGAGTATTGCCGTTGACAGTCTGCCGATATATTTCATTTTTTTTTGAAAAAAGACAGAAACAAAACTCATGATGCACGGAATAGGCGGTATGTACAGCGAAACAAACATTTCGGCGGTGAAGTCCGGTTCTCTTCACACAGATCGGATCTGTTGATCTTTGGTTCGGGGAAGGTGAGGCATATGATATTTCTGACAGAGGCAAACGACAAATATACAGACGAATTGGAAAAGTTCAAAAACGAGGTGCTGATCCGCGACAGAGATCATGCGGATCAATTTGCAGGCTGCATGGGTCTGCGTGAGTGCGGTTCCGCAAAAGAATGGATCGCCTTATGCGATCTCAGAAAAAGGGCAGAGACCTGCGAACAGGCAGGAACGACCGTTCCGTCTACGACATATTTCGCGATCCTGGAAAGCGACGGTCGGCTCGTGGGTGTGATAGACTTGCGTCATCACATCGATCATCCGATACTGGGAACATGGGGCGGTCATTGCGGAGACGCCGTGAGACCCTCGGAGCGGGGAAAGGGTTACGCGAAGGAAATGCTCCGCTTAAATATTCAGAACGCCAAAAGAATGGGGATACCAAAACTTCTTGTGGTATGCGATGAAACAAACGCGGCAAGCGAAAAAACGATACTTGCCAACGGCGGCGTTTTTGAAAACAGCATTGATATCAACGGATGCAGGATGAAGAGATACCGGATCGGTACGGACTGACAAATACAGATTTGAGGAGGCAGCTGTGAAAAACACGGATAAATTGATCGCTTGTTGCGGACTTGACTGCGAAAAGTGCGACGCGAGGATCGCAACGCTCGCGGACGATAACGCTCTGCGCGAGAAAACCGCCGCCTTGTGGTCAAAGCTCAACGGCGCACAGATCACGCCGGAAATGATAAACTGCACCGGCTGCCGCGCGAAGGGGGCGAAGACTCCTTTCTGCGACAGCCTCTGCCGGATCCGCGGCTGTGTGCGCGAAAAGGGACTCGAGATCTGCGCCGACTGCGCGCGGGCGGACGATTGCGAAAAGCTCGGGCGCATAACCGCGAACGATCCGTCGGCGCGGGAAAACCTGAGAGAGCTTCGCCGCGCAAAGCGGGACGAAGAAGAGGCTGCGGGAACCGCGGCAGGTACGACGCTGCTCGGGCTGCTGTACCCCCGTGACGATATCCGGGAGGGAGGCATCCCCAGTACCGGACGGCTCGGGAACCGGGTCTTCCTGAATTACCTTATCGTGCTGGTGCTGGTGCACCATGCCGTATTTTTCTCGCTGGAAGCACTTTCGTGGGCGCATATCGTGCGCACGATAGTGCGTACCGTGGCGAGCGGTGCCGTGTCGGTGGCCTTCATCTGGGTCATCGCCCGCATCTTCACCGCCAAACTCCCCGTCCGCATATGAAAAGTTCCGAGGGTTTCGTGCGGATGCGTACCTTGCAGGGGGTGGTGCTTTTCATCTTCCTGCTGATCGCCGGCCGCCTGGCCTATATCCAGCTTGTCGATTCGAAATACAACGAACTGGCCAAGGCCAATGTGCTGCGCCATGTGGTGCAGTACCCGCCGCGCGGCGAGGTGTTCGACCGTAACGGCGAATATCTGGTGCAGAGCCGCGAGTGCTATGACCTGATGGTGATTTACAGCGAGATCGACAAGCATGGGTTCGATACGCTGCGCATGTGCGACGTGCTGGGGCTTTCGCGCGGGAAACTCGAAAAAGAGCTGGCCAATGCCCGGATGCGCCCCCGTGCGCCCCGCGTCGTGACCAACTACATTTCGAAAGAGGACAAACTCCGTTTCGACGAGTGCAATTTCCGCGGTTTCTATACGGTTTACCGCACCGTCCGCCGTTATCCGCGTAAAATCGGCGGTAACCTGCTGGGGTATGTGAGCGAGGTGAATGCCGATTACCTCAAGCGGAATCCCGAATATAAGATCGGTGATTACGTGGGCATGGGCGGCGTGGAGTCGGCCTACGAACCGTTGCTGAGGGGAACGAAGGGGGTGAAGATCCAGGAGATCGACACCCACGGGGCCATCAAGGGCTCCTACATGAACGGCGTTTACGATTCGCTGCCCGAGCCCGGCAAATATATCGTCAGCACCATCGACGCCCGCCTGCAACTGCTGGGCGAAGAACTCATGCGCGGCAAGGTCGGGGCGGCCGTGGCGATCGAACCTTCGACGGGGGAGATCCTGATGATGGTTTCCTCGCCGACGTACGATCCCGACGAACTGGTGGGGCGCGAGCGCGGTAACAACTACATGAAGATGCTGGGCAACAAACGCCAGCCCTTGTATAACCGTGCCGTGAGGGCCAAATACCCGCCGGGTTCGACCTTCAAGCTGGTGCAGGGCCTGATCGGTTTGCAGGAAGGGGTGCTCCGGCCTACGGATCTGCATGTCTGCCACGAGGGATACCAGGCGGGGCGACGGCGTATGAAGTGTCATTCGCACGCTTCGCCGCTCGACCTGCGTTTTGCCGTGGCGACTTCTTGCAATGCCTATTTCTGCTATGTATTCCGCGATATCCTGGACAATCCCAAATACGGGAACGTCAAGGAAGGGTACGATGCCTGGAAAGAGTATGTCGAGAGCTTCGGTTTCGGCCGCAAGCTGGGTTCCGACTTCCTCGACGAGCGCGACGGGTATGTTCCCGACCGGGGCTGGTACGACCGCCAGTACCGCGGGTCGTGGAATTCGCTGACGGTCATTTCGCTCGCCATCGGGCAGGATGCGCTGGGCTGCACGCCCTTGCAGCTGGCCAACCTCGCGGCCATCGTCGCCAACCGCGGTTATTACTACATCCCGCATATCGTCAAGAAGGTCGAGGGGCGGGATTCGCTCGACCGCCGTTTCTACGAGCGCCATTATACGAAGGTCGACCCCAAGCATTTCGAGCCGATCGTCGAGGGCATGTGGCGGGGCGTCAACGTCGGCGGCACGTCGATGCTGGCCCGGCTCGAAGGGCTCGATGTCTGCGGTAAGACCGGTACGGCCGAGAACCCCCGCGGGCGCGACCACTCGACCTTCCTGTCGTTCGCACCGAAGGACAACCCGAAGATCGCCATTTCGGTCTATGTCGAGAACGGCGGGTTCGGCGCCTCGGCGGCGCTGCCCATCGCCAGCCTGCTGGAAGAGTATTACCTGACGGATACGATCCGCCGCCCGGCATTGCTGGATTATGTCAGGAACATGACCATAAATTACCCTGCGTATGACCGCTAACCGCCATAACAGTATCTTCTACGGTGTCGACCTCTGGACAGTCCTGCTGTATGTCCTGATCGTGATGGCGGGGTGGGTGTCGATCACTTCGGCCTCGTACGACAAGGGTACGGCCGATGTCTTCTCCTTTTCGCACTTCTACATGAAACAGCTGATGTGGATCGGCGTGGCATGGACTACGGCGGTCGTCGTGCTGTTGCTCGACGATCGGTTTTACCATATGTTCGCCTACCCGGCCTATTTCGCGGGCCTTGCGCTGTTGGTCGGTGCATTGCTGTTCGGCCGCGAGGTCAACGGGGCCAAGGCGTGGTTCGAGTTCGGGTCGTTCCGCATGCAGCCGGTCGAGTTCGTGAAGATCGCTACGGCATTGGCGCTCGCCCGCGTGATGAGCGCCTATTCGTTCTCGATCAACCGGCCGGGCGACCTGTTCAAGGTCGGGATGGTGATCTGCGTCCCGCTGTTTATCATCATCCTGCAGAACGATACCGGTTCGGGCATCGTGCTCGGGTCGTTTCTCTTCGTGCTCTACCGCGAAGGGCTCAACAAGTGGCTCTGCATTCCGGTGCTGCTGATCGCCGCGCTGTTCATCTTCTCGTTCCTGCTTTCGCCCATGACGATGCTCGTGTCGATCATTCTGGTCTGCACCCTTTCGCAGGCGATGATGAACGGCCACTGGCGCCAATGCCTCGTTTACCTTGCCGCACTGGCCCTGGGGAGCATCCTGCTCTGCATGGCGATGGGGCTTGTCGCGCCGGGCTTCATGGATCTGCATGCCTGCCTCTTGACCGTGACGCTGCTGTCGCTGGTCTGGGTGGTGGTTTATGCCTACCGCACCAACCTGAACAATATCTTCATTACGGTCGGGCTGTTCCTCTGCACGGTGGTTTTCCTGCCTACGACCAACTATATTTTCAATTCGATCCTCAAACCCCACCAGCAAGACCGTATCCTGAGCTTCCTGGGCATCATCAGCGACCCGCTGGGGACGGACTACAACGTCAACCAGTCGAAGATCGCCATCGGCTCCGGCGGCTTTCTGGGAAAGGGCTTTCTACAGGGTACGCAGATCAAGTACGGGTTCGTGCCCGAGCGGCATACCGACTTCATCTTCTGTACCGTGGGCGAAGAGTGGGGCTTTGTGGGGACGATGGTCGTGCTGGCGCTGCTGTGCCTGCTGATCCTGCGCCTGATGCGCATGGGCGAGCGGCAGCAGGAACCTTTCGGCCGCATTTACTGCTATTGCGTGGCAGCCATCCTGCTGTTCCATGTGCTGGTGAACGTGGGGATGACCATCGGGCTGATGCCTGTCATGGGGATCCCGCTGCCGTTCATGAGCTATGGCGGCTCGTCGCTCATTGCCTTTACAATACTGTTGTTCATTGCCGTACGGCTCGATGCGTCGACGCGGCAATTCTCCCTGAATAATAAATTCTGACACACATGATCCGTTACAATCCCCGGGGTTTGTCTCCGAACGAGGTCGCCGAGAGCAGACGGCAGCACGGCGACAATGTCATTACGCCGCCGAAGGACGATTCGGTATGGAAACTGCTGGCCGATAAGTTCCGCGACCCGATCATCCGCATCCTTCTGCTGGCTGCGGTGCTCTCGCTCGCCATCGGTTTCGTGCATAAGGATTTCACCGAGTCCATCGGTATTATCTGTGCGATTATTTTAGCCACTTGCGTCGGTTTCTGGTTCGAGTGGGATGCCATGCGGCGTTTCCGGCGGCTGAACCAGGTCAACGACGATATTCCGGTCAAGGTGATGCGTGACGGTGCGATGCACGAAGTCCCGCGCCGCGACGTCGTGGTCGGGGACGTGGTCTACATCGAGAGCGGCGAGACGGTGCCTGTCGACGGCGAGTTGGTCGAGGCCGTGTCGCTGAGGATCAACGAATCCACGCTCACGGGCGAACTGGAAGTTGACAAAACGGTGGACGAGGCGCACTTCGACCCCGATGCCACCTATCCGTCGAACGTCGTGCTGCGCGGCACTACGGTCGCCGACGGTTACGGCGTGATGGTCTCGACGGCCGTGGGAGATGCGACCGAAGCCGGGCGCGTTACCGAACAGGCGACCGTCCAGAGCGAAGAGCAGACGCCGCTCAACCGCCAGCTGACACGCCTTTCGAAACTGATCGGCCGTGCGGGCATCGTGCTTTCCATCGCTATTTTCTGCGTCATGCTCGGCAAGGCGATCTTCATCAACGGGTTGCTCGAAGGCGACTGGCTCGCCATCTCGCAGCACGTGCTGCACATCTTCATGGTTTCGGTGGCGATCATCGTGATGGCCGTTCCCGAAGGGTTGCCCATGAGCATTACGCTGTCGCTGGCCATGTCCATGCGGCGGATGCTCAAGACCAATAACCTCGTGCGGCGCATGCATGCCTGCGAAACGATGGGGGCGGTGACGGTGATTTGTACCGACAAGACCGGTACGCTGACTCAGAACCGGATGCACGTGCAGGAGTTGGTGCGCTACGATGCGCTGCCGATGCACGATTTTGCCGAGATCGTAGCCGCCAATTCGACGGCCTTCCTCGATGTTTCGGGTGCCGTGATCGGCAATCCGACCGAAGGGGCGCTGCTCGAATGGCTGCACGCGCAGGGCGAGGACTACGAACCCCTGCGTGCCGGCGCGAAGATCGTCGACCGGCTGACCTTCTCCACCGAGCGCAAGTATATGGCGACGATTATCCAGAGCGGTATTTCGGGCCGCCGGATCGTTTGCGTGAAGGGTGCGCCCGAAATCGTGCGTGCGATGTGTGCGCCGGACGGAAAAGACGAGCAGGTGGCGGAACAGCTGCTCGGGTTCCAGGGGCGGGCGATGCGTACGCTGGCCGTGGCATGGGCCGAGACGGCCGAGGACGATTGTCAGCGGGCTGTCGCCGCGGCGCAGCTTCATTTTGCGGGTGTGGCGGCTATTTCCGACCCCGTGCGCGAGGATGTCCCCGAAGCCGTCGGGCGTTGCCTGAAGGCGGGGATCGACGTCAAGATCGTCACGGGCGATACCCCGGCTACGGCGCGTGAGATCGCCCGCCAGATCGGCCTGTGGAACGACGCCCGGGATACCGACCGCAACCACATGACCGGTACGGAATTCGCCGCGATGAGCGACGAGGAGCTGCTCGGCCGCGTACAGGAACTGAAGATCATGTCGCGTGCCCGGCCGCTCGACAAACAGCGGCTCGTGCGCCTGTTGCAACAGTGCGGCGAGGTGGTGGCCGTCACAGGCGACGGTACGAACGACGCCCCGGCGCTGAATTTCGCCAATGTCGGGCTTTCGATGGGTTCCGGGACGTCGGTGGCCAAGGATGCCAGTGACATCACGCTGCTCGACGACTCGTTCGCTTCGATCGCCACGGCTGTGATGTGGGGACGCTCGCTATACCGCAATATCCAGCGTTTCGTACTGTTCCAGCTCACGATCAACTTCGCGGCGATCCTGATCTGCTTCGTCGGCGCCGTGTTCGGTACGGACATGCCGCTTACGGTGGTGCAGATCCTGTGGGTGAACATCATCATGGATACCTTCGCCGCGATGGCCATGGCCTCGCTGCCGCCGAACCCCGAGGTGATGCTCGAAAAACCCCGTCCGCGCAATGAATTCATCATTACGCGCGCCATGGCGCGCACGCTTTTCACGTGCGGCATTATCATGGTCGCGGTATTGCTGGGCATGCTGTTCTGGTGGACGATCACGACCGGCGGGCTGACCGTGCGCCAGCTGACGGTCTTCTTCTCGACGTTCGTATTCCTGCAATTCTGGAATATGTTCAACGCCAAGGGTTTCGAAACACGCCATTCGGTCTTTTCCTGCCTGCGCGGGTGCCGTGAATTCTTCCTGATCCTGTTGGCCATCGCCGTGGGGCAGGTGCTCATCGTCGAATTCGGCGGCGAGGTTTTCCGAACCGAACCGCTGGCATGGCGGGAGTGGGCAGTTATCATCGGCAGTACGTCGCTGATTGCAATCGGCGGCGAGATCGTCCGGGCCATAGGCCGCAGGCGTTAAACGGATGCTCTGCCGCTCTTGCCGCAACTGAGGCTGACAGGGCCGTAAGCACTATGTTCTGAGTACTCAAAGCTCGAAAAATAAATGGAAGCGAATCTCCTTCAACAGGAGATTCGCTTTTTTGTTTTGGATATTTTTGTAGTTCGCGGAAAAAACGTATATCTATCCTGTGATCTGTCAGGATTGCACACATACGACCATGTGCCGAAAACCGGCTTATCTGTGAAAACCGTGGCGCGGAATATTTGGGTACAGGAACGTAAAGTAATGGCGAAAAATGAAGAGACCGAAAATGAGAATCATTTTCGGTCTCTTTTATAGAAAATTAATTTACAGGACGCCCTGTTCGACCATCGACTTGGCAACCTTCATGAAACCGGCGATATTGGCGCCCTTCATGTAGTTGATGTAACCGTCCTTCTCCGTGCCGTATTCGAGGCATGCGTGATGGATGGACGACATGATCTGGTGCAGCTTGGCATCGACCTCCTCGGCCGTCCAGTTGAGTTTCTGTGCGTTCTGCGTCATTTCCAGGCCCGACGTGGCGACGCCGCCGGCATTCACGGCCTTGCCCGGGCCATAGGGAATCCTGGCTTCGATGAAAGCGTCGATCGCCTCGGGGCGGCAGCCCATGTTTGAAACTTCGGCCACGACCTTCACGCCGTTGGCCAGCAGTTTGCGGGCATCCTCGCCGTCGAGCTCGTTCTGCGTGGCGCACGGCATGGCGATATCGACCTTGACTTCCCACGGCTTCTTGCCCGCGAAGAACTGGGATCCGGGGAATTTCTTGGCGTAGGGTTCCACGACGTCGTTGTTCGATGCGCGCAGTTCGAGCATATAGGCGATCTTTTCGGCGTCGAGGCCTGCGGGATCGTAGATGTAGCCGTCGGGGCCCGAAATCGTCACCACCTTGGCGCCCAGCTCCGTAGCCTTCGTCGCCGCGCCCCAGGCCACGTTGCCGAAGCCCGAGATGGCGATGGTCTGGCCCTTGATGTCCATGCCGGCTTTTTCGAGCATCTGGCGCAGGAAATAAACGGCACCGAACCCCGTGGCCTCGGGGCGGATCAGCGAACCGCCGTAGGTCATGCCCTTGCCGGTCAGTACGCCTGTGTTCTCGCGTGCCAGTTTACGGTACATGCCGTAGAGGTATCCGATTTCGCGGCCGCCCACGCCGATGTCGCCCGCCGGGACGTCGGTCTGGGGCCCGATATGGCGCCACAGCTCGACCATGAAGGCCTGGCAGAAACGCATCACCTCACGGTCGGATTTGCCCTTGGGGTTGAAATCCGAGCCGCCTTTCGCACCGCCCATGGGCAGCGTCGTCAGCGCATTCTTGAAAATCTGTTCGAAACCGAGGAATTTCAGGATCGAGGGATTCACCGAGGGGTGGAAACGCAGGCCGCCCTTGTAGGGGCCTATTGCGTTATTGAACTGGATACGGTATCCGATGTTGACCTGGACATCGCCCTTGTCATCGACCCAGACCACCTTGAAGGTGAAGATACGGTCAGGCTCCACGATGCGTTCTGCAATGCGGTTGGCCTCGAATTCCGGATGCTGGTTGTAAGCCTCCTCTACCGTCATGAGAACTTCGCGCACGGCTTGCAGGTATTCGCTTTCGCCGGGGTGCTTGCGCTCAAGTTCCGCCATCAATTTGTTTACGTCCATATTGCCTGAAGTTTTAAAAGGTTGTTTCTTTATTACAAATATAATATTATTTCTTATAAATTGTAACTTCGGGGCGAATTTTTCCGCGGAATTATTATTTATCGCCCTCTTCCTTGACGATACCCTTGTTCGAGCGCCCGTCGATGCAGACCCACAGGGGTTTTTCGAAGCGCACCTGCCGCAGGAACGTCCCTTCGTAGACCGCGCGGCGGCCGTCGAGTTCCCCTTCGCGGAAAATACCGTCGCCGCGGAAGGGGTTGATCGTCAGGTAACCCACGCCCAGCGAGGTGACGTTCTGGAAAAAATGCGTGCCCTGCGACGGTTCCACCTCGAACTTCTCGATGCCGCATTCGACGATCACCTTTGCCTCCGAGATGTGGTTCCATTTCACGGGGACGCCCAGGAACGGGTCGGAAGAGCCCCAGCGGCCGGGGCCGACGAGGATGTAGGAGCGTTTTTCATCCTGCATACGGTTGTTGAATTCGAGCAGCTCTTCGGCGATCTTTTCGGTCGAGAGCGAGTCGAACGTATCGCTCTTGATGTAGATGATGTCCGCGATGTCGCCCATCATGCCGATCCCGAGGGCGTTCTCGCCGTATATCAGCGCGTCGGAGACATCCACCTTGCTCCAGTCGATCGGGCGGTTGTCCTGGTTGTCGATGATCGGGCGGATCTGGAGCAGGTTGAATATCTGTTGCTGTCCGGCCTGTACGTCCATGTTGACTGCGAATTCGACCTCTACGGGGCAACGCATCTCCTCGGCTCCCAGCCTCAGGATGTCGCTGATGATCTCTGCGAGCGGGAAGGTGTTGTACTTCAGTATGTTGTTGAACGTGATGACTTTGCGCCCCCGGTCGAACGGGCTGTCCGAGATGCGTTCGTTCTCGCGGTCCCATACCGAGCAGACGAACCGCGCGTTGCGCAGGCCGGCGATCCGGGCGATGTCCAGCCTGTGCAGGTTCACCGCGTCGTCGATCGACGTGCGGAATTCTTCGGGCTTGAGGCTGAGTGCCAGCACTTCGTTCTGTGTGTCGCGCAGCGCCAGTTCGGGGGTCGAGGTCTGGAGTACCTTCTGCGGGTAGCGGGGCGAGAAGCGCAGCGTACGGCCGCCGTCGACGACCAGTTTGCCCAGCCCCATGGCGATGTTGCAGACGCCGTCGGCCGGGGCCTCGTCGCCGATGGGGTAGTAGTTGATCGACCGGGCCACGCCCGAGAAGGTCGGGAAGAAGAGGCCGTCCTGCTCGGTGCCGCATACCTCCTGGATGATGACGGCCATTTTTTCCTCCGAGATCAGGTTTTGCGACGAGGAGAGGTAAGCCCTCGACGTGGCGAAATAGACCGAGGCGTAGACGCTCTTGACAGCCTTGAGCAGCAGTCGGAGCATCTGATCCCCGTTGTCCACGTAGGGGATCATGTAGGTGGAATAGATGCCTGCGAAGGGCTGGTAGTGCGAATCTTCCAACTTCGACGACGAACGTACGGCCAGCGGCGTGCGGACGGTCTGGATGTAGGCCTTCAGCTCCTGCTGCAACTTGGCCGGAACCGTCGAACTGACGAATTCCGAGAGTATCTCCTCGTCCGAGAACTCCTGCGAAATGATGTATTTGAGGCCGTTGAGGCGGATGAAGTCGTCGAAATAATCCGTGGCGATGACCACCGAGCGGGGGATCATGATGCGCACGTTGGCGTGCTTGTCGTAGAGCCGGTGCTTGAGGATCATCGAATTCATGAAGGCCAGCCCGCGGGCCTTGCCGCCGAGCGAGCCCTCGCCGATGCGTGCGAAGGCCACCGCGTCGCTGTAAGTTTCCGGGTCGAAACGCGCCACTACGCCCTGGCCGAGCAGCGTGCGGTAATCCTTGATGAGGTTGACGATGCGCTGGCGATGTTCCTGGGTCGAAGCGAACTGGCTCTTGTTGCCCCGGCGGATCGCCGCCGCCAGCGGGAATAGCCCCCGGGAATAGAGCCATTTCGAAAGGTGGTTTTGCGACGTGTGATATTCGAATGCCTTGTCGGGGATCGTGGCGATCATCTCCTGCATCTGCACCAGGTCTTTGGCCTTGCCGATGACGGCACCCGTGTCGGGGTCTTTGAAGAGGAATTCGCCGAAGGCAAACTCCTTGTCGATATATTCGTGCAACTGCGTGAGCAGCGTTTTGGAATTCTTGGCGATGAACCCCGCTCCGAGCTGGCGGGCCTGTACCTCGAACTCGGTCTGCGACGATTGCAGCAGGACGGGCATCAGCGGGTTGTCGGCCTTGATGCGGCGGCAGAGGTCGATGCCCGCGTCGCGTTTCTCGCTCTCGGGCGGGTCGTTGCGGTGCAACACGAACCCTACGTCGGAGATCACGCCCAGGATGTTCTTCTTGTAACGGTCGTAGAGTTCCACGGCCTCCTCGTAATTGGTGGCCAGCAGGATTTTCGGCCGGGCACGCTTGCGCAGAATCTGCTGTTGCTCGTTGAAGGCGTCCTTGAGGAATTCGGTGTTCTGCAGCAGGATCAGCTTGTAGAGCTCGGGCAGGTAGGTCGAGTAGAAACGTATCGAGTCCTCGACGAGCAGGATGGCCTGCACGCCGCCGTCGGTGATGTCCTCCTCGGCGTTCATTTTATCCTCGACCAGCTTGATGATGGCCATGATCAGGTCGGTATTGCCGTGCCAGCCGAAGATGTAGTCGAGCCCCGAGCGATCCTGCTCCTCCAAACGGCGGTAGATGTCCTTCGAGAAGGAGGTGAGCAGCGCGACCGGGATCTGGGCGTGGCGTTCCTTGACGATCTTGGCAAACGAGAATACGTCCAGCTCCCCGACGTTGTACATCGTCAGGATGAAGTCGAACGAGTCGTCGCGGCCGAGCAGCTCCAACGCTTCGCGTGTGGAGCTCACGCGCGTGAACGACGGCGGGTTCGACATGTTCAGGTCGAGGTATTCCTGGTTGATCTGCGATTCGATGTGTCCGTCCTCTTCGAGGATATACCCGTCGTAGCTGCAGCAGACCAGCAGGATCTTGTGGATTCGGTATTTCATGAACCGGTACTGGGCCTTGTTCCCGTCCGGCAGGTATTCTTCGAGATTCTTGTTCATCGCGACTTCGTTTATTTCAACAAAAATAGGAAAAAATCGCCAACTGGGAAAAAGAAACTTTCCGCCGGCAGGTATTGCCGGCGGACGAGGGGGTTGCCGGGGGCGTCCGGGTTCAGACCCTGGCGCTGAAAACCATGTGGCGCCAGAGGTAGGGTATGCGTCCGGCGCCCGTGAAGGCCAGGTGATGGTATCCCGCCTCCCTGAGCAGGATGGCGAGTGTCCGGCGCGACCAGAACTTGATGTGGCCGCCTTCCCACAGGGCGCTCAGGTGGTGATCCATCTTGTTGGCCGCTGCGATGGTGAGGTTTTTCAGGTAGCCGTGGTAGGGTGTCGTGACGATGAACTGGCCGCCGCCGCTGGCTTCGAGGATGCTGCGGATGAACAATACGAATGCCCGCGGTTGGTAGAGGTGTTCGATGACCTCCATCGAAATCACTGTTTTGAAGGGAATGCCGCGCAGTTCGGACGGGAGTTCGCCCGAGGTTACATCACAGACGAAAAACCGCTCCGGATTTCCCCCCCCCTCATTCGGTTGGCGATCGCTATGCCCTGTTCGGAGGCGTCGATGCCGTAGACGCAATAGCCTTTCTCCGCCAGGTAATTGGCGAAGTAACCGTTCCCGCAGCCTACATCCAGAATCGGAGAACCGTCCGTAGGCAGTAACCGCTCGATGTATTTACTGAGCAGTTTGTGGTAGAACATCGGCTGGGCGTCGCGCCATCCGAATTCGTTGTAGCTGGATGCCGTCATGGTGTCGTGGGATTTGAATACGCAATAACGGACAAATGTAGGTATATTTTTCATCGCACGCAAGCGGAACGGCGTTTATTTACAGGGGCTTTCTTTTGCCTGTCAGCGACTTTCCGGGAGGGCCTGCGCGATTTTCGTTTTTTATTTCTATCTTTGTTCTCATAAAAAAACGATTCGCAATGAATACGGACAAATATATCCTTCAGGAAGTCACTACCTCCGCACAGGAGCGCGAATGGCTCGATTTACCCAAGAAGATTTACAAGGGCAACCGCAACTGGGTCTGCCCGCTGGATCAGGACATAACCGAGGTTTTCGACCCGGCGCGGAACGAACTCTTCGCCGAAGGCGAAGCCGTCCGGTGGGTGGTGCGCAACAGGGCCGGCGAGGTCGTGGGGCGTATCGCGGCGTTTTACAACCGCGAAAAGGCGGCCATCGAGGAACAGCCCACGGGCGGCTGCGGCTTCTTCGAGGCGATCGACGATCAGCAGGTCGCCGACATGATGTTCGATGCTTCGCGCATGTGGCTCGCCAGCCGCGGCATGGAGGCGATGGACGGGCCGATCAACTTCGGGCAGCGGCGCGACTGGTGGGGACTGCTGGTCGAAGGCTACGAATTCCAGCCGCTCTACAAGAATCCCTACAACCCTCCATATTATAAGGAGTTGTTCGAGAATTACGGCTTCAAAAACTATTTCAACCAGCACAGCTTTATCTGGCGTGCCAATGTCTCGGAGGCCAGCGAACGGATTTTCGACCGCGCCGAACGACTCCTCTCTACGCCGGGGTATCATGTCGAGAATATCGACATGAACAATCTGGAGGACGCCGCCGAGAATTTCCGGCTGGTTTACAACAAGGCGTGGGCGCTCTTTTCGGGTGTCAGGCCCATGACACAGGAGGAGGCGATGCAGATGATGAAGGCCATGAAGCCGATTATTGACCCCGACATCATCTTTTTCGCCTATTTCAACGACGAACCGATCGGGTTCTTCATCACCGTGCCCGACCTGAACCGCATCATCGGGAAGTTCAACGGCAAATTCGGGCTGATCCAGAAGCTCCGCCTGATGTGGGAGCTGAAAGTCCGTAAATCCTGCGACCGCATCTTCGGCATCATCTTCGGCATCGCCCCCGAGTTCCACGGCAAGGGCGTGGAGTCGGCCATCATGGCACGTTACTGGCATTTCATGATGGGGCAGCAGAGCCGTTACAAGACGCTCGAGCTGGCATGGATCGGCGATTTCAACCCCGTGATGAACCGCATGATCGAGACTTATGTCTGCGCCACGCGCCATAAGATACACACCACCTACCGTTACCTCTTCGACCGGACGAAGGAGTTCCACCGCTGTCCGCGCCTGGGGGTGAAACGCCGCGAGTAAAACCTAAAACCGTACCTATATGAAAACCACAGCATTTACCAAGTACCACATTGCCGCGGGGGCCAAGATGGCCGAATTCGCGGGATATAATATGCCGATCGAGTTCACGGGGATCAACGACGAGCACATGGCCGTGCGCAACGGCGCCGGCGTATTCGACGTGAGCCACATGGGCGAAATCTGGGTCAAGGGGCCCAAGGCGCTCGACCTGCTGCAACGCATCACCACCAACGACGTGTCGAAACTCTTCGACGGCAAGGTGCAGTATTCGTGTATGCCCAACGGGCACGGCGGCATCGTGGACGACATCCTCGTCTACCGTGTCGATGCCGAAACTTATATGCTCTGTGTCAACGCCGCCAACATCGAAAAGGACTGGAACCACATCTGCGAACAAGGCCGGGCGTTGGGCATGGAAGCCGGCCACGGCAAGGAGCTTTACAACGCTTCGGACGAGATCTGCCAGCTGGCCGTACAGGGGCCCCTGGCGATGAAGGTCGTGCAGAAAATGTGCGCGGAGCCGGTCGAGGATATGGAATACTATACCTTTAAAAAAATGAAGGTCGCCGGCTGCGATGCCATCCTTTCGATCACGGGTTATACCGGATCGGGCGGCTGCGAGATCTATGTGGCCAACGAGGACGGCGACAAACTCTGGAAGGCGCTCTGGGAGGCCGGCGGGGAGTACGGGCTGAAGAACATCGGCCTCGGGGCCCGCGATACGCTGCGTCTGGAAAAGGGCTTCTGCCTCTACGGCAACGACATCGACGACACCACATCGCCCATCGAAGGCGGCCTGGGCTGGATCACCAAATTCGCTGAAGGAAAGGATTTCATCGACCGGGCGCTGATGGAAAAACAAAAGGCCGAGGGGGTTACGCGCAAACTCGTCGGGTTCCGGATGATCGACCGCGGAATCCCGCGCCACGGTTACAAGATCGCCGCGGCCGATGGCGAGGAGATCGGCCATGTTACGTCGGGTACGATGTCGCCCTGCCTGAAGGTCGGCTTCGGCCTGGGCTACGTGAAGCCCGAATATGCCAAACCGGGCACGGAGGTCGCCGTCGTTATCCGCGAGAAACCCCTGCGCGCCGAGGTGGTGAAGATCCCGTTCGTTTAACCTGCCCGGCCGGCTTGCACTCCGGCCCGCCCGGTTCGGGAATGTTTTGAAAATTAATGTAATTCTGGAAGATTTTTATAACCACTTTATTAGCAAGCAGTTCTGAGGATAAG
>ERZ827524.2130-NODE-2130-length-15386-cov-690.144348_pt1 | contig 15386 bp, 24 predicted proteins | sample MGYA00519702_ERZ827524 | MGnify/ENA primary metagenome ERZ827524 (study PRJEB31778, sample SAMEA3449341) | human gut metagenome | biome: human gut; feature: human-associated habitat; material: faeces | place: United Kingdom | collected 2010/2012 ...
CAAAAATTATAACGTTTCATTGCGTTAAACATCATTGTGTTAGGTGAGTGGTCTTAAATATTCTACTACATAAAAACTACTACTTTTATCGAATCGTGTTTTCATTATATTACCATAAGGTAAACTAATTGTTGCTGATAAATTACCATTATATAAGAATTTTTTAGTATTTAAAGCAACAGTACAATTTGTTTCTGTATTACTATTAGTTACATAAAAAGTATAATTATCATATGTCATAATATCATTATAAGAAATATATTTTATTTCATTACTTATATTAATATTTGTTGAAAAAGCTTTTATGGTTCTATTTTCTGTATTATTAATTTCTTGAATTCTTTTAATAATATTATTAATTCTAACATCTGTTTTATTAGTACTAGATTCATTAACATAATTTCCATTAAAATTAAGATTATCAATTGTTAATAATATATTATTTGTATTAGTTATAAATTCCGTTGATGTAGCATTATTTTGAATAAGTAAATTATTAATAAAACCGTTTAAATATACTGTATATATAAATAAATTTATTGATTCTGTTAATTTTGAATATAAATTTTTAATATTTATTTTACCATGACAAGTTAAAACAAGACCTGTTGTTTGATTAGTTACTGTATCAATATTAATATTATCAATATTTATAATTGATTTATCATTCTTTACTGTTACACTTAATTGTCCCTTAATATTTAAATTTCCAATATTAACAATGTAATTATCAGTATAAGCATTACTTATAAAAGCCTGATAGAATGTATTTGATTTACCATTATTGTATGAATATACATTATTTAATGTAACATCAATAATATCATTAGAATCATTTGGTTCAATATCAAATCCACCATTTGGTGCTGTTCTTGTGTTATGATGTGTTATTAAATTATTAATAATAACATTTTTTCCTGATGTAATTGACAAACCGTTTCTACTATTATGATGACAATTTAAATTATTAATTGTAATATTTTCAGGAATAATAAAATCATTATCGGTTTTACCTAAAAATAATCCATCTCCCCAACCATAACTGCAATCAACATTTTCAATTACAATATTTGAAGAACCTATTATTTGAATACAATGTCCATATTCTCCTGTTTCTCCTGTATGTGTTTCCTTATCACCTATTAAATAGGCATTACCCAATATATTAACATTATTACATCTATTAATATTTAAAATCTTATACCCTGAAGAATTATTAGTAATCATTTTTAAAATCGTATTGTTAAAAGTTATTGTTGTATTGTTTATTAAAAGTAATCCATTTTTATTAATCATATATGTAGAATCATCAAAAATTATTGGTTTATTCATATTTATTATATTTTGTAATATTTCAGTATCGTCATGTGTTCCATCACCATAAGCACCTAATTGTTTAACATTAATTGAATCATTTATTATTAAAGTAGCATATAATTCATTATTTAACGTTTCTTGATATTCTGTTTCACTTTTGGCTGATGTTATCTTATATAATGCACCACCACCATCATTTTTTGAATAATAGCCAAGAGTTTTTGCATAACTTCCATTAATTAAATTGGTTGCATTTTTCATTGATTCAACATTATCAAATCCAAATATTGCTTTACTATTTAAATATGATGCAACAATTTTAGGAAGTGTTCCATCTGCAACCATTTGGTCTAGTTTATTATTAATTTCTGTTTGTACATCTAAATTATCAAAATAATTATCAACATAATTTTTTAATTCAATAAATAAACTTTGTAATTCAGCAACAGCTTCAGCATTATTATTTAAAGCTGGAATTACTGTTTCTTCAAGATAATGTCCAATTGCAATAATTTGTTCTTCATAAGTTAAACTTACTTTATAGCTTGTTGGAATCATTCCAATAGTATAACAAAATTTATTTATAATATTTTGAACCTTTGCAGGTTTAATTAAATTTTTCATTTTAAAATCTCCTTTCTAATAAATACCCATAAACAATTTTGAAAGTTCATTAATTATTTCTTCATCAATAGCAACTATTATTTCTCTAAATTCTTTTACTAAACGTTGGTTTGTAATAATAACACCGTTGTCTCCTTCTTCATGACGTGTAAATTTTTCTATTGTATTTGAAGAACTTTCTGCATTTGTTTCATCTTGAATATTTGTTTCAGTATCACTTTGATTTACTTGTGAAGCATAAGCGCCTGTGCTTAAATCTTGTTTTGTGATTCTTGTTTGTGGTGTATCGTTATTTATATTTAAACCACTTGCATTATTTTTAGAATTTGAATTTGATTTTCCTTCACTTGAACCTGCAATTTCACGCGTATAGGTTTCTGTAAAATCTACGTTTGAAAGGGGGTCATATTCTAAAAAGTTTGAGTATATTTTTGGGAATTGTCTTTCCATAATTTCTTGCATTGTAACTTTTGCATAATGTTTAAATAATGCTGGTGTTTCAAAACCTATTTCACGCATATAGTAATGGTCAACAATTTTTTCTGCAAGGCGGTCTTTTGACCACACACCAAATTTTTCAATTTGTTCAATTTGTGAAGGTGTTAAATAATTTGAAATATTATAATCTTTGAACCAATTTTCAACTTCTTGTCTGCCATATATCTCGCAAACACACCTTAATTCAATTGTGTAATTTGCCATTATTCAACACCGCCTTCCGTGTTTATTTGATTATCTATATCATCAAGTTTTTTATAATCATTTACAATACTTTGTGCATTTTTTATAATATTGTGTAAGTCACTTCTAACACGAACTGAAATTTCTTTGTCTGTACCTGTTAAACCAAATTTTTCATTGAATTGTCTACATGCTTCTTGACGTGGTGCAAGATAACTTTGCAAATTTAAGTTTATAAGTTCATTGTTTGAATTTGCTTCATCAGTAATTAAACGTTCTTTCTTATCTACCATTATATTATTAATTCCCAAAAAGGTTAATGCTTCATTCCAAATTTCCTTTTTGTAATCAATAATTTTATCTGCAATAAAAGGTGCTTCTGTTTTAATTGAACGTAAACTGTCTGGATTTAAATTTTTCTTATCTCCAAAAATAAATGGTTTATTTCCGTCATATTGTGAATACATATTTTCCATTGTTAAACGTTGTGTTTCATCTACCAATAAAAGAACTGGTGTTTTTTGTGCTTTTATGTTTACGTCTGCGGTTCTTTCTGCTTCATATAAACGTAATGCAAAAAGTTCCATTGAACCTGCAGTTGGTGTTCTATCCCAGTTATTTTGAACAAGAATACATTCGTAAAATTCACGTTGTTCTTTTTGTGCGTCTGTAAGTCCTTCAATTAATCCTGTGTATAATTTTCTGTTGCTATCATAACCAAATGAATAACAATTTAAATTAACAGGAAGTCCGTAAATATTTAAATCCCCATTTGTGCAACAATTTGTATTAATAAACCCAAAACGTTTGTCTTTAAGAAGACTTGCTTGACCATTATAATACAAACATTTTTCAAGCCACATTGCATTCATTGATTTTGGAAGGTTCACCCATTCAAAAACGGAAAGTGCGACTTTTTTAAAACGTTCAAGATAATCAATAAATGTTGCGTCATTTACAAGTAAATTATCAACAAATTGGTAATTGTGACGCATAAAATTTTTACGTTTTCCCATTTTTCATTTTCTCCTTTCTTATCTATTATTTTGTGAATAATCAAGAAATGTTGCAGGGTTGTGCCAAAATGTTATGCCATTGTCAAACATTTCTTTAATAGTTTGTAAATCATATTGTGGAATATTTCCAAGAATATTTGCACCTTGTGTTTTTATATAATTCCAATTAGGTCTTGAATTAATATTTATATTTTTTAATGTATTTATTGTATAACCATACATGTCAAAATATTTGTCAAGACGTTCTGCAAATTCTTTTTTAATTGAATAACGTGTAAAAATGTTTTTGTCAATCATATTATAACCAAGTAAAGTGGAATTTGAAGAAGATAAACTTGCATTGTCTGGTAACATTGCTTGTTTTTCTATTTGTGCCATTTGATTTTTTATATAAAATTCATGGTTCTTATCTAAACGCATAAGTTCAATGCTTTTATCAATATAACCTGTAAAACCACCTGCCATTGAAGAAGGGTTACCTGAAAGCATTCCTGCAATATCTCCAACCATTCCCATGCCACCTTTTATTGCGTCAATATTATAATTGTAATTTTCTTGTTGCATTTGTAAGGAAATAATATCATTATTTTGAGCAAGCCATACATTAAATGTATCTGTTTTAAAGGAAATTGTAGGGTAACCATTAAGTGAAGCATTGTCACTTAAACTGTCACCACTTGCGCCCCTGTAATTTTGTGGTATAAATTGAACAGTTGGATTTGGATTTATTTCACTCATTATTTTAAATGAAGGTGTTGCATTTAAAAAATCTTCATATCTATAAATTTTCTTTGTTCCATTTTGTGGGTTAAATGCTAAATAAATATATGGGTAAGTTAATAATTTTTTATTTCGTGGTGTGTAGCCGTCTAAAGAATCACTTCTTGCAAGTAAAGTTTTAATTTTTGGTGATTCTGTAAAATTACGTTGTACAAATTCAAATTTGTAAGTGGTTTGTCCTGGTGGGTCATTAGGTAATAAACTTTGAACTGCAAGTTGTGGAACAGTGAACACAGTTAAAACCTTATCACTGTTTGCATTTTCATTCATAATTCCCATTAATACTTTAAAACCGTTTGAATTTGCAACTGCAAATGTAACGCTTGAATAAATACCATTATAATTATAACCTTCTTGCTTAATTTGAACAGGTGGGTCATCTCCTACTTGATAACTGTCTCCAGTATATGCTACAACATAAGCAGGTTCTAATTCATCAAATTCTGCCGTTCCTTTAACTTTTAATTCTCCAAATTCTAAACCTTCGGGAATTAAAAAGTTTCCGTGGTGTATCATCTGCAACAGGAACAATTTCACGTTCAATGAAACTTTGTTTGTAAATAATATCAAACTGCCACGTTTGAAAACAGTCCGTTGCAATTGAAATTTCTGTTAAATTATCATTTATATAGCGCATTCCTGTAATAAAAGCATAAAACCATTTATTACTATAATTTTCATTTTTATACATACAATAATCATAAGTTATTATGCTATCAATATGTCTATTAAAACGAATTGCATTATCTTTTCGTTGATAACTTGCATTTATATCTTCTGTGTATGGAAGTGATAAAAAGTATTGTTCTTGTGCTTGTAAATTTGAAAATGTAATTTGGTTTTTATTACTTAATGTTAAGGGGCATTTTATTAAACGTATATCAGTTTGTGGTGAAATTGCCATTTGTAATTTCTCCTTTCTATAAAAATAAGGGAAGGAAGTTTTTAATTCCTTCCCTTTCTAGGGGTGAATATTTTATTATTCTCATTCAACTGTAACTGTAACAGTACCTGTCACATTTCCACTTGTAGCAGTTATTACGGAAGTTCCTGCTTTTACTCCTGTAACTTCAACTGTGTTATTGTCTACTTTTCTAACAGTAGCATTTGCTGTTGTTCCCGAAGTAAATGTTATTTCGCTAGTTGTTTGTGTAGGTTTAGTTGCTAACTTTAATAAAATTTTGTTTCCAACGGCAACTTTTGGTGCAGTTTCTTCAAAACTCATTTCTGTTACTGGAACATTTGGAAGTGCAGTTGCAAAAACCACTCCGGTTGCTGAATAACGAATATGAGTACATACGAACACAGTTAAGGTAATATTGCCACGTACGGTTGTTCGCGTTATAGAATTCGTCCATTGTTGTTTCTTGTTCTTTTATTCTAAACCAAGACTTGTCTGCTATCATTCCAACTATATTTGAACCGTCAAATATTAGAGTTCCTTCATTATTGTATTCATTAAAGTCATTTACATATATAATATTGCCAAGTAAAACACTTCTGTCAATATTAAATGTCTGTGCTAAAACGTTTACATCTAAATATGCACCTATATCATTACGAACTAAGAAAACAATATCTTCTGGATTTGACCATGTTAATATGTCACGTCCATAACCACCAACTTGACGCCATGCGTTAAAGTTTGGTGTAGGTGTTTGCATATTTAAGAACATTGTTCTTGCTTTTGTAATAAATTCTTTTGCAAGCGCTTCTGTATTTGGATTAGATATAACTTCAACACGAACTTGATTTGAAGCATAAGCACTTGAAACAAGTCCTTTTGTCATGTTATATTGGTCAATATATGCACCATTATATAAACTTTGTGTTAATCCGTCAATAAAGTTTTCAAGAGTTGACCAAGAAACAAATGCGTCTTTTAATTTTGCTCTTGTTATTGTTACACAATATTGAAGGTCACTGTTTAAATGATGATATTGAACCTTAACGTCTGCTTCATATTTTGCAAGTAACCCTGCAAAATCATCAACGTTGAATTTTCTACCCCTTGCAGGATTAATAAATATTTCTTGACCAATAGAACCTAAAGGAATTCTATCACCTTCAAGAACTCTTAAAGGGTTGTTGAATAGTTTTATATCAACTTGTGTATAAACTATTCTTTGAACTAAAACGTTCATAAATTCATTCATAACATTTGGATTATCAAGAATTGGACTTGCAAAACTTCCTATGTCACTTGTTGGAAGAATTTCAGGTACATATCTGTGATAAAGTGTATTGTTCTGAATGCTTGTTTCCCTTATTGAATTAAGGGAAGTCCTTAAACCTTCTGGAATTGCCATTTTTAAAAATCTCCTTTCAATTTTATTTCAAAATAAAATATTTGATACTAAAATAATATAACAAAAACAAATTTTTGTCAACTTATCTTTTAAAATTTCCTTTTTCATCAAAAACACTTCTATAATCAAATGGTTTTGGTGGTTCATCTTCTTTTGGTTCATTTTTATTTATAAGTCCACCTTCATCACCCATTGCAACTTGTTGAAGTAAATTTCCGTTTGAAGTAATAAGCGCTTCCTTGTCTTGTTCTAATTTTGAAATTCTTTCATCACGCACCTTTAAATCTTTATTCATAGTTGCGTTGTCTGTAATTAATTTTCCAAGGTCATCTGCAATTAAACTTGTGTTTTCTTTTCCAAGTTTATCTTGAATTGACTTTGTGATTTTTTCAAATTCTTTTTCTATCATTTTTATTTTCTCCTTTCTACCAATAAATTATTCGTTTTTTTCTTGACTTAAATTTTAGCCATTTATTTTTGTTTGAACTTGAAGATGTAATTCCGCCTAAATATTCATACCAAAATTCTGCTTGAGTTCCTCTTTGTGGTTGAATAGGGTCTGCTGGTCTTTCGTAATTTGCTAAAAATGCTAAAGCTAAATTATATGGTGTATCTGTTGAATGTGTAAATTGCTCAAAAGTATAATTATAACTACTTGTCGCTATCCATTGGATATTATTTTCTACTTCATAAATTATTCTATATAAGTTAGCGTCCATTTCTGACGGGTCGCTAAAACCTTGATTTACTATCCAGTTTGTATATTTAGTGTATGGCGTCCATTGTACTAAGCCATATCCATGTGCTTCTGGGTCGCCCTCTACTCTATCACTTTCCCAACGTCCAGGATTTATTGCACTTTCACTTTGCATATTTCCTAATATTCCAGCAACTGCATTTAATGTCCAGCCTTGTTCTCGTAAATAGTTCCATATATATGTCGCATTTATTTTTTCTTGCTCTAATGTTAGACTTTGACTTGAATTATAAGTGTTTCCCCAATATGTTCCATAAGTTCCAGTTCTTTGTTCTAGTGCCATTTTTTTATTTCAACCTTTCATTTACTATTTTTTGAATTTCTTCATAATTATAACCTGCTTTTGTAAGTCTATCTTTACGTTCTTGACCGTTTCCCCATAATCCTTGAATTACTTCCGTTGCTAAATCTTCATTTGATTTTTTATTTCCAAGTAATCTGTCATTCACAATTTTTTGAATTTCTTCATAATTATAACCTGCTTTTGTAAGTCTATCTTTACGTTCTTGACCGTTTCCCCATAATCCTTGAATTACTTCCGTTGCTAAATCTTCATTTGATTTTTTATTTTCCATAGGGTGTGCAAAATCCTGTGAATAACATTTATCTAAATCAACAAAACTTTCTATGCCGTCAAGTTTTCCTTTACTTGAATATTGCCAAAAATCAACAGGAAATTGAACATTTGGATTTTCGTCATTGTTCCAAAGTGCAAGCCATATATAATTTCCTTCTGCTTTTATTTCATAAGGGTTTAAATAATTTTTGAACCAATTCAAATTTGCATAAACTCCTGCTTTGTAACCTGCATTTTTTAATATTCTGCACCATTCATTTGCCATTTCTGTCAAAACTTCTTTTCCTAGAAGTGCTTGTTTACTTTCTTCCATATCATAAAAAATTGGTAAGTCAAATTGTTTTCCTTTTATAATTTTAAGTGTATTTTCTGCTTCAAGTTTTGCGCCTTCTTTTACATACGCATAACTATAAAGGAAAGCGCCCACCTTTATACCTGCATTTTTTAATCCTTTAAAATGCGTTTCAAACATACTATCCTTTTGGTTTATTTGTTTTCCATAACCTAAACGAATTATTGCAAATTCAATTCCTTGTTCTTTTAATTTTGAATAATTTACATTTTCTTGCCATTCTGAAATATCAATTCCCTTCATTATTTATCACCTTCTTTTATTTCTCCTGTAAATTCTTTCATTACATTTTCAAGATATACTTGTAATTTTTTAGGAATCGGAAGCTTACATTTTATCATATTTTTAAATATTGAAAGTATTTCAAATATTATAAATAGAATATTGAATAAATTTGAAATTCCAACTTGTCCTAATTTTAAAGTTTCTTTTATGATTTTAGGAATAAATCCTATTAAATCAAAATGAATAATTGAGTCAATTATTGATAAAAATACAATAACAATAAGCATTCCAACTTTTCTAATCATTCCATCAATTCCAATACATGAATTTACAGTTCTTTCACGTATTGCACGTAAAATTCCTAAAATTAAATCAAGTACAATTACAACAATTAAAACTTTCATTCCGTCATTATTTAAAAGTGAAATAAATTTTTCCATTTTTCATTTCTCCTTCACAATATATTATAAACATATTTTTGTAATTTCATTATAGCATTATTTTTTAAAGTTTACAATATTATGAATTGTCTTTTCTTCTTTTATAGTAAAATCTGTTTCAACTAATATTACACCACCTTTTACATGCTTAAATGTTAATTTGCCACCACATGAAAATCCTGTTTTAAATTCTTCCCATTTTACAAAATCATAACAACTTTTAGGCATTCCTGCACAAGTAATATTGATTTCACCGTCAATTTCTTCTAAATAACATTTTTGACGAACAAAACGTGCTTTTGTAAAATCACCTTCATGTTTCCATGCGCCAAGTCTTACTGGGTCAATATCACAAAAAAGTTTTAATTCTTCAATAGGAAGTAAAGAATGAATTGAATCTGTGTCGCTATAAATATATAAATCTTTTCCATATTTTTTTAATGAATAATCTTTAATCGCCTGACTTGTTCTAATTGTCTTTTCTCTTGCATAAGCAGTAATAAAAGCGCCAATTGGTAAATAAATACCGTCTTTTTGTTCTTTTGGCGACAATGAATAATGAATAATTTCATCTTCACCAAGGTATGGAATTTTACTTTGAACATCAAGACTTGTTGCAAATTTTCCATATAATGAGTTGAGCATTAATTTTGCAAGGGTACGTTGGCCTTTATTTCCTGAAATAGTTGCTTCATTTTTTCTTGTAATCCATTTGTCAATGTAATCCTTAAAAATTCCTTGAATTGCCTTAAACTTCCACCCACATACATATTCTAAATCGTAAACATCATATTGTTCAAAAAATAGTTTTAAATCTATATTTGTTAAAACTAAACAAACAATTTCATTTTGTGAATTTTCCAAATATTCATTTGCTTTAAAAAATGAACGGTTATTTTTTATTTGAATAGTTGGAATTTTATTTTTCTTTAATTTAAAACTGCATGTTATCATTTGAATATATAAAGAATAAACTTTGTCTTGTTTATATTCTCCTTGAAAAAATATAGGTTCACCAAATGGAAGTTCTTTTTCATACATAACAGAAGGGTATAAACTATTTACGTCAAGAACTGTTCCACGTCCGCACGTCTTTTTCTTTATAAATCGGATTTAAATAAGTAAATCCACCTTTGTATGCTTTTCTTAAATCCTTGTCAACTTCATAATCAAGTGGTGGAAAATAATGCAAAAATTTTGACTTTGAAAGTATTTGTTTAAAATCGTTTAATGCATTACTTCCTTGCGTCATTTTCTTTAAATCTTCATCAAATAAAACTTTAAGTGCTTTTGCCACAATTAAAACGTCATTTTTTATATATTCCCTTTCTTCAAGTGTTAGTTCATGACCTTTTGGTCTTTCTTTTTTATAATCTATTTTTAATTTTGAAATACTTAAATTAAAACTTTTTGCAATTGCGTCTACTGAAAAAGGAATAATTTTCAAGCTATCAAAAAATGTTACTTTGTGAACTTTTTTATTTTTCTTTTCAAAATATAATGTTATTGTATAAAATTGCCCCATGTCACTTATTAATGTCGTAAATGTATTTTCTTTTATATCTTCATTTTCGGTCACGTGTGAAAATCCGTGTGTTAGCGCCCAATATATAATAAATTCACCGTCAAATTTTAAGTTGTGAAAATAGAAAGAAGCGTTTTTTTCGTTTTTACAAAATTCTATAAAATCATCAATATTATTTCCTATTTGTAGATTTTCTTCATTTCCTATTTCTACACAAGCCCATGCCCAAACCCACGTTTCGTTATCTTTCCACACTGCCGTTTCAAAATCTGCAGTGAACTTTTTCACATATATTTTCACCCCTTTCGCTATTCGATTAAACCTTCAAAGTCAGGGTCGAAACCACTATCAACATAAGCTTTTCTATTTCTCATTTGATAATCACTTAAAGTCACACTATCTTCATCAATTTCAATTCCAAAATCCTGAACAAATGAATTAAATGCTTGTTGCGTGTATGTTTCGTCACTTTGGTATGTTAAATCACCGTGTTAATTCATTTTGTGATACAAAATTAAAGAATGAAATAGGATTTGTAAATGACCTTAATTTTTTCATAAGTTTTTCGTAATTATCAAAATGTGAATATTTTTCCATTTCCTTTAAATAATTTTCACGAAAAACAATTGCCTTTTTCATTGAGTAATCACTTGTGCCCATTCGTGAAAGTCTTTCACGTAAACGGTTAAACTCATAACCAACTGCACTTTCAATATTTTTTAGATTTTTAATTTGTGCATTTATTTCACGAACACGCATTGAACCCATTTGCGCTCTTGAAAAACCACTTTCCGTTGGTTCATTTAATGTTTTAAGTTCATTTTGTAAACGTGTTTGTGCAATTCTACTTTGAATCCCAAGTTCTCTACGTTCCCATTTTGTTATTTCTTCACCACTTTGTGTTGTGTATAAATCTTCTGCACCTTCCCTTTGAAATCTACGCAAGGAATTTATAAGTCTATTTAGTTCCCTTCTTGTTGTAATATTTTCTTTTGCTTCTTTATAACTAATTGTTTCAGGTAAATAAAGCTTATTTTCTTCTGCTTGTAATTCATTTATTTTTTTATTAAATCTTGCAACTGCTTGTCCTAAACGTATAAAATCACCCTGTCTCCAATTAATTTGTGAATCTGCCATTTCTTTCACCTTCCTTTAATACATTAATATATTTGCAATTAAACCACATGAAGGTGTAATTTCTTTTTTGTTTTCTTCATCATAAACCCTGAACCCACGTTTTTCAATTTTCTTATATAATGAAATCATTAATAAAATATCAAAATTTATATTTATATTATATTTTACTTGAATTTTAAACGTTTCTGTTTCAATAAAACTTGAAATTTCATCTGCAAATTTCTTTTTATAAAATTCGCTTGAAAAATAAAAAACAAGTCCTTTATATTTAAAATAATATTCACTTTCATTTAAATTTAAGCAAATTCCTTTGACTGTGGTTTTCATTATTATGTCACCTTCCTTTCCTTATGATAAGAACTTGTGTATTTCTACACAAGCTCAAACCCTAATGACTTATTGCCTTTTTCTGTTTTATTTTTTACAATTTTAATTTCAAAACCTTCGTCTGTTATTCCAAACATTTGCAAATATCTCATCATTTGAATTGTGAAAACCTTTGAACCTGTTGCATAACTTTTGTTATTATCATCAATTAATATACATGCCATTGTTGTTTCTATATCTTTTAGAATTTCGCCTGTTTCTTCATCAATTACTGGTTCTTTCATTGGTTTTTTATATCTTTTAATTAATACTTCTTTAACTCTTATTAATTCACCTTCACAATCATTAAGTAAGTTGTCAACATGACTATCTAAATTAAATATTTTCTTTTGGTCTGTTATATTTGTGAACATTTCTGCTTTTGTGTTTGTACTTTTACTTAATGCACCAAAATCTTGAACAGTTGCAAGTGCTGAAACTTCCTTTCCTTCATTTTTTAATTCTTCATTTTCCATAATGAAACCTTCTTTCTCCTATTTTACGCATAGGTACGGCAATTTATTTAAATTTTGCTTTTTTGGTTTAGCAATAACCTTTATAATAAAATAATTATAAACTTTTTAATAATTTTTCAAGTTCTGCCTTTAATTCGTCTTTTTTAGTTTCAACTTGAATTTTTTCATCAAGTTTTAAACGTTTTTTCAAAATATTACTAACTTCCCTTTCATATTTACTTGCTTGCTTTCCAATTTCTTTTAATGAAACTTCAGTTCCTATTGCAGTCATTTCTTTAAAATCTAATGAATTTATTTCTTTTATTGTTATTTCTAATTTTATCATTTTTAATTTTCTTTTCTTCTAAATAATTCAACTATTTCTGCGTCAATTCTATTTCTTATTTCTGTTATATTTGCTTCTAATGTTGCCCTTGCGTCATATAAAATTGAAATACAGAATACCTTTTCATTATCTATTCGTCCATATATTTCATATTGTCTAAAATCTTTGAATTTTACGTCAATTCTAAAATTATATACTTCTTCTAACTTGTCCTGAATTTCATCTTTCATTTTATTTATTCTCCTTTCGTTCAATATAATCTTTCATAAATTCTTTTTGCATAGCTGTCATTTTAATTTTTGTGTAAATAACATTTTCACCATTTTGGGCCATTGCAACACTTAATGTATTACTTTTTTCATATTGCTTAATATAATCTTTAAAAATTTGAATAATTATTTCTTCATCTTCCATTTTTATACTCTCCTTATATTTATTATTTGAACTTTTCCTGAACCATACATATTTGTAAATATATTTTGCGCCTGAACACTATCACTTGCGTTTATCATTATTTTACGAATAATACCTTCCATTGAATAAGTTACTTCAAACATTTTCTTCACCTACCTTTAATATTTATAATAAATTTGTTTTAATAAATTTAATTTCTCCAATGCAACTTTATAAGCATAACATTCTGTATTATCAATAAATTTAAAAGTATTAATAAAATCTTCTAATTTATAAATTTCATCTTTTATACGTTCAGGAAAATATCTATACAAATCTACTTGTCTGCATAATCCTTCATTTTTATATTTTAAACTTTCAATTTCATATAAAATATCATTTCCACTTCTTTTTGTAAGTAAATCTATCATTTGAATTAAATCCTTAATATCTTCATAATTTATTGTAAGCATATATTTATTTGAACCTTCAAATTTGTTTTTAATTTCTTCAAATCTCTTTAATACATCTGTTCCGTGGTTTCATTGTTTTCACCTACCTTTTTATCAAAATATTCTAAATCTACATATATTTTACAATTATCTTTAATATTTACATTTGATGCAAATAATTTTGCCGTTTCTAATTTATCAAAATGACGATACATTGTTTTAAAACCTTTTGGTGTAAATAATGTAAAACCTACTATAAAATCATAATTTTTTAAATTAGACATTCAAATTTCACCTTCTTTCCATATTTCTTATATACTGCTTTCAAAAATAATTCAAGTAATTTTGACTTTTCAATTTCAATGGTTGCGTCATTTCTAAAAAATTTTACAGAATTTTTAAATTCTAAATAATAAATTTTCATTTGTGAATCACCCTTTCTTAATTTTCTTCATTATATATGAAGAAAATTAAAATGTCAATACTTTTTTAAAAACTTTTTTGAAAAAAGTTTATAATTATATTATGTTCACTTTTACTTGCATTATTCTTTATTTTTGTGATATAATAAATATAGCGAAATTATAAGTTCAATTTGTTTGTAGTTTTTATAGGTCCACCAACGTGAAGAGCGTTCCTGTAAAATTTTGCCGTGGTAGGTTGCAACAAAACTTCTAATTTTGCAATTTTAAAAGGAAGGTGAATGCTATGCACTACTATGATTATCATAGAATTTTATCATATAACTGCCCTGTCAATGTTTTAATTGGCGAACGTGGTTGCGGTAAATCTTACGGTGCAAAAAAATTTGTAATTGAACAATTTATAAAAAAGCATTCACAATTCCTTTATTTAAGACGTTATGACAATGAACTTAAAGAAATATTTGAAAAAACAAAAACACAAAAAGACTTTTTTGATGATATAAAAGATGAATTTAAAGAACATAAACTTGAAGCAAAAAATAGAAAATTTTATTGTGAAGGTGAAGTGTTTGGATTTGCTAAACGTATGACAGAAGCTCAAGACTTGAAATCTTCTGTTTATCAAAATGTGAAAATTATTATAATTGATGAATATCCAATTGAAAAAAATAAACGTTATTATTTGCCAAATGAAGGCATGATTCTTATGCGGTATTTTAGACAGTATTATTCGTAACAGAAATGACGTAAAAATTTTTATTTTAGGAAATGCAGTTGAACGGAATTGAATATTCACCTTTGTTTTCATTCTTTGATTTGTCACTTCCTTTTGGTAATGATATAAAATTATTCAAAGATAATCTTATTTTGGTTCAATATATGAATAATGAAGAATTTCGAAAAGACCGTGAAGAAACTTTAATTCGGTAAACTTGCAAAACGGAACACTCTACGAACAATACGCAATGAAAAATAAAATCCTTGATAAAAATAAAAATTTTATCGAAAAGAAAACACGGTTCAAGCAAGTTTAGTTTTGCATTAATTTATAATGGTGAAACGTTCGGTATTTGGAATGATTTCCATGAACGGTAAAATATTTGTATCAGCAGATTATGACAAGTTTAGTCCTTATTTATTTAGTATGACTTTAAAAGACCACTCACCTAACACAATGATGTTTAACGCAATGAAACGTTATAATTTTTG
>ERZ827524.2142-NODE-2142-length-15301-cov-6.704936_pt1 | contig 15301 bp, 17 predicted proteins | sample MGYA00519702_ERZ827524 | MGnify/ENA primary metagenome ERZ827524 (study PRJEB31778, sample SAMEA3449341) | human gut metagenome | biome: human gut; feature: human-associated habitat; material: faeces | place: United Kingdom | collected 2010/2012 ...
GTGAATTATTCACCCTTTTCGGAGCTAATCAATTATGCAAGAACAATTCGATATTCAAATTTCTTACGTAGAATTAAAAGAAGTTGATATTGCTCCTTTTATTAACAAATTAATCACTGAGGGTTATGTCTCGAAATTAACTATACGTGAAGGAGGGAACTACGTCTTTTCTTACTATACAATTGATAAATATATAAAAGTAAAAAAAGGATTAAATTTCGTCGTTGAAGTGTAAGGAGAGAAAAATGAAAATTTATATTGTTACGCATGAAAACATAACGTTTCCGGAAGCATATCAGAAAGTTGAAATCATGAAGGAAGATATAGATAATTATATTCTGAAATCTGTGACCTATGATAATATGTTCGACAAGATACCTGATTTGATTTCTTTTGCTCCGGATGCAGTAGAAGAACATCTTTCTGAAATTATAAATTTTTGGTTAGAAAATCAGAAGGATGCTTTTTACGAAATAGGTTACTATGACTTGGGAGATTTTTATTTAGCTTTGGAAAGGTAGGTTAACAATGTAATCTTAAAAATAAAAAGGGGAGTTAATCCCCTTTTTAAGATTTTGTTACAACTAAACATTCCATTATTTTTCCACCACCATATACATGATATTCTCCTTCTGTATGAGTATTACTTAAATTAATAAATTCAAAATAGAGATTGTTATCTAATGTTTGTACAAAATAAGTCTTTAAAGCTATATTTGAATTTGTCGTGTTATCTTTAATAGTATCAATAAAGTAATAACATGAAGAGCTTTGATTAAGTTTTACATTGTTATTATCTAAAAAATTAGTATAAGGAACTTGAAGTTGTTGTGTTTGTATTTTACCGCCATCCATTTTAAATATGATATTAGTAGTTGAAGCCACAAATATTTCAAACTTTGTATATCTTCCTATTAATGGTGTTAATACAAAAATATAATTCCCACTTGAGTCAACTTTACTACCCCCGCCGCCGGCGTGCTGGTCTACGTATTGTTTCGTGGCTACTTGCATCGCTTCATTCGGATCCTCATCTACTAACAGAGAGGAAGCAAATTTTACGTTTTGGAAACCAGAAAAACGCATCTGCTGAAAACCGGTACCGTCACAATTATACTGTTTAACTGTAGTACCCGGAGTGACTGTAACATCGCTAATGGAATAAGTAATTAATTTACTATCAAGAGCGATCGGAGTATCTGTATGAACAATATTTTCCGATACGATTCCAACAGAACCTCCATTTGTCTGAACGCCAACACCGAAGTCGGTAGCGTAAGTTATATGAGCACCTTCTTCGAAATCAATCTGCGCGCCTGTACCCATTAAGAGATTTCCTGAGAGCCTTCCGCCAGTTAACGGTAAATATCCTTGCATCTGTTCTTGCACATCATTTTTAGCAATACTAATCTGGCCATCAACATATGATTTCGGTACGGCGTCCTGATTATTCGTAGGAGTTTTTATATTTCGGATTGTTGTTTCATTTCCAAACTGAACCGTGCCAATATTGTTCATTTCTACAATGTCAGTATTGGAGTTACCTGTAAGAACTAAATGCCCAGTACCTTTATTATGATAGAGGGAATAATTCGCCGCTCCGAATCGAACGGAATTATTTACTCCCATATTGATATCGCCTGACATCGTGCCGCCAGTCAGTGGCAGATAATCTCCAGTAGGTTTTACATTTGCTACAGCGTCATCGACATACTTTTTGTTAGTCGCATCCGTCACATCCACAGGATCAGCAACCATAGAAATTTTCGCACCGTCAACATCAATTTCCGGATAACCTTCAAATAGAAGGGTATTATTTCCAGCCGCAATATGGCCGGTATCCATTACGATTTGATTCAGACCCATAGTCAGATTGCCGGTCATGGTATCGCCAGCTTTCTTAACATAGTCACCTTCCACGGTAGTAATGTCCTGCTTAATATTCGAAATCTCAGTGTTAATGGAACTGATATTCGTCTCATTCGTAGTCACACGAGACGTAAGGGAAGTAATATCCGTTTCTGTCTTATCTACTCTCGAAGTAAGCGACGTAATATTAGATGTATTCGTCTTAATATTGTTCTCTGCAGTGTCCATTCTCGAAGTAAGAGAAGTAATCTTTTTATTTACTTGACTAAGCGAAGCATTAATAGATGTCACAGAACTATCTAACGTCTGCTTATTTACAGCATCGAGAGCTTCCTGAGGGTTTGCCACATTGGAAATATTCAACGGAGAAGGTTCAAACGATAAAGGTGCGTAAAGTTTCAGCCCTTCGGTAAGATCAGAAAATGCAAGGGCGCTATTCCCACCAAGAGACATAGTCAAAATACCATTCAGATCAAGGTCACCATATAGATAGGAATTTCCCTTCTCCGCAGGGGTGCCAACCTGTAACCTGCCTGTGTTAAAATCTCCAGTTACACCAGCAGATCCTTCTACAGAAAGACCTCCATAAGAGATGGTAAGCTTACCCGACATCGTATCTCCAGCCTTTTTCACGAAGGTTTCCTTTGCTTCGTCAAGAGTATCTGCGGCTTCTTTTGCGGAGTTTGCGGCATCCGTGGCAGACTGAGCGGCCTGAGAAGCAGAGTTCGCAGAAGCATCTGCGTTGTTTTTCGACTCCGTAGCAGAAGCGGCAGAAGCATCCGCACTGTTTTTCGACTCTGTAGCAGAAGCGGCCGAAGCATCCGCACTGTTTTTCGACTCTGTAGCAGAAGCGGCAGAAGCGTTTGCACTATTCTGTGAAGCGGTAGCAGAAGCGGCACTTTCCGATGCGCTGTCTGCCGATGCGGCCGCGGACGATGCGGATTCCTGGGCGGAGTTTGCCGCGGCTTCCGCCTGAGATTTTGCGTTTTCGGCTTCTGTGTGGGCGCGATCGGCTTCCGAGGATGCTCTGTCTGCCTGTTTCTGGGCTTCTACAGCAGAAGCGGCGGAATTATCCGCTTCATTCTTTGCGCGATCCGCTTCCGAGCTGGCACGATTTGCCTGATTTCTTGCGTCTTCTGCGGCTTGCTGAGAAGCTTCTGCGGACGCTTGCGATTTATTCGCTTCCTGTTCTGCTCGGTCTGCTTGCGCTTTCGCTTCTTCCATCCATTTGTTGGTTTGTTCAAGAACCTCTTGAAACGCTTTATCAATGATCTCATAATTCTCATTCATGTCATTGATCACTTCATTAAAGTGCAGATTCGTCTTATTCATGATCTCGTAAAACGAGAGAGAATCATCATAGATGGTCGGAATGGCTAACTGTGTATGATAGTGGATATAGCGAAGTGGGTTTAAATATCTCATGGTTACCTCCTAATAATATACACCGAGGAAGCAATCTTCCAGCTCCTCAATAATCATCACATCAATATTTAAAAGGGTTTCTCTCCACTTTAAAATAAGATCGTTCGGGTTTACCCCGTCCCACCCGGTGATTTCACGGATGTAATCCGTATTCGTTTTACCGGTCACATTGTGGGTATAATCTGTATCCCGGCTATTCTCGTCCGTAAAATGACGATCATAAGTAGAATCAACTTTCGTGTTTGAAGTATCCTTATAGGTTTGATCCGTTGTATTCTCTGAGGTGCCGTCATTCGTTGTGCTTTCATTTCCTGAAGTGGAACGAAAATCTGTTGAGGTAGCATATAGATTATTCTCCAGATCGTTCCACGTCAACTGATTCATCGGAGTGTTGGATGCCACATCTTTTACTGTTTCAGAATAGGTTCGGGTTCCTTCGTCATGTGTTTTTCCTGTCTGTTTGATATTCGTCTTTGCGTCGTCCGTAAAATCAGTCAGCGTATTTGCTGTGTCGGAAGTCGTAGCCGTATCGTGGTAGTCACTTGTTTCGTTTGATGTCTTATCTTCGGTCCGATCTTCATTTCCGAGATATTTTTCAATGTAGTTTCTTGTCCAAAGTTTTTCATATTTTACTTGTGTCGTTTCCCACAGTCGAATATAGTACGGCATGATCTCGCCGAGGGTTTGCTGTAAACGTAGTTTCCAAAATTCAACAGTTTCTTCACCAATTTCCCGGAAGTAATAATGTCGTAAAATCTTTTGGCAGAGGGTAGGACGATAGGATTCTTCCCAGATGGGAAAATCATAGAAGATCTTTTCCCATACGGTGGGGATGATGGTATTTACATCCGTGACCCAATTATTTGGGGGTTTGGTATTGTCATTAATTACTTGGTTATATAAATATTCGCAATACCAGCGCACCATAGTTGTTGTGCTACTCACTACTGCTCACCCCCCTTAGACTGTCGTGCAATTCTTTGCGTAGAGAAAGTATCGTCTTCTGGATTATCCTGATAGGTATTATAAGTATAACCCTGTGTATTTTCTCCGAGAATATCTGCGTAAAGGTTGGAACGAAAGTCTACGGATACGTTCGTACCAAAGAGTTCATTGAAATGTTCTACCGCTTGGCGCCGTGACACAAGACCTACATTCTGGGCCATTTCGGAATATCCTAACCCAGCGGTTACTTCATTCGAAACAAGGCGTTCCGTCTTTTCCGAAGCGGGGGTAACGATACCAAAGGCAGATAACATTTCTTTCCATGTATTAATCTTTTGGATCTGCAACTTATCTGCGATATATGGAATATTTTGATTCAAAATTTCAATGTTGTCAATTGGTGTTCCTTCGGATGTCATAATAAATGGTTGATAACCAAAGAATTTCTGCATCAGATTCTTATAGGTAAGTTTCTTTTTCTCTGGTGTTTTGACAATCAGTGCGAACTTCTGCAATTCAACGTTAGACAGAATATTCATTTCAATGCTGGTCAATTTCTGCGCAAAGAGATAAGCCGTCGGTTCATCAGGTAACCAGCTCAAGTTATTAAAACACAGAGCACAGTTTTTCATATCTAATTCTTTGTAGGTATAATTTACATTGGTACTATATGCGGTAACCTTTTTCGGCAGATTGTAAAAGTCCATCTCGCCGGTTGTGGTACACTGCAGTGAGAGATATTTTTCCAGAATTTCATCGTAGAAGAAGACACACTTGCCATTGTAAAATAGCAACCATTCGATATATCTTTCATTCATATCGTCCGGAAGATCTCTCCATTCATAACGCGATAAGGCGATATTTCGAATCCGATTGTAATAATCGTGAAATATCGCGTTTTTCATTCGCAGAATGGTTTTATCCGACCATTCTAAAGGCAATCCTCGGTTTTTCAATGTCCTAACACTCCTTCATTATTATTTAGATCATAATTTCCGACGTCGGTGGTATGCCAAAAAGTGATTCCGTTGGATAAAATCTGCTTAATCATACGCATATCTCCAACAGGCATGTTACCGGTCACCGACGGCTGATCTAACTTCAGGTAATTCCAATATTTTCGAGTGTGCAAGTTTGGGACGCCGGTACTATTGACACGGTATCCAAACTTGGTGAAGTAATCATCAATTTTTACAACATAACCCCAATGCAGTCTTTTATGAATAATCCAAAAATCCATTGTTTCCATGTTGTAATTCACACCGCCGACATTATTTGAACCTTTGCTTTGATCTGGCTGACTTTTGACTACAGACAAACCGCCAATGGTAGAAAATCCTGCTTGCAATGCACTTAATCCAGCTTGTGCGATGGCTAATCCTGTTCCAACACCCAAACCCGCTTTACTTCCTGCACCACTTACTACAGATCCAGAAGCAGAGGAAACACCCCCCAGCACAGAACTTAACATACTCAAGGCAAGATTCGTATCTTGCTGTGCATAGTAGTTCTCCCATACTCCAAAGTTCCAGTTACATTTTGGAAAACCAGAAAGTTTGATTCCATAGTCATAGTTGTTCTTGCATTTCATATAGTAAGATGGATACATCATATAGGTAGGGTCAGTTCCAAACGCAAATTTAAATTTAAATTTCATAGTAGTTGTGCCGGGAACTGGATCGCTTTCTATAATATCCTCATACTTGTAGTCATAACTTTGACCGTCGAGAGTCGTAATGCTGAAGAAGTGATATGGCCAGCAGAACAGCTTATTATTTTTCGGAATGTAATCATCATCAAGAGTCGAATAATTGATTAGATATTCCTTTTCTCCTACGTTACCATTCGGATCTTCAATATTAATATTTAATTTTCCATTTCCACCGGAACTATAAGTCAAGCCAGCAGATGGAACCATTGAAATACTGTTAATTGCGCCAGCTTTTCCTCCCTCATTCATTCGTTTTAGCCATGCATTACAGTATCCAACTCCAAGGTCATTCCCATTAAATCCAATATATTTTAAACCTTGATAAGTATTTTGAATTAAACCTCCTTCTAAAACCTCATCCTCTTCGTCCACATCTTCAGAAGTTGCGACAAGAATAATTGAGTCATATATGATACGATCATCAAATTCGCCATCAGTATCTAACGGGCGTGTTGATCCTTCAAATAGCCTTGAATTTTCAACATAGTAATATTCATAACGTTGCATGAAGTTCAAATCTTCTTCTACCACATTTCGTGAGATGGTATCATCCGCAACGTGCATCCGCTCGATAAAGGATTTTTTAATTTCAAAATCGAAAAGCCATGTTTGCATGACATCAATTTCAAAAGTAATTGCCGTGCAATTTTCGTTGATATACAAAATGTCGGAAATAAAGGCATAAAGCCACTTATTACCAAAGCCCCCATTCTGGAAACATAAATAGTTACAATCGTAAAAATAATCGGCTACATCTTCCAGAAAGATTGCCCATGTAGTACTATTCGATGCCAGACGCTGATAGGTTAAACCGCTATACGTCTTTTTCGTTTTCGATGCAAAATAGCTTTCCTGTGCAGATTTTGACGTAAACAAAATCGTGTCCGTATAGGTATTATCTAACGGAATCGACTGACATACACGAACCGTTGTCGATGGACCAATTAAAGGACGAATCATATTATTACCTCCAATTCAGCGATAGCCTACCAAAGAATGGCAGGCTATCATATAGTAAAAGGAAAGGAGTAGAGTTAAGCATTTTCCCGTGTCGAAATGGTAGCCGTCTGGCTAACTGGAAAATACTTCGATTTTGCAATAATGTTAAAACTATTTGGAATCTTTTCATTTGCAGAAACATGAACTCGAACCTGAGTATTATTTACAACCGTCATGGTTGTTTCGGTAGATTCATTTCCGGTCATTTCCCACTCAAGGGTATCATCTACCGTGCCCGTGGACTTGATTGTCGCATTGATGGTCACATCTTTTGGCAACTGAGATTTCTGAATGACGCTGTTAGATGGATTCAGTGTAATTCCTGTAATCTCATTATCTGGAACGGTAAACAGAATCGCATTTGCAAAACGAGAAACAGAAAATACCGTCCACTTATGAAGGAAGTAGTTCCAATACAGACCTTCCGGATTGCGAACATCTTCAAACTGGAGAAGTACGTCATAAATCTGGAAAAAGCTTTCGTCACACAGAAGCAGTTTTGCTCCGGTAAGCTCACCGAAGTTATCAATTAAGATTCTTCTTCCCATGAACTCTGCTTTATCCATGTTAAATGCGGAAGCCAGTACTTCCACATCCATCATTGCATCAAATTCTGCGTCGATGAAGATAATCTGTGAACTGCGGTCCGTATAGGTCGGAACTCCCATCGCATTGTACTGAGTACTCATAAAGGTCAGCTTATTGCTATAACCCTTTACGGTAGAAATGATTGACTTCATATTGTCCGCAGTAACCGTCGGGATTTCCACTTCATAGAATAAGTCTTTCTTTGCATATTCTACGATCAACTGCTTCATGGTAATGAATTCGTCATATTCCATACCGGAGTACAGGCTGGAAATAATATCGCTTACCAGATTGTAAACACCGTCCTCTGAAAGGAACGCTCTTTCCAGATCTCTTCTCTGAATCGTCGTTTTAAAGAAGTTCTGATAGTCCAGCTTATGGAAAATAGACTTTACATCCGGAATTTCACGTTTCATGAACTCCGTTTCCGCTGTCTGCGGATCGTAAATCTTTGCCTTAGCAAGAGAAGTGTATACTTCTTCAATGGTTTCTCCGTAATCAAGCATACCCTTTTTCAGCATAGCAAACGGATTCTTGTAAAGGCGGGAGCTAAGAATCACCTTACCAATACGGTTTACCAGTGCATCGAGGAACTCATTTGCCAGTCCCGGAAAATTGAGAACCGCAGAACCGTAAGTCTTAATATCTTCCTGCGTTGCTACAGGAACTCTTTCCTGAAAGGAAAGGGATGCTTCATTACGAACCGCATTTAAAATATCTACACCGTTTTTTGCTAATTTCACATTTTTTGGTTTTGTTGCCATTTCACACCTCTTAATTTTCTTCTGTCACAAAGACATCATCATAAGTAAGTTCTTCTGCACTATGCGCAGTTTCTTCCTCGTCTAATACGGTAGTGTCCGAGTTTACCGTAGAATCACCATTCATAAACCTTTCTACATAGCGTCTTTTTAAATCATTATAAGAATTTAAAGCATCATCTTTTTCTGCATGAGCGGAAGCTAATGCTTCATCCAAAGTAACAATTTTGCCTTCTAATTCTTTGTTGTAATCAGCAATCGTTTTAACTGCGGTCAACCCTTCATCAGAATCCGCGAAGCCCTGACTTACAATGTCTAACGCTTCATATACTGTCATTTCGTTTCACCTCCTAAATTTTTCACAAGCTTATAAATATTATTTGCGTTCGTAAGAGCCATACGATAGCAAATAACAATCACACGGAGCATATCTTCTGTCAAATTTAATCCCTCACCTGTACCTTTAATTATATCAGCTTTAATCAAATCTTCAATAATTTCTTTTGCGTAATCAGGAATTTCTTCTAATTTCTGATATCTTTTTTCTGCCATTTCTGTTTCCTCCTTAATTTCTTCGGCTTTATATTTTTCATAATTTGTTCGAACAAATTCCGTATTCCCACGGAATAACTTCACTGTTGTTCGGGTATCTACATGAGTAAACGTCGTATAAGTTCCAACCGTATATTTACTATGATCATAGACATAGGTCTGCACTGCGGCTGGGGGAACTCCGGTTACCTGTATATCTGCGGCTTTTCCAAGCGTATGCTGAGAATTTGATACACCTCCAACTGCCGCATTATGCGACTTCGTGCGATATCCCGAAGTAATGACCACAGGTTTTCCAAAATATTCTCGGATTTGATCCAACAGATCGACTAAATTATCATCGATTAAAACGGTAGGATATCCATCTTTTGACTGAAATTCTCTTACTTTAAAATACTTACCCACTTGATAGTCCAAATTCGTAAAAGTACTAACCATCCGAACCTCCTGTTAAATGTACATTCGACGCCGATATATTTTGAATGTGCGTAATATGCGCCCAATAGCCAGCTTTAAAATACTGCTGATAATTTCCAAGGATTTCATCACAACGATAAAACTCACTATCGTTAAAATACCACCATCCATTGCAATAGGAAGGAAAGTAGGTTGCGGTATACGTTTTTCCATTTGGTCGCTTAAAGACTACCGTAAATCTGCGGATCGTAACATCAATCGCTCCGGACTCTCCGCCGCCCCCTTCTCCTCCGCCTCCGGGGTCAGCTCCATTCTGAAATTCACGCCAATAACCTTCAGAAGCCCCCGTACTGCTCACGGTATTCGACCCATTATTTTTCCAAATGACACGGGAGCTTCGCGTGTCCACATGGGTAAAAGTACCGTAAACACCGATTCCCCCGGTCGAAAAGGTTTCTTCCACGTAGTTTGCTACCGCTAAGGGCGGTACCCCTCGAAGCTGAATATCAGCGGCTGTCCCTTTGGTATGCTGACTGGATGCCGCACCCCCTACCGTGGCATTATACGATGGGGTACGGTACCCGGACGTTATTGTAATCCCCGACCCGAAAACGCCGCGAATCCGCTCCAATCGTTCGGCAAGAGCATCGTCGATCAGCACGGTATCCGACCCATCATTACACGCAAACTCGCGAACCTTAAAATGTTCCGATACATTGGTGTTTGCGTCAGTTCTCATGCTATACGTCTGTACCGCCATTGTTTACCGCCTTTTTAATTTCTTCCACCATAACCTTAATCTGTGTTAGCATTTCATTCATGTGTTCATCTGACTTTGTCATTTGATAATAAAAAAGCAGACACATCACGATCGGAAATCCTACCGTGGAAATATAAGACATAATCTGTTCCATTCGACCCTCCTTTAACGGATCATATTTAAAATCTCCAAACCAATCCGCTTGACGCGCTGGTTTTCAAAATATAGAAATCCCTGCTCGTATCCCTGAATCATCAGATTCAGCCACGCAATTTTTCTTCCTCGATTTGCAAAATAGGTATTTTCGGTATGGTCTTCTCTGGTTAATGCATAGGTTACACGTGACTTGTCGAAAGTAGAATCCATATACAGGTACCCATTTCTGCGATCAAACCAAAGCCCATACTCATTATCCAAATATACAAGATTGCATACGCTCTTGACATCTCCGGTTTTCTTTTTAATAAAGTCCTTAGTATCTTCAACATATTCGTTATCTATTGCATATTGCCCGAACTTAGATCCCTCGATCAACTGCCCGAACCGAGTTGATTTTTTTTTGTCTCGATAATCTTGCGATAAGGTGTGCTCCAAGTAAATTAACCCATTATCCGTTAGTTTCCAACGCTTTTTCCCGTAAGGCTGGGATAAGTTAAAATAATCATAATAAACATTGGAAACATTAATACTATTGGATAGAAAATATACCGGAACATCATTCATTCGAGATATCGTTTCATAAAGGTCCAAAAATAAGCGAATCTCATTTTTTAAGTATCTCTTGCTCTGAAATTCATCAAAACATATGGAAGTAACTCCGGCGTAAGATACAGATTTATCTTTTCCACCAGTATTTAAGTCCACTCCATAACCCATAAGATTCCATCCACCTTTTTCTATTCCACGTTCGCGTTCATAGAAAAAAGTTCCGCTTCTCCCCGTCGTTATTTTGAATTGTGTTTCCGGATATAAATGTGTAATATCTTTGAAAAAAGACTTTGCCGCCTTTACTAATTCGTTTTCAAATCTTCGTAAATAGACAAAATTTTCACCTTTTTCAAAATAATTTTTACAAGCGATCTGCGTTTTATATCCGTAAGTCTTACCATTTCCTCGTTCGCCTGTGATAAAATTAAATAATGCTTTCTTTTCTAAACAATTATCATAACTATAATACATTATTTCGCCCCTTTTTTAAGAATGTACAGGCGCAGAAGAACACTATTCCCATAGCTATAGATCTCCGGGCGGGGCTTAATCCGTGGATTCCCTTCATCATTCTTTCCGCTAACCTGTACATATTTATTATATCAAAAAATGTGTGTATAGTCTATTTTAAATTAAATGTAGTTTCAATTAATACAGCCCCGCCTTCCGTTTGGGTGAGCATTAATTTTCCTGTATAAATCTGACCTGTTTTAAAGTTATCATACGTGACTTGTTCATAACATTTTGCTGGCAGACCCGCACAGGTGATTAATAACTCACCGTCTTTTTCTCCAATGTATCGTTTCGCTCTGATATATCTTGCTCTATCAAATTCTTTTTCAATTTTAAAATATCCTAATTTTTCATTGTCTAATGGAATATTATCTGATTTTTCTTTTAAGTGCAAAGAGTCTGTGTCGCAGTAAATAAAGCTGTCGTAATTTCTCTGCGCATAGGATATGATATATTTTCTTGCATACGCGGTGACAAATAATCCAACAGGCAAATAATATTCTGGACGAAATTCTGGTGCCATTGTTTGGAATCGTAAAATATTATTTTCTAAGTAAGGAATTTTTTGTGATTTTAACGGATTCGTCGCAAATTTGCCGTATGTTGAATTTTGCATCTGTTTTGAAATAAAACGTAACCCATTATTCCCTTCTCTTCCTGCCTTTTCTTTTACTGTCGCCCATTTTTGGATGAACTCAGTGAAGAGATTCTCTGTGTCTCGAAAATAGTAAACCTTATGCGCTTTAAAATACGCAACTTCATAATGTTCTAAAAACATTTCATAGTCAACCGAAGTTAAGGTTAAATTCACAATTTCACTTTTACTATTTTCCAGATACTCTCTTCCATTAAATAATTGTGAATTTTTAATCTGTATCGTAGGTAATTTACCCTCTTTCAACCAAAATTCGCATTCAAACGTAATAATAAAAAGACTATATCCGGCGATCTCTTCCAGATCATGGGTGATGATCGGCGCCCCGAATGGAAATATATTTTCTGACATGACATAAGGGTAAAGAGAATTTACGTCGTAAACAACTACATTCTCAAATTCTTTTCCCTCATATCCTTTTTTTAAATAAGTCCATCCACCGCGATAGGCATGACGTAACTCTTTATCAATAGATAATGCTAAATTTTCTTGCTTTGATAAGTTTAAATTCGTTAGATATGGTTCATCATTTTGCAAAATTGGAAAGATTCTTTCAAATTTTCGTTTTCCTATCGTTTCTTTCAAGTCATTCATCGCCGCTGAAGATAATGTTAATCGATTGATGTTATTCTCAAACATTTGGTTTAACGAATCTCTTAAAATAATGACATCATTTTTTAAGTACTCAAAATCTTGCTGAGATAACGATCCTCCGATCTCTCTTTCTTCATCGTAATCAATTTCTAATTTCTCAATTCCTAAATTAAATGTCTTTGACATTTTACTAATAGGCATCGGTATCAACTTCAATGAATCAACAAAAGTAACTTTAAAAATCTTCGTTACTCTTTTCTGCGTCGTATAGTAAAAATTGCATTCGATTCGATACCATTGATTACGATCGGTAATTAATGTGCGAAACTCACATGCTTCTTCTAACTTCTCTTGCTTGTGCTTCCAACCGTTTTGCAATAAATAATTTACAATAAAACTTCCGTCAAATTTGAGATTGTGAAAATAGATTTTGCTTCGTTTCTTTAGTTTATAACAAAATTCAATAAAAGATTGAATATTTGTTCCGCATTCAAAGGATGACATACAATCTAAATTACTAATTCCCCATGCCCAAACTTCCGTTTTTTCTGGATCCGTTGTTGTTTCAAAATCTGCCGCAAAAATCTCCGTCTTAGACATAGGATTTTACTTGCTCAATTCCCCATAATAATTCTTGAATTTTCTGCTCTGCGGAAATTGGCATGTAAATTATAAATTCGATTGTAAACACATCTCGATAATCTTCAGTTAACGCTAATTGGTAAAATTCTTCCGGACTAATATCCCCCAGAGCTTCCTCTACTACTTGCTGAATTTCTGGACCTAATTCATCTTCTATTCCATTTAAATAGTTTTGATAATAAGTATCAATATTTCTTTCTTTTGATAAATCAATCATTAAATTTCGTTTAAACCTTGTCCATTGATTTACGTCATTAAAACGACCTTCATCAAAAGGTACAGGTTCTTGCAAAGCTTTTTCTTGTGACGCCGTCCATCCAGCCCTTCCTTCTACAAACCTACTATATTTTTCTGCTCTTTTTCTTCTCTTTTCGTTTCTTCTCTGATTTAATCGCGCCGTCTCTGATATAGCATAAGTAGAAGTTAAAACATCTTTTATTCTTACAATCTCAAGATTCTTCGGGGACGGGATTTTCTTCATTTGCTTTACTTCCGATCGTAATGCTTTCATGTTTGGATAGTTCTTCATTAGCTCATCCACCGAACGACGTGGTGGTGCATAGCTCTTGCCGAACTGTTTTTCAATCCTTGTAACCGCGGCATTGTAACTTCTTACCGCAGAAGCGGCGAATTGTCGCCGCTTACGGTAAGCCTGTGTTAGTTTTGGCTTCTTTGCCATATTTTAACTCCTATACTAAATTAAATGTGGCATACTTTTTCATTCCAGTTCCTTCCTGGCGGATTTCAATAGTAATCGGCTTGTTCAAAATGACTTCTTCGCCAAAAATCAACTGATAATTTCTTACCGCGCCCGCAAATCCTCTGGATAAAGCCGAATAAGATTCCCCTGCCGTGTCGATAATAATTGTTCTTGGCAATACTTCAATTTCGCCAGTCTGCTGTGATTTCATCTCTACTGGGTAAACTAACCACGCCTGCACTTCAATCTGCTGTCCATAACAATCCGAAATTTTATAATCCGGATTATTTAACGCATTAAATACATTCATTTTCAATTCTTCAGGTAAAGTCTGCACTGTCTTCTGTACACTTAATTCATTCATTTTTATTTCCTCCTATTTTTAAAAAAGATAAAATTATATATTCAGTAAAGAATCTCGCAATTCTTTAATGACACGATTTAAATCTAAAATATCACATCGCTCTAATTTATCGGTGATATTTATCCAATCAAGTACTGTTTGTTCATCTTCATATTCTTGTAAGTCTAAACAGACATCGTCAGTAAAGATATTATACCATAAAGTATATGGTTGGTTTCTATATATTCTATCGCGTATTTCAAATAATGCTTCAATTTTTCTCATAGATTCTGCAACACCTCACTGTACATGTTCATTGTATGCAAATAGACAAATAAGTTATAACCAAAATATAATACTCCAAGAGCTATGAGCACAACGCCTATCCAAAAATACTGTTTTTTCATTTTATTTTACTCCTTTCCTGTAATAATTTAGAAGAAAATTATAATAAACTCAAGCAGTAACATTACAATTCCTATCCAAAAATATTGTCGGTTATTTTTTCCTATATTCATAATATTCTGTCTCATCCATTAGAACGTATTCATTTTCAACTTTTACGATCTTTTTTCTTTCACTATTCGCTTTCTTTGCAAAGTATCTGGAAATATACCTTCCTGTTTCTGGATTAATTCCCTTTTTCTCATTTTCTGTCTGTGGCGGTTTTCGATGTCTCTTTCGATATTCAATATCTGCAATCGCTGTACTGGCTTTATAATAACGTCGATGATAGACGTAACCCTCAGGATTTTCAATATAATTCCCATTTATAGTTAAATGCAAGCGCCAATCATCTTTATCTTCGTAAATTCTGTCTTCCCATGACTTTGCAATACACTCAAAGTTTTCTCTTTCATTTTCAGGAATTTCAAAGAAAAGATAGTGATTTTTTAAATAAAGTAAAATATATTCTTCTGCTCCTTCTTTTGTCGGAAAATCCCCAAAAATTCTATTAAATTGTGTTTTAATGCAATAATTCCATTCAATAGGTATGATCATAAATCCGTACATTTCATACCAATGTTTTGGAGCTAAATCATGTCTTTTTTCCAAATAATGTAAGTCCTTCAGTTCAATGTCTAAAGCTTCTTTAAAGTCTATGTACATTCGTTTCCT
>ERZ827524.2147-NODE-2147-length-15240-cov-15.446362_pt1 | contig 15240 bp, 21 predicted proteins | sample MGYA00519702_ERZ827524 | MGnify/ENA primary metagenome ERZ827524 (study PRJEB31778, sample SAMEA3449341) | human gut metagenome | biome: human gut; feature: human-associated habitat; material: faeces | place: United Kingdom | collected 2010/2012 ...
CTCGCGCGCTTCTTCGTCGTTTGTGGCCGTGGTCACGAAGCAGATGTCCATGCCGCGGACCTTGTCGATCTTGTCGTAGTCGATTTCGGGGAAGATCAGCTGCTCTTTGAGGCCCATATTGTAGTTGCCGCGGCCGTCAAAGGAATTCGGGTTGATGCCCCGGAAATCGCGGACGCGGGGGAGAGCCACGTTGAACAGGCGGTCGAGGAATTCGTACATCCTGTCGCCGCGCAGCGTCACCTTCACGCCGATGTTCATCCCCTCACGAAGCTTGAAGTTCGCGACGGATTTTTTAGCTTTGCAGACGATGGGGCGCTGACCGGTGATCGCAGACAGATCGCCGATGATCGCATCGATGACCTTAGCGTTGTCCCGGGCCTCGCCGCATCCGACGTTGATCACGATTTTATCCAGCTTCGGGATCTGCATGACACTCTTGTAGCTGAACTTCTTCATCAGCGCAGGAGCGACGTCGTTCTTGTAGTACTCCTTCATTCTGGCCATTGGTTCTCGTCCTCCTTACAGCGTTTCGCCGCAGCGTTTGCAGATCCGGGATTTGGTGCCGTCGGCAAAATCCTTGTGACCGACACGCGCGGGTTTGTTGCAGTGGGGGCAGATAACCATGACCTTGGAGGCGTACATCGCGCCCTCGGCGGAGATGATGCCGCCGGGATCGCCCATCTTGCGGGGTTTGACATGCTTTTTGACCATGTTCTTCCCCTCGACGATGACTTTGCCCTCCTTGGGGCTGACCTCGAGGACCTTGCCCTTTTTACCGCGGTCATCGCCGCTGATAATCAGGACGGTATCGCCCTTTTTCACATGCAGTTTCGTCTTCATTCCGGCACCTCCCATCACAGCACTTCGGGGGCGAGGCTCAGGATCTTCATATAATCCTTTTCACGGAGCTCTCTCGCCACCGGCCCAAAGATACGGGTACCTCTGGGGTTCTTGTCGTCCTTAATGAGGACGGCGGCGTTGTCATCGAAGCGGACATAGGTACCGTCATTCCGGCGGACACCCTTGGCGCTGCGAACGATGACAGCCTTGACCACCTCGCCCTTCTTGACGGTGCCGCCGGGCTGGGCCTTACGGACAGACGCCACGATGACGTCGCCGATGTTGCCGAACTTCCGGGTGGAACCGCCCAGGACGCGGATGCACTTGATTTCCTTGGCGCCGGTATTGTCGGCAACCTTCAGATAACTTTCCTGCTGAATCATACTGGCACCTCCTTACTTGGCCTTCTCGATGATCTCGACCACGCGCCAACGCTTGTCCTTGGACAGGGGGCGGGTCTCCATCACCTTGACAATATCACCTACGCCGCAGGCGTTCTCCTCGTCGTGGGCCTTCAGCTTATAGGTGCGGCCAACGATCTTCTTATACAGAGGATGAGCGACACGGTCCTCGATGGCGACCACGACGGTCTTGTCCATCTTGTCGGAAACGACCTTACCGACGCGGACCTTGCGGGAGGAAACTCTCTTCTCTTCCATGTTACTTCTCCTCCTTTTCACGGATAACGGTCTTGACGCGGGCAATATCACGCTTGGTTTCAGCGATCTTGAGAGGATTGTCCAGCTGATTGGTGGCGTGCTGCATACGCAGGAAGAACAGATCCTTCTTCAGGGAGGTCAGCTTCTCGTTGAGCTGCTCCACGCTCATTGCACGTACTTCAGTTGCCTTCATCTCATTCACCTACTTCCTGTGCTTCGAGATCCTCGCGCTTGACGATCTTCGTCTTGATGGGCAGCTTGTGGCTGGCCAGACGCAGGGCCTCACGGGCGACCTCTTCGGGAACACCGGCGATCTCAAACATGACACGGCCGGGCTTGACGACTGCGACCCAGTACTCGGGGGAGCCCTTACCGGAACCCATGCGGGTCTCGGCCGGCTTCTCGGTGACGGGCTTATCGGGGAAGATCTTGATCCAGACCTGACCGCCACGCTTGGTATAACGGGTCATGGCGATACGGGCTGCTTCGATCTGGTTGCTGGTGATCCACGCGGGCTCCACAGCGACGAGGCCAAACTCACCGTAGGTGACCTTGTTGCCTCTCATGGCCTTGCCGGTGAGGCGGCCACGGTGTACTCTGCGGTACTTAACTCTCTTGGGCAGAAGCATTACTGAGCGCCTCCTTCTTTCTTTTCTGCGGGCTTGCGGAAGCCGCCCTCGGGACGGGGACCGCGGTTGAAGCCGCCGTTCTGACGGTCACGGTTGAAGCCGCCGTTCTGGCCATCGCGGCGGAAGCCACCGCGGCGGTCACCGTCACGACGGTTGCCGCGACGCTCACGACGCTCCTGATAGGGCTTGCTGGTGTCCAGCGTGCGCGGGGTGGTGCGCAGGGCCTGGGACAGGATCTCGCCCTTGTAGATCCAAACCTTCACGCCGATGCGGCCGAAGGTGGTAGCAGCCTCAGCAAAGCCGTAGTCGATGTCGGCACGCAGCGTCTGCAGGGGGATGGTACCCTCGTGATAGTGCTCGCTGCCGGCGATCTCGCGGCCGCCCAGACGGCCGCCGCAGTTGCACTTGATGCCCTTGGCGCCGGCGCGCATAGCGCGGCCCATGGCGTTCTTCATAGCGCGGCGGTGAGAGATACGCTTCTCCAGCTGTGCGGCGATGTTCTCGGCCACCAGCTGCGCGTCCATATCGGGATTGCGGACCTCGACGATGTTCAGCTTCACGGTCTTGCCGATCAGCTTCTCCACGTCCTTGCGGTACTGCTCGATCTGCTCGCCGCCCTTGCCGATGACCACGCCGGGGCGTGCCACGTGCAGATAGATGGTGACGACCTCGTTGCTGCGCTCGATCTCGATCTTGGAGACACCGGCGGCAAACAGCAGCTTCTTCAGGTACACACGGATCTTGTGATCCTCGACCAGCAGATCGCCGACCTTCTCATTGCTGGCATACCAGCGGGAATCCCAGTCCTTGATGACGCCCACGCGCATACCATGGGGATTGACTTTCTGACCCATTTAACTGTTCCTCCCTTTCTTAGTCTCTCTCCGCGACGGCCAGCGTCACATGAGAGGTTCTCTTGTTGATGCGATAGGCACGGCCCTGTGCACGGGGCATCATCCGCTTCAGGATGGGGCCGGGGGTGGCGAACACCTGGGTCACGACCAGCTTGTCGGGATCCATGCTGAAGTTGTTCTCCGCGTTGGCGCAGGCGCTCTTGAGCAGCTTGACCAGAGGCTCGGAGGCGGACTTCGGGGTGTTCATCAGGATCGCCATAGCAGTCTTGGCATCCTTGCCGCGGATCAGATCGCAGACGATCTGGACCTTGCGGGGAGAGATGCGGACGTATCTCAGATATGCTTTCGCTTCCATATTACTCTGCATCCTCCTTTTTAAGCTTTCTTGGTATGGCCGCGGAAGGTACGAGTGGGCGCGAACTCGCCCAGCTTGTGACCCACCATGTCCTCCTGCACATAGACAGGCACATGACGGCGGCCGTCGTGGACAGCGATGGTGTGACCGACGAAGGCGGGGAAGATGGTGGAGCTGCGGCTCCAGGTCTTCAGCACGTTCTTCTCGCCCTTGGCGTTCATCTCTTCGACCCGCTTCAGCAGCTCAGGGGCAACATACGGGCCTTTTTTGATAGATCTGCTCATATTCTCTTGCCTCCTTTACTTCACGTTGCGACGCTTGACAATGAACTTGTCGGTGGGATTCTTCTTCTTGCGGGTCTTGTAACCCAGAGCCGGCTTGCCCCAAGGAGTGACAGGGCCAGGACGGCCCACGGGGGACTTGCCTTCACCGCCGCCGTGGGGGTGATCGCAGGGGTTCATGACGCTACCGCGAACGGTGGGACGCCAACCCATGTGACGCTTACGACCGGCCTTACCGATCTGGATGTTCTCGTGCTCCAGATTGCCGACCTGACCGATGCAGGCCTTGCAGTTGGTACGGATGATGCGGACCTCGCCGGAGGGCATACGGATCTGGGCGTTGTCGCCTTCCTTTGCCATCAGCTGGGCATAGGCACCGGCGCTGCGGACCAGCTGGGCGCCCTTGCCGGGGTGCATCTCGATGTTGTGGATTACGGTACCCACGGGGATGTTGGCGATGGGCAGGCAGTTGCCGGGCTTGATATCGGCAGCGGCGCTGGAGAGCACCTTGTCACCGGTGGTCAGACCCACGGGAGCGACGATGTAGCGCTTCTCGCCATCCTCGTACTGGACGAGGGCGATGTTGGCGCTGCGGTTGGGATCGTACTCCAGGCGCAGGACGGTGGCTTCCATGTCCATCTTGTCGCGCTTGAAGTCGATGATGCGGTACTTGCGTTTCTCGCCGCCGCCGCGATGACGGACGGTGATGCGGCCGTAGCTGTTGCGACCAGCGTTCTTCTTCAGCACCTCAACGAGGCTGGCTTCAGGCTTCGCGTGCTTGTCGATACCGTCGAAGCCGGAAACAGTCATGTGGCGGCGGGAAGGGGTGGTCGGCTTAAAAGTTTTAATAGACATTCTCTACACTCCCTTCTCTTACACCATACCCTCGAAGAACTCGATGGTCTTGGAATCCTTAGCCAGCTGGACATACGCTTTCTTCCAGCTCTTACGGGTACCGGGGCGGCCGGCGCCCATGCGCTTGGTCTTGCCATCGTAGTTGATGGTATTGACCTTGGCGACCTTCACGCCGAAGATCTTTTCCACGGCGTTCTTGATCTCGATCTTACCGGCGGAGGGCGCCACCTCGAACACGTACTTCTTGTCGGAAGTAGCGGCCATGGAACGCTCGGTAATGATGGGACGGATGATGATGTCGTATACGTTAGCCATTACGCGAACACCTCCTCGATCACGGTGAGGGCTTCCTTATCCAGCACCAGATACTTGGCCTTGAGAATGTCGTAGACATTGATCAGGTTGGCCATAGAGGTCTCGACGCCGGGGATGTTGCGGGCGCTCTTGACGACGATCTCGTCCTTGGCGGGGGTGACCACCAGAGACTTACCGTCGGCCTTGACGGCGTTCAGGAACGCGCGGAAGTCCTTGGTCTTGATGCTGTCCATCTTGATGCTGTCGATGACGATGATCTCGCCGGCAGCAGCCTTGGCGGACAGAGCAGATTTCATAGCCAATCTCTTGACCTTCTTGTTCAGAACGTAAGAGTAGCTGCGGGGCTTGGGGGCGAACACGATGCCGCCGTGGGTCCACTGGGGCGCGCGGGTGCTGCCCTGACGGGCGTGACCGGTACCCTTCTGACGCCAGGGCTTCTTGCCGCCGCCGGAGACCTCGGCGCGGGTCAGAGCGCTCTGGGTGCCCTGCCGGCAATTTGCCAGGTGGTTCTTGACCACTTCGTGCACGACGGCGGTGTTCGGCTCAATACCGAAGATGCTGTCGTTCAGCTCAACAGTACCGACCTCAGCGCCGGCCATGTTCAAAACTTTGATAGCAGACATTTCCTTAAGCACTCCTTTCCTTACTTAGTGCGGGCGGAAGCCTTCTGCGGGTTACGACCGGAAGCCTTCTGCGGGTTGTTGCTGATACCAGCGTCAGCGTGCTTGATGCGGTGGGTCTTAACGGTGGACTTGATGAGCACCAGACCGCCCTTGGGGCCGGGGATGGCGCCGCGGACCGCGATCATGTTCAGCTCAGGATCGACCTTCACGATGTCCAGGTTCTGGATGGTCACCTGGTCGCAGCCCATCTGGCCGGCGCCGATCTTGCCCTTGAAGATACGGCTGGGATCGGTGGTAGAGCCCATGGAACCGGCATGACGATGGACGGGGCCGCCGCCGTGGCTCATGGGGGTGCGCTGGGCGCCCCAGCGCTTGATGACGCCCTGGTAGCCGTGGCCCTTGGTGGTGCCGGTCACGTCCACGAAGTCGCCCTTCTTGAAGGTGTCGGCCTTGATGATGTCGCCGGCGTTGAGCTCAGCGGCGTTCTCCAGGTCGAACTCGCGCAGGTATTTCTTGGGGGCCACGCCAGCCTTGTTCAGGTGGCCCATTTCGGGCTTGGTGAGCTTCCGCTCGGGAATGTCCTCATAGCCCAGCTGAACGGCGTTGTAGCCGTCCTTTTCGGCAGTCTTCTTCTGAACGACCACGCAGGGACCCGCCTCGATTACGGTGACGGGGATCACCTTGCCGTTTTCGTCGAAGATCTGAGACATGCCAACCTTCTTGCCGATGATTGCTTTCATGTATGATCCTCCTTAAAGGTTATTGGTCGGCATAGATTCAGTCCGCATTGGGGTCGGACCGCTTGCTCTGCCGACGTAACCCCCATCCGCCTTACGCAAGTCAGCGGATGGCTGGGCAGCAAGCAAATTTGCTTTGCCGGGTTCCTCCCGGCGGGGGGTAATTAAATGAGGGAGATGCGTTTACAGCTTGATCTCGATCTCCACACCGGCGGGCAGATCCAGAGCCATCAGGGCCTCCACGGTCTTGGGGGTGGAGTTGGTGATGTCGATCAGGCGCTTGTGGGTGCGGCGCTCAAACTGCTCGCGGCTGTCCTTATACTTGTGGGTAGCCCGCAGAATGGTGACGATCTCCTTCTTGGTGGGCAGAGGGATGGGGCCGGACACGGTGGCGCCGGTGCGCTTGGCGGTCTCGACGATCTTCTCTGCGCTCTGGTCGATGACCTGGTGGTCATAGGCCTTCAGACGAATGCGAATCATTTCTTTTGCCATTTGGTGTGTTCCTCCATTACTTCGTACGGTTTTTGATTGCGTGACCAACTGCCGTACGGCGAGAATTTTCTTATACGCCGTTCCGTGCGTATCATTCCGGCTCATAAGAAACACCGGCTGAATCCGGCCGGTGCCCTTCTGGCGCAGCGATCTACGCTGACGTGCAGAATCTTCTCAGCCGCCCGATGATCGGACATACTCCCCGGAAGTTACCGGCCATGGGCCGCAATCTCCCGGTTCATCGCAGTGTAAACGCCTCCGGGTGTATACCACCCATCGCACGCGTACCAGTATATCATAATAGAAAAAGCCCCTTTTGTCAAGGGACTTTTTCTATTATTTTCACGAAATTTTTTGGCGGTTTTTGTTCATGCCGACAAGGGCATCATCAATACGCCACGCCCCAGTAGATATCGGTGGTGCATTCCTTGCCGCACACGGGGCACTTGCCCACGGTGCCGGACTGCTTCAGGGGCATGCAGCGGCTGGACACGCCGGCCTTTTCCTTCATGGCCAGCTCGCACTCCAGGCTGCCGCACCACTTGGTGCGGGCGAAGCCGCCCCTGCCCTGGGCCATATCCCGGACCTCCTCCCAGGTGGTCAGGTCGAAGGTGTTGTCCTCCAGGTTCTTCTCGGCCATGGCGTACAGGTTGTCGTGAACGTCCTGCAGCAGGGTCTGCGCGGCGCTCTCCAGGTCGCTCAGCGGCACGAAGGTCTTTTCGCCGGTGTCCCGCCGGGCCATGCAGCACTGCTGCTTCTCCATATCCTTGGGGCCGATCTCCACCCGCAGGGGCACGCCCTTCATCTCATACTGGGCGAACTTCCAGCCCGGGGACTGGTCGCTGTCGTCCAGCTTCACCCGCAGACCGGCAGCCTCCAGCCGCTGCTTCAGCTCATGGGCGGCGTCCAGGACGCCGGGCTTGTGCTGGGCGATGGGCACCACCGCCACCTGGATGGGGGCCACCGCCGGGGGCAGCACCAGGCCGTTGTTGTCGGAATGGGTCATGATGCACGCGCCGATGAGGCGGGTAGTGGAGCCCCAGGAGGTCTGGAAGGGGTACTGCAGCTTGTTGTCCCGGCCGGTGAAGGTCACGTCATAGGCCCGGGAGAACTTGTCGCCGAAATAGTGGCTGGTGCCGGACTGGAGGGCCTTGCGGTCCTTCATCATGGCCTCGATGGTATAGGTGGCCTCGGCCCCGGCGAACTTCTCCTTGTCGGTCTTGCGGCCCTTCACCACAGGCATGGCCAGGGCGTCCCGGCAGAAGTCGGCATAGCAGTTGAGCTGCTGCTCGGTTTCGGCAATGGCCTCCTCCGCCGTCTCATGGATGGTATGGCCCTCCTGCCACCAGAACTCCCGGGACCGCAGGAAGGGGCGGGTGGTCTTTTCCCAGCGGATGACGGAGCACCACTGGTTATACAGCATGGGCAGCTCCCGATAGCTCTGCAGCACGTTGTGCCAGTGGTCGCAGAACATGGTCTCAGAGGTGGGGCGGAAGGCCAGGCGCTCCTCCAGCTTCTCGCTGCCGCCCATGGTGACCCAGGCCACCTCCGGGGCGAAGCCCTCTACCAGCTCCCCCTCCTTTTTCAGCAGGCTCTCGGGGATCAGCACGGGCATGGCCACGTTCACATGGCCGGTCTTTTTGAACATGCCGTCCATAATGCGCTGGATATTCTCCCAGATGGCGTAGCCATAGGGGCGCAGGATCATGAAGCCCTTCACGGACGCATAGTCCACCAGCTCCGCCTTCAGGCAGATGTCGGTATACCACTTGGCGAAGTCCACCTCCATGGGGGTGATGGCTTCCACATTTCTCTGGTCTTTTGCCATAATTTCTCTCAGTCCTTTATTTTCATCGTTTTAACGGATTATTATCCCTGAACTCTTATTGTATCTGCCCGGCGGGGAAATGTCAACACAAAAAGCCGCCGGTTTCCCGGCGGGCCGCAGCCCCCGGAAACATACCATTATATAACAAAGAAATCCGCCAGCAGCGCCAGCACCGTGGTGAGGATGCCGCACAGGCCGATGGCCAGGCCGCTCATGGCCCCCTCGGTTTCCCCCAGCTCCAGGGCCTTGGCGGTGCCCATGGCGTGGCTGCACGCGCCGATGCCCAGGCCCACGGCCATGGGGTCCTTCACCCGGAACAGCTTCACCAGCAGCGGGGCGCACAGGTTCCCCAGCATGCCGGTGACCACCACCGCCGCCACGGTAACGGCCACAGTGCCGCCGTGGCCCTGGGCCACCACCGTGGCAATGGGCATGGTGACGGATTTTGGCAGCAGGGACATGGTCATGGCCCGGTCCAGGCCCAACAGGCGGCACAGCACCAGGATGCTGCCCATGGCCGTGACCACGCCCACCACGCAGCCCACCAGCACCGGCAGCCAGTGCTTTGCCAGCAGCTTCCGCTGGGAATAGATGGTCACCGCCATGCAGGCCGTGGCCGGACCCAGGAACAGGTTAATGAGCTCCCCGCCCTGCCAGTAGCTTTCATAGGGGATATGGAACACCAGCAGCACCGCGATCACCAGCAGTACCGCGATAAGCATGCCGTTGCAGATGGCCAGGCGGGTCTTTTTCTGGACCTTCATCCCCAGCCAGTAGGCCGCCACCGTCAGCATAACGCCGAAATACGGCTGCGCCGTCAGCTCCTTCATTTCCGCTTCCCTCCCCGTTCCATCAGTCTCCGGGTCAGATGCACGGCCCAGACCGTGGCCCCATAGGTCAGCACCATGGACACCACGCACACCGTCAGAAACGCCGCCGCGTTCTGCCAGATCAGGTCCACATAGCTGATGATGCTGACGGACACCGGGATGAAGAAGAAGCCCAGATTCCCCAGCAGGAAGTCGGACTTCTCCCGCACATGGTCCACCTTCACGATCCCCGTCAGCAGCAGGACCAGCAGCAAAAGCAGGCTGATGACGCTGGCCGGGAAGGCCACCGGCAGGACGGCCTCGATGCCCTGGCTGACCCAGTAAATGCCGAATACCAATGCAACTTGCAGCAAGATTTTCATAACGCTCCACCTTTACGATCACAATAAAAGCCGCCCTCCGGTCAGAGAGCGGCTTTTATTGTAAGAGCCTTTATGCAGAAAGTCAAATCAAATTGCAATATTTTGTCAAAATCACCGAAAAAATCATTGGGGCAGAGGCAGGCCATGGAGCATGACCCGGCCGAAGCAGGTGAGACTGCGTCCGCTGCTGGGGGGCAGCAGCACGTCGGCGTCGGACCGGCGGCGGTTCAGGCTGAACAGATACACCATGCCCAGGGGGTCCCGGTAATACTGCTTGCACACCATGTCGCCGTCCACGCAGAAAATGCCCACGTCGCCGTTGTGCAGGGGGTCGTGGTTCACATACACCACGCCGCCGTCGTGGATATACGGCTCCATGGAGTCCCCCTGGATCCGCACCGCCAACTCCGCTCCCCGGGGCACCTGGCCGGTAACGGGAATGGTCTCATAGTCCTCGTTGAACACCGGGGCGGCATATCCGGCGGCGGCGGGACTGGCATACAGGGGGATGGTGCGGGGGTCCTGCCGGGGCTGAAGGCGCTCCGACTCCTGCTGCAGGTCCTCCAGGGCCCGGACCATGGTGTGGACCGTCTGCCGGCCCGCCAGGCTCAGCCGGCGGTATCCCTCCAGCAGGGCCTGCTCCTCGTCGGACCGGATGCCGCCGTGGGCACGGTAGGCGTCCCGGTACAGATAGTTGGGGTCCACCCCCAGGGCGTCAAACAGCCGCAGCAGCACCTCCTCCTTGGGAGCACTGACGCCGGTTTCATAGTTTCCCACCGCCGACCGGGAAATTCCCAACCGGCCTGCCAACTCCACCCGGGAGATGCCCAGCTCCTCCCGGCGCTTGCGCAGCTGTTCGCCAAAGCTCATGCTTTCGCCCTCCTTCGACGGGGTTCGCCCCATGCTGTCGATAGCGTACCACATTTGTTGGTTCTTGTCAATAGTTTTAACAAGAATCTTGTTAATTTAGGATTGACATAACAAGTTTCTTGTGCTATAGTAGCGTCATTCTCAAGTTACTTGGCAGCAAGGCCGAAAAAAACCTGCCGCAGCCGCGGCAGGCATAGTCCTTTTTGACAAACGCTGGTTATTCCGGCAGGTCGGCGGCATGGGGCAGGCCCCAGCGGAAATGGGCCGCGCACAGCCGCAGCACCAGGATCACCGCCGCCCCCAGCAGCATGGAGGGGATATCCCCCAGGTGCCGCCAGCACAGGGCGCACAGCAATGCCCCGATCAGGGTGGGGCAGGCGTAAAAATGCTTGACAAAGATATAGGGCTTCTGGTTGGACAGCACGTCCCGCAGCACACCGCCGCCTACGCCGGTGATGACGCCCACGAACACCAGCAGAAACAGGTTATAGTCCTGGGCCTGCTGAAAGGCGCACTGAACGCCCACCACCGTGAACAGCCCCAGACCGATGGAGTCCAGCCACAGCATCACCAGCTCATAGGCCCGGCTCTCCACCGCCAGCAGGTGCCGCACCGCCGGCAGGAACACCAGGGCCGACACCCCCATGGCCACCAGGGCATACACCGGCTGGCAGAACATCACCGGCGGGGTGATGCCCAGGGTCAGGTCCCGGATGACCCCGCCGCCGCAGGCGGTGCACACGCCCAGGATCACCACGCCGAAGGCGTCCAACTGGCGCTGAAGCCCCGCCAGGGCCCCGGAGGCGGCAAAAACCGCCGTGCCCACGATTTCCAGTATGAAAAGTACCGTATCGGTCATAAAAATCGCCCTTTTTCCTCAGAATGCCCCGGCATTATAGCACAGGCGGCAGGGCCGCGCAATGGGACAGTGCAACAAATTTTTCCGGTTGTTGCCCGGATTTATGCAACGATTTGAGAAAATTCATGTATAGGTAGAGGCAAAAAAAGACTTCCGGATGCAAGCATCCGGAAGTCCTGGTGGGGGATGGTGGATTCGAACCACCGAAGGCGTTGCCAGCAGATTTACAGTCTGTCCCCTTTGGCCACTCGGGAAATCCCCCATATATGAAGTTTGGAGCTGGTGGACGGATTCGAACCCCCGACCTGCTGATTACAAATCAGCTGCTCTACCAGCTGAGCTACACCAGCGTCTGACCAGCGAAGATTATATTACCAGACTCCACCTCGTTTGTCAACAGAAATTTTCGCCTCTGGCGGGAATTTTTTACATAAACCGGCACCGACACCACATTCACCCATGCACACAGGAGAGAGGAGGCAGTTGATATGACGATGCAGGAATTGTCCCCGCAGTATGCCCGGCAGGCGGAGGCCGTGTCCCGGCGGCTGCGGGAGCTGCGCCATCAGGCGCTGACGGAGGGGGACCCGGAGCGGGTCCAGGCCCTGCGCCGCAGACAGCAGGAGCTGCGGCCCCTGCTGCAGGAGGCCCGGGAGCTGGCGGAGCACACCGCCCATTATTATGACAGGGGGTACATAAGACGTGAAAAATACCGCATCTGATCTGGCAGGCCTGCCCTATGATCCGCTGAGCATGGCCAGTCTGCAGCTCTGGAAGCAGGAGAACCAGGAGGACAACCGCCCCCGGATCGAGCGGCTTCTGCGGAACCTCCCCCTGGCCATGGAGGAGGAGCTGACGCCCCGTCAGCGGCAGATCATGCGCATGCGCTATTCCCGGAACATGTCCGTCACCCGCATTGCCCAGGAGCTGGGCATCAACAAGGCCACCGTTTCCCGGACCCTGTCCCGCAGCACCTGGAAGCTGTACCGCAGCCTGCGGTACAGTCTGTAAAAAAACTTACATTTTCCCCGGAAAAGCCTTGACTTTTCCGGGGAAAACCTTATAATGCCTATACTGTACGCGCGGTTTATATGGGGCCTGTGTCTGTCCGGCGGACAGGCGGTCCCCTGCGGGATAGAGGGAAAAGACAGACGAGAAAGGGTGGTATCTCCTATTATGTTAGATAAGCTTGTGCACAATCGCTGGCCCCGGGTGGGGGCGGCACTGTTCGGGTCGCTGCTGCTGGCTCTGGCCATCAATCTGTTCATCGTGCCCCAGCACCTGTACACCAGCGGTCTGCTGGGCCTGTGCCAGGTGATCCGCACCCTGCTGGACACCAAGCTGGGCATCCGCTTCAGCAACTTCGACCTGGCGGGCACGCTGTACCTGCTGGCGAACCTGCCGCTGCTGCTGCTGGCCTACAAGACCATGGGCCGGACCTTCGTGGTGAAGCTGGCCCTGTGCACGGTGTCCAACTCCCTGTTTCTTTCCATCATCCCCATTCCGGCGGAGCCCATCATTCCGGATATGCTCACCAGCTGCCTGGTGGGCGGCATCCTGGCGGGCTTTTCCAACGGCCTGGTGCTGACCTGCGGCGCCTCCTGCGGCGGGCTGGACATTCTGGGGCTGTATCTGTCCAAAAAGGGCCGGGGCTTCACGGTGGGCAAATTCTCCCTGCTGTTCAACGCCGCCCTGTATACCCTGTGCCTGATCCTGTTCAGCGCCCCCACGGCCATCTATTCCGCCATTTACACGGTGTTCAACGCCCTGTTTGTGGACCGGGTGCACCAGCAGAACATCACCACCCAGGTGCTCATCGTCACCAAACTCCGGGACCTGGAGCCCTTCTGGGAGCTGGGGCGGAAGATGGACCGGGGCATCACCTACTGGACCGGCCACGGCGCCTACACCGGCGATGAGGTGCAGATCCTCTGCATCTGCCTGTCCAAGTACGAGATCGAGACATTGCAGCAGGAGGTCCAGAAAATTGACTCCCACGCCTTCTTCATGATGCAGGAGGGCGTACATACCCGGGGCAACTTCAAGCGGCACCTGAACCCCTGACGGCCCATACCCATCAACATACCGGGAGCCCGGCGCACCGCGCCGGGCTCCTTCGTTTTTATCGCCCCTTGCCCGAAGCCGCCGGATGTGCTACACTGATAGGGAATCGTACACACGGAGGACCCCCGCATGAAACGTATTGCCAGTATCCAGGATATCTCGTGTCTGGGCCGCTGCTCACTGACGGTGGCGCTGCCGGTGATCTCCGCCATGGCGGTGGAGTGCGCCATCGTACCCACGGCGGTGCTCAGCACCCACACCATGTTCCCCGGCTTCATCAGCCGGGACCTGTCGGACCAGCTGCTGCCCATCGCCCGCCACTGGAAAAGCCAGAACGTGACCCTGGACGCCATCTGCACCGGCTATCTGGCCTCCCCCCGGCAGACGGAGGAGGTCTGTGACTTTTTCGACCTGCTGGCAGGGCCGGACACCCTGCTGTTTGTGGACCCGGCCATGGCCGACGGCGGACGGCTGTACAGCGGCTTCGGCCCGGACTTTCCGGCGTATATGCGCCGGGTGGTAAGCCGGGCCCATGTGGCGGTGCCCAACGTGACGGAGGCCTGCCTGCTGACGGACACCCCCTACCGGGAGACGGAGGACCTGTCCTGGTGGCGGGACCTGCTGCGGCGGGTGGGAGACCTGGGGCCCCGCTGCCCGGTGCTCACCGGGGTGCCCTTCGGGCCGGACCGCCTGGGGGTCATGGCCCTGGACCCGGAAAGCGGCGGCATCTTCCAGTACCACACCCCCCGGGTCCACGACCACTTCCACGGCACCGGCGACATCTTCTCCGCCGCCTGCGCCGGGGCCATGGTCCGGGGCAAGGGGCTGCCCGACGCCCTGCGCCTGGCGGCGGATTTCACCCTGGCCTGTATTCAGGCCACCCAGCGGGACCCCAACGCCCCCTGGTACGGGGTGGAGTTTGAGAAGGCCCTGCACCTGCTGCCGGGGCTGCTGGAGCGGTGATTTCCCCCCTGCCCCGGGAGGTTTTCCGGAAATTTTGCTGAAAATCCCTAAAAATATAGTTGTCAGAACCGGCAAAATATTATATAATCCATATGTTGAACGAATGCACGGCGGGAAAAGCCGCGCTTGCACAGAAAACGAAGGGAGAACAACCATTATGACTGCCAACGACATCCGCAACATCGCCCTGCTGGGCCACGGCGGCTCCGGCAAGACCTCTCTGGCCGAGCAGATGCTCTTTATGACCAAGGGCACCGACCGCCTGGGCCGCACCGCCGACGGCAACACCACCTGCGACTATGACGCCGAGGAGATCAAGCGCCAGATTTCCATTTCCCTGGCCTTTGCTCCCGTGAATTATAAGGGCGTGAAGATCAACGTGATGGACGCCCCCGGCAACTTCGACTTCTCCGGCGAGGCTCTGTCCGCCATCCGCGCCGCTGAGTGCGCCGTTCTGGTGGGCGCCGCCAAGGACGGCCTGTCCGTGGGCATGGAGCGCTCCTGGAAGATGCTGGGCAAGAAGCCCCGGATGATCTTCATCAACCGCACTGATGAGGACAACAGCGACTACGCCTCCTGCCTGGACGCCCTGAAGGGCAAGTTCGGCCAGGCCATCGCCCCCATCGTTGCCCCGGTCATCGACGGCAACAAGAAGGTCACCGCCATCGTGGACCTGCTGCACAACACCGCCTATGAGGTCAAGGGCGGCAAGGCCGCTGCCTGCGCCATCCCCGCCGACATGGCCGACGAGGTGGAGGCCCTGCGCGCCGAGCTGATGGAGGCCGCCGCCGGCGCCGACGAGGAGCTGATGGAGAAGTTCTTCG
>ERZ827524.2157-NODE-2157-length-15146-cov-5.176927_pt1 | contig 15146 bp, 16 predicted proteins | sample MGYA00519702_ERZ827524 | MGnify/ENA primary metagenome ERZ827524 (study PRJEB31778, sample SAMEA3449341) | human gut metagenome | biome: human gut; feature: human-associated habitat; material: faeces | place: United Kingdom | collected 2010/2012 ...
CCCTGCAAGGAAGAGACGTTCGAGTTTATCAGCAACGTGCTCGACGAGATCGTCGCCCTGTTCCCGTCTCCCTATATCCATATCGGAGGCGACGAGGTGCACTACGGCAACCAAAGTTGGTTCACCGATCCCGAAATCCAGCAGTTTATCAAAGATAAGAACTTAGGCAACGAAACGGGCCTGGAACAGTATTTTATCCGCCGTGCTGCCGATATCGTGGCTTCCAAGGGCAAGACGATGATCGGCTGGGACGAGATGATCGATGCCGGTGTCTCTCCCGACAAGGCTGTCATCATGTGGTGGCGCCACGACCGCAAACACCAGTTGGTGAAGGCGCTCGAAAACGGCTACCGGGTGATTATGACCCCGCGCCGTCCGTTGTATGCCGACTTCGTCCAGTACGGCGGCCATAAGGTGGGCCGTGTGTGGGGCGGTTACAACACGATCGAGGACATCTACCGTTTCCCTGAACCGATCATCCATCTGACACGCGATTATGAAGACCAGGTGATGGGCCTCCAGTTCTCCCTTTGGACGGAACGGGTCGCTGATGCCAAGCGTCTGGACTATATGACTTTCCCCCGCCTGACAAGAGGGGAACGGCGCAAAAACACTTCCCGCACACCGCCGTGGAAAGAGCGGCGGCGCGGACGCGGAGATATGCAGATACGCGCCGCCCGTCAGCACCGGCAGGGTCTTGTGCGCCGAATCGCAGCACATGTCCGCGCCGAGCGTCATCGGATGGGCGTCGGCGGGCAAGAAGCGCAGATACGCGCCGTGCGCGTTGTCGACCAGCAGCGGCACGCCGTAGCGGCGGCAGACCGCCGAAAGCCCGGCGACGTCCACCATATGGCCGAGGTAGTCGGGGCTTGTGACATAGACGGCGGCGGGACGGCGCGGCAGGGCGGCCAGACGCGCGTCCAGCGCGTCCGGCGTGACGCGGCAGGTCAGGCGGCTGTCCGCCGGCTGCGGGCGCAGCCATTCGACGTCAAAATCGAGCAGCGCCGCCGCGCTCAGAAACGAGCGGTGCGCGTTCCGGCCCGCCAGAACAAGCGGCCGCGCGCCACCGCCGCCGTCGGCCAGCAGCGCCAGATACAGCATCGCGCGGACGGCGAGCGAGGAGCCTTCGCAGGCGTACAGCGTCCGGCCGCTGCCGAACAGCCCCGCCGCGATGCCCTCGCTCTCCGCGATCACGCCCCGCGCGTCGTACAGCACGTCCGCGCCCGGCACCTCGGTGATGTCCAGCGGCTCGGCGCCGAGGACGGGGACGCCCTTGTGGCCGGGCATGTGCAGGCGCAGCGGGTCGGCGGCGGCGTAGGCGCTGACAAAATCGCAGATCGGCGTTTTCATCTCATTCCTCATCCAGCGCTCTGGCCGCTTCGAGCATAATCGCGCATTCCATCCGCTTGCGGAACAGCTCGCAGCCGTATTTGTAGACGCCGTTGACCGAGCCGGTCGCGTGGTAGGCGTTCGCCGCGCAGCCGCCCGCGCAGTAGAGCTTAGCCCAGCAGTCCGCGCAGTCGGGACGGGTGTAGACGTTGGAGGCGGCGAAGGCGTCCCGCAGCGCGGTGTTGGTCACGCCCTCGCGGACGCTGCCGAGCCGGAAGCGCGCGTCGCCGACGAACTGGTGGCAGGGATAGAAATCCCCCCACGGCGTGACGGCCATATATTCCGTGCCCGACCCGCAGCCCGAGATGCGCTTATAGATGCAGGGGCCGCCCTTGAGGTCGAGCATGTAGTGGTAAAAGGTGAACGGCCGTCCCTCGCGGCGGCGGGTCAGCATCAGCTCGGCCAGCTTTTCGTACTGCTCGAGCACGACGGGAAGGTCGGCCTCGGTCAGCGAGGACGGGTCGTCCGGCGGGCCGACGACCGGCTCCATGCTCAGCTCGGTGAAGCCGAGGTCGAGCATCGCCTCGACGTCCTTCAGAAAATCGGGATTGGCGTGCGTGAAGGTGCCGCGCATATAGTAATTTCTGCCGCCGCGCGATTCGACCAGCCTTTGGAACTTGGGGACGATCCGCTCCCAGCTTCCGTTGCCCGCGTAGTCGACGCGGTAGCGGTCGTGCACCTCCCGACGACCGTCCAGACTCAGCACCACGTTGCTGCACTCGCGGTTGGCGAAATCGATGACGTCGTCGTCGATGAGCAGGCCGTTGGTCGTGAGCGTGAAGCGGAAGTTTTTGCCCGCCTCCTTTTCGATGCTGCGCGCGTAGGCGACGAGGTCCTTGACGACCTGAAAATTCATCAGCGGCTCGCCGCCGAAGAAATCCACCTCCAGATTGCGCCGTCCGCCGGAATGGGCGACGAGGTAATCCAGCGCGAGGCGGCCGACCTCGAAGGACATCAGCGCGCGCTCGCCCTGATACTTCCCCTGACTGGCGAAGCAATAGGCGCAGTTGAGGTTGCAGGTGTGCGCGACGTGCAGGCAGAGCGCCTTGACCACGCCCGCGCTGCGGTTCTTCAGCTCGCCGGCCATGTCCGCGAACGTGTCGGGCGCGAACAGCCGGCCCTCCGCCTTGAGCGCTTCAATCTGCGCGAAGCAGTCCTCAAGCTCGCCGGCGGTGACGCCGTCGGCGGCGTATGTATGCAGGATGTAGTCGGTGATCTCCCCGCGGGAATGGGTCTCATACATGCCGATGACGTCGAACGTCGGCTCGTCCACCACATGGACCGAGCCGGAGCAGACGTCCAGCACGATGTTCAGCCCGCCGAGCTTATAGCCGTGTATCATAACGAAATCCCCCGAAATCTTGAAATATGGACAATGTAAAAATGCCGCCCGATGACGGCGGCACTTTCGGCTGTTATTTGCTGTTCTTCTTGTTCTCGCACTGCTGGTTTGCGATGCCGCAGCTCGTTTTGCAGGCGGACTGGCAGGACGTCTGGCATTCGCCGCAGCCGCCCTTCTTGGCGCTTTCGCAGAGATTTTTCGTCTCGAGAGTCTTAATGGGCTTCATAACTCTATCCTCCGGTTTTCCGTACTTTCGTTCTGATGCCTGCGCCGCGCGGTACAAGCGCAGCGAGGCACAACTGTATTGTATCACAATCCAAAGCGCCTGTCAATACTCTTTTTGCGGAAGCCGCGGCTTTCTTCGCGCGTCTATCCCTTCCGCGCCGCGCGCTGAACGCCGCAGGGCGCGCGGCCGCCGCTCACCCGCCGCGGATTGTCGGGCGCATTCCCCAAAGGCCGCGCGGCATACGAGGGGAAGCCAAGCCAACGCGTTATTATCCCCCCCGATTTCCCAAAAGTTTCGCCGTCCAAGGAGGATGCCGCTGGACGGAAAATCGCCCCCAAAAGGCAAGGATAATTGTCAAAATCGCCTTTCCCCATACCTGCAACCCGCGCCTCGGATGCAGACGCGCGCAATCTGCGGACGCCATACACCCTGCCGCCTCACAGCCAAAACGCCCGCCCATATGAAGCACAAAAACCCGCGGCTTCCGCCCTCATTCGCCGAACAGATACACGATATTCAGCACGACAACCAGAACGATGATCAGCGCATAAAGCGCCAGCGCGGCGTAAATGCCCCGCCGCGCTGACCGCGCCCGAAGCGGACGTATGGTTTCAAGCGAAAACAACACAGCCAGCCCGGCCAGCGGGAAAAAGAAGGCGAGCAGCGCGACGGCCGCACTGGGCGCGTCCGACGCCCCGCCCTCCCCGTCAAGCCGGACGCCGCAATGGATACAGGCCCGCGCCTCATCGACAAGCGCGCCGCCGCATTTCCGACAATGCTTCATTGCAAATACCTCCCGCAAGTTTTTGTCCGATCGGCCCGCAAGCGCCGTATGCCGCCGCCCAGACGCCCCGCCCGTAAAACCGCGCGTTCCGGCCGGAAAACCCCAGTCGGAGGGGATGCGCCGCGCCTGTTTCGGGCCGTATGGTCACAGCTTCTTCGTAAAGCAAATCCTCCTGTTTGCTTTTGCAATTTTCTTTGGCTATATCACACAACTTGTGGTTGATCATCGCCGTCTTTGCAGGGGAGCATTTCCGCACCCCGATTTCCGCTTCGATAAATTGAATTTATGCAGCCGGCGGAAGTGCTTGCCAATTTGATAAGTCTCTGCAATTAACAGTCATCAGAACCGACAGAACAAAAGAAAATAAGATGTTCCGTTTTTCTTCCGTTTCTTTGACGCAGTTCACAAGGTTTTTCCAAGCAAGGTAATTGTTCGGATACTTTGTTGAAACGACGTTAAATCCATTTGACTTTGAATTTGAAACAAAAGACTTTTTGCAATCTCTGCAAACAAAACGCTGTACTCCCATCAGGCTGTTTGCCATTGCGAACAATATGTATACCCCCCAATGAGGGCAAACTCTGTCCTCTGCAAAACGCTGGGCTTCAATTATATCATAATGGCCCGCGAAAGGGCTGAATAAAGCTGTTTTTCACTTCATTTTGGTCGGCAGCACAAGTGTGCCCGATAATCAGCAAGAATGGAAGTAACGGTTGACATGCAAAGCCTTCAAATATTGTTCCTTATGTATATAATTATAGCGGATTTTGTGCCGAAAACATAGGACAACATAACAATTTCCAAAAAAACCACAAGTGATATAGCTTTTCTTTTATAATTTGGATGCCGCAGCCATATGAAAACGGAAGCTGTTTTATGCGCAAGCCCGCAATGGACGGCAAATTCCCGACAGCCGTACTCCTACGCCCGAACCTCGCACGCGGCCGGCCATTCTCTCGCCTATCCTTTGCGGCGATGCGCCTCTTTGACGAAAATCTCTTTCAAATAACCGGCCGGCGTTGTTTTTGTCCTCCCTCGACGCAGTCAGCCGGCAGGCGGGCCGTTTTCATAGGCAAGGGAAAAGCGGGCTTTCCCCTTGGCCGGCATTTCGGAAACCGCCCGAACCGGCTCGCCGGCAGAACGCCGCTCCCGCAAAAGCGACGCCAAGTCCACCGGCATATCCGATTCGTTCGCTCCCGCTATTTGCATTCTCCCTTTTCACGCCGCATATCCCGACCTTCGCCGCCCGAAAAAGCAAACCGCACATCATAGACTGCGGCCGGACGGTTCCGAAAATCGGGGTGCGGCAGAGTGGCTCGCGCCTCACTCGGGGTCGTTCGTATCCAGCAAGCAGCCGCAATACCGGCATTTAGCCGGATAGCCCGAAAGGACCTCGGCGCCGGCGCCGCAATTCGGACACTGCACGGTGATCAGCCTGCCGTTCGCGGAATCGTTGGGAAAGAGCAAAAGCTCGTTCTTCTCGTCGATATAAGCCTCCGAAAACCAACCATGGCTCATCGCTTGACGGATGTTGCGGACGGCCTCCTCCTTGCTGCACTTCATCCCGTCGGCCAGCCAGCCGAGCGGGATGCGCTTCTGCTTCCCGATGAGCGCCTGATAGCGCTTGAAGCGCCGGTCGCGCCGGTTGACCGTATACAGCTTTATCAGGCAGAAAGCGCTTACCGCCAAAAAGAACAGGCCCATAAGAACCCCGCCCCAACGGCTCGCGCCCTCGACCATATCGCCGGTCAAGGATAACGGCAGCATCAGCCCGCCGAAAAACAACGACACGCCGCCGAAAAAGCCGAGCATCAGCTTAAACATCTGGTGCCTGTTGCCGAATATGGACGTAATGCCTTGGAGCAATGGATTCTTTTCGTGCAAGGAAATCTCCCTCTCTTCTCTTGCCGGTCTTAGCTGCGCCTGCGTTTTTTTGACGATCTCCTATGTATTATGTGCATAGGGCAGATGCCGGATTCCAAAGCGCGGAACCGGCGAACACCCCAAAGAACAGACCGACGCGCTTTCCCATTTCGAGCACGGCCCCTCATTGGACAGGGCTGCGCTTTTGATAGACGGACCGCATAAAAACGCTTCGGTCTGCCGGACGCCGCGCCCGTATACGCGGCTGTTTTTTGACCAAGACGGTACATAATGCGCATCGCAGACTATGGCAGCAATCAAACGACAGAGCCGGCGCGCTGAAAGCCGATCCGGCCGCAATCCCCGCCGCCTGCATTGCCGTTCCGAAAAACCGACGGCTCAATCCGAAAAGCCCTCGCAGCCCAACGCGCAAGGACAGCCGTTCATATATCCTTCCGATTCTTGTGCTCGAACGTCCGTCTCGGTTCCCATTCCGTTGGATTGCGCCGCGCCGCTATGCCATGCGGCGACCGTCCCGATTCGGGATACCCTCCCGAACCGCCTCGGCAGACGGCCGTTTCGGGGAACAGAATGCTCTGAGGCCGCGCCGCCGTCTCCGCAAAGCGGCCCCGCGCCGCCGGACGCAGGGACGGTTTGCGGCCACAGGCCGCGTCCGCCGCCCGAAGCCGTCCCGCGCCGCCGTGTCCGCTATGGCACAGCGGGCGCGGTCAAAAGCCGCCTCCTCGCCGCCTGTCATACAAAACAAACACCATTCTGTTCCATATTCCATAGGGGTAAAAACCTTTCGCCAAGCCCGAAGCAAAAGGCAAGCGCGGCGCCGGATCTGCCGCAAAAGGCAGATGCGGTTCTGCCTCGTTTGAATAAAGCCGATTTTCGCCAACCATATCCGAGTTGACACGGCGTCTAACCTGCGGCAAGTCCGGCAGGCAGAGAGTGGCCGCCAACCGCGAACAAAGGGTGTTCAAACGCCGTCGGGACGCCATCGAATGCAAATCTTATAGGCTGAATTTCGCCGTGCTTCCGCTGCGATTACGGCTTGTTCGCGACGGCCGGCATTCCTTGTCGGCCGTCGTGGGCCATACGGCTGATTCGCGGGAATACGATTCGGGAATGGCGATGATGCGGGAGCAGAATTCGCCATTGTAATTTGCAATTGAAACGGCAAACGACATCCGGCTCACCATCGTCCAAAATCTACGCGAATTACTGTAAGTAAACATATAGCACTCCGTTGTCGTTTACAAAAAATCGATAAATATTTTTCCGAAGCACGTCCTTGTTGATAATATACTTCGGGCGCGGTTTATCTATTTCTATATCAATCTCATAGTATTTTCCTCCGTTATACTTCAATACAAAAGTTGGCGCTTGGACCTGTTGAATTGGATACCCTTCATTGAGATTATAGCGTTCAAAGAAATCCATAGCCATTTGAAGGGCTGCTTTCTCGTCGATTGTGACTGGAGGCAGAAAGGACAACGTTTTATCCCCGTTCTCACCAAACAAGTCACCATATATGTCACGCTTTACAAAAAATGGCGTTGACCACTTATCCCTGACAAAAATCATATCCTCATTTTGTTTTACCCGCGCTGCGGCGTCATCCATGGCCGTTCTGCCCTGTATATGCCAGCAGATGAACAACGTCATAGCGGCTGCGGCCAGCACGAAGGAAACAGAAAGCGTGATTTTCATTGCCTTTGTCATGAAACATAGCTCCTTTCGGCTACTCCCAAACATTGACCGGCTTCACCAAACCTGCGGAATCATACACCCATTCCGCATAACGATTCGAATTTGCTGAAGTCCCATTCGGATAGAATTTGTATTTCGTCTTGAAAATCAAAATAATCTATCATAATTTGAAATTCATTCGCAGTGATTACGCGCGATGTTGTCTGATAAACCGGCATCCTATTCGAATCGCTTCCGATAGAATAGTTCTCGGCCTTTGTCGCCCCGACAAGGGTTGTTTGTACTCTCTGCTTGGATTCCCCCGGCATTTTACCGTTTACATGGATTCGTTTGTATGGAGCGTTTGCAGAACAGGCCGACAGCAGCAATACCGCTATAACGGTTAAATAGACATATATTTTTTCATTACGATACTTTTGTTTTAAGAAAAAACAACACGCAGCGTAAACCCCATTTTGCGCCTGTTTGCCTAAAGATCGGCCTTTGTATACCGCCGCACGCCGGTCAGCAAACCGGCCAGCCGTTCGGCGTTCCTTCGGTCCACGCCCGCGCAAACGCCCGTTGGGTCGACGTCCCCTCGCGGTCAAGCTCCGGCAGCGCTGCGCAACCCGCTATGCTTTCAACAGTATAGGCGATCACCCACAAGCCGCTCGTGATATTCTGGATACTGAAGCACGAAAAGCTCCGCAACAGGGCCGCCGCGCGCCATCGCCACGCGTCGTGTACGAACGCCGACGAATACCGCCTTGTCAGCGTCCTTGATTTCCCGAGACAGGACGCTGTGCCAAGCTGCGTCCGCTTCGCCGCCCGTTTCGCAATATCCGCGACTTGTATCCGTTTGCAACCGCTTCCGGCTCTGCTCGTCCGTATGCCGGTAAATTTCATTTATAATTTCCTTGATTTGAAAACAATTGACTGAGGAAACTTTTTGGCCTTATAAGGCGAATAAAATTGTGAACGAAACGCATAATCGTTATCTGATACTTTTAAGTCGATTTCTTCAACAATCCTTTCAACTGCAAATCCGGCTTTTGCGAGCGCGTTGATAGAATCGGATAATCGTCTGTTATAAAGTGTTAGAGGAAATCCGCTTTCTTTATTGAAATCCGAATTGCTGCGATTGGCAGGGATATTTATATTCTTCTTAAATGTAAACGGTTCTTCTTCAAAATAACTGCCTGAAAAAATCAATGTATTCTCAAAGGCCTCAATACAGTGCATAAATGGATGATCCCAACTAAATATGAAAACGCCGTCTTGCTTTAAATAAGACGAAATAAGATTAAATGTTTTTTGTAAATCCATCGTCCAGCCTATGGCATATATTGAGTAAACGATATCAAAATAATTTTCCGGAATTCCAGGATTTTGCTCCATAGGGGCATTAAAAAGATATGGTTTATAATGATTATCGGATAAAAACTTCGCTGCATTTTCCATTTGCTTGGTAGACAAGTCAAGCCCCCATAATTCTTCGGCACCTTTATCGCCACACCATTTGAGAGAATGCCCGCTGCCACAGCCGATATCCAACACTTTCTTGTCTTTGAGTACAGGAAACAAGCCGAGCTCATCTTCTGTGGGTATAAAACAACCATAAACAGGCAGGGCTGTCACTCCAAAGAAGGAATCAGCAATTGCATCCCAGCTTTCTTTATTTTGCCTTAAAATATTCTTTTTCATTTTACACCTTCTGGATAATATAAATAATTCCATTTGCATTTTATCATAACGTGCAAAAGAAGTCAACTGTTTTATAACAATCGACTTCTTTCGATATCATTTTGTGTTTGGTGAACGAAATAGACATAACTGATTATCGTGTTACATAGATAAAAGCAACGCCAAACCCAAACGGATGGAGTTCAGCGTTCCGCTGTGTTTGGCGAATGAAATAGATACACCTTAAATCGTGATTGAAAAATAAAAATGACGCTGAAGCCAATACGAATTGCATCCAGCGTCACGCTGTCTACCGGGGATAAAAAGATGCCAGCTAAAACGCGGGAGGTGCATTGGGTAACAGAAAAGACCCGGAGCGCGTATCGGCTCCAGGCCCTGCCTGGTGGTGCGGGCGGCGGGACTTGAACCCGCACGCGTAAAGCACCGGTTTCTAAGACCGGCTTGTCTGCCATTCCAACACGCCCGCATATACAATTTGTATTTTATCATTTGAAGCGCCGTTTGTCAATACGGCTTTTTGTTTGCGGTCTTTTTCTTGCTTTTCGCTTGCATTTTGCGGCAATTTGTGCTATACTGTAAACATAAGCTACGTTATTTCTTTACATGGTACCCGAAAGGACGGTTGTTCTTATGAAGTGCCCCGCCTGCGCGCATCCCGAAAGCAGAGTGATCGATTCACGCCCGTCCTCGGACGGTTCTTCCATCCGGCGCCGCCGCGAATGTCTGCACTGTCAGAAGCGGTTCACCACCTACGAGACCATCGAGACGGTTCCGATCACAGTGGTGAAGAAGGACAAATCCCGCGAGAGCTTCGACCGCAACAAGGTGCTCAACAGCATCATCCGCGCCTGCGACAAGCGGCTTGTGACCCGCGGCGAGATGGATTCGGTGGTGTCCTCCATCGAGATGCAGCTTCAGAATTCGCTGCAGACCGAGATTCCCTCCTCCCGCATCGGCGAGATGGTGATGGAGCGGCTCAAGGACGTCGACGAGGTGGCCTACGTCCGTTTCGCATCGGTCTACCGGCAGTTCAAGGACATCGACGCGTTTTTGGACGAGCTGAACAAACTGCTGGCCGAAAAGAAATAATCTGCCGCGCGTTTGCGGCGAGGCGGTAAGAAAGTGAGGACGACGGTGATGTTTAGGAAAGGCGATACGATCGTATACGCCACGACGGGCGTCTGCGTGATCGACGACATTCGCGAGCAGGCCTGCACCGGAGAGGTGCATACCTATTATGTGCTGCAGCCGGTATTCGACAGCAGCTCCAAGGTTTTTGCGCCGGTCGGCGCGTCCGAGCAAAAGATGCGCGCCGTTCTCACCGCCGGCGAGGCGGACGAGCTTGTCCGCGCGCTGCCCGACGCGCCCGCCGACTGGATCGACAACGACACCCGCCGCAAGGAGACCTTCTCCGCTATGCTGCGCTCGGGCAACCGCGGCGAGCTGGTGCGGTTGGTCAAAACGCTGCACCTGCACCGGCTGGAGTTGCAGCAGTGCGGGCGCAAATTCCATCTGGCCGACGAACGTATGCTGCGCGACGCGGAACGCGTTTTGTTCGAGGAGCTGGCTTACGCGCTGTCCATCCCGCCGGAGAGCGTGGGCGACTACCTGCGCACGCACGCGCAAACGACCGCAGTCGGCTGACGAACGCGGCCCCGACGGGAAAACGTGCAAAAAAATCTCAAAAAAGACTTGATTTTATCGCGCGGCTGGTGTATAATAGCACCAGTCGTCCGATCATACGGCCGAAATCGCCCGGAGGCATAGCTCAGTTGGTCAGAGCGCACGGTTCACATCCGTGAGGTCGCAGGTTCGAGCCCTGCTGTCTCCACCACGAAAGAAACCTCTTTTGTCTACCAAGGCAAGAGAGGTTTCTTGTTAACAGTTAAACTGTAAAGTTGTCTTGCCATAACACCTCAAATGCAAGGAGAAAATTATGCAAACGATAAAAGCAGCTTGTTTTAATAGAGTCAATTATTGCAAATATCCGGACGGCATACATAATATAAAAGAATTTGTGGCGTATTTGAATCTAAACTATCACTCCTTTGTCGCATTAGAAATGCTTGAAGAAGAGAATTGTGTCGCCCCGTTTTTCATTACAGATCAGACTCCAATAAAGTTAGAATACTGGAATCCGATGCATATGCGGTGTGTTAATGAGGCTGAAATTTATATGTTAAGTAAGGCTGAATATGACGAGCGACTTTTGAAGGTGATTTCAGAAAAGTGTGTGCATTGTGCTCATTATTCAGAAGATGCTTGTGAGCAGGACTATCAATCACATAGAGAGCATATTTCGCTGAACGGCGAATGTTTTGGCTTTGAAAAGCAAAAAAAGATTTGATAAATTTGCCCTTCAGAACTTGTACCTTTATGCGGTTCTATCTTGTTTCTACTCTGTTTATGCAGTGTTTCGCACATAACAAACCGCTCTTGTCATAGCAGACAAAGGGGGTTTTTATGTTTTGTATAATAAAAATAAAAAGCGAAACAAATTCGCATCATTCAGAGGAAAGCATGTCTGCGCAAAATCGAAAGAGCTGCAATACGGCGATACGGTCAGCCTGCCAACGCCGGATGCGGCGTGCACGCCGGAGCAGCAGCGCCGCCGTAACGGGCTGCGATGCGCCGCCTTGTTCCTCCGGCTCCGCACAGCCCCGCGCACCGGCCTGCGGCCGCGCGCGGGCTGGCTGCGCCTCCGGGCGGGGGCGCCCACGCGTCGCGCGGCCTTCGGCTCGCGCGACGCACGGGCGGCGAGGGTACCGCGCGGCGGGTTCGCCCCATTCCTTCTCCAAGGGGGGGAAGCGGCGGACGACACCGAAAATTTGTAGGTTGACAAAGGCAGCGCGGTGTGCTATACTGCATCTGGACGGCAGACGGAAGTTTGCTTTGAGACGCCCGGGAATTGGAGCTTACGCCGAGATTTCCCGGGCGTTTCGCTGCGTTTATCGGGAGTTTACGCCCAACGGGGCGCAAATTCCAGGATGCCACGCATTTTGCACCGAATTCTGTCGTTGTTTTCGTCCAGTTTCGGCGAGAACCCGAATCCTTCCCACCCGGCCCCGCGTCTCGCCGGAACTGCGTGCCGCCCATCGCGGGGGCGACCGCCGTCCGCGCATCCGCTGCGGCGGGGCGCCGAGCTGCACAAAATCAAGGGATTATCCGACAAATGGAAGCATTCTGCGACATGATTTTTCCGTACGAAAATTATATAATATATGCAGAAAGGAGGAGCAACCGTGGAACTTATCAAAAACCTGATGAATGCCATTCATTACGTCGATTCCCATTTAACGCAGGATATCAGCGTCGAGGATGTGGCGGGCCAAGCATATATGTCGGTTTCACATTTTCAGCGTGTTTTTCATGTCGTAACCGGAATAACCGTTGGGGAATATATCCGCAACCGACGTTTAAGTCAGGCGGGGCTGGACATGCTGCTTCACAAAAGCAAGGTTACCGATATAGCGATGCGGTACCAATATGACACAGCCGAAAGCTTTTCAAAAGCGTTCACCCGTTTTCATGGCATCGCGCCGTCGGACGCAAAAAAACGCGGAGAAAAGCTGAAATGCTTTGACCCGATCACAATCAATGTTTACATCGAGGGAGGATTTACGATGTCGCGCGAAATTATGGAAAACGAAGAAGGCGTCAGACTGATTCGTGAAAAATTCGAATATAGAAAAGCCGGTAAATTGAGGTTCATCGGACTCGATTTAATCGAAAACGACGTCAATATAGAGGAAACGCTTCGAATCATCTCGCCACTGCTCGACCCGCTGAAGCCCGAATACGCTTGGCGCGAAATTACGGACTACTGCTATTTGGAGCATCACAACGGCGGAGAGGTGAACGTGAACGAAACGCATATCGGCGGATTTTTCTTTCAGGCCGACACGCCGGTGCCGGACGGCTGTATCTTTTATGACGTTCCTACCGTCAATATCGGCTACGGCCTTTACTGCGGCGACGAGAGCTTCGGCGGCGACACCTTTGACGCCTATGTTTTCACCCGTGACAAAATATTGAACGACGGCGTTATCATCCCATATCCCGAAGCCTACTGGACGGCGGTGCAGTTCATAGACGGTGAACCGCACAAGGGAGAATATCGTTTTGGCTATATGTTCGGCGTTGGAGACCTAAAATAAAACGATACAAGGAGAAACATAAGGCGATGGCTTTCCGGCGTCGCCTTTTCTCCCATAATCCATTCTACGATTTATACAATAGTGGAAAGAGCATCGGCTTGCCGCCGCATACCGGCTGCCGGTTGAAGCCCTGCGCGCGCCGGAGTTCGGCTCCGGCTGTCCGCACACCTGTACGCAGGCGCCCGCGGCTCCGCCGGCAGCGTTGAAGCGCAGACGGCCGGCTTCAACGCGATGCTCGCTGCCGCCCCACAGCGCGGTATGCTGCTGTGGGGCGGCAGCAAGGTCCGCGGCGGCTTCTGCCGTACCATCAGCTACGACCGCATACGCAAAAACCCCAAAGCCATTTGCCCTTACAGCGAAAGTAGGACGCTGCAAAACGCCATCCGCTGCAAGAGCGGGCGAATTACGCTGCACATTCAAACAGAATCAACGAGGACAAATCACCGACGCACGGGCGCTCTATGGTCTGCTGCGCATCGGAAATCGTTTCCAAAACAGGGGAGCATTATGATTTTTGACAGAAACCTTACAGAATTTCCGACAATGGTACATCGCGATATTTATATGAGAGCACTTCGTCTTGTGCCGCCGGAGGTCTCTTTGGCGGCAATGGAAAAAACGGAGCCTGCAACAGCGGCAAGCGGACGCGAGTTTTATCATTTCATCTATGAACTGTACGGCGATATGTATTGCAATCCCGAATCTTACGGTATGACGCCCGGTGCATACGAAGCCTTTGCGGCCAGTAGAAATTGGAGCCATATCCGTCTGCGTGTGAAAGACGCATGTGCATATTATGATCTTTCCGAAGCGCAAATCACGTCGTATATGAAATTCATCTATGAAACCGCACTTCACTGTCATATTTCAGACGGATGCTGTTACATAACATACGATGACTTTGAATCGGTCAAAGACTTGACGAGAAAAACGCCCGTTAAAACTTGGCGCCTGTTGCTCCCCATCGAAACGGTAATGAAAAATCTCGAACGCGTCGGGCTTCATTTCCGTGATGACGGCAGCAGAATACAGGTCGTTCACGAGATGCACCCGAATCTGTTTCTTTCTGCCGCCGCCTTGTGCCATGCGGTAGAGAATACCATTATAAATCCCGTCTCCAAAAAATTAAAATATTACTTCGGGGATTATATGGATACGCTTGAATTCAGGCTGCTGCAAGGTCCCTACTACCCCGACTTCGAGGACCAGATACGCACACTTTCTGACAAAGACCGCGAATCGGTTATCGCTCTGGACAATTTGGCAAAGACATACAAGCTCCGTCCGAATTATAAAGCATCACAATTGAGTTTTGATTACAAATATAAGGGCGAGTATGTAATGACCGTCTGGACGAACGGTTTCTTTACCGAACCCAACAAAAAGTATACCTCGTGGAATCGATATGTGCGGGCTCGCATATGCGGGCCGATAAATTCGTCCTATCTTGAAAACGTCGAAAAATGCGGCGAAGACTTCAAGAAATATTTTATGCGTCACCTGAACCTGTGCAGCGGATGTACGCCGTCTCACTTGGCCGATACAAGCGCCATAAGATATATTTTCGGGAGAAAGGTGCGGTTCTGCTCCGCTGACATCGCCGCGGAATTTCCCGGCTTTACAATACAGGATTTGCCTTATATGAGCAAATATATCGAGCTTCGCATAAATGAAATTGAGCGAAGCCGTTAAATCGCACATCGAAATATGCAGGCCCCTCCGCCAAACCGACAGTCCGAACGCGCCGCGTACCGTCGCGTCATCCCCCCGCCGCCTCGTTGATTTGGCTTTGGTAACGCAAAACCGTGGTTTCGATCCAATGGATCTTGAAATCACGGTTTTTATTTTATATAATAAGAAGGAGAAATCAAAACGAATCCACATCGTTCGATGGGAAGCGTGTCCGCGCAAAACCGAAAGAGCTGCAATACGGCGATACGGTCAGCCTGCCCGCACCGGCTCCGGCATACACGCCGAAGCAGCAGC
>ERZ827524.2161-NODE-2161-length-15116-cov-3.918067_pt1 | contig 15116 bp, 20 predicted proteins | sample MGYA00519702_ERZ827524 | MGnify/ENA primary metagenome ERZ827524 (study PRJEB31778, sample SAMEA3449341) | human gut metagenome | biome: human gut; feature: human-associated habitat; material: faeces | place: United Kingdom | collected 2010/2012 ...
CAATCTCTGTCTTGCAGGACGCCGAACCCAAAATGAGAAGACTCTGCATGCTGATCTGATTCTTGCCGGGATCACACAACTTATTACTGTTGTTCTCGCAGATAAGATCAATCACCACGAATATATTCGAAGCATAAAACCACTCATAGCTTAGGACTTACCACTTTCATAAAGCCCATTCCGGGTGGTGAACGTGGCAAAAAATACAAAGAATGGCAGTCTGATCAGAATGGCTCTACTTGGAAAACCCAGCTTAGAAGGGACATCAATTTTTGCATCAAGTCAGCTTCCACATACGAAGATTTTTTACTTTTAATGAGAGCCAAAGGATATGAAATTAAAGGGGAATCTTTTGAAGAAAGTGCTGCCAAATACATCTCTTTCCGTCCTCTGGATAAAGAACGTTTTGTCCGTGGCAGTACGAAATCGCTTGGTAAGGAATACACAAAGGAACGTATCCGGGAACGCATCGAAATGAAGCGTGAGCGAAAATCTGTCATTCCGAAAAGAGACTACTCTGCCCGCAGGCTCATTGATACCTCGGATGAAAAATTTCAAAACAGTCCCGGACTTCAGCAATGGGCAACTATCGAGAATTTGAAGATTGCTGCTCAAAGCTATAATGAAGTTGGTTCTCTCTCCGATCTGAAGCATCAGATTACTGTAAAAACCGAAGCCGGAAAATCTGCCAAGCAGAGCATTGTGAAACTGGAACACCGCATGAAAGACCTTGCAGAAATCATCAAATATGCCGAGCAATACAAAACCAACCGCTCCTATCACATTACCTATAAAAAGTCAAAGAACCCAGACGCATATTTCCGCCGATACGAAAGCCAGCTCATTCTATATGGCGGGGTAAGGCGTGTACTTGAGCAGACTGGGATAAACTTAAAAGGATTGAATGTTGATAAGCTAAAAGCCGAATATCAAGAACTGATAAAACAGAAAAATGAAATGACTTCCACCTACAAGAAATATGAAAAAGAGGTTCAATCATTAAACCGAAAACTGGAAAATCTGAATCAATACCTCGGTCAGACACAGCCCGATTTTACCTCAGAGCAGTCTAGGAAAAAGAATAATCCCATCTTGTAGCTTGTTAATGTTAAACCCCTGTATTATACTTAATTTATTATTACAAATGTTTAGGAGAGACTATGGCAAATACAGATTATAAATCACCCGATGCTTTAATGCGGCATCTTAGGGATAATGGAATTTCCATCTCAGGGAGTTCACAAAAGCAACAACTAATCAATACCGGATATTTTCACGGATATAAAGGATACCGTTTTTTTGTATCTTCCTCTAACAGACTTCCATTCACTTCATATAATGAGATTAACGCAACCATACAATATGACACAAAATTAAAATCTCTTTTATATGGAAAAATGATGTTTATAGAAACTGCTCTAAAAAATATTGCTTTGAACACCATTATGTCAGAAATTGATTCCAGCAGTATCTATGATATGTACGATAAGGCAATTAGCAGCTACAAGAATGCACCAGCCGGAACTCGTGAGGATATAAAGAAGAAATACCAGAACAACAAACTAAATCTTCAAGGCTCCATACAAAATGCCATTGCTGCTGCATACCGAAAAGAGAATCCGAAAATCACTCATTTTTACAATAATGTCAATTACAATGAAGTTCCTTTATGGGCAATATTTGAAATTCTCACTATGGGCGATTTTGGATATTTGCTTTCATGCCTGACCATTGATATACGCGAAAAAGTATCCCGTGCAATCGGCATCAATCTATCAAGTGATACTTACCGGGAATTACTTTATAAATATGTATATGCCTTAAAAGATTTAAGAAATGCCATTGCTCACAACGATGTGGTATATGATACCCGTTTCAAAAAAATAGACCCTTCAAGACCAATGAAACAATGCCTGATTTTAGAAATGGGGATGCCGTACATAAATTTCAAAACAATCGGCGATTACATCATCCTTATCTGTTACTACTTAAAATTACTGAAAGTCTCTAAAACAGAGATCAAATCATTCATCCGTGAATTTGAAAAGATTACAAGAGAATACGAATCTTCTGTAAACCCGAATGTTTCAGCTATTACGATTCATCCTGATTTGTTCTCTCGCTTAAACATCTTAAAAAATTCCATATAATGCTTGCATATTTTACCTGCCTATAGTATATTATAGATAGCAATTGGGGTATGTGTTTGCGGACACATACTTGGAGGAGTCGGAGTGATCCGGCTCCTCTTTAATTTTTAATAAATAGGCATTTGCGAAACGCCACAAGCCGCATAAATACGGCATTTTTTGTTACCCAAAAACAAATAACTCCTCACTGGATATGGTATAATAGAGTTGACTAAAAACTAAAATCCACACACCCAAGAAAGGAGTTATTCTGATATCTATGATACCATACAAACAGCTTTCTTTGGCAGATATTTTTTCAGATTGCCAAGAAAAACTTGAAAATGCAGACTTTTTCAAAAACCAGACCCATGTAACTGTAGTAATCCGGCTTAATTCGTCTTTCCCATACTGCCTGCTGTGCTCCGGTTTCAATCAATGTTCTGTTGGCAAATACATATCGGTACCAGAATCGAAACATAAAGTCTGAGATGCCATAAATCGTTTTCGGGATGATTCCTTTTCTCCAAATGGTGTCTCTTTATGCAGGATTCCAAGCTCACACAAGGTTTTAATATATTTCAGGCACTTGGCTGAGTCCTCACCGATTTTTGTAGAAATCTCATTTGCCTTGGTATATCCGCTTGCAATCGCTTCGATTATCGCACTGTATACGCCCGACTCCTGTACTTCCTGACTCAGCAACAGCAAAGCCTCTTCATAAAGATAAGAAGTTACTTTCAGATAAGTTCTCTTAATATTTCCCTCGAAGCTTTCCTTCTCATTTATCTGTTGCAAATACAATGGTGTTCCACCATTTGCACCATACAGCATAAGTTTTTCTTCATCAGAAAAACCAGTCATAAACTTAGCACTTCAGAATTTCTCCAATATCTTCATTCATGCAGACAGACTTTTTCCTTATTTCTTCCGGTGCATATGCTTCACTCTGGTTGAGACACACATAAAATGCATGGCAAGGCTCACTACATTGAAACAGACCATAATCGCCCTGTGTATAAAAGATTCTGTTTTTATCAAAGCCGGCCTTCTGGAAACAATGATCCACATTTGTTGTCAGTACAAAATAATCTTTTTCTTTTACCAACTCATACAGGTTCTGATATACCGGTTTTGGTGCATCCATATATCGATTAATATAGATATATCTGCACCAGTATCCCCAGTGTTTTTCCAATGTTTTATATGGATAGAAGCCACCTGAATACATATCCGAAAATCCATACTTTTCCTTAAAATCTGAAAAATATTTTTTAAATCTTTCTCCGGTATATACAAATCCTGCAGATGTGGAAAGTCCTGCACCTGCCCCTATGATAACAGCATCTGCCTGACTGATTTTTTCTTTTATCTGTAATATCTTATCCGAGTAACTGTTTGTAGAGCCGTTCATCTTCCTCTTTAAAAACATTAAATATCACCTTTATCTTTGATTTTGTCTTTTCCTTATATTGCTTTACTGTCTGTACTGCCAGCTCTGCAGCTCTTTTATTCGGGAACATAAATACACCGGTTGAGATACAACAAAAAGCAATACTCTTTACTCCATTCTCATCCGCTATCCTAAGACACGATTCATAGCAGGATATCAGCAACTGCTCATGTTTCTTTGTCAGTTTTCCCTGTACAATCGGACCAACTGTATGAATTACATGATCGCAGGGCAGATTAAACGCCGGGGTGATCTTTGCCTGACCTGTCGGTTCTTCGTGTCCCTGTTTCATCATCATATTATTGCAATAGTTTCGAAGCTGAATTCCTGCATAGGTATGAATGCAATTATCTATACAATTATGGCAGGGCTGATAGCAGCCTGTCATACCGCTGTTGGCCGCATTTACGATTGCTCCCACTCTAAGTCTTGTAATATCGCCCTTCCAGATAAAAAGATCAGGCTGTACCTCCTCCATATCTGCAAGAGTGACAATCCCTTTTTTCTCATTTTCTTCCGAAAGGTACGCATCCTGAATCTTCAAAAATGCATGCTCCATTTTCCCCGGCATTCTTATATTCATAAGCGATCGGAGCAGCATTTTCTGCTCGCCTTCATCTGATGGAATCTGCATGTTCTCATACTCCGGTCGCTCTTTCAGTAAACCTTCAATCAAATATCTTCTTCTGTCATTCTGATTCATTTCCTGATCACCGCTTTCACCGGACATTTTTCATAACAGTTTCCACAGTGCAGACAGTGCTCCTGCCGGATGACAAAAGGTGTTCCCTTCTCAATACATTTCTGTGGACAATGTTTCATACATGTCCGCAGCCAATACAGGATTCCGTTATGTAATATCCCTTTTCCTTTATATTAACATTCCCCAGAATATATGTCTCCCGGAAAATCGGATTCACGCCAAGATTAAAATACTCCACTTCCGCCTGATCAATGCAGAAAATAATACCGATTTCTCTTGTATCCCCTGGATATACATTTGCAAGATATGGCCGTTCTTCAAAAATGATATCCATCCATTTTTTCTGTTCATTCTCTGCTACTGCGTAAGCCTTTCCTGACAAACGAATCATTTCTCAAGCGACAAAAGTACGCACTTTTTTATTACATAGGCATAAAAAGGTGACCATGGTTACCTTTTTGTAACCGGTTGCTTCTTTTTTATTGTTAGATTTAAATTAAATATAACAGTAAAAAAGGATGTTATATAAGGGAGGCGATCATATGTTAACAAAAGAAGAATTACCGGAATGTCCGGTTGCAACCACAGTTTCGCTCATCGGCAGTAAATGGAAATTGCTGATTATCCGAAATCTGCTGGAACGCCCCTGGCGATTCAATGAATTAAAGAAAAATCTTGAAGGGATCAGTCAGAAAGTTCTCACCGATAGTTTGCGCTCCATGGAAGATGATGGTCTCATTATTCGCACAGTTTACCCGGAGGTTCCACCAAAAGTTGAATACAGTCTCAGCGAATTGGGACTTACTCTGAAACCTATTCTCGACCTCAATGGTCGAATGGGGTAACGCCTATAAAAAAATGTAGGAAGATTTTTTAACGGATTGAATATGAAAGACCTATCGTGGATAATAACTCCACAATAGGTCTTTCTTCGTGTCTCCCAGAATATCCCTGGTCTCTATGTGATTGACTGACTCATTGCTTTGCTCAATACTCTATCCATCACACCTGATGCTCTAAGATCCATTTCAAAAGGCATTCGTATTCAAGGCTTCCATCCGCTATAGCAAGGATCGTTTCATATAATTCCTTTTGCGTGTAATCGAGCTCAATACCATTTATGGCAAGGAAAACAAGCATTGCATGTGTGCCGATGCGTTTGTTTCCATCAATCATACAATGATTTTTTATCAGTCCATATCCCAATCTTGCCGCCTTTGCCTGAAGCGTAGGATATAATTCTTCTCCACCAAAGGATTGAAACGGATTCTCTAATGCTGAATCCAAGAGATTATAATCTCTTACCCCATCACTTCCGCCGTATTCTTCTATAAGCTGAGAATGGAGCATTAGTATTTGCTCTTTACTCAGTCTCTTCATTTGGCAAGTACCTCATACGCTTCTTTATTTTTCTTTAGCAGTCTTTTTGATATGGCAAGCACATCCTCATCCGGTGCAACCGCACTTTCATCCGCCTTACTAAACTCAATAACGAGATATCGCGGAACATTATTCTTAAGAATGACAGCTGTTCCTCTTTCATCAACAAGTTTAGTAACCTTGGAAAAATTTTGATTTGCTTCCGTAATGGAAATCATTGTATTGGTATCTATCGTCATGTGAACACCTCCATTTCTTGACTATAGTATATCACCTTTTATAGCTATAATTCAACCTATAATTTTAGGGCGGATCAAAATCAATTTCGTAAAGTGAAATTTTTAATTCCAGTTTTTTGCCCGCCCCCACATCTAATTGGAATTTACTTTTTCATTTGACCGTATTATGATTAAAACCGACAACTAATATGGAGGTGGCGTATGAACGTCTGTTATGATAAGCTCTGGAAGCTTTTGATAGATAAAAAGATGAAAAAAACAGATTTAATTCGAGAAGCAAAGATAAGTTCTAATGTTTTAGCTAAAATGGGGAAAGAAGAATCAGTATCTCTGGAAAGTATCGGAAAGATATGCTCCCTGTTTGGTTGCAATGTTGACGATATATTAGAATTTCAGTCACCAGAACAAATAACAACCGATAGCGGAGAGTAAAAGCCGATGAGATATTTAGGAAATAAAGAGTCAATATTGACTGAAATAAGTGATTTGCTTGAATCACAAGGATTGTTGAAAGATGGATTTTCATTTTTTGATGCTTTTTGTGGTTCTGGCTCTGTATCAGATTATTTCAAATCATACTATGACATCATCATAAATGATAATTTGACATAGTCTGTAAAATATGCCAAAGGTCGTGTATGTGCTCTTACCTGTACTTTTGATAAATTGGGCTTTGATCCGTTTGAATACCTGAATGCAAACGAAAATACAGTTCAAGGTTTTATGTATAGGAATTATTCACCAACAGAGAGTGCAAGAATGTACTTTACCCCTGAAAACGCTGGAAGAATTGATTATTTCAGAAATCAAATTGAAGATTGGAAAAATGAAAACCTTCTTTCAGAAGAAGAATATTGCTATTTGATCGCTTGTCTCATTGAATCTGTATCTGATGTGTCAAACACCGCAGGTGTTTATGGAGCATTTCTTAAGAAATGGGATTCAAGAGCTACAAAAAGAATTGTGTTCAGCAAAGTTGACTTCCGTCCAGCCAGATATAAGTCGATAAGAACATATAATGCTAATATCACTCATAAACGAAGTAGTCGAACGAATGAGAATGTTTTGACTGCTTCATTAGTGAGATGCTACAAGGAAAGGGAATGTAGATGGGAATTAGAGTAACAGGAATAAGCACACCTGTGGGTGGAGTTTCATGGGAATATACCAAAGCAGAGGAGCACTCTACTTCTCTGCCGATATCCCCTGGTCAAAAAATTAAAGTTTTTATTAGTTCGATTTGTGGTGTAGAGAAATACGACAAAGTAAGAGCTGACTTAAAAAGTGCTATTGAGAGCACACAATTAGCAGATGCATACACTTTTGAGAGTAAGGGTGCCTCTACACTGTCTGCCGGATCTCATTACACATGGGCATTGGAAGATAGTGATATTTGCATTTTCTTAATAGATAATGCAGACGGAATTAATCCAGGGGTACAGGCGGAAATCGACACTGTCAAAAAACATAATATTAAGGCTTTATACTATTTCTGTGATGAAATACAAAAAGAAAAAACTGCATTGGAGCAAAGCTTGATGGGAGCACATTTTGCCAAAAGTAAAACCGTTCACAGTTTTAGCGAATTAAGCCAAGACGGAGCGCAGGCATTGATAGATGATATCGTTGCTATATATCACTACTATTGTACGGGAAGAATGGATTTGAACTCCGGTGAAAATGATGAAATTCAAGCAGTAGACGTTGTTGGTACAGAAAAGTACCAGCTTCCTACTATTCCTAAATCTACATTAAAAAATGTGGATAAATGTAGAGATTATTTTTTGAAATTTGTACTTGGATATCCCCGAGGCAGATACCAAGATGAAGCGGAAAAAACAAGTGAATTTGATGATTGGGGCATCCAGTTTCTCCCTATATTATTTGAAGGTAAATCTATCAAACACTTCAATACTGCGATGTATTTGGATGCATTGAAAGCACAGCAAGATAATGAACATTATCAAGTCGTTCAGATTCGCTGGCAAGCAATTCAGGCATATTTTGCTGGAAATATCGAAAAGTGTGTAGAGCATCTTGAAGCAGTGTTAAATCTTGCAAAAGAAACCAATCAACCTACATGGGTCATAAAAGATATTTTGGTGGATCTGCGCAATCAGCACTGGACTCGTTGCACCGTAAGAAATGAATATTCTGATACACCTGCACAAAAGGAATTAACAGAAAGTAGCGAAGAACTCTATTATCCGATTCTGGATCGCATCCATGAATCGTTACACGAAAAATACATAGAGGGTTTGTATAAAAAGAAAACAGGTTCTCCTTATTCAGTCACCATAGGTAACAACTTAGATCAATATGGTGAAATGCTTGCAAGTTCTCTTATTGTATCTATGTATAATGGTTCATTGACTCATATTTTACTTATTTACGAAAAGATCAGGGATTTTGTATTTTATTTGAGCTGTAAATATGATGATTGGAATCTTAGACTCAATCTGTACAAACTTGCGATTTTTGAAGGAAAAGAAAAGGAAGTCAAAGGTATTCAGGACTCTTATCCGGAGGTTTTGAATAATTTAACCGCTGACGAAGCAGCATCAATTATGGACTTTTGTTTGAACCATCCAATAAAGTATAAGAGATTAAGCATCCAACTGTTGGCATTCGGTTCAGTAGGATATTTTCTGGATGATAAATGCTATAAATCTTGCGAAAAATCCATTCTTGGAGAAATCAAATCGTGGTTGAGTAGTGATACTTCTGTTGTGGCTATAGGCCAAAACATATTCAAGTGTCTCTACGGAGTGGCTTATCGTATGTCACAAGATATGCTCAGTGAAATATGCTGTCAATTCATTGACAGGCATTATAGTCGCTGGTATATGGATATGTTTAAGTTCATTGCTAATTGCATTGATCTTAGAAAAATGAGTGATGCTTCTGCAAAAGCGTTGGTTGAACATATTAATTGTGTGCTAGGCAGTGAAAAAGAACGAGAGCAGATAAAATATTCTCCTGTCTTTTTGTGTGTTCTCAGAAAGCAAAATCGTTCTCTTACAGAGGAAATGGATAAAAAGATAGCTGAATACTTATCCATCTATTACGAAGATACCTATAAATTAGAAACCACCGAAGATGAAAATCAAGATATGCCTGTGTTCGTGAAAGAATATGTAGAACGTATTCGAAAAAGCAATGAAACACAGGGAAAAGATGGTGTTTATTTCGGACATGGCACATGTGAGATTGCAACAGTTAGATCCATTTTGTTAGGAAAAGAGCTCACATGCGATACAGATACCATGGACATGCTTATCTCGGTAGTTGCAGATACTCTTCTGATTTCTAAAGAAGGAATTTCTACAAAACTTGATGCGATAGCGCTTCTCATTTGTATTGCAGTAAAATATCCTGAAGACTATACAAGAAATCAAGGGGTATATGAAAAACTGTTTGAGCAGCAGAAGACCATTGAAGTAGCCGACAATCCGATTATTTCATCTAATATCGACAGCATTTCCTTGAAAATCGGATTGCAGTTATTGTATACCGCTATGGGCAAAGATGTGTATGCTGATATACTTGAGTTAATGCCGTATATTCAGGGCGATGTTTCAACAACAGTCTCAGTAACTCACCTGATCGTCGAATATTTGGAAAGTTCAGAAAATGTTATGTTACCGTCCAGAGTGGAGGCAATTATCCTTCAGAATGTTTTACAGTGGCTCCATTCTGAATATACAGATATCAGATGGAATGCCACCCGCATTCTTCTTACAATGTCTCGTAATCCGGAGAATTGCGGTATCGTAAACCATCAGTTGGTGAATCTTGTTGATTCTAATAGCGTATATATCAAAAACTTGATTATACGACACCTTCATAAAATGGACGGGATTACTGATGAAACAAAAGAGTATATCATTTCCAAGTGCAGACATGATGCTAATTTCGTTGTTAGAATGGTTTGTGACGAAGTGGGAAAAGGCATAGCTGAAGAGTAGAATAAACGATCAGCCGAGCAGCTTGCCGCAGAGAACGAGGTCGGAATAGGCCATGGGACGATGCTCGCTGAGATATTGTTGGTGCCTTCTACCCCAGATCCCGATGGTGTGTACTTCTTCCTCCGGGATGGCCAGACACGGCAGATAATAATCTCCATGCAGTTCATACCAAAGTCCGTTGCTGCTGTTATAGATGTATTCTTCCATATTGCAAACCTCCATGTATTTACTTGAAATAGATAGTAACAAGCGGCTTTGAGGTGAATCAGACAGCGGAGGTTGCGTCGCAGCCAGTGGCTACAAAATGGCTACAGAATTTCCAAGGACGCTACGGATAGCCTAAAACATGTGGAATATGTGGACGAAAAGCGTACTATCAGTGCATATTATCACGAGAAATTAAGGTCTGGCGCTCGAGTAGGAGGGATTTTTATTAAATTCCCGTCCCCTCACACCACCGTGCGTCAGACTGTCTAACAAATCCATTTTCTCTCTTTTCTTCTGTTGAAGATAAAACATTGAATTGTCTACACACCGTGTCGACAATTTCAAGAAAAATCTTATAAACTACTTCTTGAATTTATATCTTCCTTTTCCGTGACCGGATACCGGTTCAATAATATCTGCCTGTACCAAATTGGAAAGAAGTTTTGAAGCACCTGAACCTTTCAGCTCAAGAAGTTCCATAACTGCACTTCTTCCAAACACCTCATCAAAACCAAACTTTTCAAAGAGTCTATGGATATGAACCGTCGTTTTTACTGAGAAGTCGCTGCCCTTTTCGGAAAGTACACTTTCCATATCCACTTTTCGGTCTTGAATGTCCACTTTTGCATCTCCAATATCCACTTTTGCATCCTCAATATCCACTTTTTCTTCGTTCAAAAGTCCACTTATATGAAGATTTCGATTATGAAGCTCATTTTTCTCGTTCAAAAGCAGATTTCTGAGAAATGCTTCCAGATACTCTGTTGTTTCGAAAATACCCTTTTGCAGGTTCGTATAGTTTGCACGGACAAGTGCATTTCTGAAATACCACGCATTTTCCGCAAAAATATCATTGGCTGCAGAAAACCCAAGTGTCCTCAAATATTTGATGAAGAACACTGCCGTTGTTCTCGTATTGCCTTCTCCGAAGATATGGATTTGCCATAACCTTGAAACAAATACCGCAAGATGATGGATAATCTCGTCCATTGAAAGTCCTTTATAACTAAAATCTTTCTCCTGCGAAAAATCATATTCAAGTGTGACTCTCAGTTCGGACGCACTGCCGTACATAACCGTTGCCCCATCAAGCACCCATTCCTTTTTTGTAATGTTGTAATCTCGAATCTTTCCGGCGTGTTTATAAATCCCCTGAAAGAGTTTACGGTGGATAGAGATATACGCATTTGGTGAAAATGAAAACGCTGTTTCAGAAAGAATTTCTGCAATACGGGACGAAACCTTATCTGCTTCCTCGGTACGTTCATCATCAGACAAGTGCACTGGTCTTTCTTCATAGTAGCTGTCAATAAGACTTTGTGCTTCTTTCATCGTGATTTTGCCTTCAATGTTCTGAATAGCGGTATCAATCAAATATTTAGATGGTTTGAGTCCGTCCACTGCCTGAAGTCCGATTGCCGTACTCCAAGCATACCCCTTATGAGCTTTATCCGGTTCAGACTCCCTCAAATATTCCTTAAACGGGTCTTTTTCCATATCCACTACCTCGCTTCATAGTCTTATTCTGAACTCTGTTGTATTTTTGTTGACACTATTATTATAGGCAATTCCTGGCTAAATACCCCATCTTACTTTGTTATTCCGCTTCTTCCTCTGCATGGAAACCAGACATAAATCTTTTGAGCAGGAAAGAGCAAAAGTATGGGAAGGTATATATTTTGTCCTCATGTCCAATATTGTTTTTTGACAGCTTGATACCGTATCGGATATCTGGGTAATGTTCGGAGGCAATCAGTGTTTTCATGGATTTTGCACGTCCACTCTTTGCCTTAGCCTCAACGGGAATCAGGGATGCTGCTGAACGAATAAAGAAATCTGCTTCCAATGTGGAATCATCCTTCTTGTAATAGAACAGCTTATACCCTTGCTTAATCAGGGCTTCACCCACCATATTTTCATAGAGTGCTCCCTTATAAACCCCAAGATTCCTGTTGGCTCTTAAATCTTCCTGAGATTCATCGTCCAGCATTGACACCAAAAGACCTGTATCGGAAAAATACAACTTAAAGGTGTCCGGCTCGTAATTGCCGCCAAGAGGCAGTTCGGGAAATTCCATGCAGTAGCAGATATTTACCATACCGGCATCGCAGAGCCACTCAGCACACCCCCTGTAATCCCGAAATCTTGCGCCGGAGGCCACCTTGGAAATCTGGAATTTCTTGTTTTCTCTGGCAAGCTGAGGTGCAACCCGATTAAATACATTGATAATCCTTGTCTGATCAACGCCAGAGGCATATTTGCGAATGTCCTCTTTATAGTCTGCTATAAGCTGTTTTTGTATATCAAGCGTGCCCTCAAAGGTATTTCTTTCGATATACTCACGGACAACCGCAGGCATACCGCCAAGGATATTATAGTCCAAGAACAGGGAATGGAAAACATCCATCTCCAATTCACTGAAAGGTATAAATGCTTTCATGTGGGAAAGCAGGTTTTCCACTGTTTCATTTCCATAGCCTTTTGCCCACAAAAACTCTTCAAAATCCATGGAGAACATCTCGTAGTCCTTTTTGTATCCTACGCTGTTGCTTTCAATTTTTTTGTAATTGACACCTAGCATGGATCCGCTGCAAATCACATCAAAGCGGCCGTCGATACAAAAGAATTTAAGAGATGTAGCGATTTCCGGAAATTCTGTAATCTCATCAAAAAATATAAGTGTTTTCCCGGGCACGAATTTTTTTGACGGATCAATCAGTGAAATGTTTTTAATAATGTCGGCGGCCTCATAACCATCGGCAATAATGCCCTTGTATTTCTCATCACGAACAAAGTTTACCTCAATGATGCTCTCATAATGCTCTTTGGCAAAATGCAGAATGGATTCCGTCTTTCCGATTTGTCTGCTTCCCTTAATAATAAGCGGTTTTCTGTTTTTATCCGCTTTCCACTCCTCAAGAAAGAAGTCAACCTTTCTTTTCAAATACATAATAATCATCCTCTCACAAAAGTGTTCAGTCTTATTATACACAAATCATGCGCGATTATCAATTCCGTTTTCACATTTCATGAGCGAATCATTCAACACTTTACACATTTTTTGTATATCTGATTATCAAACGAATTTACCACCGACATGCGCCACAAAGCGCACAAAAAGTACCACAACCCTTTATTTCTCCTAAGGAATCGATATCGAAGTCAGGTCTCTGGGTGATGCCGCTGTTCACGACCTCAACGGCCTTATCTACGACCTCATCGTAGGATCTGCCATTTTCCATCCCAGATACTCTGCTTACATTTACACTCCTACAGAAAATGTGGGCATGCTGTCATATACTTCTCTAAGTGGGCTCCAATTCTTTAAATCAAAACCATCGTCTTCTTTATCGTCCGCATCAGAAAAAATATCTCCGCTTTCTTTTCCCTCTTTATCTCCCTCTTCAACTGTATTCGGGAGTTTCTCATAAGCACCTGATTTATGAAATTCTGTCGAAATACGGTTGACAGCCGCAAAGATGTACTCCCTGTCAGGATCATTTTTTGATATGCCACTTAGGGCAGAAGATATGATCCGGTCAGCCTCTTCCTTGCTCTTTGCATGCTTTAGCTGTTCTTCTACAGCTTCTGCCATTCTTTGTACCCTCAAAGCATGTGCGTACATGATGGGATTGGTTTTTCTTAAATAATCCATTTCCTTCTGCGAAAGCTTTTTCCCCGACTGAAGCTTGGCAGTTATCTGGGCATCCATCCTTGAGCGGTCTTCTTCAGACATCTTTTCTACGTCATTTCCGCTTTCTAAGATATACTGAGCCAGTTCTTTTGTTGTCGTAATCTTTTTAGGCTCTTCCTTTTTTAGATTCATGTAAATATTCATAAGGCTTCTCCAAATATATGTAATACGATGTTTATCCTCAAAAGAAAAAGCGCATTTTTCAACTAAATTCAATCCATTGAAAAACACGCTTCCATCGCTACTTGCTATATCGGCAGATTATATAGTTTCCTTAAGCCTATTTATTTGTGTTCAAGCACAAGTCTTATTTTACTCAAGTGCTTTTTTCAAGCTTCAAGCAGTCTTTGTCTTATCGGGGATATAGAAAATAACATAATTATCAACAGGCACAACTCGTGTATTTCGACTCTTCCAGGGCTCTCTTTCATATTGCCGGAACTTCTCCGGATACTCTCCCAAGGAAAGGATTTTTTCTTCGATCCGGTCAAGCTGTCCGGCTGCATTCTCAGGCGAAAGAAGATCAAATGCTATATACTCAAAGATACCGCGAAGATCGTTCTCAGCCTGCTCCGTAAAGGTAACATCATATTTCATACATTATAATCCCTTCGGATATCCGCAAAAACCTGAGCTGCAGATTTGATACGCCCTGCCTGCATATCTGCATATCCTTTCTCAAGTTCCATGTCCAAAGTCTCTGCGTTCATTCTCGAAATATCAACAGGTCTCGCAGTTGGAATCTTTACCTCAAACGGAAGACCCCTATTTAGAATGATCTGCTTATAAAACATATTGATAGCATTAGATGCCGGGATCCCCAAAGTAGCCAGAATTCCCTCAGCCTGTTCTTTAACATCCGGCTCTATTCTTGCATAAAGATTTGCTGATTTGGCTGCCATATCATCACGCCCCTTTCTTTTACCCATATTATAAGCCAATGTACGGACAAAAGCAATACATTTTTCAAATCAGTGCCCTGATCTGCTTCAAAAGAATCTCTCTTACAGACTGATCCTTCACATCTCGCAACAAACCAAGCGCTTCGTCCGCAAATCCATCATTATTATCTGCAAAACCCAGCAGATAATTCGGCGCAGTCTGAAGTACTTTGGCGATCTCTGCCAGACCGCTGGCTCTCATCTCCTTCTTATCATTCTCGTAGTAGGGGATTATAGACTTCTCTACATATAATGCTTCTGCCAGTTCCTCCTGGGTCATTCCAAGTCTGATACGCTGTGCTCTGATCCTCTGTCCTAATGTTTCTTCCTTAATAGATATGTTCATCTTCTCCTCTTTCCGGGCGAACCGGAAAAAAGAGATGTACTGTTGTGTCCGTTACA
>ERZ827524.2163-NODE-2163-length-15115-cov-3.393493_pt1 | contig 15115 bp, 13 predicted proteins | sample MGYA00519702_ERZ827524 | MGnify/ENA primary metagenome ERZ827524 (study PRJEB31778, sample SAMEA3449341) | human gut metagenome | biome: human gut; feature: human-associated habitat; material: faeces | place: United Kingdom | collected 2010/2012 ...
GACTTTTTCGGTTCTTTCGCCCTGTCTCTCGGCGACAGCTTAGCTAATATAACATCCCTTACTCCTTTTGTCAACACTTTTTTAAAGATTTTCTTGAAGAATTTTCATCTTTTTTTCCGGCCGCTACATATAGTGCTTTTCGCTGGGTATACTTCCCATATGTTTGATTTTCTCTCTTCCGATCCCGCGCCGGCGCGGCGGGATTTCTCGAAATCCATCGAAAAAGATTTTTCCGGCTGCGCCGATTTTGAAAGCCGCGCGCTCTTGGCGGGCGGCGTTTCGCTCACGCTTTTTTATCTGGACGGATGCGTCAGCGCCGCGCAGATCAGCAGCGAGATCGTCCGTCCGCTCTCGCTGCTTCGCGCCCGCTCCGAACACGATCTTCTCACGCGCGCGCTGGAGGGCGGCGTGTGGGCCTGCACCGTCCGGCAGCGTTCCTCCCCGGAGGAAGCGGTCTCGGATATCGCCGCGGGGTACGCCGCGCTCGTTTTCGACGGCGAGAGCACGGCGCTCACCTTTGAGGTCAAGAGCGTCGACAAGCGCGGCGTGAACACGCCGACAGTCGAAAAGAGCGTGCTCGGCGCGAAGGACGCCTTCGTCGAATCCGTGCGCGTGAACACCGCGCTCCTCCGCCGCCGCGTCGGGAAGCCGTCGCTCAAGCTCTGGGAGACGATGCTCGGCTCGGAGACGAAAACGAGGGTGGATATATTATATATAGAAGGCGAAGCCCCGCCCGAGCAGGTCGAGCGCATCAAGGCGCGCCTTTCCCTCCCCGATATCCCGGCGGTGCTCGCCGCCGGAGACGTGGAACAATACCTTGCCGGAACGCCCCGCGGCATCTTTCCGCAGGTGCTCCACACCGAGCGGCCCGACCGGTTCGTGCTCGGTCTCGCGCGCGGGAAGATCGGCGTGCTCTGCGACGGGCTGCCGATCGGCTTTCTTCTCCCCGCGGCGCTGCCGGACATGCTGCGCGTGCAGGAGGACCGGGCGCGCCACGCCGCCGTCGCCACGGCGCTCGTGCTGCTGCGGTATCTGGCGCTCTTCCTCTCGCTCGCGCTTCCGGCGCTGTACGTCGCCATCGCGATGTACCACCAGGAGATGATACCATATAAATTATTGCAGAACGTCATCGATTCCAAGCAGTCCGTGCCCTTCTCCACGGCGGCGGAAACGCTCGGGATGCTGCTCTCGTTTGAGTTGCTGCAGGAGGCCGGCATCCGTCTCCCTGACCCGGTCGGGCAGACGGTCTCGGTCATCGGGGCGCTGATCGTCGGGCAGAGCGCGGTAGAGGCGAAGGTTTTGAGCCCCATTGTAATTATAGTAGTCGCCATGGCGGGCATCGCGGGATACGCCCAGCCGAGCCAGGAGCTCGGCGCGGCGATCCGGCTCTGGCGCGTCGCGCTCGTGCTCGGCGCGGTGGTGCTCGGGCTTTACGGCGTGATGGCGGGGCTGATGCTGCTTTTGTGGCAGCTGTGCGACACGGAAAATCTCGGCGTGAGCTATCTTTCACCGCTCACGGATTCGCGCCCCGGCTCTCTGCGGCGCGCCTTTCTCCGGCCGCCGCTGCGAAAGGAGGATCGGAAATGAAGCGCTTTTTCCGGCTCAGCGCGGCGCTCGCCGCGCTCGCGCTGCTTTCAGGCTGCGCGTCTCTGCTGCACCCGCGGCAGGTCGAGGATCTTCAGCTCATCCAGACGATCGGGTTTGACGGCGGCATCGGGGACATGACGGTGTCCGTCTCCTCGGGCGAGGCGAGCGAGGACGCGGTATCGGCGCAGCTCGCCGCGCGCGGCGCGAGCATCCAGACCGCCGTGCAGCGTCTGCAGGACTTTTCACCGCGGGAAGAGCTGTTCTTTGCGCACATCCGGTACGCCGCCGTGGGCGAAGACTGCGCGCGCGGCGGCATTACGCCCATCCTCGATTACTTTGAGCGCGGCACGCAGACGCAGCTGAGCGTGCCGCTGTTTGTCGTGAAGGGCGAGAGCGCCTATACTCTCATCGCCGCAAACGGCGGCGAGAACGAGATCACCGCGGCGCTCTCCTCACTCGAGGCCGACACCAAGCGGCAGGGCAGTGCGCACTGCTTCACGGTGCTCGAGATCGCCTCGCGGCTCAACCGCAGCGGCGCGGCGCTTGCCTGCGCGATCGCCCCTACCGCGCCGGAGAGGAGCGTTCCCGAAGCGGAGGACGGCGCAACGCTCGCGCTCGAGGCCGGGTACGCCGTTTTTCGCGGCGAAACGCTCTGCGGCTTTCTCGATACCGACGCCGCGCTCGGCGCGGATCTTCTTCTCGGCTTTGCACCGCAGGCAAGCTACGTCCTCCCCGACGGGAACGGCGGCACGGTAACGGTGCAGCTGCACACGGCAAAGGCTTCCCTCTCCCCCGTCCGAAACGGCGGCGAGACCGCCGTCCGGATCGCGGTGCGCGTCCGTGCCGGGGTGACGGAATCCTCCGGAGCGGACACCGCGGACGCGGAAATGCTCGCCCGGCTGGAGGACGGGCTCTCCCGCGCCGTCGCCGCGCAGATCGAAGCGGCGGCGGCGGCGTCCAAGGCGCTGGACGCCGATTTTCTGGAGCTGTGGCGTGTGCTGCCGGAGGTGAAGGACGAGGGCGTCCTCGCCTCGCTGCGCACTCTCGTGCAGACGGAGAGCGTGCTCGAGCGCTCTTATGATATTTACGGCAGCGCCCACGGGAAGGAGGAGAGTGAGCATGGATGAGCGCACCGACGGGATATCCCGCCGCCAGCTTTCCATACTGCTTTTCGTTTCGGCGCTCTCGCCGCTCATCCGGCAGGCGCCGGGCATGGCGGTGCAGAGCGCCGGGAGCGCGGTCTGGCTCTCGGCGCTTCTGGCGCTCGTTCCGCTGCCGCTCGCGGGGCTCCTGCTCGGGCGGCTGACGCGAAAGCGCGTCCCCGGCGAGGGGCTCGGCGGCGTGCTGCTGCGCGTGTTCGGGCGCTTCGGCGGCACGGCGGCGGTGCTGCTCTATACGGCGTGGACGGTATTTTATGCCGGGTTCGTGCTGCGCGCCGGGGCAGACCGGTTCGTGACAGCGGTCTATCCGGGGAGCCGCCCGTGGCTTTTCATGGCGGTGATGGCGGCGCTGTGCGTTCCGGCATGTCTCGGGCGGCTCAAAACGCTCGGACGCTGCGCGGAGATCGCGCTGCCGCTGCTCGCGCTCGTATTTCTGTTCGCGTTCCTCTTCTGTCTGCCGGGGCTGGACGCGGCAAATCTCGCGCCAATATCGAGCGATTCTCTCGCCGATGCCGCGCGCGGCGCGCCGTGGCTTTTGAGCACGATGAGCGTGCTGCTTCTGCTCGCGTTCCTCTCCGACCGGACGGAGCCGGGGCCGCTCGCCGCGCCGTTCAACCGCGCGTTTCTCGCGCTCGGTCTGCTCGCGGCGCTTTTATGCGTCACGGTCGTCGCCACGTTCGGCGCGAAGCTCACCGCCGAGATGCACTATCCGTTTTTCGTTATGATCCGGTGCATCCGCATCTTCCGCCTGCTCGAGCGCGTGGAGGCGCTCGTCGTGGCGCAGTGGGTCACGACCGACTTTCTCCTGCTCGGTGCGCTTTTGCAGGCGGCAACAGGCGAACTCACGCTGTGCTTCCCGAAGCTCGGGGCTCGGCGCGGCGCCGTTGCTCTCACATGTCTTGCGCTCGCGCTCCTATCCGGGGCGCTGTGCGCGCCGACGGCGTTTTCCCTGCGGGAGCTGTCGCGCACGCTCGTGCCCATTGCCAGCGCCTCCGCCGCCGGGGTGCTCGTGCTGGCGTTCGTCGTCGGGCTGATACGAAAGAAAATTTAAACGTACCGGCGGGGAAACCCCTCCGTCTTTTGCCTGCGGCAAAATCCATCTCCCCTGTCAGGGGCGCTGGCAGCCGAAGGCTGACGGAGGGGTTTTCTTCGCCCTTTTTACATTTTACTTTGATTTTACACGAACGGGGTTTCCCTCTTTACATTTCATATAGTATGATATGCTCGGAAATGAGAGGGGGCGTCCTTATGATATATTGTGTGGAAGACGACGCCAGCATCCGCGAGCTGGTGCTGTATACGCTGCGCGCGTCCGGCTTTGAGGCGCGGGGCTTTGCCGAGAGCGGCGCGTTCTGGGAGGCCATGTGCGAGCATGTGCCGGATCTTGTGCTTCTCGACATCATGCTCCCCGGCGAGGACGGGCTGGAGATACTGAAAAAGCTGCGCTCCTCCCCGCTCACGGAGCAGCTTCCCGTCATTCTCGCCACGGCCCGCGGCAGCGAGTACGACAAGGTCGTCGGGCTGGACACCGGCGCAGACGACTATCTCGCCAAGCCCTTCGGCATGATGGAAATGGTCTCGCGCATCCGCGCGGTGCTGCGCCGCACGGCGCGCCAGCCGTCCGGTGTGCTCTCCTGCGGCGGCGTCACGCTCGACGAGGGCCGCCATGCCGTCACGGTGAACGACCGTCCCGTTTCTCTCACGCTCAAGGAATACGAGCTTTTGAAGCTGTTTCTCGAAAACATCGGACAAGTGTTCTCGCGCGAAGCGCTGCTCTCGCGCGTGTGGGACGCCGATTACGCCGGGGAGACGCGCACGGTGGACGTGCACGTCGGCACACTGCGCACGAAGCTCGCCGAATGCGGCGGCCTCATTGAAACGGTGCGCGGCGTCGGCTATAAAATGGAGGGCGTGAAATGAGCCGGAAAATATTCACCGCCATCTGGGGCGCGGCGCTCGCGGTGTTCGCCGCGTCGCTCGTCTTTATCATGGGCGTATCGTATAACTACTTTACCGGCGTGCAGATGAAGCAGCTCCACGCGGAAACGGCGCTCGCCGCGCAGGGCGTGTCGCTCTGCGGCAAGGACTACTTCACCGGCCTTTCGACCGGCGACTACCGCGTCACCTGGATCGACGCGGACGGCACGGTGCTCTTCGACACCGGGGCGGACGCCTCGCGCATGGAAAACCATCTCGAGCGCGAGGAGATCCGTCAGGCGCTCCAGAACGGCACGGGCGAGGCGCGCCGCTACTCCCCCACGCTTGCCGACCGCCAGCTTTACGCCGCGCAGCGTCTGCCGGACGGGACGGTGCTCCGTCTCTCGGTCGTGCAGCTCGCGCTATGGTCGCTTGTGCTCGGGTTTGCGCAGCCGATCTGCCTTGTGGCGCTGCTCGCGCTTGGGCTCTCGTTCCTGCTCGCCTCGCGGCTCACAAAAAAAATCGTCGCGCCCATCAATGCCATTGACCCGGACAACCCGATGCAGTATTATGAAAAGGACGAGTACCGCGAGGTCGAGCCGCTTCTGCGGCGCATCGCCGCGCAGCAGGCGCAGCTCCGGCGCGACCGTGCCGAGATCGAGCGCGCCTCGCTCATCCGGCAGGAGTTCACCGCGAATGTCTCCCACGAGCTGAAAACGCCGCTGCACGCCATCTCCGGGTACGCGGAGCTGCTCGAAAGCGGGCTTGCAAGGCCGGAGGACGTGAAGCCCTTCGCCGGAAAGATCCGCACGGAGTCCGGCCGCATGACGAAGCTCGTCGAGGACATCATCGATCTCACCCGGCTCGACGCGGGCGGCGAGGACTATGTATTCGAGTCCTGCGATCTTCTCCGCATCACGGAAAACGCCGTGGACAGTCTTGAAACGGAAGCCTCCGGCGCCGATGTTACGCTCTCTCTCAAGGGCGTGAGCGCGCCGATGCAGGGCGTGCCGCAGCTTCTCCACAGCATCGTCTACAATCTCTGCGACAACGCCATCAAGTACAATCGCCCCGGCGGGCGCGTCGATATCACCGTCACGCCGGAGGACGGCGCGGTCGTCCTCACCGTGAGCGACACCGGCGTCGGCATCCCGAAGGACAGCCAGAGCCGCATTTTCGAGCGGTTTTACCGCGTGGACAAGAGCCGCTCCAAGGCCGTCGGCGGCACGGGGCTCGGCCTCTCCATCGTGAAGCACGCTGCGCTCATCCAGAAGGCGGACGTGCGCGTTGAGAGCGAGCCGGGCGAAGGCTCGACCTTCACCGTGACGTTCCCGGAAAAATAACATACCCCGACCGAAGCCCGCTCGCCGCGGGTTTTCGGCGTATTTACATCGAATTACAAGGAGGAATACAATGCTGAATTTTAATGACAAAAAAGGCTTTATCTGCGATATGGACGGCGTGATCTATCACGGCAACAAAATTCTCCCCGGCGTGCCGGAGTTTATCGACTGGCTGCAGCGCACCGGCAAGGAATATCTCTTTCTCACGAACAACAGCGGCTGCACGCCGCTCGAGCTCAAGCAGAAGCTCGCCCGCATGGGGCTGGACGTGCCGGAGGCGCGGTTTTATACGAGTGCTCTCGCAACGGCGGCGTTCATCCGTGACCAGTCGCCGGGCTGCTCGGCCTACGTCATCGGCGAGGCGGGCCTTCTGAACGCGCTCTACGACGCGGGCATCACGATGAACGACGTGAACCCCGATTATGTGATCGTCGGCGAGGGGCGGAACTATTCGCTCGACTCGCTCACGAAGGCGACGAATCTCGTGCTTGCGGGCGCAAAGCTCATCGGCGCGAACTCCGACCTCTCCGGCCCCATTGAAAACGGCATCGCCCCGGCGTGCCGCGCGCTCATCGCGCCCATCGAGATGGCCACCGGCAAGCAGGCGTACTTCTGCGGCAAGCCGAACCCGCTGATGATGCGCACCGGACTCAAGCGTCTCGGCTGCCACAGTGCCGAGGCCGTCATGGTCGGCGACCGAATGGACACGGACGTCATCTCCGGCATGGAGTGCGGCATGTCCACGGTGCTCGTCCTCTCCGGCATCTCCACGGAGGCGACGCTCGACGAATACGCCTACCGCCCCAGCGCGGTGCTCGACGGCGTCGGCGACATCGTCACCCTGGCCGAAGCCCAGCACGCGGAATAAATATTCCCGTATATAAAAAATGGAGCGCTACTTTACAGCGCTCCATTTTTATATGCTCATCTATCGGATGTTTCTTAGTATTCTTCAATGTAATACCAGTTCTCGTATTCCTCATCCGGATCGGTAAATGCCGGGGTGATCGTCATTCTGTCTTTTTCTTCATTAAACTCGATTGTATAGGTTTTGACCTTTTCATTTGTCCACTTGACCTTTATTTTGTTTGCACCGATAACCGTATAGTCAAATCTTCCGAGCGTTGTATCCAGCCACCGGTATCCGGTCTCCAGCCGGTATTCGATTTTATCATCCGTGATATCCAATACTTTCAGAATCGTTCCATCCGTATCCAGCCACGCTCTTTGAATATCCCTTCGCAGCGCCGCCTTCCCGATTCCGTTTATTATTAGGACGATCACTACAACCGCAATCACACCGGCGATTCCAAATTTGGCTGCTTTGGGCATTTTTGTCCAGAGGTTTTTCTTTCGTTCGATATCCGCCGTTGAATCCTCCCCTTTTTTCTCCGCCGGATCTGCACCGCACTTTGGGCAAATCGTGCTTCCGTCAGGGATCACTTCTCCGCATTTCAGGCAGAACATTCTTTTTCCTCCTTCAATCATAATCCATAATGGAAACGGAACAACTGACTATATCGTAATTTCTGGGAACGGTCAGCCGAAATGTCGTTGATTCGCCGGACGCCAGCCCCTCTGCGCCCACTCCATACGTCCAGTCTGTATCGACCACATTTCCGTGGGAATCCTTAAATGCGCCTTTCAACTTGACGTACCTATACGTCTTATTCCCATCATTTTTTATGCTTCCGGTACATATTGTGTAGGATGAATTGGATTGTACCCGGTCTACCGTAATATCCAGCGCCGAAGAAGCGCTCTCATAGGAATAAAAGGACCCGGAGCCGCTGCTTGATGAAGAGGATGACGAAGTTGACCTGTGGCTATAATGGCTTCTTTCATATACATCCTCTCCATCTTTTAGATTACCTTCACTTGTTATGACCAACTCTTCGAATGTACGAATCGTTCCCTCCTTGTAATTCCATTCCCTTATTTCAATTTCCATGGTTTCGTCGAGTGATGGCCAGCTATAAGTTGCCGTATCCCCGTTTATAGTGATGCTCTTTCCGGGAGTCCTGTTGTTGCCATAGGTATAATAGTATGTATACGTCCCCTGCAACGCCGTCCTCATTTCTTCTTCGGAAGAATATGTCGTGCGCTTCGATAGGGTGATCGCATGTGCCATATACTGGATCAACAAGAAACCCACAATTGCAGCAACCACAACGATTATTCCTTTTTTCCTGTTCGCTTTTCTTTTTCTCGCTTCTTTTTCCTGCTCGATCTTCCTGTTTTCTTCTTCCAATTCTTTCTGTTTTTCCAAGATGGCCTCGTAGTTTTCCGGATCGGCAATTTGGAAAACTGTACTTTTTTCTACGCCGCAGCCGGTACACACCGAATATTCTCCGGGGTTATACCTTCCGCAGCCACATATCCATCCGGTATCATCCTCCTGCGGAATGTACTTCACTTTATCTGAGATCACGTCCTGTATTGCATAAAACAGAAGCTCCTCTTCCTCTGTTTCCGGTTCCTCAAAGGAATCCAGCTCGATTTCCTTCTCCTTTGCTCCTTTATAGGTCGCTACCGTTCCATCTGCAAAGCATATCTGGCTTTCTTTCAGTTCCAACCTGCGAATGTCCGAATCTGGAAGCTGTATCGTAAGTCCCTCTGCACGGGAGTTTTTGTCAATGCTTATATCCTGAACGATCAGGAAAAAGCTGTCTTTTCCCTCAATCAAAACTATATCGTTGAAGGCGTTGAATCCCTGCGCACAAAACTTTATTGCCGTAATAACACCATATCCTAAATTATCAAATGAAATCGTTGCTTTCGGAATTCCGCCATCGAGATTCACTTCGCAGCAAAGGTTCTGTATATGGGCGTTTTCGTCGATAAAGACTCTCTCTTTTCTCATTTTTCTTCCCCTTTCCTGTTCTCTCAGACAAACCGCAATCAATCGCAGCCGTCTAAAAATTACCTATGCAAAGGTATATTAATAATATAACCCTGTTTTTCTGTTGATGTCAACTATGCAAAGGTAAGTTTTGTAAAATCCTCTGCTATGATGGAGTTAATCTCACAAAGGTAATCATAGTGGCGGGGGACTGTAATGCAATACGCGGAACTATATGCATTGCGAATAAAGCAACTTTGCGCCAAACAAGGCATAACAATTAATCGGCTGGCTACGATCAGTGGCCTGAAGCAGTCCACCGTAGACAACATTATTCGTGGGACAAGCAAAAACCCAAAGGCACGGACACTGCATAAAATTGCCGTCGCCTTTAACATGACGCTGAGTGAATTTCTAAACTTTCCGGAATTAAACGAATATCCTATCGATGAAGAAGAGGATGACTGACCGCAGGTCGTACGCCCAGACGCCCGACCTGCCTTTCATTTTGTCCGCAGCTTCCCATTGACCCAAACTGCCCGCTGGGGTATGATGGAAAGGGAGAAAACCGTATAAACGAAACGCCTCCCCTTGGGGAGGCATTTTCTTCTTAGTCTTTTAAGACTTTTCTTACTATTTTCCGGTACACTATGCTCCGAGGTGAACTGTCATGCGAATTCTTGTGGCGGAGGATGAGAGAAATCTCAACCGCATTCTTACCGAGGCGCTGACCGACGAAGGGTACAGCGTCGATCCCTGCTTTGACGGGCAGGAGGCGTGGGACGCGCTTGCGTGCGCGGAATACGACGTGCTCGTGCTCGACATTATGATGCCCCGCATGGACGGGCTGACGCTCGTGCGTAAGCTGCGTGAGAGCGGCAGCACGACGCCCGTGCTGTTCCTCACGTCCCGCGACAGTGTCGAGGACAAGGTCGAGGGGCTGGAGACCGGCGCGGATTACTATCTTGTAAAGCCGTTCCACATGCAGGAGCTGCTCGCGGTGGTGCGCGTGATGGCGCGCAAGTATACCGACACGCGCACGAACGTTTATACGATCGCCGATCTCTCCGTGGACGTGAGCGCGCACACGGTCATCCGCGCCGGGCGCGTCATTGAGCTGACGAGCCGCGAATACGCCCTGCTCGAATACATGATCCGGAACAAGGGCGTCGTGCTCTCGCGCGAGCGCATCGAGAACAATCTCTGGAACTACGACTATGAGGGCGGCACGAACGTCGTGGACGTATACGTCGGCTACCTGCGCAAAAAGATCGACACCGGGTTTTCCAAAAAACTCATTCATACCGTGTGGGGCACGGGCTGGGTGCTGCGGGAGGATTGAATATGTCGGCAAAGTGGCGGATGGTGCTCTGGTTCACGCTGATGATGCTCCTGCTCGCGGGCGTTACGCTCACGTTCGTGCTGGTAATGAACGGCTCGGTGATCGCGAACCCGACATCGCAGGTCGTCAAGGAGGTCTCCAGGCGCGCCGACGATATCGAATTCGATAACGGCACGTTCGACTGGGACGATATGAAGGAATACAAGCACGGGGTGTACTGCACCTACTATGACGCCGGGGGGACGTATCTCCGCGGCGCCATGCCGTTTGCGGAGGCGGTCGCGCTGCCGCTCCAGACGGGCGCGGTGCGCCCCTACTCCGCGGACGGGAAGGACTGGCTCGTATACGATTCCTATGTTGATATGACGATCACGGGGCTCTGGGTGCGCGGCGTCATTTCCGCGGACGCCGCGGCGGGGCCGGGGCGCGTCATACTGCCGCTCACATGGTCGCTGCTGCCGGTGCTGCTTCTGCTCTCGATCGGCGGCGGCTGGCTCATCGCGCGGGACTCATTCCTCCCGCTCGAGCGCATCACCGAAGCCGCGGGCAGCATTTCCGACGGCGACGATCTCTCCGCCCGGCTTGATCTCCGGCGCGGCCCGCGCGAGATGCGGCGGCTCGCCCGCACGTTCGACGGTATGTTCGCGCGGCTGGAAACGTCGTTCCTCTCCAAAAAGCAGTTCACCGCCGACGCGTCGCACGAGCTGCGCACGCCTGTGGCGGTGATCCTCGCCGAGTGTGACCGCGCCAGGCGCAAGGCGGAAACGAAGGAGGACTTTCTCGCCTCCATCAACGTCATCGAGCAGCAGGGCAACAAGATGAATACGCTCATCGAGCAGCTGCTCTCGCTCACGCGCATCCAGCAGGGCACGGAAAAATACCCGCTGCGCGTGTGCGATCTCTCCGGCTTTGTAGACGCCTGCTGCGACGAGTTCGTCCCCGCGGACGAGCGCGGCATGACGCTCGAGACCGATATTGAGCCCGGCGTTGCGGCCGCGTACAACCCCTCGCTCCTCTCGCGGGCGATGTTCAATCTGATGCAGAACGCGTATAAATACGGGCGCGAAGGCGGACATATCCGCGTTTCGCTCTGTCGGGAAAACGGCTGCGCCGTGATCTCCGTAAAGGACGATGGCCCCGGCATCCCCAAGGCCGAGCAGGAAAAGATCTGGCAGCGGTTTTACCGGTGCGACACCTCCCGCGCCGAGGGCGGCACGGGTCTGGGGCTCTCGCTCGTGCGGGAGATCGCGCTCGTGCATCATGCCCGCGCCGAGGTCGTCAGCGAGCCGGGAAAGGGCTGCGACTTCCACATCGTGCTGCCGCCGGTCAAAAATTAGAAAGAAAAAATTTTTTCTTTCTTTTTGTTCTTTTAATATTTTTCTTAGAATTTCTTTGTAAACTACAGCCAAGATGAAAGAAACCCCATGTCCCGCCGACAAGGGAGAATTTGCAAAGGAGTTTTATCGTATGAAGAACAACATTTATGAACTGAATCTGACCGCCGCCGTCGCGCTGAGCGAGGCCGCCCGCAGCGCAGGTGTAAACACCAACGAGATCACCGACGAAGAGATCACGCTGGATAACGGCTACTACGAAGTCCGCTTCACCAGCAACTGGCTGCAGTACGACTGCTATGTGGACGCCGCCACCGGCGAGGTCCCCGGCATCACCACCATGCCCCTCCCCGCGGCCTGATAATGTAAGACACGCAAAACCGGCGCCTCCCGAAAAACGGGAGGCGCCGGTCTTTTCTTTGAGAAGATGGAGAGATCAAGCCGCGGCGGCTTTTGCTTCGAGCGTCGCCTTGAACGGCTTTTTGCGGATGATGTAGTAGCACACGATGTGCGCGGCCGTGGAGAGGATCCAGGAGATCGGATAGGACACATACAGGCTCTCGAGCGTACCGACGCTCGCAAACACCGTATATACCCAGATGATGCGGAACACGCACGCGCCGACGAACGTCACCGCCGCGGAGAGCATGCTGTACCCGAGACCGCGGTTCACGCCGGACATGGCCGCCATCGTGCCGTCGAGCGAATACGTTAAGCAGACGATCATCATACGGGTGAACGCCGCCTCCAGCTCCGCCCCGCTCGAAGTATAGAGCCCCAGCACCTGCCGCCGGAATACGACCGCCGGCACCGTCAGTATGCCGGTCAGGACCACAACAAGGACCATCGACCACCGGGCGACGGAGCGCGAGCGCTCATACTCCTGCGCGCCGACGTTCTGGCTCACGGCGGTGGTGGCGGCCTGCATTACGGCGTCCGACGGGCAGTAGAGCAGCCCCTCGACGCTCACGCACGCGCTGTTGCCGGCGATGACCGCCGCGCCGAACGAGTTGACCGAAGCCTGAATAATAAAGTTGGAGATTGAGAAGAGCGAGCCCTGGATACCGGCGGGGATGCCGATATTCATCATTTTCTTGAAAATGTGGCCGGAGAAATGCAGCTCTTTAACGTGCAGCTCCTGCGATGTCAGCAGGCAGCGCACCGTGAGGAAGCCGGAAACGCACTGGCTGAGCACCGTGGCAATGGCGACGCCCGCAACGTCAATGCCGACGACGATAACGAAAAAGAGATTCATAATAACGTTCAGCACACCGGCGATGGCGAGATAGATGAGCGGCTGGCGCGTGTTGCCGAGCGCGCGCAGCGCCGCGGCGGAAAAGTTATAAAGCGCCATGACCGGCAGGCCGAGGAAGTAGATCCGAAGATACACCGTGGCGAGCGGCAGCACCTCGTATTCGCCGATGAGCGCGGCGGCGTCGGCGGTGTTGGCGTTGACCCAGTCCACGCTTGCGGCGTAGGCGGTGAGGAAGCTGCCGACGGCGGCGGGGTGCGCCTCGACAAAGTCACTGCGGGCGACGATCACGCCGGTGATGAGCGTTGTGGACACGGTGCGGTGCAGCTTGTCGGTCTGGTTCGCGCCGTAATACCGCGCGCAGAGCACGCCGCCGCCCGTGGCAAGACCCATGAGCACATTGATGATCAGATTGATCATCGCGCCGTTCGCGCCGACCGCCGCCATGGAGTGCGGCCGTCCGAACCGGCCGACGACGATGAGGTCGGCGGCGTTGAACGCGATCTGCAGCATGGACGAGAGCATCAGCGGCAGGATAAACTGCAGAAGCTCCGGCAGGAGCGGACCTTTTGTCATATTGATCTCATATCTTTTTTTCATTTACCCACCTCGGCACAAACAACATATAAAATCCGATGTATATAACAGAAGAAAGAACACGAAAAAAATCCGTAAATTTTCTCCGTGTCCGCCTATACTATTCTTAGTTTGTGAAAAATTCAAGTACCTTTGAAAAAATATCCATTCTGGATAGAAGGCGGCGGTTTTCTCCCGCCGCTTTCTATCCATTTTGCTGTGTGAGCGTCAGTCCGACTTCGCCGGCAGATACGGGATGAGCGCGCTCGCGAAGGCGGGCAGCGCCATCGTCTGCAATACGACGCGCCCCGGACCGGTGACGACGGTGTTGAAAAGGCCCTCGCCGCCGAAGAGGACGTTCTTCGCGCCGCGGACGGTCTGGATATCGATCTGGCACGTGGCGTCCACCATGGCGAGATTGCCGGTGTCCACAATGATCTGCTGTCCCGGCGCGAGCGTATACTCGACCGCCGAGCCGTCGATCTCCAGAAACGCCATGCCGTGGCCGGAGAGCTTCTGCATGATGAAGCCCTCGCCGCCGAAGAAACCGGCGCCGACTTTTTTCTGGAAGTGGATGGAGAGATCCACGCCGGGCGTCGCGGCGAGAAACGCGCTCTTCTGCGCGATGACGGGCATGTTCGGCGTGATCTCCACGGCACGGATCGCGCCCGGGAAGCTGGAGGCAAAGGCGATCATGCCGGGGCCGCCCTCGGCGGTATAGGTGTTCTGGAAAAGGCTCTCGCCGCCGAACATCCGGCCGAGCGCCTTGCCGAGACCGCCGGCTTTCGTTTCCATGCGCATGTTGGCGCTCATCCACACCATGGAGCCGCGCTCGGTGATCATGCTCTCGCCCGCTTCCAGATGGCAGATGACAACGGGCATCGGCTCGCCTTGAATGTTGTACTTCATGTTGTGTCCCCCTTATGGTTTTGTTTTTTTACAAGAAACCCCTCCGTCAGCCTTGCGGCTGCCAGCCCCCCTGTTAGGGGGGCCAAGATAGTTTGCAAATGACTAACTTGCCTCCCCTAACAGGGGAGGTGGCACGGCATAGCCGTGACGGAGGGGTTTATCCTTTTCATTAGAAATCGGCGTTGCCGACGGTACGCGGATGCAGCTCCACATCGCGGATGTTGGAAATGCCGGTCAGGTACATGACCATGCGCTCGAAGCCGAGACCGAAGCCCGCGTGACGGCAGGAACCGTAGCGGCGCAGGTCGAGGTAGTACTTGTACTGCTCGGGATTCATGCCCAGGTCCTTGATGCGGGCCTCGAGCAGATCCAGGCGCTCCTCGCGCTGGGAGCCGCCGATAATCTCGCCGATACCGGGAACCAGGCAGTCGGCGGCGGCGACGGTCTTGCCGTCCTCGTTCATGCGCATGTAGAACGCCTTGATCTCGGCCGGGTAGTCGGTCACAAAAGTCGGTCGCTTAAAGTGTTCCTCGGTCAGGAAACGCTCGTGCTCGGTTTGCAGGTCGATGCCCCAGCTCACGGGGTAGTCGAACTTGTGACCGGCGGCGACGGCCTGCTCCAGGATTTCGACGGCCTCGGTATAGGTGACGCGGGCAAAGTCGGAGTTGGCGACATGGTCCAGGCGCTCGAGCAGACCCTTGTCCACAAACTTGTTGAGCATATTGAGCTCATCGGGGCAGGTTGCCATGACGTCCTTGAGGACATACTTGAGCATGGCCTCGGCGTTGTCCATGTAGTCGTTGAGGTCGGCGAAGGCCATCTCGGGTTCGATCATCCAAAACTCGGCGGCGTG
>ERZ827524.2169-NODE-2169-length-15029-cov-3.659343_pt1 | contig 15029 bp, 9 predicted proteins | sample MGYA00519702_ERZ827524 | MGnify/ENA primary metagenome ERZ827524 (study PRJEB31778, sample SAMEA3449341) | human gut metagenome | biome: human gut; feature: human-associated habitat; material: faeces | place: United Kingdom | collected 2010/2012 ...
TTGCGCGTTCGCGTTTTCGTTCAGCCATAGTAGAAAGGTCCTTTCTTTGAGTGAGCTCAAAAGTATATTATTTCAGAAACGCTATCCTGTCAATAACGTTTCTCTACAACAAATAAGGAAGAAATACTTATAACTTCGACCAAAATCGGTGTACTGTTGACAAGTTGTTGCTTCCTTAGAGCGGACAAACCCTTTTCTTCTGCCCATTCTCATTGATATAGTAATACAGATTCCCGGTTCTGTCCATCATCTTTTGAAAGATTTTACAAAAATTTTGGGATTTTTGTTGTTTTTTCAGGAAAAAGCTCACTGTTAGGGGAATCATGGGCCAAACACAAGGTGTTAGTAATGCTAACAATCCTCCGATAAATCCCGATATGAAAATAAACCAAAGAGAACTTTCTTGCAATAATTTTTCGGTACTCATTGCCCGGAGTTCTTCAACTACTGGTTGCCAGCCTTTTTGACTGGTCAAATTGGAAGATGAGTTTGTATTAAGATTTACAGGAGTCATAACCGGGGCGGTTGTCGTTGGAGTTTTGCTTTCTCCAAAAGAAAATTCATGTTTGGTTGGAGGCAAACAAGTTACATCGTTACACGCTTGGTAAGTTATGTATCCGGTAATTTTAAAACTATCGGGATTTTCTATAAATATAGTTTGTTTGAAATCTATTGTAGAATTATACCACCCCAATTTCATATCGAATAAAGCACTATATTCTTCATGTGGGCGTTTGGACGGGGTTACATCTCCCTTTAACGACACATTGGATATCTCGTCGAAAGAGAACGAAGTAGGAATAGGCCCTCCGGAGGAAATATCGGTAGCATATAAATGCCAACCATCTTCTATATATGCATGAAAAACAATCTCCTTCTTATTACCTTCTCCTTGCATGGAAACTTTCCATTGGACAGGCTCTATAATTTGAGAATAACTACTCATGCAAAAAAGCATGCCGACGATCAATAAACCTAAAAACTTTTTCATATTACCCAATTTTGTGTGGCAAAGATAGTGCAAACGAGAGCAGAAACAAATTTATTTGGTTGTGCCGAGTGCCGCCTATTTTCGCGTTTTTGCAAAGATAGTGCAAACGAGGGCAGAAACAAATTTATTTGGTTATGCCGAGTGTCGCCTATTTTCGCATTTTTGCAAAGATAGTGCATATTAGTCAAATCGAAAACCGATTCGGCGATATGATTTGGGAAATAATAGATAAAATATGTAGATGAACAAAAATAGTGTTCGCTATGTGGATAATAATTTTTACCTTTGCCATGAATGTAAGTATAGTCTTTTCATCGTTAAGTAAAAATCAGACAATAAAGACAAATGATCAATAAGATAATTGCAGAAGAAAAAATACAGCAGGTTCGTAAGCTCTTGGAGAAAAAGGAAAAGATTGTGATTACATGTCATGTATCTCCTGATGGAGATGCTATCGGAGCTTCGTTGGGGTTGTATCATTTTCTCGATGGGTTAGGGAAAGAAGTAAATGTGGTCGTCCCGGATTTACTCCCTCGGAATCTTCTGTTTTTAAAAGGGACGAAAGAAATCGTAGTCTATACTCGTTATCCCGAGTTTGCCGAAAAATTGATGTCGGAGGCTGAGCTTATATTCTGTTTGGATTTTAATGCTATCAGCCGTATCGACCGGTTGCAAAAGTCTGTGTCTTTATCCGAAGCGAAGAAAGTCCTTATCGACCATCATTTGAATCCGGAGGATTTTTGCGATGTTACCATCTCTCACCCGGAGGTTGCATCAACCAGCGAATTGATTTTCAGGTTGATTTGTCGCATGGGTATGTTCGATCGCATGGGGCTGTATTCCGCAGAAGCCATCTACACGGGAATGATGACCGATACGGGGAATTTTACCTATAACTCTAATATTCCCGAAATGTATTACATCATAGCAGAGTTGGTAAAATTAGGTATCAATAAAGATAAAATTTATGCTTTGGTATATAATACCAATTCGGTAGATAAGATAAAATTGAACGGATATGCCGTCAGTGAGAAAATGGAAGTTTTCCCGGAATATAAGGCGGCTATGATATCGCTTACCCGAGAAGAATTGAAGCGATATGATTATCACAAGGGTGACAGCGAGGGGCTGGTAAACGTACCTTTGGGTATCGAAGGAATAAGGTTTTCTACTTTTTTCAGAGAGGATAAGGAGTATATAAAAGTCTCTATGCGTTCCAAAGGATTTTTCCCGGTTAATAAAGTTGCTGCGGAGCATTTCAACGGCGGAGGGCATTTAAATGCCGCCGGTGGAGAATTTCATGGTACGATGGAAGAGGCTCAGGCTCTGTTAAGGAGTATATTACCTTTGTATGATAAATATATGGTGAAGGATAAAGACTAAGAAGTATTTGATAAATATGGTAAAGATAGCACGAATTTTATTTGTTTTTTTTACGGTTATGATGGTATTATCGTCTTGCGATAATGGAAAATCCTATGCCGATTTGTTGAAAGAAGAAGATAAGGCGGTGAAAGCCTTTTTGGCCGATAAAATAGTAATTAACAGCATTCCGGCCGATTCGGTATTTGTTACTTTGCAAGATGTCGGTAACAACGATACGTTGGCAGTGCCCTATTATCGTTTGGACGATGACGGCAATGTATATATGCAGGTTCTTGATGCCGGGATACAAGACGATCGTTTTGAGAAGGGGAATGATGTAAACATTCGTTTTCTTAGGGTCGATTTGAAAGCATTGATGAATGGCGAGAATCCCGATCCGGTGGGTAATACGAATCCGGCCGATTACATAACGATTCGTTTCGGTGAAACGACATTGTCTTCGACAACTCAATATGGGACGGGTATTCAATACCCGATGTATTTTCTCGGCAATGAATGTAAAGTCAATTTGTTGATTCGTGCAAAGTTGGGATTTACGGCTGAAACTTCTACGGTTATACCGTATCTGTATACTATTAGCTATAACAAATCAAAATAAAACAAAATGTCTCTCATTAAATCTATTTCAGGAATTCGCGGTACAATCGGAGGAAAAGCCGGAGATGGGCTGAATCCTTTGGATATCGTTAAGTTTACGGCAGCGTATGCTACCTTTATTCGTAAAAACACACCGGTAAAAACGAACAAAATTGTTGTCGGACGTGATGCCCGCATCTCTGGCGAGATGGTGAAACATACGGTTATCGGGACTCTTATGGGAATGGGATTCGATGTCGTGAACATCGGATTGGCTACTACTCTTTGAATCATTACGTCCAACACCAGAATTATCATTTGCAGTACGTTATTTAAAATGTGCGGGTGGTATTATGATTACAGCAAGTCACAATCCTAAACAATGGAATGCTTTGAAATTGCTGAATGAGAAAGGTGAATTTCTTAATGCCGCCGAGGGACAAGAAGTATTAAATATAGCTGCTGCCGAGGCATTCGATTTTGCAGACGTCGATCATTTGGGGCGTTTGTATGAAAACAACACATATACGCAAAAACATATCGAGAGTGTTTTGGCATTGGATTTGGTCGATGTCGATGCGATTCGCTCGGCCGGATTCAAAGTAGCCATAGATTGTGTAAATTCGGTAGGCGGTATTGTTATCCCTGAATTGTTAAAGGCTTTGGGAGTAAAAGACGTTATAGAACTGAACTGTACGCCTGACGGAAAATTCCCTCATAACCCCGAACCTCTTCCGGAAAATTTAACTCAAATAGCCGGTGTAATGAAGGAAGGAAAAGCCGACGTCGGATTCGTTGTGGATCCCGATGTAGACCGTTTGGCAATCGTATGCGAGAATGGCGAAATGTTTGTCGAAGAATATACCTTAGTCGCTGTGGCGGATTATGTGTTGAAACATACTCCCGGAAATACGGTTTCGAATCTAAGTTCTTCGAGAGCGTTGCGCGATGTCACACGTCTGTATGGACAACAATATAACGCCTCGGCCGTGGGAGAGGTCAATGTAGTGACTTTGATGAAACAGACCGGAGCGGTTATAGGCGGCGAGGGCAATGGCGGTGTGATTTATCCGGCCAGCCATTACGGTCGTGACGCTTTGGTGGGTATCGCTTTATTCTTGTCGCATTTGGCGAAAGAGAAAAAGACTGTCAGCCAGTTGAAAGCCACATATCCGGCTTACAGTATAGCCAAACAGAAAATACAACTTACTCCCGATATCGATGTCGATGCTCTGTTGGTTGCTGTTAAGGAAAAGTATGCTCAATACGATATTACGGATATCGATGGAGTAAAGATCGATTTTCCCGATCGTTGGGTGCATTTGCGTAAGTCCAATACGGAGCCTATCATTCGAGTGTATTCCGAAGCCCGTACTCCCGAATTGGCCGAAGAGACAGCTGCCGGAGTAATGGCTGTAATTGCAGAGATGACAAGGAAATAATGCATGATTATATTCTGACAGAAGGAGGAGGCTCGTCGAGCCTCCTCCTTCTGTTTTTATCTAGATGTTTTTACAATCCGTTCGCTTCTCGTTTTTTCGTTTGTGAATATCTGTACTACATATATACCGTCGGTCAGATTTGAGACATCTATATGCTGATTGTCAAAAGGCAGGGGGTATATTTTCCCGGTAAGGTCTATGGCGTTTACTCGAATTATATCGCTCTCGGTAGTATTGATTTTATCTTTTGCATAGGTAGGATACAACTTTGCCGATTGTTTGTTTTCTTCGATTCCTGTATTTCCGTTTTTCACGATTTTGAAAGTATCGAATAGAGTCGCTTGGGCATTTGCATCCGATGTGTATGTTTTGACTTCTATTTCAGAACTGCTTACGCTTATTTCACTAAATGCAGGTGCTCCGGGTTGTCCATATTTCCCTGTGAATAAATCCCAATAACCTTCGACTTTATGTTTGTCAAATCCTGCTTCCATTTCGTCTTGTGTATAAGGATAGTAACGTTTTCGTCCACAGGTTCCGTTTACAAAGTAAAGAGTCCCGTCCTTTACATTGAATGTCCCGCCTTGTTGTCCTTTGGGGTTTTTATTGCTGTCGGGAGAAACTAGTTCTACATTTGTCACGCTTCCCGGAACGATCGTTTTCGTCGTATTGTTTATGGGACCCATTACTTCATAAATGTGGTCATGCCCTTGTATGACAAAATCTATGTTCAATTCTTGAAATACAGGCAGTAGGGTGGCTCTGAACAAAGCCCCGTCTTCATCGGTCTGATGTCCGCTACCGGTAAATAAGTTTTTATGTACGGCAGCAATTCTCCATTTGGTATCGGGATATTTTTCTACTTGGTCTCTAAACCAATTGGCTACGTCGTTGCTCAGATATGTACTGGTCCCCTTCGCATAACTGTAACTTCACCGCCAAAAATCTTGATGGCTATATACCATAAATAAAGCATCGCCATAAACGAATGAGTAGGTAATTCCGTCGAATTGAGGTTTGACTGTCGCTGTTTCGTTGAAAGCCTTGTCGGTATTGAAATGATATGTATAATTCAAATTAGGAGTGTCATCGTGGTTTCCATCGGTCGGAGCTAAGGCCATTCGGGATAAAAGAGGTTTCATGCTTACTTCGAACCATTGTTCCCATTCCCATTCGGAGTTTTGTTCTGTTCCTGTTTCTACAAAATCACCTGTGAACAACAAGAATTTTGCATCGGGAGCTTGTTTGGCTGCCGTGATTGCAGACCATCGTGCATTTTCTACATACTCATTGTCCATAATATGGGAGTCTGTCATATATAAGAATTTAAATTCTTCCTTGTTCGTATTAGCCGTAATGAAGGATTTAATATCGCTCCAATTCCCATCATATCCCACACGATAGGAATAGGTTGTATTCGGGGTAAGTCCGGTAGCGATGGCTTTATGGCTTGTGTAATTGAATTTTGTGTTAGCGGGTAGTGCGGCTGCTTTTAATATGCCACTGGTACTTACCGCATAATTTAGATTGTTTGCAGCTTGATGAGCCGCTTCTATTTCTGTGGCATTCGTAAAATCCGATTCGACAGCATTGCTTTTGGCTACAATTTGTACTTTCCCGGAAGAAATACCACTGTTTGTAAACCAAGTGAAAGCCATTCGAGTGGACGGGTCTCCGTTGATATTCGTAACTACGCAATAGGGCATACCTTTGGGTACGAGTGCTTGAATCGTTTCTTTCAAGGCGAGAAGGTTGATTTGAGAGCTGTCGCCTCTTGCGGCCTCTTTGGCCATAAGCATTTTTATGAAAGAGGGAATCGTATAGTCATCTTGTGACAGTTTATCGGCTTCTAATACATCGGGGTGTATAATGATAACGGGTTTTTCGGTGACTGTTACGTGGCAAGTATCTTTAAAGTTACCGTCTATGGTCGTAACGATAATTTTTGTTTCGCCTATACCTTTTCCTGTAACTAATCCACCCTCGACGACAGCTATCGAATTGTTTAAAGAATTCCAAGAGACTTTTTTATTAGAGGCATCGGACGGTAGTACGATAGCAGATAACCACTGTTGTTGCTCTTCTTCAATAGATAGTGATTTAAGTGTCAGAGAAACAGATTGTACGGCTACATCTTTTGCATCTGGGTCATATTCATAGGCTCCCAAATCATATCCGGCTCCTTTGGGACGAACGGTTCCTTTTATGTCGTAGGTAGGAGCATCGTTATCGGCAAACCCTTTGTCGATACACGGGGAGTTATTTGAGAATGTCCAGTCTGCTGCACGCATGGCTTCTATATCGGCGGCAGAGTTGGGAATACCTATAAATAGAGTAGGGGATTTGAAGTTGGGCCCGGTCGCATCTGTATTTATGGAACTTAGAGTTAAAGCATCTTTGGCATCGGCAAATCCACTGACCGCCGCGTTGTGGCTCGAACCGTTTCCTTCAATAAAAGCGATAGGATCGCCGAATCCTTCTTCTGCTTGATTGTTCCAACAAATCGTATTGATTGTCTTTCCTTCGCTGTGGATCGCTGCATATTGGGAGCCATAATTACAAGCTATTATACAGTTTGCCACAATGCCGGAAGGATTATAAATACCACCACTATTGGGCCAACCGCTTACTGTTGCCGAATTGTTATGGATAATACAGTTTCTGACGATACCGCCGTTCTCGTTGCGTATGGTTCCATATTTGCCTTGATTGCCTCGCATGATACAGTTTTCGACAATACCACCGGAGTTACGTATCGCACCACCGGAACTGGTGGAGGAGCATAGCTCTATAATACAATCTTTTATAACTCCTCCATCATTGAAAACTCCTCCTCCGTTTTGTCCTTTACAGTTTTTGATACGGCATTTCGAAAGAGTAATATTCGCCCGGATATAAGCAGCTCCTCCATCGCTGCTATGTTCGGCATTTTGAAGTGTAAGTCCTTCTATGAGGGTCGGATTTTCGCACGGGGAATCGTATTTGACGATTAAGTATTTTCCCAAACCTGTTCCGTCGAGTATGGTTTCGAATGTTTCGATGTCTCGTGCACCTGTATCTGCATTATATCCGCCTAAAATATTTACTCCGTCTACAATAGATACATATTCATTGTAGAGTCCCGAAGACACAAATACCGTATCTCCTGTGTGGCAGCTTTCTACGGCCGATTTGATGGAACTTTTTGCGGTAGCCCAAGATAACCCGTCACCATCACTACCTGCCGATACATATCGGTTTGCGGCATTACACCAATTACTCGATGCCAATAAGGCTATCGATAATGTCAAGCAAGATAATTTTTGTTTCATAATATCAATTATTTGTTAATGAATTTGTTATAAAATTATTTTAAACGGGCATATTTGATTTTTTATTTTTGTATGTTTTATAGCACATATTTCGAATGGATATATTTTAATGAATTGACAATTAGGTGTTTGTGTCTTGTTTGTGGATATAGATATACCTTTCGGATACTTTCGAAATGAAATATATCGAAACCTTATACAGAGAAATAAGCCAATAGAAGAATTATTTGCTCCTTATATCGGAATGAAGAACAGATGAAATTGAAAGGATTGCTTTCTTTTGAATGAGAATTTTAGAACATTTTTGTTGATGGGGTAGGTATATTATAGCCTTTCGTTCAAGAGGTTTGTAATATCGGTGGTGAGGTTTTCCTCGGTGACAGTCTGTACGGTAGATAGTCGAATGAATTTATCGCTTGGTGTACAGATAACTGTAAATACAGCCGACAAACAGGGCTCCGCCTACGATGTTGCCGAATGTGGCAGGAATGAGATTTGCCAAGATGAAATCACTCCAACTTATCGCAGCTCCTTGCAGCATGCCTAATGGGATAAAGAACATATTAGCTATGCTGTGTTCGTAACCTATGGCGACGAAACACATGACCGGAAACCAGAGACCCATCATTTTTCCAGCGGTGGAGTGTGCACTGAATCCAAGCCAGACAGCGAGGCACACTAACCAATTCGCTCCGATTCCTTTGAGGAAGACGACCCACCCAGACATGTTTACTTTGGCTTGTGCGATTTGGACAATGGCGTTTTTCCACGGGTCGGCATCAACGATGCCCGTACACCATACCATTATATAAACAAAGAAAATCGCTCCTATAAAATTGCCTATATAGACAATCGTCCAGTTTTTCAATATGGGCATGATTCCGTATTTCTTCTTCATAAATCCGGGAATCAGCATGGCATTATTACCGGTGAAAAGTTCTGCTCCGGCCAAAACGACCAAGATAAGTCCCAAAGGGAACATGCAACCTGACAATAGTTTTTGTAACCCCGGATTTCCTGCTGTCCATTCGGGAAATCCGTATCCGATGAGTAGGGAGAGAAGTCCTCCCATAGCGATGTAAATCCCTGCCAGCATTGCGGCGACGAGCGTTCTAGGAAAGGATAACGAGATTTTATTCAGTGCTGCCTGTTCGGCTTGGGCTACTATTTCGGCGGGTGTAGAAAATGACATGATAAATTTGTAATTACGAGGATAGGAGACGGTTCTACATAGTCAAACCACAAACAAGATTTACCTTTTGTTATCTTTGTTATAGCAACCACAAATATTACTTTGATTGCCACATTTTTTGTTGCTGGAAATTCGTCATCAAAGGTAGACAATTAAAATAATATACGCACTACTTTATTTGTTTTTATTATAAAATATTGTTTAGGAGGTTGGCGGGGGGGGATTATCGAGGAAAATACTTTGAGGAATATAGTAAAAACGGCTCTCGATTTTCTATCGGCAGCCGTTTGGGTGATTGGGTGTACCGACAAATAAGTAAATCTATTTATCGGCCAGTTAAGCATGAATTTGTTTTATGGCTATTTGACGAGTACTTTGGTAACTCCTTTTTCTGTATGGACAAGGTAGCAACCTGCGTGCTGCATGGGAATGACTTCGTAATCCGTATGCAAAGAGGCATTCGTTATCGTTTTACCATCGAGCGAGTAAACGGTGACCTGTACTCCGTTCAATCCGGTCAATATGATGTTTCGTCCTTCGCTGTATATCGAGCTGTTGTCTGCTGTGTTATCTGCTATACCGGTACTGCCGGAAGTCAAGGTAATGTTGTCTATGGCTATGCGTGCACCGGCTTTTTCTGTTTTTCCACGGAAGCCTAACTGTATGCGTTTATTACCGGCCAGTTGGTCGAGCGGGAGGCTTACTTTGGTCCATTCGTTAGAACCGTCCGATCGAAGAGCCTCGCTTGCTGCTTCGTAGATTGTGCCGTTTACGGTGGTTTCTACTGTCAGTTCTGCGTTTTCCGTGTGCAGGTAGAATTCAAGTGTGAGTTTGTCTTGCCCGGCAATGTTGATAATAGGGGATTCAAGGCGGCTGTCATCTGCTTCCGCTTTTTTATTTACCAACATGGCGTAGCCGTTATCTTCATCTTGAGCGTCCAGAGAACCGCCGTTCTGATACATACCCCACGTATCATCTCCGCCTACGGTAGCTACCGACCATGTTTCGGTGGAAACGTTTCCTTGGGTAAACGATTCGGCGAAGGGGAATGCGAGAGGCGTACCCAACATAATGCCGAATGGGGTGTAAGCACCCTTACCTCCGGCAGACACGGCGCAGATGTATCCTTGTGTGTAAGTTTGTTTGGTAAGCCCGGCAGTTGTCATGAGATAAGAGGTTTCTTTTATGTCGGTAGCCATGTCTATTATACTGCCGAAAAGGTATGTTCCGTAGTTGTAAGTCAGTCCTTCGGGATTGATGAACCCTCCGTTGGCTCCTGTTTCCGCCGGGGCATCCCACGTCAATAGGGCGGCTTGGTCGTTTTCATCGTCCCAACTGGCAATGAGGTTTTGTACGTGTTGCGGGATATCCGTGCCGATGAAAACAGACTTTTCGGCATCGCGCCCGCGTCCTTGTTCATCGTACACGATGACGTTATAATGGTTCATACCTTGCACGCCATCGACCGTGAAGGAGTATTCTTTCCCTTTTTCCACTTCATTTTCAGTTAGGATAACGTTCCCTTCCTTGAGAATCTCGATTTTGGAGAGGGTGGTGAGTTCATCGCCATTGATGGCTTTGGTCGGGGCTTTGAATGTCAGAACAGCTTTCAAGGCGCCGGTCGGATCGGGAGTGGCGGTGAAGTCGGTTACCGAATCGGGAGCGGTGGTCGGTATGAACGGCTCGATAACGATGTCGTCTATGTAAAGCAGATACATACCTTGGCTTGTGTGGTGGAAGCCGAAGTAGTAAGTGCCTGCTTTTTGCACTTCAATGACCGATGACTTTTCGAGGTAAGTGTCACCGTTGACTGTGTAGTCGCCAAGCGCATTAAGCATACCTTCAACCGTGTTTTCGGAACCGAATGCGGTGCTGAAACTTTCTGTGTAGAATTCGCCGTATCCTTTTGTTTTGAATGACAGTTTATATAGATAATCCGTTCCCAATTCGATGGGAGGTGTGATGATCCAGTCGTCGGCGTTCTTGTCTAACTGGTCGCTTCCGGCGGCATTGTTTATCCAAGCCCAAGTCTTGCCGTCTTCATTGTCATCGATAATGGTGAAGATGTCGAGTGCGCTGGCGTGGTCGAACGTTTCTTTGAATTCACCCTTGAACGCCGAGCCGAAGCGGATGCGGTTCGATTCGGTGGAGACTCCCACTTTTTCAGCTACCGCTGTTACCGTGTAGTAGTAATTGCCCAGCACGTCTGGCAGGTCTTCCGTGAAAACGGTCGCCGTGTATTCGGCGTTTATCGTATCATTGCCGGGATAGCGCACGAGGATATATTTCAGTAGTTTGGCGTCGAAGTGTCCACCGTTGGCCCCATTGACAGGAGCTTCCCAGCTTACGGTGGCATGGTTGTCTTCCAGTGTGAATTGCAGATTGTCCACGGCTGCGGGGCTATCTATGCCGGCGTAGATTTCGATTTTGCTTTTCACGCCGTCACCTTCGGGGTTCGATACGAAGGCTTCCACTTTGTGCGTGCCTTCCGTAAAGGTATAAGGCGTGGAAAATTCGGCTCCGGCAAAGACTGTTGCGTTTTCGAGTGTGAGTTTTTGGTGGTCGACGTAGATGGATACCTCCAACGAACCTTCCAGTTTGTCTCCTTCGAATGTTTTGTTTGGAGCGGTGAAGGTAATGTTGGCATCTAATCTTTCCGGCGAAGTATAGTTTACGCTCAGCTTATCGACGGCTGCGGGTGCTTGAGGGGCTGCTGCCGGTGGTACAGTGTAAAGTCCGAGCAGGACGACGGTTTCGTCATAATCGCTCACGAGTGAAGCCTTGCCGTTGTCGAGGTTGACTTCATAGAGGGCGGATTGCAATTTGTTGTTGATGGCAGCCCAATACATTTTGCCTGTGTTCAGGTCGATAGTTGCGCTTTGACTGTTTGAGGGCATGATCCCAGTAGCGCCGATGGAGGCTGCCGTGCCCGTGGCGGTGTTGATAGTGTAAAGGTTGCCATCATCGGCTATGCCGTAAAGCGTCCCTTCTTTGTCAAAAGACAGAGTGAAGTACATGCGGTCGCCGGTGCTTGCCACTTGTGTTGGTTGCCCGGAGAGTAGGTCGACCGTGCAGAGCCTCGTCGTACCTGCTTCGGACATGAATTGCCCGTAGATGGTTTTGGTCTTGCTATCGTAAGCGAGGCTGATAGGATAGTTGTCGTACGAGGCTTTGAGTGTCTGCTGTATGTCTCGCGTCCAGCCGTCCGTGTCGAAGAGGTAGTAATTGACGCCATACACGGTAGAGCCGTAGGTCGTGACTCGGTATCCGCAGAATTTCCCGTCGGCATAGACGGCTGCCGACAGATTGAAATCGGCTGCTGTTTTGACTGGCGTGAAAGTGGTTCCTTCCTCTGCGGGGAAGGAATAAATGCCGAATTCCCCATTTTCGGAAGTACTCCACTTGGAAGAGTAGGTCATACAGCCGAACAGTTCTACACTTTCTGCGAAAGCAGCGGTTTTCAGGGAATGACGGATAGCAGCAGTTTGCTTGCGGATTGTTTTCTGCGGGTTGTTTTCTATGGCGGACAGTTTCTCTAACTGTGCCACTTTGTTGTTTGATTGGGCTTTCAAGTCTCCCAAACCGTTTACAGTGCATACAAGCAGCACTGCCAAAAACAAATTTAAAACTCTTTTCATGCGATAACTAAAATTTGATGAATATACGATGGTTTTTAATACCTATTTATTATTAAAGACAAAAATAGTTGATGAAAAGAAAGCAGAAAAATATAAATCTTCTCAATTTGTCAATTTTGATAATTTGCGAAAAGATTGAGGGTATGCCGGGAAATATCGGCTGAGGCATACGACTCTGGTTGGATAAAGAGGATTAGTTGTGTTTAAAAGTGGGTTGAGGGGGATTACGAGTCCAAATGTAGTTTTTTTATTTCTTGGCGGAAACGGGAAGGAGGAACTCCCATTTCTTTTTGGAATGCTCTGTAAAAAGAAGAAAGTGAGTTGTAGCCGAGCGAATCGGAAAGTACTTTCAGAGGAATGTCATTTTCGGGTTCAGATAACAGAGAGAGCGCTTCCCGGATGCGGTATGAATTGATGTATTCGGAGAAAGAGGTGTTTTGCTCCGTAAACATGCGCGACAAGTAGGTGCGGTTGGAGTGAAGCCGTTCTACGAGCATGTCGATGGAGATACTGTTGCTGCGGTATAAGTGTTCGTCGTTCATCAGCTTTTCTACGGCTTCAAAGAGTGCTTTGTTTTTCTGGCCGGTGTTTACCAGATCGGTTTTTGCGTCCCGTTGTTCAAGCAGTTGTCTTTCCCGCTGACGGTGGGTGTCGTATAATATCACCAGTTGCCGGTACATGTGGTTCTTCCGTACATAAAGTACATATAGAGCTATGAGTATGACGGCTATGAGCCCGGTCACGAAGACGGCTAATTGAAGTTTCCGGTTTTTTTCAGACAAGAGCAGTTCTTTTCGGCTAAGTTCTTTTTCAGCTTTTTCTGTCTCGTAGTTCAGTATCATGTGGCTGAATGAACGTTCTTGTTCTATATTAAAAATACTATCGGCGAGGGATTGATGTCTTTCCTTATGTTGGGATGCCATAGCAATATCTCCTTTTTCTTGAAATAACTCGGCCATACCTTTGTAAAATTGGAGGCGGTAATAGTAATGGTTTTGCTGTTCGGCTAGTATAAGCCCATTTTGGTAAGCTGTATTTGCTTCGTCGTAACGTCTTTCCGCTTTCAGAAAGTTGCCGTAATAAAGGTAGGCTTCGGTGAGTACGTCTATATTGGTGCGTTGCGTGTGGTTTAGTACTTTTCGGAAATATAGTTCGGCTTGTTGAGGTTTTCCAATGGCGGCAAGTATGTTCCCGTGGATTACGTCCGGTTCGTCGGTGTTGGCCATATGTGTCGCAATGGCGGTGGCTTCAGATATATAATGTAGCGCTTCGTCATAATTTTTCGAAAGATAGTACATGGTGGCAACGTTCAATGCGCCGAGAAAGCGTACATAATCATTATGTAGTTTGCTTCCCCCTTCGTATACCTCCAATGCGTATTTCATACCTGAGGGGTCGTTTCGAAGGTAGTAAATCCTCGTCATATTGCTTAAAATGATATAATAATTTGTTTTATCCTCACTTGCGTCGGCATATTGCAGAGCTTCTTGGAAGTAGGCGAGGGAGGCATTGTAATTGAGTGTCGTATTGCGTGCGTTTATTCCTAACCCGTTGGCTATAATGGTCTGTATATAGGTGTCGTGATGTTCTTCTACATAGGGAATAGCTGCATTAAAATACGTGAACATGGAGTCTGCTTGGCCGGAAAGTATATAAGCTTGTCCGATGTATGCGCCCACATAGGCTTGTGTTTTCTTGTCGTGGTTGGCAATGGCTTTACGGTAGTAGGTTTTAGCTGTGTCTATCAGTATTTCGTATTCTCCTTTACGTACGTACTCTCCCCAACTTTTGATAAGTGCGTAGGAATCTGTATGTGTTGCAGGCGTCTGTACGGTCGTGGCGTTCTTCTCCTGTTCCTTACAGCCGGAGAGAAGCAATATTATCAGAAATATGTATGATAAAATGCTGTTCATTCGAATGCTGATTAAGAGCTTAAAGTCGGGTAATCATTACCAGTTTATCACTCTTTTTGTGGTATGTGCAACCGGTAGGTCTTGTTTGTTATTTAACAATATTGTACCTTTTGACAACAAAGATAGTGCAAAGAAAAAGCACAGGCAAATTTACAGGTTCATAAAAGTGCTGTGCGATAGGGCGGAAGTACCCGCAGTGCGAGGGGAATACATTCTACAATCAAACGTTTTTTTTGCAATTCCTCTCCTTTATATTGTTTCGTAAAGCTACGGAACATGGCAGGAGAGAGGTCGATGCTTGGCTCTGTTTCCGTTATTGGCGGTATTTTTCGACATATCCATTGAATTAACCCCTCCGTCACTTCGTGCCACCTCCCCTATATTTTGCTGTGCAAAACACAGAGGAGGAGGTTTAATGCCCTTCTATCTCATTATTTATCAATGAGACGGATCGTGTTTGTCCTTCTCCCTCGCCGTGTCCAATGGCATTGCGGGGTATCGTGTAAAAAAATATAGGGAAGAGACCGAAGAAACGGTAGTTCCTGAGGAGAGGGTGTGAAAAAGATGGCATAAGATTTTT
>ERZ827524.2170-NODE-2170-length-15022-cov-18.025924_pt1 | contig 15022 bp, 15 predicted proteins | sample MGYA00519702_ERZ827524 | MGnify/ENA primary metagenome ERZ827524 (study PRJEB31778, sample SAMEA3449341) | human gut metagenome | biome: human gut; feature: human-associated habitat; material: faeces | place: United Kingdom | collected 2010/2012 ...
CGCAGACCGCACAGCGTTTTAGCTCCTTATCCCGGAAAATCTCCGCTTCCAGCGTTCCGACTTGCGGCAAAACCGACCAGCGGAACCACTTACAGCAGACCGAGAAAGAAACCGTCTGCGGACAGGTGCAGGTGTCCCCATCGTCAAGGAACATACAGTTCCCGTCCTCATAACAGCAGCACTCCCGGCGGATCAGGGCGTTTGCCTGTTTCCTCTGTGCCGGTGTCATGCGGTAAAGGGAACCGTCCTGCCTGCGCTCTATGGGCGGCAGTCGTTTATATGGGTTCTCTCTCATGTGTTCCCTCCATTTTTCCTTTGCCGTTCTCCCCGAAAAGGCTTCCTGCCCCATTCCTGCGGCGTGTTCCAGCGTTGGCACGCTCCCCGGACTTCGGGACATTTTGTCCCGAAGTGGCTCGTTGCAGTGCTTCCCCTGCCTAGGTATTCCTTTTCGGACGGTCATTCATTTTTCAAGGTGCAGCTCATCGATGAACTACCATAAGTCTACACCTAAATGACTGCCCGTCCCGTATATCCGAAAGGTAGGAAATCCGCCCAAAAAACTGCCTATTTCCACGCTCTCGGAATTGTGGTAAAATGATAAGTACAAAGAGACAAATCGGCGTTTGGAAAGGGGGAAGCCTATTTGATTGAGTTACAAACAGGAAAGATTACTTTCCCTGAACTGAATATAACAGTATCACCGTTATTGCATTATGCTGACTTTATTTCTGATTTTCCAAAAGATAAAATCACACAAATCAGAGATATGAGAAATGGATATATATGGTACGATATAAAAGAAAAAGTTTATGACAACAAAATCCCTGTTTATTTTTGCTTCAATCCACAGAAAAATCTTGAATTTGTTAATCTATATCCGCAGCACTTTGACTTAAATGCTATTCAGCATTGGGAATGCTGGACGCCCGAAGAAGCTCAGAAAGATAAAAGGTATTGTGATGAATGGCTCATGAGGTTTTGTGGTTTGAAGAACGAAGAAAACTTGTTTTCATGGGGTTCTATTTCATCTTACTTTGACCCGCGCTCGTGCAGTAGTGGTATTTGTATTCATTACACAGAACAGAAATAAATTAAAACATGAGAAAACAGCTATTCCCATTTATTGGGCAGACAGGGGGGAGAGCATGGAACTATCCATACAGGAACGCCTAAAAGACCTGCGTGTGGAGCGTGGGTTGACGCTGGAACAGCTTGCGGAGCAGACGCACCTCTCCAAGTCTGCGTTGGGCAGCTATGAAAACGATGAGCGCAAGGACATCAGCCATTACGCCCTAACTAAGCTGGCGAAGTTTTACGGTGTGACCGCCGATTATCTGCTGGGATTGACCGAAACAAAAAATCACCCAAACGCTGATCTTGCAGACCTGCGTTTGAGTGATGAATTGATTGATCTATTGAAAAACGGGCGGCTTGATACAGCCTTGTTCTGCGAGTTAGCTACGCACAGGGACTTTGTGAAGCTACTGGCGGATATAGAAATCTATGTGAATGGTATCGCCACAGGGCAAATCCAAAATCTGAACGCATGGGTCGATGTGGCGAGGGCAGAAATCATGGAGAAATACCAGCCGCGGGAACATGACAAGACCGCCTATCTGCTGAAAGCGAGCCATGTGCAGGAGGGCGAGTATTTCAGCCGCCGGGTACATGACGATATAGACGGTATCATGGAGGATATAAGGCAAGCCCACAGGGGACGGGCGGAGAGTGCGCCGGAAAACTCTGTTGCCGAAGAACTGAAAAGAGATTTGGAGGAAGTGGCAAACTTCAAAGGGAGCCGTCTGGAGCAATGGCTACTGATTTATTGCAAACAGAACCGGCTGCCCTATCACCGCCTAACCGAAGAAGAAAAACAATGGTTACTACGGATAGGATCAAAATCGGAGTTTATGAAATCGCATATCTCACGAAGAGGGAAGAAATAACCTGTTTTTCGATAATCGAGATGTTGCATCCCATTCATTGACATAAAGATGGAAGCAGCAAGGATCGTATAGAACGGGGAAAAACCATGAGCGACGTAATGACCCCGGAGCAGCGGAGCCGGGCAATGAGCCATATCAAGGGGAAAGATACCAGCATAGAAGTCCTATTGCGGAAAGCCCTTTGGCATAAAGGCATCCGCTATCGAAAGAACTATAAAAAGCTGCCGGGCACCCCGGATATAGCGATAACCAAATACAGGATTGCTATCTTTTGTGACAGTGAGTTTTTTCACGGCTATAATTGGGAGATCAAGAAACAAAAGCTGGGGCACAACCGGGAGTATTGGATCAAAAAGATTGAGCGCAATATGGCCCGCGACCAGGAAAATGACTTCAAGCTGATTGCAATGGATTGGGTGCCCATGCACTTTTGGGGGCAGGAGATACAAAAGCGGACAGCGGAATGTGTGGAAGCTGTCGAAGATTTGATTTTCGAGTTGCAGATGATGCAGTTTGATGGTATGATAGAGGATATGAGGGACTGTATTGAAGATATAAAATAATATTTTTATATCTTCAACTTATAAATTGATGATTTACAAGGAGTACCCTTATGACAATATCAGAACAGATCAAAGTGCTGTGTGTTCGCTCCAATATCAGCGTTGCGGAACTTGCAAGGCGGATGGGGACTACGCCGCAAAACTTCAACTCAAAAATGAAGCGGGAGAGCTTCACAATTTCTGACTTAGAATATCTGGCAGAAACAGTGGGGTGTTCTTTTGAACGCCATTTTGTCCTTCCAGATGGCGAAAAGGTTTGATAGGAGGGCATTATGGATTTACTGCATTTCAAAGATAACGCTTCAAACCGGGATGTAATCTCCCTGTTTTCCGGGGCGATGGGGCTGGATATCGGCCTTGCAAAAGCTGGCCTAAATATTGTAATCGGGCAGGATTTTGACCCCGCCTGCGTTGCTACCATGCGTGCAAACGGGCATAAAGTGCTAGGCGGAGATATCCGCGAGATTGACGAAGCGGATTTGCTGGAACGAACCGGGCTTAAACAGGGGGAACCCTTCCTCATTTGTGGCGGCCCGCCCTGCCAGCCATTTTCCACCGCCGGGAAGCGATTGGGGATTAACGATCCCCGGGGCAGCCTGTTCATGGACTTTATCCGCATGATTGACTATATCCGTCCCCGCTTTTTTATCATGGAAAATGTCAAGGGTATTATGTCTGCCCCCCTCAAGCATATCCCGCTGGCAGAACGTGATAAAAATGACCCGGAGCAGCGTTTGGGGACTGTTTTGGATGTTATCCTGTCCGAGTTTAACAAGTTGGGATATAAGACGGTATACGGGATATTGGATGCCGTCAATTATGGCGTCCCACAATTCCGGGAACGGTTTGTCTTAATAGGGAGCCGGGATAATGAAGATATCTTCCTGCCCTTCCCGACCCATTTTCAGATGCACCAAGACCCGCAATACCGCTGGCGCACTTTGCAGGACACCATCAAGGATTTGGAATATGACTGTGGGGAGTGTGCCGCATTCAGCAAAGACCGCCTTGCATACCTCCGCCTTGTCCCAGAGGGCGGGAATTGGCGCGATCTCCCGGAAGATATACGGAAAGAAGCCATGGGCGGCGCTTATGGCTCCGGCGGCGGAAAAGTCGGCTTCTACCGGCGGCTGTCGTACAGCCAGCCATCCCCGACATTGGTTACATCCCCGGTGCAAAAGGCAACCATGATGTGCCACCCGACCCAAGACCGTCCCTTGAGCATCCGGGAATATGCCCGCATCCAGCAGTTCCCCGATGATTGGAAGTTCATGGGGACAAGCGCAGCGGAATACCGCCAGATCGGCAATGCCGTCCCGGTAGGGCTGGCATTGGCGCTGGGGAAAGCGGTGCTTTCCGTTGCGGATCAATCTGCTGAAATTCGCACGAAACGGTTTAGAGGGACAGATATCCATCAAAAGCTGAAACAAGCCATTGAGATAGGAGGAAACTGCTATGCCCATAAATAACACCTACAACGAAGAAGCCATCGTAAAAGCGATTGCAACCGCGCTGGACAATTTCTACACCAATTTGATCAGTAACATCGATAAACTCAACATCAAAAAGGTCATGAAGCGCAAAAATCCATACCTGTTTCGGGCAAAGGCTATGAATGGGGCGGCCCAGATCATTGACGCGATCCTTGCCGCTTTTGTGTCCTCGTCCGAGGAAACGATTTTCGGGAATGTGTTCTTTGAGCCGATTGCTACCGCAGCCGCACAAGGACAGAAAGCATTAGCGGAGGGCGTGGACATCATGGTGGAACGGGACAACACCATCTATGCTATCGCGGTGAAATCCGGCACCAGCGTTTTCAATGCAGACAGCCGCAAGAAGCAGGAGCAAAATTTCATGGCGGCAAGCAAGCTGGCACAGCAGGCGAAGAAACGCTTTGTCCCGATTGTCGGCTATGGCTATGGGAAGAAGAAAGCCTCCAACCGCGGGCTTCCGAAGTTTTACATGGAATTGGCAGGCAAGGATTTCTGGACAGAATTGACCGGCGATGAAGAGTTCTACATAAAGCTGATCCGCTTCATGGACAAGCTGCCGGAAAAGTATGTAGAGGAATTCGATGCCTCCTATCAGAAAGCGGCCAACCGGCTCGTCCGCGAGTTTACCCAAGAATTCTGCTTTGAAGATGGCAGCATTGATTGGGAAAAGCTCGTGGAGTTCAATTCTGGAAATTGAGAAAGGAGAAAATCATGGCTGAAAACAATTCTTATCCTATGTTGAGTGTGAGCAATTGGTGGAATATCCGTAAAAAGTTCAAGCAGACTATACCTGGAACCGTAACTGCCAGCTATCTTTCCAGTGTATTGAATATGCAAGAGCGTTCTGCAACAAACAATATTATGCCATACCTCCGTCAGATTGGAATTATTGATGCAGAAGGAAAGACAGGTGAACGAGCCAAGCTGTGGAGAGATGATATTGACTATCCAAAGGTTTGTGATGAAATAAGAAAAGAGATATATCCACAAGAACTTTTGGATATTCCTTGTGTTACTGATGAGGATAGAGAGAGTATAAAAAGATGGTTTGCACGCACGACTGGAACTGGTGAAAGTACAGTCGGAAAAATTACTGCGTTCTATTTCTTGCTCTGCGATAAAGATCCATCTAAGGAGCCTGCTACTAAACAAGGGAATAGCACAAAGGCTAAGTCTACCTCTCGCTTGTCTCCAAAACCTGTTAATGTTGAAACTGAAGGTGGCTCCAAGGAAAATATACAGAATCAACAAACAGATACAAGTAATACTCACTCTGTTTGTAAGCCTAATATTCCTGCAATCAACATCAATTTGCAGATTCATATTTCGTCGGATGCATCACCGGAACAAATTGACAAAATATTTGAAAGCATGAGTAAGCATATTTACAAGGATAGATGATTAAATGGATAAAGACTTCCAAAACTATGCCATTACTCTTATTGATGAATTAAAAACGATTGCACCACCAGCGTATGTTCCGCCCAGCGATGGAGCAAAGCCAAAAACAGAAATGGTTATAGCTAGCTCACTGGTAGCAAATACCCGAGGGTACATTGAGCGCGTAGTAGCACAAATAAATGGTACATACGAAAATGGTTGGTATGATGGTTGTGCAGTTATGATAAGGCGGCTACTTGAAACGCTAATCGTTGAGGCATTTGAAAACTATAAGATTGCATCAAGGATTCAAAATCCCAAAACAGGAGATTTTTACTATTTGAGCGATTTGATTTCTTGCACGCTTTCAGAATCAAGCTGGAATCTTTCTCGAAACAGCAGACAAGCTATGCCCAGATTAAAAACCGTTGGTGACTTGTCTGCCCATAGCAGGCGATACAACGCACATAGAAGTGATATCGATAATATCATTCCAGATTTGCGTGTCGTTGTTCAAGAACTTCTCTATTTAGCAGGTTTAAAGTAAACGCACTTATATCCCCGCTGCCACTCCCGAAACCGCTCAGGTTTTTGCCCATCCCCATCCGCAAAAACCTGTCCGTTTTCCTGCCGGGCAAAGCGAGCGTTTCCATCCGGCGAAACCCTCATTTTACCCGCCAGCCGTGACAGCAGGTATAACACACTACACTTTGCAAGCAAAGCCGTGTGCCAAAGGGGCGTCCCCTTTGGAAACCCCTGTTTTGCCGGGAAGCCAGTGCGACCCGCAAAATCGCGGCTGCACCCCTTCCCGCCAAAACGCAATCAGGCGGCATAGGCCAGCCCGTTCCCGGTGCTGATCTACGCCGCCTGATTGCCTATATGGGCGCTTACTGTATCGCCCATATTAACCGTTCTAATTTATCACTTCCGTATGCACCGTGGACTTGCTGACGCCGAATTTTCCCGCCGCCGCACGCACCGTTGCCCGGTTTTCTATCAGGTAAAGGGCCAGCTGACAGGCCCGTTCCTCCATGTTCCCTTTGATAGCGCACCACTCCTAAGCCATACTATGCACCATCACTATATGCCCGGCTTCCCGGCGGCAGAACACCGGCTTTTCCCTTGTCACGGAAACCATTTTCTGGTATAATCATCCCCAGAAATCCACAGGAGGACATCCTTATGAAGAAAATTGCCGTCATCACCGGCGCATCCAGCGGCATGGGCCGCCGGTTCGCCGAAACCGTGGACAGCTTCGGCCGCTTCGATGAGGTATGGGTCATCGCCCGCCATGAAAAGGCGCTGGAGGAGCTGCGGGATCAGGTTCCCTATCCCATCCGCCCCCTGGCCCTGGATCTGACGGACCGGCGCAGCTTCCAGACCTATGCCGACGCCCTGGCGGAGGAGCCGGTGGAGGTGGGCCTTTTGGTCAACGCCAGCGGCTTCGGCAAGTTCCGGGCCGTGGTGGACACGCCTCTGGAGACCAACCTGAACATGGTGGACCTGAACTGTCAGGCGGTGATGGCCCTGTGCCAGCTGACGGTTCCTTATATGCCCCGGGGCGGACAGATCATCAATATCGCCTCGGTGGCGGCGTTCCAGCCCATCCCCTATATTAACGTGTACGGGGCCACCAAGGCCTTTGTGCTGAGCTTCAGCCGGGCCCTGAACCGGGAGCTGCGGAGCCAGGGCGTCCGGGTCATGGCCCTGTGCCCCTTCTGGACCCGGACGGCCTTCTTTGACCGGGCCACCGGCGACGGCGGCGAATCCGTGGTGAAAAAATATGTGGCCATGTATGAGCCGGAGCAGCTGGTGCAGCGGGCATGGCGGGACGCCAAGCGGGGCAAGGATGTGTCCCAGTACGGCTTTGTGGCCAGATTCCAGGCGGGGCTGACGAAGCTCCTGCCCCACAGCCTGGTGATGGACGTCTGGATGCGGCAGCAAAAGCTGCAATAAAGCCTTGCAAAGCCCGGGGAAACGGCATATAATAATAAATTATCTGTACTACAAGGAGAGATCAAGATGGATCGCATGAAAATCGCAGCCATCTTTGCCGACCAGGAGCAGCTGGGCGGCAAGGAGATCACCGTGTGCGGCTGGGCCCGCACCATCCGGGATATGAAGACCTTCGGCTTCATCGAGCTTAACGACGGCTCCTGCTTCCGCAATTTGCAGGTGGTCATGAGCGCCGATGAACTGCATAATTATAAGGAAATCGCGGGGCAGAACGTGGGCGCGGCCCTGATCGTCCGGGGTACCGTGGTGCTGACGCCGGAGGCCAAGCAGCCCCTGGAGCTGCGGGCTGCCGAGATCGCCGTGGAGGGCCGGTCCACGCCGGACTATCCCCTGCAGAAAAAGCGCCACAGCGTGGAGTTCCTGCGGACCATCCAGCATCTGCGTCCCCGGACCAATCTGTTTTCCGCCACCTTCCGGGTTCGCAGCGCGGCGGCCTATGCCGTGCATGAGTTTTTCCAGAGCCGGGGCTTTGTGTATGTCCACACCCCCATCATCACCGGCTCCGACTGCGAGGGCGCAGGCGAGATGTTCCAGGTGACCACCCTGGACCTGAACAACGTGCCCAAGACCCCGGAGGGCCAGGTGGATTACAGCCAGGATTTCTTCGGCAAGAAAACCAGCCTCACCGTGTCCGGCCAGCTGAACGCCGAGAACTTCGCCATGGCCTTCGGCGATGTGTATACCTTCGGCCCCACCTTCCGGGCCGAGAACTCCAACACCCAGCGCCACGCCGCCGAGTTCTGGATGATCGAGCCGGAGATGGCCTTCTGCGAGCTGGCCGGGGACATGGACGTGGCCGAGGCCATGATCAAGCACATCATCACCCGGGTGCTGGAGCGCTGCCCGGATGAGATCAACTTCTTCAACAGCTTCGTGGACAAGGGCCTCAAGGCCCGTCTGGAGCACGTGGCCACCTCCGACTTCGCCCGGGTCAGCTACACCGAGGCGGTGGAGATTCTGAAAAAGCACAACGACAGGTTCGAGTACCGGGTGGACTGGGGCACGGACCTGCAGACCGAGCACGAGCGCTATCTCACCGAGCAGATCTATCAGCGGCCGGTGTTCGTCACCGACTATCCCAAGGAGATCAAGGCGTTTTATATGCGCCTGAACGACGACGGCAAAACCGTGGCCGCGGCGGACTGCCTGGTGCCCGGCATCGGCGAGATCATCGGCGGCAGCCAGCGCGAGGAGCGGCTGGAGGTGCTGGAGGCCCGCATCCGGGAGCTGGGCATGAAGCCCGAGGACTACTGGTGGTACTGCGACCTGCGGCGCTACGGCAGCTGCCGCCATGCGGGCTTCGGCCTGGGCTTTGAACGCATGGTCATGTACCTGACGGGCGTCAGCAACATCCGGGATGTGGAGCTTCATCCCCGCACCGTGGGCAACGCCGAATTCTGAAAAATACACAAAAATAGAGGCTCCCCCAGCCGGGGGAGCCTCTATTTTAAACTGTCCAAAAAGGGTGAAACCCTTTTTGGACAAAAGGCTTGCAGTCTGCTGCGCGCATAATTGGTTCGCCGATGGCGAAGCAATTCCACACTTGCAGCCTGAGCAGAATTTTCGGCCAGGTACACGCCCCGGCCGAAAATGATTTCATTTGCTTTGCCGCCTGCGGGCGGCAAACTCTGCGAGGCTTCTTTGGATTCTGTGAGGGCAGGTCACTGCTCCTCGGAGATGTCCATGCCGAAATACTTCACGGACAGCCGGGACAGGGTGCCGTCGGCGTCCATCTGGGCCAGGGCATCGTTGATGGCGGAATAGTCCCGCTGCTCCGCCGGGGCCTCCAAAAACCCCAGCACCTGCCGCAGCTGCTGCCGGTTTCCGCCGCCGATGACGGAGGAACCCATGCCAATGACGCTGATCTTTTCCCCGCCGTGGGGCAGTGCGCGATATTCCGTGTGTATTCTCCTCGTTTTGTTATATTTCTCAGTCCAGGGCGTCCCGGCTTTCGAACACGTCCCGGATGGAGCCATTGCGGTCGATCTCCGGCTCCGGGGCCGGGGCCTTGGCCATCTTCAGCTCCTGCCATTTGGCCTTGTCGATCAGCAGCTGCCGGGGCTTGGAGCCCTCGAAGGGACCCACATAGCCCCGCTCCTCCATCTGGTCCACCAGCCGGGCCGCCCGGGCATAGCCCAGCTTCAGCCGCCGCTGCAGCATGGACACGGAGGCCTGTCCCGTCTCCAGCACCACGTCCACGGCGGCGGTAAGCAGCTCGTCGTCGGGACTCTCCCCGGCGGGCTCCGGCGCGCCGGCGGACTTGCCGCTCTTTTCCTTCTCCTTCACCGCCTGCTCGATCTTGTCCATGACGTCCTGGGAATACTCCGCCTCGCCGCTCTGCTTCACATAGTCCACCACCCGCTCGATCTCCTCCGGGGTGATGAAGCAGCCCTGGACCCGGGTGGGCTTCCCGGCCCCCAGGGGGGCGTACAGCATGTCGCCCTTGCCCACCAGCTTCTCCGCGCCGGTGGTGTCCAGAATGATCCGGGACTCCAGAGACGAGGCCACGGCGAAGGCAATGCGGCTGGGGATATTGGCCTTCATCAGGCCGGTGATCACGTCGGAGGAGGGCCGCTGGGTGGCGATGACCAGGTGCATCCCTGCGGCGCGGCCCATCTGGGCCACCCGGCAGATGGATTCCTCCACCTCCTTGGCGGCCACCAGCATCAGGTCCGCCAGCTCGTCGATGACCACCACCACGGTGGGCATTTTCTTCAGCTCCTCATTGCGCTGGGCCAGGGCGTTGAACCCGGCCAGATCCTTCACGCCGTTCTCCGAAAACAGCTTATAGCGCTTCATCATCTCATACACCGCCCACTGCAGGGCCCCGGCAGCCTTCTTGGGGTCCGTCACCACCGGGATCAGCAGGTGCGGGATGCCGTTGTACGGGGCCAGCTCCACCATTTTGGGGTCCACCATGATGAACCGGACCTCCTCCGGGGTGGACTTGTACAGCAGGCTCACGATCAGTGAGTTGGTGCACACGGACTTACCGGAGCCGGTGGTGCCGGCGATCAGCACATGGGGCAGCTTGGCAATATCCCCCACGATGGCGTTGCCGCCGATGTCCTTGCCCACGGCAAAGGCCACCCGGGACTTATGCTCGGCAAAGGCCCGGGAGTCGATGACGTCCCGGATACGCACCGCCGTCACCACCCGGTTGGGCACCTCGATGCCTACCACGGAGCTTTTGTTGGGGATGGGCGCAATGCGCACGCCGCCGCTGCCCAGGGCCAGGGCGATGTCGTCGGCCAGGTTGGTGAGCTTGGACAGCTTCACCCCCTGGTCCAGGGTAAACTCGTATCGGGTGACGCTGGGCCCGTGGACCACGTCCCCGGGCTTGGCGTCCACACCGAAGCTGGTGATGGTCTGGGCCAGGCGGCGGGAGTTGTTCCGCAGCTCCGCCCCCACCTCGGTATAGTTGTCGTCGCTGTTCTGGTCCAGCAGGGTCACCGGGGGATACTGATACGCCTCCTCCGGTTCCGCCAGCTCCTCCTCGATGGCCTGGCTCACCTCCTGGGCGTGCTGCTCCACCTCCCGGGCGGCGGATTCCTGGCTCCGGCGGGACTTTTTCTCCGGCTGGGGGGCAGGCTCCGGCTGGGCCGCAGGCTGCGCTTCCGGCGCAGGCTCCGGCTCCTGGGGCCGCAGCACCTGGTCCGGGGTCATCACGTCCTCCCCCCTGCGGGAGAAGAAGCCCTTCCCCGTCTTTCGGGGCAGAGGCTCATCGGGAATCTCCTGGGGCTCAGGTTTGGGCTCCGGCTTGGGTTCGGGCTTGGGCCGCACCGGCTCATCCTCCAGGGGCACATCCACCGATGGACGCTGCCGCCGGGGCTTTTCCGGCCGGGCCGGGCGCTCCGGCTCCGGCTCATAGGGGACCCGGTCACGGGCCCGCTGCACCAGCTCCCGGGGGGATACCCGCAGCGCCGCGAATACCGCCGCCGCCAGCAGCAGAAGCAGCACGATCACGGACACCACCGTGCCCACCAGCCGCTTCATGCCCATGGCCAGTCCACCGGCCAGTGCGCCGCCGCTTTGCAGCAGCAGGCCACTGGCCCACAGGCTCTTCATGGCCGGGGCCAGGCCGGTGACGGCCTCTCCCCTATACAAAAACAGGTGCAGGATGGCCCCCAGCAGCACCGGCAGCACCAGGGCGCAGACCGTCCGCAGCACCACCGGACGCCCCCGGTGGGCCAGCAGGTTCACCCCCGCCAGGGCCAGGGCCGGGGCCGCCAGCCAATAGCCGTAGCCCGCCAGGCCCTTCAGCAGGTTCCCCAGCAGGTTCAGCACAATGGCGTCCGCCTGGAAATAGCTGACCACCACGCACAAGGCCAGCAGCAGGCACACGCCGCCGCCTACCTCCCGCCGGATCGGCGGGAGGGCGGATTTCTGCGGAGCCGTCTTTTTGGTTGTGGTTTTTTTCTTCTGTCCGGACGCCATAGTGGTTCCTTTCTCTTATTTAATGAGCTGCACCACGATGGTCAGCAGACCCACGGCCCAGCAGTAATAGGCAAACGCGCCGAATTTTCCCTTGTTGGCAATGCGCCGCAGCAGGCCAATGCACAGATACCCGGACACCGCCGCCGTGGCCACGCCGATCAGATACACCGGCACCTGGCTCCAGTCGACTCCTGCCTCCACGGCGTCCTTCAGGCTCAGGATGTTGGCCCCCAGCACCGCCGGAATGGACAGCAGGAAGGAAAACCGCACCGCGAACTTCCGATCGAAGCCCACAAAGCACCCGGAGGTGATGGTCATGCCGGACCGGGAGATGCCCGGCACCGTGGCGACGGCCTGGCTCACGCCCACCGCCACCGCATCCAGCAGCGATGCCGTTCGCTCGTTCTTCCTCCCCTTCTTCACCCGGTCGCTGGCGAATAACAGGAAGCCCGTGACGATCAGGGCCCCGCCGATGAACAGCATGTTATTGCTCAGGCCCAGGACCTTGTCCTTGATGGGCAGCACCGCAAACAGCGGCAGGGTGCCCAGGATGATCAGCAGGATCAGCCGCCGGGCCGGAGGCAGGGGCTTGGGGGTGGACCGGTGGGCCAGGTCCCCGATTCCCCGGAAGAACTCGGCGATCATGTCCTTGATGTCCTGCCAATAGGCCACGAACACCGCCCCCAGGGTGCCCAGATGCAGCAGCACGTCAAAGAATTCCGGCACCTCCGCGTCAATGTGCAGCAGGTTCTGCGCGATGGCCAGATGTCCGGAGCTGGAAATGGGCAAAAACTCCGCCACGCCCTGCACCAGGCCCAGCAGGAAGGAAGAAAAAGCGTTCATATTTCATATTCTCCTGTCTTTTCAGATTACATTTTGTTTATTTCTGTCGGATTATTCCGATCTGTATTCGTTCAAAAAATACGGATACATTTATACTATAGCACACTCCGGGGGAAATTACCAGTGTAATTTGCGCCCCGGGGAAAAATTTGCGCCCCGGGGAAAAATTTGCGCCCCGGGGAAAAGATTTCCCCGGGGCAGGCGGGCCGCAAAAAAAGGGCGGACGCCGGCGTCCGCCCCGATCTTTATCCGAACAAAAGGATGCACCACCAGATGGCGCCGATGACAGATACGACCAGCCCCAGCAGGAGCATGATGCCCCGGGCCAGGTCCGTGGCCTGGAGCTTTTCCGTGTTGTCATAGAAAAAGCCCAGCAGGAATTTGTCCAGGGCGATGGCGGGCTTCAGCAGCAGGGGGAGCACCAGGCCCAGCAGTAGGAACAGCCCCGCCGTGAGAAATTCCCCGGACCGCCCGGCAATGCGGGTCTGGTGATTGCCCAGGGCCATGCTGTACAGCGCGTTATCGGTCAGGCCCGGGCTGAACCCGGCCTTCTCCTGGACCAGGGTGCTGATGGACCAGCTGTCGCCCGCTGTCATGAACGTTCCGGCGGCGGTGTTGTAGGTGATGTTGCGGACCACGCCGTCCATGGCCATTTCCGCCGCCCGATAGGAGCCGTTTTCCGCCAGGGACAGGGTAAACTCCGCCGTCTGCCCTGTGGGGGAGTGAATGCGCAGGCGGTTGTCCTCCGTCACCTCCACCGTGGAGCAGCCCGGGCGGGTATAGGTCCTGCTCTGTTCCCCGGCGGCCATGCGGTAAAAGCCGCCGTAGTTCCACACGCCGGGGCGCAGGCCCCACACCAGGGCCGAGACCGCCAGGAGCACTGCGGCGGCCAGTTCGATTTTCCAGATGATGCTTTTCATGATGGATTCCCTCACCTTTCCAGCGAATTTCCGTCTGTTGCAGCTGTGGTTCTCTGTACAGTTATGTTACTATATTTACGCAGAATTGTCAACGGAAAAAATTGTTTTTGATTTAATATTTATTATTCATTATGGCCGCCGATCTCCCGGTGAATGGCTTCCCGGGAAAGTCTGCCGGGGTTGAAATAAACCTTGGAGGCGATCACGACCTTACCCCGGCTGACATTCTTTTTAGGGCCTTGCCAAAGCTCATGCAGCCCACGCAAACCTTGGAAATTTCCATATCGGTCTTGCCTAATTTCGTGTATCCCATGCGTCAGCGCTCCTCATTCTCACTTTCCGCTGAACACCGGGAAGAAGCTGAACTCGCCGTAGTCCTTGATGGGCGCGGTGCGCATCAATTGCATTACGTCAGCGTCATCACCTTTTTCCAAAAAAATTTCGGTGTCACCCTTTACCGGGCGGCACCGTGTTTTTTACTCCGTTGCGATTTTTCAGGAGGCGTGGTAAAATGTATTTTGCAGGGCTGTGAGCATTTATTTTTCCTTGCAGTCAATGCCGCCCTGCTGGACACCACGCCGCTTATTACCCACCCCTTCCCGCTGAGCGAGATTCAGGAGGCCTACTGCATCTTTGAAAACCGTCTGGACGGCGTCATCAAGGCGGCCATCACGGCGCATCCCTCAAAAACATAATACGGAGAGAAAACCATGGCTTTTGACTTCAAGAAAGAATACAAGGAATTTTATATGCCGAAGAACCGGCCGGAGATCGTAACCGTACCGAAGGCAAACTATATCGCTGTCAGAGGAAGCGGCGACCCCAACGAGGCGGGCGGCGCCTACCAGCAGGCCATCGGCGTGCTGTATGCGGTTGCGTACACGCTGAAAATGAGCTGCAAGACCGATTACAAAATGGAGGGCTTTTTTGAATATGTTGTTCCGCCATTGGAGGGCTTCTGGTGGCAGGACGGGAAAGACGGCATTGATTATGCCGTCAAATCTGCATTCCACTGGATCTCCGTGATCCGCCTGCCGGATTTTGTGACCCGGAAGGACTTTGTGTGGGCTGTGGAAACGGCAACGAAGAAGAAAAAGCTGGATTGCTCATCGGCGGAGTTTCTGACCATCGAGGAGGGACTTTGCGTGCAGATGATGCACCTGGGGCCTTTTGACCAGGAGCCTGCATCGGTTGCGCTGATGGACGCCTATCTGGCGGAACACGGCTACGAGAATGACCTGAGCGAAACAAGGCTGCATCACGAAATCTACCTGTCGGATGCCAGAAAGGTCGCACCTGAAAAGTGGAAGACCGTCATCCGGCACCCGATCAAAAAGAGATAGACAAATCGGAAGTTGAGGAGGTAAGTATGATAGTACCTGTAGATGAAACAAATCTTCTTCAAGCCGCAACCATCCATTCAA
>ERZ827524.2173-NODE-2173-length-15007-cov-15.432852_pt1 | contig 15007 bp, 7 predicted proteins | sample MGYA00519702_ERZ827524 | MGnify/ENA primary metagenome ERZ827524 (study PRJEB31778, sample SAMEA3449341) | human gut metagenome | biome: human gut; feature: human-associated habitat; material: faeces | place: United Kingdom | collected 2010/2012 ...
TTTCTGGGTACTTTGGTTGGCTTTTACCTTTACCGCAGGTGGGGTTGTCTCGCCAGCGGTGTAGGGCCACCACGCTGTGACGGTGATGTCGTTGTGGTTGGTCCAGTAGTACGGGTCGGTGGAGGTCAGCGTGGCGCTTGTGTTGTCGACGGTGGAGGGCGTCACGTTGTACGTCTTCACCGTGCCGTCCATCAGGACTGCCACGCTCTGCACACCCGTCCAATTGCCATCCGCGGGGGCACGGGTGCCGACGGTGGCTGTCGCGGCGGGATTCAGTCCCGTGGCGGTGAAGACGATGGATGTGCCTTCCGCCCCTTCCGGTAGGAAGCCCGCTTCGTCCTGCGTGCAGGCGGCAAGGGCGAACAGCAGGGCGATGGCTGCGAATATATGGATGTTTGTTCGTTTCATGATGCGTGTTGTTTAGGGGTTGTTATTGTTTCTTTTCAGTACGGGCAGGCCGTCGGTGCCGAGTGCCCACTGGTAGTCGTTGCCGGTGAGGGCGGGGTTCATGCCGTCGACGGCTGTCTGCCATTTCGCGGTCGCACCGTCCACCTTCGTGGCATCTACCGTTCCTCCATGATTACGGAATACTCCTTGCCCGGCATTGCCTCCCCAATAACAGGAAGTTATAGTATTGTAGTTATAACGCACTATTGCTCCAGATTCATACTCTTTCAATGTGCCGTCGAACCAGCAAGCGGTGATACTGCCATAATTTAAATCGGCTATACCACAAGTTCTACCATATGCAGAAATTTTTCCCGTCACAGAGCAGGCAATGATTTGACCATTATTTTGATCCACTATTCCAGCTGCTGATCCATTATTGCCATATAGATTCACATCTATGAGTTGTAGGTTCTTTATCACACCACGTAAATTTAATAACCCAAAAAGTTCAGTAGTCGCTGCTGAAAAGTTTAATCCCGTAATGCGGTGTCCCTGCCCATTAAAGACGCCGGAGTAACCTGGCCATGTGCCTATCTGTGTCCAATCCTTACCCGTCAGGTCGATGTCGGCGGTGAGGGTGCAATTTATCGATTCGTCCTTTTGTGCGGCTTTGTTCCATGCCAGCAGGCCGTCAGCGTTATAGACCATGTAACTGCCGTCGTTCTGTATAGAATAGCCTAAATCCTCAGCCTCGCCGCTTTCGCCGCCACCGTCAGCCCAGTCACCGATGGTGCAACCCTCTAACGTCAAGCCGGTGGCGTTCACCTTGACGGTGTATTTATAGCGGTTGCCAGCCTCTAATACGACGTTGTTCTGCGGACGGAAGTAGAAGGTGCCGCCGCCGAGTTCCACCTTGACGAACGGCTTGCCTGCCGCAACGGTCTGCGGGGCGGTCAGTGCCTCGTAGGTGTTGCCGCTTGCGTTGTAGGTCTTGATGGCAGTCGGGTTGCCGTTATCGGCGGACAGACTCACGAGGCTCACCGTGGCACCAGCGACGCTCGTGAATCCCGTGCCGGGCTTCAGTTCGATTGTCACGCGTGCCGTGCGGTGGGTAAATTCAAGAGTCGGGGTGTTAAATTCCACCTTCCGGTTCTCAGCAGAGATGAAGTCGCTGTTCTGGAAGTCAGCCAATTTGCTTTGGTCTTCGGCCACCTTCACGGCAGGCATCTGTGTGATGTCGGCATTGTTGAAGGGCCACCATGCCGATACGGTAATCGGGTCGCGGCTGGTCCAGTAGTACGGGTCGTTCTCGCGTGAAAGCGTGGCACTCTTGAAATCGGTAGAAGCCGTTACGGTGTATTCCTTTACCGCATCGCCCATCTTGAGTGCCACGGAAGTGACGCCCTGCCAGTCGCCGTCCACAGCGGCACGGGTGGAAGGGGCTGCCAGCGGCGTTGCTTCTACGGACAATCCGGTGGCACGGATGACGACGGGGTATTCACCTTCGGGCAGACGGTTATCGCCAGCAAGTTCGTCCTGCGTGCAGGCGGCGAGGGCGAACAGCAGTGCGGTGGCTGCGGGGATAAATAATCTATGTCTCATAATTCTTCATTCTAATCGATTAATTATTAACATACTACAGGTCTGCACCCACATCTCCACCGTCTATATCATTCCACTTTGCAATGGTGGCTTCGCTGACTTCAAGGACTTTGTTGCGTACCTTGACGGTATAGGTATAGTTGTTGCCCGCCAGCAGTGCGCCATCGGGCATGGTGAGTGTGGCATGATATTCCTGACCTTTGTAATTCACAACCAACGGCAGGGATGCAACTGTCTGCGGGAAGAGGATGATCGATGACGTGAGATTGCCGTCTGCCAGATTCATGGTCAGTTCTCCGGTCTGTGCCCCGTTGTCTGCGGTGGCAATACCGTCGGCCGTGTTGAACGTACCGGTGAGTAACAATCCGTCCAGCGTGTAACGTTCAGGCTTGACCACGCTGAAATTCACGCCGTCGCCCGCCTCGAAGGTAAGGGTTATCTGGCTCATGCGGTGGTGGAAAGAGTTGTCTTCACCGCCTTTGGCGGTTTTGTCGGTGAAGCTTACTACCGGGTTGTTTTTGTCTCCCGTGGCTCCTGAAGCAAAGAGGAAGTCGATGGCAGGCTGGTTTTGCTGCGCCGTGGCATCGGTCGTGGCTGTGAGGATGCCTCCCGCCGCGTTGTACGGATAGTAGGCGCGGAAAGTATGGGTCTTTGTATCTTCGATATAGATAACCTTTCCTTCTGCCTCAAATTTCCCGTTTTTCAGGATGAAAGGCACGTTGCCGTACTGGGAATCGTTGCCGATGTCGGTGATGCCGATACGGTCGCCGGCAGTCCAGGTGGTTCCGCTGGCGCGGGTGGCGGGGGCGATGTTGGCGGTAAACTGGGCGGCCACGGGGTCACCGTTCAGGTTCTCGTTGTCGTTGTTGCAGGCTACCAGTGCGAGGGCGAGCGCTGCAAGTGTAAAAAATCTTGTCTTCATTATATCTATAATTTTATTATTTACAAATCAGCATTTACATCATCACCTTTCACTTCTTCCCAGCCGTTGATTTCGGCTCCGTCCACTTCCATGCCTTCGGGAGTCTCAACCAGCGTTCCGCCGAGGGTCAGCGATTTGCCCTTTCTGGTGTTGAACTCCTTGAGAGCTTCTGTGAGGTCGCTTTTCAACGTGGTGGGGCTCGGGTTGCCGTCCGCATAGCGGATTTCAGCCGTCAGCAGTTGTTCCGTGCCGGTCACACCCAGCAACCGCACCGTGGCTTTCCACTTGCCGGCATCGTCACCTTCGGTTATCTTGGTGAAGGGCAGCACGACGTTTGAAGCGGCTCCGTAGGTATCGGTAGCGAAATCGAGTGTTCCGGCTGCACCCGTCAGATGGGCAACAATCTCCGTGATGCGTCCGGCGGCATCACCCGTCGGTTTGACGACAAGCGTCAGTTCGCGTACCTGCTGCTTCATTGCAGCGGTCAGCGGATAGTCCTTGTCTTTCTCGATGCTCACCTGTTTCGTATAGGTGAAGAACCATCCCGGGGCATTGTTCACAAAGGCATCCGTGCCTGCCCGGTTTCCCGTGGCTGCGGCAATGGTGGCGGTGGTACCATTTACCGTGATTCCTTCAGCTGGGTTCCACACCGCAAGGGTGTAGCTGCCCGGAGCAAACAGATGGTCGGGGGCATGGGTGGCGGAAGTCTCCGTACCCGTATAGTCGCCCATGGTGATCGTCCACGTGGCAGGTATGTTGATACCCTCACCGCAGGCCGACCAGTCGGCTGTCACCGCAATTTTCCCATAGTCGGGATGCGGCGTGTCATAAAGCGTGTCCTTCACGCAGGAAGAGAGCAGCACGGCGGCTGTCATTCCTACCATATTTATATATTGTCTTGCTTTCATATTCTATTCCTCCGTATTAGAATAACTTCCATACCAATGTCACACCGGCATTGATGGGACCACACCAATTTTTTGTCTCGTTGCCACAGCGCACGCGCACACCATCGATGACTTCATATTTTTCGAAATCGGCATTCAGGTAGCCCAAACCGAGGTTGAAATCAAGAGCCAGTGCCTTGTTCAGCCGCAGCTGATAGCCGGCGGTGATGCCGCCACCCATCAGGTCGCCCTGCTTGCCTGTTTCGGAGAGCTTGTAGTTGAACTGTCCGGCCTTGAACATCGCGCCCAGATACCAGGCTTTCTTCTCACCCATATAGTAACGCACTTCCGGAGCCACTTCCCAGAGTGCATAGCGGTGGTCCTTGTCGCTCCACGTCCATGAAGTCCACGAGCCGTTTACGGCAATGCCCCACGATGGGCAGATGCGCCATTCCACGCCAAGATCTGGTGTCAGGGTAGCCCAGCGCAGCAGGTTGGCACGCAGGGAGAGATGATAATCAGTTGTGATTTTGGTTTCCGACGGCGTGTCGGCAAGTGTATTTTGTTGAGCGGCTTTCTCGGCTTCTGCCTTTTCAGCGGCAAGTCGGGCTTCTTCCGCCTTGCGCTGCTCTTCGGCAAGCCGTTCCTGTTCGGCACGCTTCTCGGCTGCCAGTCGTTCGGTTTCCGCCTTGCGTCGTGCTTCCGCATCCGTCGCGGCAGTTCCCTTTACCGGTACCGTCAGGCGCACGGTGACAAAATCACCCTCAGTCGCATGGTTGCGGGTAATGAAATTCTCCTCTTTTATTTCCGCACGGATAATCAGTTCGGATTTCACACGGTTGGCACGGATCTTCGCCGTGGCAAGGTTCTCGGCTTCACTGCCCAGTGAATTACAGTAGCCGTCAACCAATAGCGGCAGCTTGCCGTCAAGAATTGTGGTTTTGTTGTTTTCGATACATTCCAACAGACGGGCAAGTTCCGTGTCATTGCCATTCCAAGGCACGTAGAACATGTCCTTCTGCGGAACGAACCGGAAGGTGTAGGTCGTGTCTGCTTTCTGCTGCGCAATGACAGGAAAAGTTACCGTCATCAGCCACAGAAACAGGGTAAGAAAAGTGATTTTTCTGCTCATATAAACTTGAATTTATTATCTTTGTCTTCTCCAAAGGTAATAAATGCCATTCAGCGCCCAAAATATTACAAAAACTTTTTCTGTTGAAATACAGCGTTTTATAAAAATTGTCGTTTGAGCACTTTTCAAATTGTCGTTTGAGCACTTTTTTTTGTCGAATTAGCACTTTTTTGTCGCTTGAGCACTTTTTGAAAATGGGCTTCTGAGACCTTTTTCATCGGCTTTTTACCACACAAATTATTCCAGATTTGCTTTTTTCCACTTGCCAGGCGTACATCCTTCCTTCTCGGTAAATGATTTGATAAAGTTACTGCGGGAAAGAAAACCGGAAGACTCAGCCAGCTTCTGTATATTGATTTCCGGATGCTCCTTCAGTATGTTTTTCGCATACTCCAACCGGAGACCGGTTATCCATTCGCGGAATGTCATTTTATACGTAGTCTTGATATAAGCGGAAAGATAGGTACGGTTCGTATGAAGTATTTCGGACAGTTCTTTTATGGTAAGTCCCTGCTTGACATAGCCGTCCGTCTTTATCCAGTTGTCCACCTTCTCTATAATTCCTGTATAGGACACTGGTATTTCCTCTTCTGAAACCATTTCGGGTTCAGTTCCCGAATTTGTCAGAAGTTCTTCTTCAGATTGTATATCCTGCTCAAAAGCATTTTCCACCTGTTCATAGAACAGCAGGTAGTTCTGATAGCTGTAGAAAAGATAGCAGTAGAACGGTATTGACGACAAAATCCAGATAAAAACATATTTGTCTGGCAGAAATGTCAGCAATCCGCATCCGACACCGAAGATAACAGCCCAATAAGTGAATATGGAAAGCCATTCGATATATGCGCCTATATCATCCGCCTGAGTTTCATTGAAAATTCGAATGGCTCTACGATATGCAACTATGACTCTGCGAGCTAGAACGACTCCAAAAACAACTAACCAGACAGCTAAAGCAAATAAAGAGATTTTTTGTATGATTCCGCTTGGCACCAGGAACACCACAACTCCGGAAAGAGTTGAGAATATAATCCATAAAATGATATGTGTCCACACACGCCGTTTGGTAATGTAAAAACAATCAAGCAACATTATCAATGCCGAACTGAACAAAGAATAGCACAGGAAGTATGTGGACATGTTCATCAATATGGAAGAATCCGCATTTTTGAATCGAATACCAAAGAAGAAATGTACCGAATAATTTGCCGAAAGCAGCAGCATAGCTATACCCATAATCTGTCGGGAGCGGAGATAATTCTTGAAAATTTTCTTTTCAGGAGTCTTTGCAAACAAAAAATAAAAGCCGAAGAATAACATCAACGGCAGTGCGGCACAAAGTGAAAAACTGTATATTGATGGTTCCATTGTTATGCTTATTTGATTTTGATACAAAGATACGTCTTTTCTTCACAAATAGACACATAATCTATGATTTAACGTTATAGATTCGGTCATATTAGATTGAATAAATTATTAGAATTAAAGCCAGTGGTGAAAAATTCAACCACTGGCTTTTTCTGTCAAGACTTCGATATTAAAGTTTTACACCTTTGGATTCCGATAAATCGGGTCTCCCTATAATTAAATGACTGCGTACAAAGTCCACGTGCGGGCTTTCCGGCTGTTGTTCCGGCTGTTTTTTCTCGTTGCCTTGCCGGTTCTCTTCCGTGTTTTCCTGAGTCGGAGGAGCCAGCTCAAGCTGTATCTTGCGGTCCAGTGCGGCGAGTTCGGACTTCAGCTGTTTCAGCTCGTCCTCCTTCTTCCACACCTTGCCCGCTATCTCCTGCAACTGCGGAATCTCCTTTTCCAGCACTTCGTTCTTAGACTTGTACTGGTCGATGATGGTCGGAATCCTCTCCAATGCGTTCAGAAAGTTTCGTGCGGCAGCAATCGGGTCTGCCATCGCCAGATGCCCGTTGTTGTAGGTGTACTTGTAGTTGCCCTCCACCACGAAGCGGTTGTCGGTGAACTCCAGACCTTCTTTGAGTGTCCTCTCGCTGACCACCTTTATCGGAAAGCCGTAAAGTTCCCCGACAGCCTTGTACAGTCCACCAGTCGTGGCGTTCTTGGCGATTTCCTGCAAACGCTTACCGATGACCTTCTCATCCGTTGAATCCACGCCGTCCACCTTGACAAGATTAAGGCGGCTGCCTTCCTTATCAGTCTGCACAACGGAAAGAAAACGGTTCCAGTCTTCCGTCATGGCTTCGATGAAAGCCGTGTTGTTGCGCAGTTCTCCCGTCTTGGATTCCAGCTTGAACTCCGAATCGCGCTTGCCCTTGTTGAACGACTTGCGTTCCCCTTCGAGCGAGGCGATACGCTTCTCTAATTTCGCCTTATCCAAAAGGTCGGTATTGCCGGAGAGCAACGCCATATACTCCGAGAAGTTCATACCCGATTTTTCGTCCATTGCTCCCTCGTCGATGATACGTGCGCCCATCGCTCCACTTTTGAGCTGCGATATGAACGTCTGCTTGCAGTGCAGCAGATTGAACTTGTAGCTGTCCAGCGACTTTTCCACCGCGTAGATGATGACATCCACGTTGTTCTCGGCAAAATGCTTGGCAATCTCGTTCCCGGCTCTAACACCCCGTCCGTCACGCTGTTGCAGGTCGGACGGTCGCCACGGTGTATCAAGGTGATGGATGGCGACACATCTTTTCTGCGCATTCACGCCCGTTCCGAGCATACTTGTGGAGCCGAACAGCACGCGCACCGTCCCGGCGTTCATGGCATCTATCACCGCCTTACGAGCCTTATCCGTCTTACACTCCTGAATGAAGCGCACCTCACTTGCCGATATGCCGTAATCCTCCACCAACTTGCGTTTTATCTCGCTGTACACGTTCCATCCTTCCCCCGGCTGATATGTCCCCAAGTCGGAGAACACGAACTGCGTACCCTTGTGCGCCTCGTACTTGTGGTAATACTCTGCAATCATCTTGGCACAATGGCTTGCCTTGTTGTCGGGATGGTCCTCGTAGTTCGGGTCTATCATGCGCATATCAAGAGCCATCTTTCTCGCGTAGTCGGTGGCGATGAGCATCTTCGCCTTTTCCTCCGTTTCCGACAGGGGTAACCTGCCAAGCAGAGTGGCATCGCCGGTTTTGGCAAACTGCATCAGCTTCTGTATGAAGTCCTCCTGCTCCGGTGTGGGCGGTATGTGGTGCAGTATCTCATTCTTGTTTGGTCTGTCCACACCTACATCCTCCGCCGTGCGGTAGTCGGTAATCTCGTTGTAGAAGGCGGCAAGCTCCGGCACCTTGATGAAATAGCGAAAACGCTCCTTCTGAACGATATTGTTCGTTACGTTGAACTCAAAATCGGTCGTCTTTTTGGCGAAGATGGCAGCCCAAGCATCGAAACAGCGGATGTCCTGCCGTTCCAGTTCGTTGGGGCGCAGGTATTTGAAGAGCAGGTACAGTTCCGTCAGACTGTTGGAAATGGTCGTGCCCGAAAGGAACGTAGCCCCCAAGTCCTTGCCCGTGCGTTCCTGTATGGTACGGATGGCAAAGAGCATATTCAGGGCCTTCTGGCTTCCTTCCGAGTTTCCCAATCCCGCCACACGGTCATGACGGGTGTTGAAAGTCAAGTTCTTGAACTGGTGACTCTCGTCAATGAAGATGTGGTCGATGCCCATCTGCTTGAAGTCCACCACATCATCCGTGCGGGACTTGATAGCGTGTTCCACCTTCTCCAGCTTCGCCACAAGGTTGTGCTTGCGCTTCTCCAGCCCTTTCAGCATCGCCCGCGACACGTTCTTGCCCTGCTGCCGCAAGACTTCGAGGTTTTCCTCCACCGTGTCAAGTTCCGCCTGCAGGATGCGCTGCTGCAACTCCGGTGACTGCGGTATCTTGCCGAACTGGTCGTGCGACATGATGACGCAATCGTAATCGTTATTTTTGATGTTGTTGAAAAAACGCACGCGGTTGGCGGTCGAGAAATCCTTTTCAGAAGCGTAGAGAATCCTCGCATTGGGATATGCCGCCTGATAGGTGGCGGCAATCTCCGCCACATTCGCTTTCAGCCCGATAATCATCGGCTTGTGCGCCAAGTTCAGACGCTTCATCTCATGTGCCGCTATGCACATTATCAGCGTCTTGCCGGTTCCCACCTCGTGGTCGCAGATCCCGCCGCCGTTCTGTTTCAGCATCCAGACGCAATCCTTCTGCGACGGGTAAACACTCTTGATTCCCCGGCTTGCCAGCCCTTTCAGGTTGGGGTCGGGAAAAGTCTGGTGCGAGCCGTCATACTTCGGGCGCACGAAACAGTTGAACTTGCGGTTATACATCGTCGTGAGCCGTTCCTTGAACTGCGGCGACTGTTCTTCCAGCCATTCGGAGAACCCGTTACGGATTTCGTCTATCTTCGCGTTGGCGAGCTGTATGCCCTCGCTGTCGCGTACCTTGATGTCGTTGCCGTTCTCGTCCTTGCCGATACTTTTCATCATGTCGGGGCAGGTGTTGTGCAGGGCGTGCTTCAACAGGTGCATACCGTCATAGTTCCGGTAATAGCCCTTTACTAAAAACTCGTCCGTGATCTTCATGGTGCGGTAGCCGCACGCCACGGAAAACTCGTCCATGCTTGCGGAGTAGGCTATTTTCACGTCCGTGTCGAAAAGGTGGCTCATGTAGGCGGCATACACGCCCGTGGGAATCCAGCGTTCCCCGAAATTGAAGTCGAGGTCTTCAAAGGAGATGCGCTGCGGTTCGGCCTCCTTCAATGCCTCCCACGCCTGTTTCACCTCCGGCATCCGCTCACTTTCGGGATTGTCCTCCATCCAGCCCTCTATGCGTTCCGCCTTCTCTATCACGTTCCCCGCGATGAAGCGGTCTTTGATTTCGTAACCGGTTACGAGCGGGTTGTAGAAGATGCGCCCCTTGAGGGCACCAAGCAGTTCCTCTTCCGTAGTGTCGGTTATCTCCTGCATATAGCCGAGATTGACCGTGCCGAACTTGTTGAGCGATGCGGACAAGGCTTCTTCGGGAGAGCCTGCATTGACACGGCTCTCCACCGAGAAGGAAACGGGACGGTCGAAGATGTCCGCCTTGACAAACTTGCCGTCCTCCGCACGTTCCAGCGAAAGGATGTCGCGCCCTCCGGCATCCATCATCACCAGTTTCACGTTCTGTCTGGCGTTGAGGTTACCGTAACGCATGACAAACTCATCGTAGTAGGTGTTGAGATACCCGCGCTGCGGTTTGTGTTCCGTATGGTTCTCCGTCTCGTGGCTATACAGACGTTCGTAAGCGTCACGGAGCGATATATACAGCATCGCTTTCTCTTTTTGATAGCCACGGAGGTCGAGCGGTTGGAAGGTCGCACCGTAAGGCGTGAGGTCTTTCAGGTAACCGAGATTGCGTGAAGCATCCAGCACCATCGAGCCGTCACGGTGGTGTGGCTCCAGCAGGCCGTTGAACGGACGGGGAGAAAGGTCCATGACTTCCTCCTTCGGCTTTTCCGTTTCAAGTTCCGGGAACAGGGAAGTGGCAACCGTTTCGGAAGTAGGCACAACTTCTGCCAGTGTTTCAGGTTGCTTTATTTCTTCCGTTTGTTCCGGCTTTTTATCCATATTGTCCGAAGAAGGCGCAAAAGCAGGGTTCAACGTGTCTTTGATACCCATCTTTTTCAGTTGTTCCTGCCTGTGCCGTTCTGCCTCAAGCCGTAGGGCCTTGCGCCGTTCCGCTGTCAGACTCATCATTGTCTCATAGAAGCCGTTGATGGGAGGATTGGTTTCCCAATCCAGAGTGGCGTAAATGTCGTCCGGGTCGTTTGGCTTTTCGGCATTTTCCGGCTTTTCTTCCTTATTACCGTTTACCGGCTTGGCGGCTTCAACGGGTGGAGTAACTTTGACCTGCGGTTTAGGCGTGGACGGCATAGGCTTCGGCTTGCTTTCCTTTTTCGCTGCCTTTTTCTTTTTTGCCGGTTCCTCTATGGGCATACCCCAAAGGTCGAGCAGGGTAAGCTGCACGGCTGACGAATGGTTGGGTTGGCGCGGCTCAATCTCCGGCTTTTCCTCTATGGGCTGTGCCTGCGGCTTCTCCACTCCCTTGACAGGCTCAATTACAGAAACGGGGGCTATTACAGAAGGTGATACCTTTTCTGTTTTCGGAGCAGGTTGCACTTCCGCAGCCGTGCTTTCCTCCTTTGTCGGATGCAGGCTGTGTTTCTCATACAGTTTCCTGTCAAGTTGTTGCAGTTCTATTTTCAGATGCTCCCGCAAGTCTTCCGCCAGTTGTGCGATGTCCCCACGGTGCAGGAGTTTATAGGCTGGTTTCCCGTACGGGTCGGTACTTCTGATCAAATCCGTGTGTGAAAGCGAGCCGATGCTCCATACATACCCATTTACGGAAGTGCCGATAGGGGTCTGTTCGGTCTGCACGAAGAGTTTTTCGTTGTAATACAGTTCACCGTTCTTTCCGCTGTTCTTTTGCAGGATAATCAGGTCGCTGCCCACCTCCGTTCCCGCGTTATCCGTAAAGAGGTTGTTCGGCAGGCGGGCTACGCCCACCAGATTGGCATGGTTCATCATATACTCGCGTATGGGCGCGTTGGTCGGGGCATCCAGTACCCCCTGCGAGGTGATGAACGCCACGATTCCGCCTTCACGCACCGCGTCAAGGCTTTTCAGGAAAAAGTAATTGTGTATCGTCCGTGCCGCCGAGAGCCTTGCAGGATCCTTGCTGCCCGAAAAATCCGGGTCGAACACCGCCACATCGCCAAACGGTATATTGGAGACAGCCAAATCAAAATGGTTCATGAACGGCTTTTCTATCTTCTCGAAGCCCTGTACCCTTACTTTCTGTCCGGGATGCAGGTGCTTCAGTATCTTGCCCGTCATCAGGTCTTTCTCAAAAGCCATGATGTCCGCGTCCGGTCTGTTCTCCAGCACGGCGTCCACGAATGCACCGACACCTGCCGACGGCTCCAGCACCCGGTCGGGACGGATGCCGTGTTCATGCAGCACGTCCGCGATGGTCCCAGTTATCTCCGGCGGGGTATAGAAGGCGGTCAGCACGGACTGCTTCATGGCATCCATATACCGTTTGTACTCCGTCTCGTCTTTTGTGTTCTCCCGCAGCAACCTGTGCAGTTCCACGGTAGGGGCAAACAGTTCGAGGTCGGACTTCGCCCAGTGGACGGCATCCGTCAGTTCCCTTGCAGGGTTGAGTATGCTCTTCAGTCCCCCGAAACCGCAATAACGCTCTAACAAGAGCCGTTCGCGTGCGGTGGGTGTGCGCTGTTCCCTGTCAAGGAGGAATGCCGTCCGTATCGCCTCGATGTTGTCCCGCAGCCTCTGTTTGCGGTTAAACGCCATACTCTTCGATATAGAGGATGACGGCTCCCGTCAGCTCCGTGTAGAGCAGGTCATATTCGGGCGACAGGGCGAAATTGTCATCCGAGAGGTCATAGATGGAGAATACGTTTCCGACAAGTGGCAGCAGCTTCTGGGTAAAGGCTTCACATTTTTCTTCCGGTACTTCACCCGCAAATTCGTTCTCCACGACTTCGCGCAGGATGGCGTGCCTGGAGTAGCGAAGGCCCTCCGTCAGCACCTTCATCGCCAGTTCCTGCGCCCCGTCGGCAGGATAGCCTTCGAGCCTTGCCCGTTCATACGCTTCGGCGGCACGGTCGGTTCTTTCTCGGATGAAGGCTTCATCGGCTGCCTGTTCGAACTTGTTCGTGGTGAGGTAGTCCAGCAGGTACAGACCGTAATAGGAAAAGTCGGTCCGACCCTCGTTTTTCTTCTTGTTGTTCATTTCTTTGGAATTTAGTGGATTGATAATGATGATAGGGATAATCGTTGGAAAACGAGAAGAAAAAGGCACCCGGTATCCCTCCGAGTGCCACCACTAAATCCAAAGTATGAGTGTAATCCGGTATCGAAGAACAATTCATTACTCTGAACCAGTGGCAAAGTTAAACATTTATTTTCTTCTTTTCGCAGAGGTCGCTTTACTTTTCCTTTCTGGGAACACGAAAACCGTGTTATAGTCCCCGTCAAAGGCGACTACGGCATCAAAACTCTTGCCCTGCTTGCTCTTGAATCCTTTGAGCAGTTTCGTGTGTCCGTCGGTGAGCAGGTTTTTGATTTCATCATCAGAGAGGGTGCGGTTTGCTTTCAGGCGGAACACGGGCAGACCGCACTCCGCGTTGTCGCAGCGGACGACCTTGCCGTAAAACTGCATCGTCCCCGCTCCGCACTTGGGACACTTGCAGCCGGAATCCCTGCGGGCGAACAGCTTGTCGCACGACAGCAGTTCGGAGGTAATTTCCCGTGTATATGCCTCAATCTTCCTGCGGAAGTCATCGGCGGGCAGTTCCCCACGCTCGATGCGTGCCAATTCCTTTTCCCATTCGCCCGTCATGGCGACATCGGCAATACGCATCGCCTTCACGACCGAGTAGAGGGCAAGCCCTTTTTCGGTGGGGACAAGCGACTTCTTGCAGCGTTCCATATAGCCGCGCTTGAAAAGCGTTTCGATGATGGACGCACGGGTGGCGGGCGTGCCGATGCCGCAATCCTTCATAGCCTGCCGCAATGCGTCGTCCTCTATCTCCTTGCCAGCCGTTTCCATCGCGGACAGCAGGGTGGCTTCGGTATGCAGCGGCTTGGGTTTGGTCTTTCCCTCCGTGATGGAGGCGGCTTTCAGTGCCAGCGTGTCGCCTTCCTGCCAACAGGGAATGGCGGCGGTTTCCTCTTGGCTGTTGTTCTCTTCTCCATTCTCCTTGCCATAGACGGCACGCCATCCGGCTTGCCTGATGATGCTGCCTTTTGCCACGAACTCCACTCCGGCACACTCTGCCGTGACGGTGGCAGTGTCCTTGACGCATTTTTCGGAGAAAGCCTCAAGCATGCGCCCGGCTATCATGTGATAGACGGTGCTGTCCTCTTTGGAGAGGAACAGCGGCTTCTCGCCCGTGACGAGCAGGGCATGGTGGTCTGTCACCTTGCCGCCGTCCAGGCTGCGGCGTGTCGGCACGGCTTTCGGCTGCAACTTGCCCTTCCATTCGGGCAGGCTGCCGATGAAGGCAAGCAGCTTGGGGATTTCCGCGAACACGTCTTCGGGAATGTAGCGGCTTCCGGTTCGCGGATAGGTGATGAGCTTCTTCTCGTAGAGCTTCTGCGCGATTTCAAGCGTCTGTTCCGCCGTGAAGCCATGCTTGGCGTTGGCTTCCTTCTGGAGCGTGGTCAGGTCGTACAGGAGCGGTGTTTCCTCCGTCTTCTCCTTGCGTTCGGCTTTCGTGACGGTGGCTGTGCCTGCCGACTTCACCTTATTATACAGTTCCGTCGCGGACTCTTTCTCTTTCCATTTTTCGGAAGAGGAAAACTTCACCGTTCCTTCATCGCAGCCGTCCGTTGCGATATGGAGCTGCCAGAAGGCTTCGGGGGTAAAGCGGCGGTTCTCCCAATAGCGTGCGCACACCATCGCCAACGTGGGTGTCTGCACCCGCCCGACGGAATACGTGCCGTGTCCGGCGGCGATGGAGAGAGCCTGCGTGCCATTGATGCCCACGAGCCAGTCGGATTCGCTCCGCGCTTTGGCGGCGAGGTAGAGGTTGTCGTATTTGCTGCCGTCTTCGAGTTTCCGCAGTCCCTCGCGGATAGCTTTGTCGGTGAGAGAGCTGATCCACAGGCGCACGAAAGGAGTGGTGCAACCCGTATAGTGGTAGAGGTAGCGGAAGATAAGCTCTCCCTCGCGTCCGGCATCGGTCGCCACGATGATATGTTCGCTTGTGTCGAACAGTCTTTTGATGACTTTTATCTGCGACACCACGCCGCTGTCGGGCTTGTAACCTTTCTCCGTCCTGACCTGACGGGGGACGAGCGTGAATGTGTCGGGAATAATCGGGAGGTTGTCACGGACAAATCCGCGCACGCCGTAGCCGTCGGGCATGGCAAGCTGAACGAGGTGTCCGAATGCCCATGTCACGGCATAACCGCCTCCCTCGAAATATCCTTCCTCTCTCTTTGTCGCGCCCACGATGCGGGCGATTTCACGTGCCACGGAGGGCTTTTCTGCAATGATTGTCTTCATGTCTTCTTCTTTTTTGTTGATACTTTGGATT
>ERZ827524.2177-NODE-2177-length-14996-cov-3.125159_pt1 | contig 14996 bp, 10 predicted proteins | sample MGYA00519702_ERZ827524 | MGnify/ENA primary metagenome ERZ827524 (study PRJEB31778, sample SAMEA3449341) | human gut metagenome | biome: human gut; feature: human-associated habitat; material: faeces | place: United Kingdom | collected 2010/2012 ...
ACGTTGCGGTCTTCCTCGCGGGAGATCTTGCCGGAAATGCGCTTGCCCTCAAAGAGGATCTCGCCGTTGCTGCACGGGTTGATGCGCATGATGGCGCGGCCCAGCGTTGTTTTGCCGGAGCCGGACTCGCCGACGAGGGCGAAGGTCTCACCCTTATAAATGTCGAAATTCGCGTCTTTTACGGCGACGAATTTTTTTTTGCCTCCGACGTCAAAGGAGATGTCCACATGGCTGATCGAGAGGATGACCTCTCTATCGGCGTTATTATTCGACATGGAAGGCACCTCCCTTATCGGTCATCTGCTTGATCTTCTCGTGCAGATTCTGAATGATCTCCGGCTTTTCGAGCTTCGGCGCGCGGGGATCCAGAAGCCACGTTTTGGCATAGTGCGTTTCGCTCACCGGGAAGAACGGCGGCTCCATTTCAAAGTCGATCTTCAGCGCGTGCTCATTGCGCGGGGCAAAGGCGTCGCCCTTGATCTGGTTGTACAGAGACGGCGGAGTACCGGTGATGTAGTAGAGCTCCTGCCCCTTGATGCCGAGCTGCGGCAGGCTGGAGAGCAGCGCCCAGGTGTACGGGTGGCGCGGATCGAAGAACACTTCCTCCACGTTGCCGTATTCGATGATCTGGCCGCCGTACATAACGCCGACGCGGTCGGCGACGTTCGCGACAACGCCGAGGTCATGCGTGATGTAGATGGTGGTGAACTTGAGTTCCTTCTGCAGATCGCGGATGAGCGCAATGATCTGCGCCTGGATCGTAACGTCCAGAGCGGTCGTCGGCTCGTCGCAGATGAGGATCTTCGGGTGGCAGGAGAGCGCGATCGCAATGACGATGCGCTGGCGCATGCCGCCGGAATACTGGAACGGATACTCGTCGAAGCGGTCGGCGGCGTTCTGGATGCCGACGCGCTCCATAAGCTCGATGGCCTGCTTCTTCGCGTCGCCGCGGGAAATGCCCTGGTGCTTCTCAATGACCTCGGTGATCTGCGAGCCGATCGTGCGGATCGGGTTCAGCGACGTCATCGGGTCCTGGAAGATCGTGGAGATCTTCGCGCCGCGGATGCCTTCCCAGTCCTTATCGGTCTTGAGCTTGGTGAGGTCCTTGCCCTCGAACATGACCGAGCCGTTGGTGATGGAGCCGTTGGACTCGAGCATGCCGGTAAACGTCTTGGTGAAAACGCTCTTGCCGGAGCCGGACTCGCCGACGATGGCGAACGTTTCGCCCTCGTAAAGGTCGAGCGACACGCCGCGGATGGCCGTGAGGTAATTGTCACGGACGCGGAATTTAACTTCAATGTCCTTTGCGGACAGAACGATGTTTCTGTTATCTGCCATTACTCTGCCCCCCTCACATATGCGTGCGCGGATCAGCTGCGTCGGCGAGCTTCTGTCCCACGATGTAGAGGGAGATGGAGATAAACGCCAGAACGCCGACGGGGATCCAGAACAGGTGCGGATAGCCGTTCATATAAGAGGTATAGAGCGAGATGGCCTGGCCGAGGGACGCGTTGGTCGTGCCGAGACCGAGACCCATGTAGGAGAGGAACACCTCGTAGGAGATGAGCGAGGGGATCTGCCGGGACACATACGTCATGATGACGGAGATGAGGTACGGCAGGATGTTTCTCACGATCATCGTCCACGTCCTGGTGCCGAGGCATTTGGAGGCCATGTTGTACTCACGGTCGCGGATGATCATGACCTGCGTGCGGATAAAGTACGCAACATAGATCCACTCGGTACACGTCATCGTGATGATGAGCGAGCGCATGCCGGCGCCGAGAACATAGGAGAGGATCATGGCGAGCAGCAGGAACGGGACGTTGGAGATGACGTTGTAGACCTCGATCATCCACTTGTCCATTTTCTTGGAGAAGCCCCACAGCGCGCCGATAATGACGCCGACCACCATATTAATGGCGGTGCAGACGAATGAGATGATGATGGAGTTTCTCGCGCCGGCCCAGACGGCGTCAAAAACCTCGTTGCCGACGTGGTCGGTGCCGAAGATATGCTCGGCGCTCGGCTTTAGGAACTTCATCTCGGCATTGTTGATGTTCGGCGTGTTGATCGGGCTGTAGCCGGACTTTGTCGGCTGAATAAGTGCAAAAATGATAACAGCGAGCAAAAGCACTGCGACGGCAACCGTAAATTTGTTACGGAAGAATGTTCTCCAGACGGACTTCCAGTAGGAATACCGGGGCGCGGCGATGTGCTCGGATTCCATCTCGTCAAAGGTGGCAAACTCAAAGAGGCTCTTATCGATGTTTTCTGTATTCATCTTTACGACCTCCCTGCCTTCTCACTGAGCGAAATGCGCGGATCGACCTTGGTGAGAACAATGTCGCCCGCCAGCACGGACAGCACCGAGACCAAGGAGAACATGAATGCAAGCGCAACGATCATGATGTTGTTGTACTGATTGATGGCGTTGGGCAGCATTTTGCCCATACCGCCGACGGAATAGATGGACTCGGTGATGATCGCGCCGGTGATGCAGGCCGCAAGAGACGCGGGGATGCCCTGCGCGATGGGGATGATAGCATTTTTGAAGATATGACGGCTGAAAATCTCGCGCTGGTTGAGGCCCTTGGCCTTGGCGAACTTCACATAGTCGGCGCTCATCTGATCCACAACATAGCGGCGCGTCCAGAGCATGAGGCTCGCGATGGAGGGCAGCGCCAGCGAGATGATGGGCAAAATCCAGGATCGCACGTCGCCGGGGCCATAGGTCGTAAAGACCGACGGCAGATTGAAGAGCGTTGTTCCGAGATAGCGGAAGAGATAGATGTACGCGAGTGAGGGCACGGCGATGATGAAGATGATGTACACCATGCCGAGCTTATCGGCAAATTTATCCTTGTTCCGCGCCATGAGAACGCCAAACGGCAGGCCGAGAATATAGGCAAGCGCCATGGCAAGGATGCCCATGATAAACGAGGTTCCGATCATGGACGGCTGCCCCTTCTGCGTTTCATAGGCTGCGTAGTGGTCGGTGAATTTCTTCATGTCCATTCGGTCAAGAACGGACTTATACTTAAGCGAGCCGAAAATGATTCCGGACTCGGCTTCATAACCGGTTTCAAAGGTGACAGGGCGCTTGACCTCGGTGCCCTGCGACTGGAAAAGCACGCGGAGTACGTCCAGGCCCTGATAGGTCGGATAAGAGGTTCCGAAGTTCAGCGTGATAATGTTCTGATGAATCCACGGAAAACGGCTGTCGGTATACAGCAGGTACTTGTGCGTCGTGCCGCTGCCGATGAGAGCCACGCCGCCGGTGGGCGTCGTGCCGAAGCGAAGGCCGCGCTCAAGATCCGGGTTCGTCTCATCCTTGACAGACCAGGGGGTATCGATCACGACCAGATGGGCGAGCCAGTTCGCCATGCGCTTGATGACGGGTGTGTCCTTATAGGCATAGTAACGCCCGCTCTTCGTGAAGTTGGCGATGGTGTAGCCCTGCGCGGAATACTGCTCCACAAAAGCCTGGCTTTCCGGAGAATCCGGCTCGATAGCGGCGATCATTTCCGGGCTGCCGGCTTCATAGAGATTAAGGCAGTAGTCGTTGATGCGGACGTAGTCCAGATAGCCGAGTCTTTTCCACGTGGTGTATATGTATTCAGTTTTATCGTCGGCTTTGCCGCCGAGCTTGCGGTATGTGCTGTCCTCAAAGAAGATGTTGTCACGGGGGATCATCGTATAGACCATCGTAAATACGATGAGCATGATAATAAGGACAGAGAGGAGCGAGCGCAAAAGGCGGCTCCAGATGTAGCCTTTTTTCATAGGGGTACCGTTCCTTACAATAATAGAATAGGTACCGGTCGGCGGAGGGCAGGGGCTCTCTGCCGAACGATGCAAGAGAGAGCCGAGAAGCAAGGCCACTCGGCTCTCCCTATTCAATTAGTCAGTGCTGTGCGTATATGTTTGTGCGAGATTATTCACCCTTGAGCCAGGCTTCTTTCGCGGCATAGTAGTCGTCAGCGAGCACGGGCTCGTCGAGGAGCTGCATGTACTTGAAGTACGGCACGGCGTTGTACGAGGCCTGACCATAGAGGCTGTAGGCGACGGTGAAGGGCTTCACGCGGCTGACGGCGAGAGAGCCGCCGGAGGTGCTGAACGGACGGAGGAAGCCGCCGCTAAGCAGCATGGCCTCTGCCTTTGCGAAGAGCTCAATGCGCTCGTCGCCGACAGCGGCGTCGGCCGCGTCAACAACATCATCAAGGCCGATGGTCTTGAGAAGCTCCGCCTGCTCTTCGGACTGATCCTGATCCTTGGTGTTAATGCCGGAGTAGTTGAGCATGTCACCCTTTTCGACATCGAAGCAGCACAGATAGGTCAGAGGATCGCCATAGTCGGGACCCCAGCCGGCGCCGAATGCGAGGTCGGTGGAGTTGTCCACGCCGGTCGGCATGCTGTAGTGGGTGGAAAGGAACGCAGAGCGCGGCTCCAGGAACTGGAGGTCGACCTTCACATATTCGCCGATGGCGTCCTCAATGGACTTCTGCATGGCAAGAGCCATGTTCTTGAAGTTCTCGTTGGCGCCGTCGACAGGAATATCGATGTGAACGGGCCACTCGGAGACGCTGTCGCCCAGCGCTTCCTTGGCGCGCTCGGCAAAGATCTTGGCGTTATCGGGGTTATACCAGGCGTCGTGGCCGTCGTTCAGGTCGATGCCTTCATACTCGGGAAGCATTTCGGAAACGTACTTCTCAACGAGAGAGCCGTAGTTGTGGCCGTCGGAGGTCACAACGAAGGTGTAAGGAACGAGGGTGTTGCGGATAACGTCGTCTGCGAGTTCCTCGCCGCGGGCAATCGCCTCGTAGGCGTGCGCGGAGAAGGCGGCGTAAACGGCGCGGCGGAAGTCAGCGTTCAGAATGGCGGCCTTGGTGTCGGCCTTCTGGGCGTCGGTCTTGCTGGTGGTGGCGACGGAGGGATCGTTGTACAGAGCATAGCTCTGGCGATCCCAGTTGAAGGCGCCCCAGAAGGAGGTGGAGGTGGTCATGCTCTTGTACTGGTTGTCAGCAAAGAGCTCGTCGGCCTTCGCCTTGACCTCGGGCAGGGACTGGTTGACGCTGGTGGAGGTGACTTCGCCGTTCACGAACATGTTGAAGTTCTGGGCGGGGTCCTTACCGTCGGAGTAGGTCACGACAACGTGCTGAACGAAAACGTTCTTCGCGTCGTAGTAGTTGGGGTTGGCGTCGAAGCGCACTTCCTGCGACGGGACGAGAGAGGACAGGATGTAGCAGCCGTTGTAGAGGATGGAGTCGGGTTCAACGGCGCCGAAGTCGGAGCCCTTGGACTCGAGGAACTCGGCGTTGACCGGGAAGAGGATGCTGTAGGTGGTCATGCCGTCGAAGTAGGCGCAAGGCTTGGTGAGCGTGTAGGTGAGCTTGTTGCCATCCGCCTTAACGCCGACGTCTTCCCAAGAGCCGGTGCCTTCGGAGTACTCGCGCAGGCCGGCGATGAGGTCGACAATGAGGCCGAGGGTCTCGCTCTTGGAGTCAGCGGCGTGCTTCATGCCGGTGACGAAGTCCTCAGCCGTAACGGCGTCGTACTCTTCGCCGGCGCTGGTGGACCAAACGGCGTCGTCACGAATGGTGAAGTACCACTCGGAAGCATCGTCGTTGTGGCTCCACTCGGTGGCCATACCAGCAATGAGCTTACCGTGAGGATCCTGAGTAAGCAGGCCTTCGATGAAGTTGTTGGTGTAGTCACCGTTGGAGGACTTGTTCGTGAAAAGGTAGTCCAGCGAGGTGATGTCGAAGGCTTCGATCATGGAGTAAGTGTCCGGACCGGTGTACTCTTCGACAGGCTCCGCGGTCGGCTCTTCAGCCGGCTGCTCGGCCGGGGTCTCAGCAGGCTGTTCCGCCGGGGCTTCCGTGGGAGCCGGGGCAGGAGCCTCGCTTCCGCACGCGGCCAGGCTCAGCACCATGACAACGGCAAGAAGCAGCGCAAGGAATTTCTTCATTGTTTGTTCTCCTCCTTATTGGATTTTCAAACTTTTTTATTAAACGCGGGAAGCGTTAATAAACTTTCTTTATGTATTTCCGGCGCTTCAGTCCTCAAAGAGCCGCGCCATGGAAATGCCGAGCTTTTCGCTCATGAGAAAGAGCGTTTCGAGCGACACGCCCTTGACCTCGGCGGCATTGTTCGCCTCGATCTGGCTCACAAAGCTCACGCTCCGGCCGATCGCCTCGGCGAACTGCTCCTGCGTCATGCCGCGCATCTTGCGGTAGTAGGCGATCCGCAGACCGAGTATTCTGAATCGTTCTCTGTAGTCCTCGCGCATACGTTTTTCCTCTCACGGCAAACGGTTTACCGGAGCATAGCTAGTATGTACAAAGACCCCCCGGCTTGGATTTACTAATTTTAACGAATAAAGCGCGAAATAGTAAATCATCCAGTAGTGTGTTTTTCTACACTCAGAGTGTAACATTTCCGTACAGTGGCGAAAATTGTTTCACTGGGACGGACGAAATCCGTCATTCTGCCGAAAAGCGGACGTTTTTCCTCCGGCGCGGCGGTCACTCCGCGCCGCTGATCTCGACGTATTCGCGCAGGCCGTCGCGCATGGTCTCCTCATAAATTTCCCGCGCGCCGGATACGGAGTCGAGCGCGCTCTCGTCGCAGGCGAGCGCGTAGGCGACCGAGCCGTCCGAGCAGGTGAAGGCGTAAAACGGCAGACCGCGCACGCTGCGAAGCTCCACGGCGGTCACGGAGACCGTACCGTCGTCGGCGCTGTCCCATGTGACGGCATTCGACGCCGCTTTTTTGATGGTAAGCGCCGGTACGTCCGCGGCGCCGTCGAGATACACCGCGCGGAGGACCGCCTGGTTGAAGTCGCCGGTATAAAGAAAACTGAAGCGCACGCTGCACTCGCTCTGCGCGGTGCCGCCCGTGCCGCGGAAGGTGATCACGCCGTTGTCGTTCTCCGCCGCCGTGCCGAGCTCCAGCCCGTAATTGCGCAGCAGGCCGATGAGACCGCTGTGCTCCAGAAACGTCCGCGCCGCGTTTTCCGGCTGGGAAGAGGCAAGGAACGCCTCCTGCTTATCGTAATTGTCCGGCGTGAGCGCCGGGGCGTTGGGGTTCTGCAAAAGGAGCGAGCCGTTTTCCGAAACGGAATATGTCACGCTGCCCCAGCCGTTTGCGGCGACGTTCGCCGCCACGGTCTCGCCGAGCGCCGTGAGATCCACAGACTTCAAAACGCCGAGCGTCACGGTATCGGGCGGGGTGTAATCGCAGTCGAACCGGTTGACGGAAACGTGCCGCCCGCTGCCGGTCTTGCCGGTTTCGATGGGCGCGGCGGTCTGCTCCGTCTGAAAGGCGCTGCCGCCCGCGCCGGGGTCAAGCTGCGGCACGGACAGGGGCCGGTCCTCCGTATCGGGGGTCTTGTCCCGTCCGGGAAGCAGCAGAATGATGGCGGCGATCGCGGCGATGAGCATCACGCCGAGGAATATCCAGCCCGCGAGCATGACCTTCTTCTGCGAAGCGCGCCGCGCGCGGCGGGAGGTATTTTCTTCCTGACGGGGTTTTCGGTAGTTTTTCATGGTGAGTTCCTTTTGAAGCCTCCCTTGTGTAAAGGGAGGTGGGTTTTGCCGCAGGCAAAAGCCGGAGGGATTGTCGTTTACCCCTCAGTCAGCCTTACGGCTGCCAGCTCCCCTGTTAGGGGCGCCAAGTTGGTTTTCTGCAAACCCACTTGCCTCCCCTCGACAGGGGAGGTGGCAAAAACGAAGTTTTTGACGGAGGGGTTATCATTTTCCGAAAACTACAATCCCTCAGTCTCGCTTCGCTCGACAGCTCCCTTTACACAAGGGAGCCTTTTTCGTTTATGCGAGCGCTGCCCAGGCGCAGCCGAGGAGCGTGGCATCGCCGGCGAAGAGGAATTCCGCGCCGCCGAGACCGTGCCGTTTCGTATACTCCGCGATCAGCGCTTCCATCCGGGGACGCAGCACGGGGTTGAGCTTGAGCATCGTCCCGTCCGCGCAGATGCCGGTGAGCGTCCCCGCGCCGAAGCCGCGCTCGCGCAGAATGGCGCACAGGCACGCCGCGGCGATGCGCGCCGCGCGCTCGAGAAGCATCGTGTTGATCTCGGAAGCGAAGCGGCGGTCCTTCTCCGTTTCGAGCGCTTCGGCAACGGCGTTGCCGCCCATGGGGTCAAGACAAAAAGCGTCCACCATTGCGCTCGTAACGGAGAGCGCGGCGATATTATCCCCGCTCTTCGCCGAGAGAAATCCTTCCTTTGCCGCAAGGAGCAGCGTTTCGCGCAGCAGCAGACGGTAGTATGCCCCGGAGATCATTTTTTCCGCCGGGTGGTCGCCGGGCAGCCCGGAGGCCTCGTCCACGGCGATGTCCGCCGTGCCGCGCAGCGCGCGGCCGAAGCAGCCGGATTCGAGATTGACGAGCGTTTCGCCGCCCATCGCCACCGTTTCGGGCGATTTCGTGACGTCGCACGCCTTCACATGGCAGCAGGCGTTCGTGCCGGTGCCGAGAATAAAGCCGATGAAGTCTGCGTAGCGCGAGCGGTCACACGATGCCATGCCGCCGAGCATGGAGCCGACGGTGTCGTTGATGAGCCGCCAGCGGCGAGCGCCGGACGCGCCGAGCGCGCGCATCGCCGTTTCGATGCCCTCGCATACGAGCTTTCCCTCCGCGCCGGTGACGCGCGATTCCTTGCCCATGCTGATGATGCGCCCGTCGCCATTCGGCAGGCACTCGCACGGAAACGAAAACGCGATGCACGCGCGGTCGGCATCGAGCGCAACGGTGAGCGCAAGCTCCGCAAAGGCGCGGAACATCTCTTCCGCGCTTGTGTCCTTGCCGAGCGTGCCGGGCATACGGCGCTTTTGGAGCGCTTCCGTGACGGGCTTTCCCGCCTCGTCAAAGCGGACGCGTCCGGCGCGCAGATTCGTGCCGCCGGCGTCGAGCACGAGAACGCTCTCGCCCGTGCGCGGCGCGCTTGCCGCGGGAAGGAACGACGGCAGCATCATCAGCGTAGAGGCCTCTCCGCGCAGCCCGGCGCGCATGTCGGCAATGTAGGCGTCCGTCAGATCCTCAAAGGGCTGCTGCTCATAGAACATGTTGTGTCGCCGGAGAAATTCTTCGGCGGTTTCCTTTGTACACATAGCGGTCTCTCCCCCGTTCGGGCGCGTTTTCCGGCGTCCGGGATGTAATATTTCTTCGGTCAGGCGCGCTCGAGCGGCGTGCATGTATTGCCGGAGATCTTCCAGCGGCTGCAGCCGCCGTTGAACGCGAAGGGCGCGAAGTAGATGTCCGTCGGCCCGCAGTGGACGGAGCCGTCCGCAGCGGTGGACCAGCCTTCGCCGGTGTGGGGCTTGCCGTCCGGGTCGGTGATGGTAAAAAGGCCGTCGTTGCGCAGCTCCAACTTCCATTCGCCGCCGTCCGCGTCCACATAGGTGTACGTTCCCGCCGGGACGGGCGGGGCGGGCGTGGGCGTGGGCTCCGCCGGGGAGGGTTCCGCTGTCGGCTCCGGCGTTTCCGTCGGGGCGGGCGTGGGCGTCGGCGTCGCGGTCGGCGTGGGCGTGGGTGCTTCCGTCGGTTCCGGCGTAGGCTCCGCCGTCGGCACGGCGGTGGGCTCGCTCGTGGGAAGGGGCGTGGTCTCCGGCGCGGCGCCCGTGCCGCACGCGGAAAGAATGCCGAGCGCCGCGATCAGTATGGCGGTGGCCAGGCGTTTCGTACTTCTTCTCATGGGCTGCTCTCCTTAGTACAAATTTTCACACATATACGATACTACATTTCTTGCTTTCTGTAAAGCGTTGATCGGCAAGGGCACCTGTATTTCCGCCCGTCAGAAGCGCGCGCCCCTGACGATCGGCGCAGCCTCCGGGACGCGGTAAAATCTTTCACAGACTCTTTTCAGCGGCTGACGAGTATGCTATACTTCGATTATAAGACAAGTATAAAAAAAGGGGGGGCTTTCTCCTTGGATACATACCGCCCGGAACAGGCTTGGATCGACGGGACGAATTTCGACGCGCAGAAGCTCTTCGGCGCGCGCGCAGAGCCCAACGGCGTATCGTTCTCCGTATGGGCGCCGAACGCGCGGAGCGTTCGCGTGACGGGCGATTTCTGCTCGTGGAGCGACAGCGCGCACTGGCTCAGCCGCGGCGATCTCGGCGTATGGCGCGGCTTTGTGCCGGGCGCATGCGCCGGACAGCTCTATAAGTACATTATCGAGGGCGCGGACGGCTCCGTTGTATGGAAGGCCGATCCCTTCGCGCTCGCGGCCGAGGTGCGCCCCGGCACCGCCTCGCGCATCCACACGCTCTCCTATAACTGGACGGACGGCGAATGGATGGCCGGCCGCCGCGCGCTCGGCGGGCCGCGGAATATTTATGAAGTCCACGCCGGTTCGCGGCGGCATCCGGACGGGAGCTTTTATACCTGGTATGAGCTTGCCGATTCGCTCGTGCCGTACATCAGGGACATGGGCTACACGCATCTCGAGCTTCTGCCCGTGACGGAGCACCCGTTCGACGGCAGCTGGGGCTATCAGGCGACGGGCTTTTTCGCCGCCACGTCCCGCTTCGGCGAGCCGGAGGGGCTGATGCATCTCATCGACGAGTGCCACCGCGCCGGGATCGGCGTCATTCTCGACTGGGTGCCGGGGCATTTCTGCCGCGACGCGCACGGTCTCGGCCGGTTTGACGGCACGGCGCTCTATGAATCCGGCGACATGCCCGGCTGGGGCACCTATAAATTCAACTATGCCCGCAATGAGGTGTGCTCGTTCCTCATAAGCTCGGCGCTTTTCTGGCTGGAAGAGTACCACGCCGACGCGCTGCGCGTGGACGGCGTGAGCAGCATGCTCTACCTGAACTTCGGCGTGGACGATCCCGCGCGGAAAAAGTATAACGAGCGCGGCGGCGAGGAGGATCTTGCGGCGGTGGCGTTTTTGCAGACGCTCAACACCGTCATCGGCAAGCGCGTCCCCGGCGCGGCGATGTATGCCGAGGAGAGCTCGGCATGGCCGCTCGTGACGTATCCGCCGGAGAAGGGCGGGCTCGGCTTCCATTATAAATGGGACATGGGCTGGATGAACGACACGCTCCGGTATATGTCCATCGACTTCGACGGACGCAAATATAACCACGGCCTATTGACGTTCTCGATGATGTACGCCTTCAGCGAGAACTACATTCTCCCGCTCAGCCACGACGAGGTCGTGCACGGCAAGCGCTCGCTCATCGGGCGGATGCCGGGCGACTGGTGGCGGCAGTTTGCGGGCGCGCGGCTGCTGCCGCTGTATGCGGCGTGCCACCCCGGCGGAATGCTCAGCTTCATGGGCAACGAGTTCGCGCAGTTCATCGAATGGCGCGATTACGAAGAGCTCGAATGGTTCCTTTTGCAGAACGCGACGCACGCGGGCGTGCAGGCGTTCATCCGCGAGCTGAACCATGTTTACCGCGCGGAAAAAGCGCTCTGGGAGATCGACAACAGCTGGGACGGCTTTGACTGGATCGACGCGGACAACAACGAGCAGGGCATCCTCTCGTTCGTCCGCAAAGCGAAGGACGGTTCCGCCGTGCTGTGCGTGCTGAACTTCCGTCCCGAATCGCATGAGAGTTTCCGTCTCGGCGTGCCGCTCGCGGGCGCGTGGCAGGAAATTTTGTCCTCAGACGATACGCGCTTCGGCGGCAGCGGAAAGACGAACCCGCGCCGTCTGCATACAAAGAAAATCCCCTCGCACGGGCGCGATGCGTCACTCGTGCTCACCGTGCCGCCGCTCGGCGGGACGCTCATCAAATACATAGGAGAAACGACCCATGCCCGGAAGAGAAGAGTTTAAGAGAGAATATCTGGAGAGCATCGCCGAGACCTGCTCAAAGCCGTTTGCCGAGTGCTCGCGCATGGAGCGCTATACCGCGCTCGCGGCGATGATCCGCGAATGCTGCTCGGGCGTGCGCGCCGAAACGCTGCGCCGCCGCGCCGCCGCCGGAGAAAAGATCGTCTATTACTTTTCGATGGAATTTCTCGTCGGGCGGCTGCTTGAAAACTATCTCATCCAGCTCGGCATCCGTGACATGACCGCCGACATTCTCGCCGAGCTCGGCGAGGATCTGGACGCGCTGCTCGAATGCGAGCGCGACCCCGGTCTCGGCAACGGCGGTCTGGGCCGTCTCGCGGCGTGCTATCTCGATTCGCTCGCGGCGGAGGACGTGCCGTGCGTCGGCATGGGCCTTCGCTACCGTTACGGTCTTTTCCGCCAGCGCATCCGCTCCGGCTGCCAGACCGAGGAGCCGGACGACTGGCTCTCGGACGGCTACCCGTGGGAGACCGCGGTGCCGAGCGAAGCCGTGGAGGTCCGCTTCGGCGGCACCGTGGACCGGCGCGAGGAGAACGGCCGCATGGTGTATGAGCTGCGCGATTACCGCAGCGTTCTCGCCACGCCTTACGACGTGCCCATCCTCGGCTACGGCGCGCACGCGGTGAACAATCTCCGTCTCTGGCGCGCAGGCCCGGTGCACAAGCAGCTCGATCTCGACGCCTTCAACGCCGGAGACTATTCCCGCGCGCAGAAGGCCAACAACGACGCCGAGGCGATCACCTGCCTTCTCTACCCCGACGACAACACCCCCGCCGGGCAGCAGCTGCGTCTCCAGCAGGAATATTTCTTCGTCTGCGCCGGGCTGCAGAGCATGCTGCGCACGTTCCGCGCCACGCATCTTCCCTGGGACAAGCTGCCCGAGCGCGTCGCCATCCACACGAACGACACCCATCCCGCGCTCTGCGTGCCGGAGCTGATGCGTCTTTTGATGGACGGCGAGGGTCTCTCGTGGGAGGAGGCGTGGGACATCACCTGCCGCACGATCTCCTACACGAACCACACCATCATGCCGGAAGCGCTCGAAAAGTGGCCGGTGTCGCTCATGCGCTCTCTTCTGCCCCGCCAGTTCCAGATCATCGAGGAGATCGACCGCCGCTGGCGCGAGAGCTTTGACCAGTCCGTTCCCGGCTGGCACGACCGTCAGCAGGCGACCGCCGTCATCGGCGGCGGCTTCGTGCGCATGGCGAATCTCTCCGTGATCGGCGGCCACTCGGTGAACGGCGTGGCGAAGCTCCATACGGAGATTTTGAAAAACACCGTCCTGCGCGATTTTTACACCATCTCCCCGGAGAAGTTCAACAATAAGACGAACGGCGTTTCGCACCGCCGCTTCCTTTTGCAGTCGAACCCCGGCCTCTCGCGCTACATCGCCGAGCGCGTCGGCGACGGCTGGGTCGAGCAGCCGGAAAAGCTCGAAGGGCTTCTCGCCTATGCGGACGATACCGAGTCGCTGCGCGAGCTTGCCAAGGTGAAGCTCGCGGCGAAAAAGAACCTCTGCGATTATATCGCGCGCGACTTCGGCATTGCGTGCAACCCGGACGGCGTCATCGACGTGCAGGTCAAGCGCATCCACGCCTACAAGCGTCAGCTCCTGAACGCCTTTAAGATCCTCGCGCTCTATGACCGGCTCAAGGACGATCCTTACGCGAAGGTCCCGGCGAGCACGTTCGTTTTTGCCGGCAAAGCCGCGCACAGCTACGCCTTTGCCAAGGAGAGCATCCGCTTCGTATGCGCCGTGGCCGATCTTGTGAACGCCGACCCGGTGGTGAGCCGCCGGATGAAGGTCGTGTTCATGGAAAACTTCGGCGTCACCATGGGGCAGCGCATCTACCCCGCCGCCGACATTTCCGAGCAGATCTCCACCGCCGGAAAGGAAGCGAGCGGCACCGGCTGCATGAAGTTTATGATGAACGGCGCCGTGACGCTCGGCACGCTCGACGGCGCGAACGTCGAAATTCTCGAGCGCGTCGGCGCGGAGAACATTTCGATCTTCGGCCTTACGAGCGAGGAGACCGAGCGCTTCACCACGCAGGGCGGCTACAACGCCCGCGAATGCGCCGAGAGCGATCCGGTACTCGCGCGCGTGTTCGCCCACCTCACGGACGGCTCGCTCGGCAGCAAGTTCTGGGATCTTGAGGACGCGCTGCTCAAATATAACGACGAGTTCTTTGTCCTGCGCGATTTTGCGCCGTATCTCGCGGCGTGGGACGCCCTCGCCGGAGAGACCGGCAATCTCTCCTTCCAGCGCAAGGCGCTCGTGAACATCGCCAAGTCCGGCTGGTTTTCCAGCGACCGCGCCGTCGCCGAGTATATGAGCGACATCTGGAAGATCCGCTGAAAGCGGGCGGGGCAGAGCCCCGCCCCTACGGGAGCTTCCCGATATCTTCCTGTAGGGGAGGGGCTCTGCTCCTCCCTCTCGGAGAAGCCCTTTTATTCCCCCGTTTGTTAAGTCCATTACGATATACTTAGGGAGGTACTTGTCCATGCGAAAAAAGGAATGCGTAGCCATGCTCCTGGCGGGCGGCCAGGGCAGCCGTCTGGGTGTTCTGACGGAGAAGATCGCCAAGCCTGCCGTTTCGTTCGGCGGGAAATACCGCATGATCGATTTTTCCCTTTCCAACTGCGTCAACTCCGGCATTGACACCGTCGGCGTGCTGATCCAGTATAAGCCGTCGCTGCTCAACCGGTATCTCGGCACGGGCGCGGCGTGGGATCTGGACGCGGCCTGGGGCGGCGTGCACATCCTCCCGCCGTATGCCACGCAGACCGGCGGCGAATGGTATGAAGGCACCGCCGACGCGATTTACCACAACATCGACTTTCTCGACGGCTACGACCCCGAGTATGTCATCATCCTCTCCGGCGACCATCTCTACCAGATGGACTATAACCTGATGCTCGACTTCCACAAGCTCATGGGCGCGGATCTCACCGTTGCGGTCAAGACCGTGCCGTGGGAGGAGGCCAGCCGCTTCGGCATCATGTCCGTCGATCAGGACATGCGCATCACGCGCTTTGCCGAAAAGCCGAAGCAGCCGGAGAGCAATCTCGCCTCCATGGGCATTTACATTTTCACCTGGCCGGTGCTGCGCGCGGCGCTGCTCGCCGACCACGCCGATCCCGAAAGCGACAAGGACTTCGGCAAGAA
>ERZ827524.2182-NODE-2182-length-14966-cov-3.659983_pt1 | contig 14966 bp, 14 predicted proteins | sample MGYA00519702_ERZ827524 | MGnify/ENA primary metagenome ERZ827524 (study PRJEB31778, sample SAMEA3449341) | human gut metagenome | biome: human gut; feature: human-associated habitat; material: faeces | place: United Kingdom | collected 2010/2012 ...
GCGAAGCGCGCCAAAAAAGCCGCCGTGCAGAAGCCGGCTTACATTCTATAATCTCTCAGATTGTATATTTGCGCATAACCGCCAGCGCTCCGCCTCCTATTATCGCACACGCAATATAAATGGCCCAAACACTATTATCTGCCGTTTCCTTCTCGTCAGCGCTATCATTTTGAACCATTTCCCTTATCCTGTCCGCCTCCCCCTTGTCCTCAAAATCAGGATTTGTACTGAAAGTGAAAAAATCATCCATGATAAAACCGTCGCGGTCCAGATTAGATATAATTAGTCCAAATTTGCCAATGGGCGCTTCATTAGGATCGTAAATCTGTCCCCTACGTTCCCCGGAAAACGCATTATAAATTACTTTTTCAAAGCTGACTGTTACAAAGCCCTTAAAGCCTGCGGGGATGATAGCATAGTCAAACTGATTGGGCAATCCCTCTGTAAACTCAGGCTTAATCTGTTTTCCCTCCAATGTGGTTAGAGTAAAATCTATTGCATATGCGCCCAGATAGTTGCCCATATTGATCCATACCTGATGGGTTAAAAGCAGATCCCGTTCCTGGCGGACTTCCAGATAGTATCCAAATCCCTCGGCATCTTTAGAATACGGCTCGAAAGACGGAATATTAAACATGGGCCAATCCTGTTTTATATCATTACTCATATTTTCAGACGGCGCGCGTCGGATATGAAGCCGATGTTCCTTTACCTCATATATGGCGTAACCCGTGCCGTTAGCGCCGTTTTCCTGCCAATTTGTAACGTCCCAGACTTGATCAGGACGGGAATCAAAAGTTTCAGCCACCTGGATACCGACTTGCTCATCCCACCAATTTATATCCGCCCCATAAGCTCCTGTACTGATAAATGCAAATATGAATCCGGCGATAAATATCAGCTTTCTCATAGCATTTCTCCTTATACACCCCTATTAAACTGCCCAAAAAACAAGTAAAAAGCTTAATTAATATCAGTAAAAAATGAGCCGGGCACGCATAAAGCGGCCCGGCAGGCTTTAATCTTAAAGCACGAGGGAAGGCGCCGAATAAACCCTTGCCGCCAGCTCGCTGTTAAGCATATAAAGGCTCTTGGGGTCCCCGCCGAAAAGTTCCATTTTGGTTATAAGGTCGGTAGTGTTCTTTTCTTCCTCCCCCTGTTCCTTTATGAACCAGTCCAAAAACTGTACCGTGCGGAAATCCTGCGCATCCCTAGCCGCAGCATATATTGCGTTTATCAGGGAGGTTACATATTCTTCATGCTCAAGCGCCGCTGTTAAAGGAGATTTCAGGCTGTCAAACGGCTTATCCGGCTTAGCCACCGCCTCCAGGGTAACAGCCTGGTTGTTATTATGCAGATATTTATAGAAGAGCATTGCATGGTCCTGCTCCTCCTTAGCCTGTATTTCAAACCAGTTGGCAAAACCGTCCAGGCCTTTTGACGTATAAAAATTCGCCATATCTAAATATAAATATGCAGAATATAGCTCTTTGTTAATTTGTGCGTTAAGCAGTTCATAAACTTTCTTATCCATAGTAAAAAAAACACCTCACTATATTTAAAATTTGCCTTTTATATGGCCTTTATATCGTTGATTATAATTATAATAACAGCGGTTAATTTTGTCAATATAGGCCAAATATAAATAAAAAGCAAAGCGCGTTAATATGGGTTAAGGCCGCTGAATCCGCAGAGAAATATAATAAGCAGGCAAATTTTTAACGCCATACGCTAAATATCTTAATAGAAATGCCATACTTTTTTAACCGCAATATCATTGACATAAATTTAAATAATGGTAAACTATAATTAATATCGGCATGCAGCCGTTTAAGCTTTTATTATTTCTTATTTTCCACGTTTACACAAAACGAGAAAAGGAGTCTGTTATGAAAAGATTAGTTAAAATATGTGCACTGTGCCTATGCGCAGTAATGCTGTTTGCCCTTGTTTCCTGTCAGGGGGATACTACCGTAAACCAAACGGCTACTCAAACCGCGGTTCCGGAAAATACTCCGTCGCCCGAAGCGACGCCCTCGCCTACACCTGAAAATACCCCTTCGGCTGAAGCGACGCCTACACCGACGCCCACTCCTACTCCAACCCCTTCACCCTCTGAAACCGCCGAGCCTTCTCCGTCCGATACGGCGACCCAGCAGCCCAGCCAGTCCCCCAGCACTTCAACCCCTGCCCCGGTTGAGGGCACCCTTGAATTTGAAAGCGTTGGGGAAACGGGACTGATATCCATGGTTCAGCAGCTGCGCACGCAGAACGGCCTTAATGAAATGAACAATACCCAGCAGCTTAATGAGATTGCTCAGGCTATAGCCGAAGTAATATATTCTGCCGGCGAAGAATACCGGGATGCCGGTGATTTCTCCGTGCTGCCCGATGGAACGTCCATGACAGATTATCTCCGCTCCCTTGGGTTCAGCGGGCATTATACATACAGCTACTGGTTCCACGATTATCCCACCAGCGGCGACACGGTAAACATGCTTTTAAACCGTGCCGAAGCCTCCCAGGATTATTTCATCAGCCGTGTTACTGAGGGAAGATATAACAGCGTCGGCGCTGCCAGCGGAATTGTGCAGGACGGCCAATACAAAGACTTTACCATTCTGGTCCTGTTCTTCGCAAGCTGACCACTCTTCAGTAATATAATCTAAAAAAGAGCTGTTCAGGGAGACGCTTTTTATATAGCTGTCTCCCTTTTTCTAACCTTAAATATTTATATTGCCTGTACCCTCAGTTTACAAGGAAGACGGTCAGAAGGCATAAAATATGCGTCCTGCTGCGTTGCTTTGATTCCATGTACGCCCGGTACATGTCGTTTCTGCGCGCTTTACCTGGCACAAATTTTATGCCTTTTGACTCTGGAGAGCTCAAACGGAGAGAATTTCTTCATTTTCAAGGCAGACGAAGAAGGCGTACTGGGAGTACGCTGATTGAGACGCAGAAAATGAAGAAATTATCACTTTGAGGCGTGTAGTTCCTTGTAAACTGAGGGCAATTATTATTAAAATCACCCCGAAGGAGTTCCTTTAAAATGCCTATTTGCATTGATTCAGCTCCATGCAAGGTTTGAGGAAACTGCATGGAGGATAATTAAGCGTAATCCTCAGGCTTGGCATTTTGATTATTTAATTAAATCAAAGGAGCAAAGTCTTTATGAAAAACAAATATAATCTTAGAACATATCTGCTGCTTTGGGGAACGCAGACTCTCTCTTCCTTAGGCAGCGGCATGACCAGCTATACTCTGGTACTATGGCTGTATATGTGCACCGGCTCGGCGCTGCAAACCTCTCTTTTATCCATCTGCTCATACGCGCCTTATATACTGATGAGTGTTTTTGCGGGAGCACTCAGCGACAGGTGGGATAAAAAGCGCACTATGCTAGTCTGCGATTTAGCCGCTGCCGCCGGCACTGTCGCCGTATTTGCGCTGATTAAGCTTAACGCGCTGGATGTCTGGCATTTATATGTCTTAAACGCTATAAGCGGCCTTATGAACACCGTGCAGCAGCCGGCAAGCGAGGTTGCGTGTACTCTGCTGGTACCCAAAGCCCTTTATCAGAAAACAAGCGGCCTGCGCTCATTTTCTCAGTCGTTAAATTCTATTTTAACCCCCATTTTAGCAACGGCGCTGTTTTCATTCGCGGGCATAGAATGGGTAATAGCAGCCGATTTAGCCACCTTCGCGCTGGCGTTTTTCACTCTGCTGCTGTTTATACGCATTCCTAAATCGTCCGCGTCCCAAGCGCCTAAAGAACCCTTCCTTTCTGAAGCAGGGCGCGGTCTCGGCTGGATAAAGAGAAATCCGCTGATATTAAAGCTTATTCTGTTCTTAGCGTCTATTAATCTGGTGGCTTCGGCATATAACTCTGTCCTGCCCGCTATGCTGCTGTCCAAAGCCAACGGAGGGCAAACCGTCCTGGGTTGGGTAAACGCCTGCGCAGGCCTCTCAACCCTCGCCGGCAGCCTGCTTGCCGCACTGCTCCCCCATCCTAAAAACCGGGTAAAAGCAATTTGTTTGGCCCTGTTTTTCTCCATGAGCACAGAAAATTTTATTCTGGCCTTTGGGAACACGCCGCTGATTTGGTGTACCGGAGCAGTTTTAGGCTGGCTGTTCATACCGGTTATGAACGCAAATATGGATGTGATTTTTCGGAGCACCATCCCCGTTGAAATGCAGGGCCGGGTATATTCGTGCCGCAACGCGCTGCAGTTTTTTACAATACCCATCGGCTATCTTTTAGGCGGGCTGCTGACAGACAAGGTTTTTGAACCCCTTATGGCAGCGCAGCCTGCAAGCGGCCTCTTATCCTCTCTTTTCGGCCAAGGCAAGGGAGCGGGCGCAGCTATGCTGTTTTTTGTAATAGGCGCAGCCGGAGTAATCATTTGCCTGATATTTTCCCTTATGCTTAAAAAATACAAATGGAAGGAAACAGATAAATAAAAAAAGAATTTTTAGCGTGGCTCCGGCCCGCGGGCCGGAGCCGTGCGCGTGCAGAAAAGCCGATATGCTTTTAGCCGGGAATGCCGCTAGCTCGAAAATAAAAAATTTCCGGACCGCATTCTATTCCCCGCAATACCACCCAGTGTCCTTGGAAAACCGCTTATAAGGAGTTTTCCCGCAGAACCTGCCGGCGAAAAACAAAATGCGGCGAAACGCCGCAAAAAAGTAAATTGAAGCTTTATCTACAATCTGTCGACGCCGGCCCGCGGGCCGGCGCCACGCTAATATACCATATTTTTCTCAGCCCTTGTCAGACACGGGCAAAAAACATATAATATAAATTAATTGCCCCATAACCCTTTTATCTCTAAACGAAACGGAATTTTCAACCCGAATAAACCCTACGGCGGCATTTAATTTTCCTCAGTGCTCAAGGAATAATACTGCCCAAAAGAACAAGTTTGCGTCCCCGCCGTACTGTTTTGCTTTACACGCGCCTCCTGCATGCCGGTCAAGCGCCTTTGCATAAACCCAAACGGCATACTTACGGCCGCGGCCTCACCGGCTAATAAACGCACTGTTTTTAAGCCGGTAAAAGCACGCATCCGGAGCGTTACGGATGAGGATAATGGCAATAAGCAGGTTGGGCGGGCCGATCCCGTTATTCCTGCATATCAACGCCGGCTATAAATCATTATGGAAGGATTTTATTAATGATGGCCAAAAGGCTTTCAACCCTTGGTATTCTATTGGCTCTTTCCCTGGTGCTTTCATATATAGACAGTCTCGTCAGCGCCGCCATACCTCTGCCCGGCGTCAAGCTTGGCCTTGCCAATATAGGAATACTCCTGCTCATCTGCGTATCCCGCTATAAAAGCGCCATAGCGTTGTCCCTGGTTCGCGTAATTCTGGCTTCGCTGCTCTTTTCCGGGTTTTCCGGCTTTGCCATGAGCCTAGCCGGAGCACTGTTTTCCTTTGCGGCAATGTTTGTCTGCCAGAAAGCCGGTTTCCTGGGGGTTATCGGATTAAGCGCCGCAGGAGGAGCCCTGCATAATATAGGCCAGCTTGCCGCCGCCCTGCTGCTTGCGGGAACCGCGCAGATATTATATTATTTCCCCCTGCTGCTTGCGCTCGGCATAATCTGCGGATTTTTAACAGGTGTCGCGGCCTGGTCGGTGCTTAAAAATCCATTTTTGCGCAAAGCGCTGGAGAGCTGCTGATTTCTGGAGGACTGCTGATTTATTATATTTTGAATTTTCAGAATATTCTTAAAATTATTAACAATTTGTTAAATGTGCCTGAGCGGTATTCCCATACTGCCGGTTTTATGCTATTATATATACACAAACAAAAAATAAAAATAACGGAGGTAATTGTTATGATAAAATGGGTATGTTCAGTTTGCGGCTACACCTTTGAGGGACCCAATCCCCCTGAAAAATGTCCCCAGTGCAATGCTCCCGCTTCCAAATTCAATAAAGTTGAGCAGGGCGAAATGACCTTTGCGGCGGAGCATCAGATCGGCATCATTGACGGAGTGGACGCTGAAATCGTACAGGGTCTGCGCGAAAACTTTACCGGTGAATGCACCGAAGTAGGCATGTACCTTGCTATGAGCAGACAGGCAGACAGGGAAGGCTATCCCGAAGTAGCCGAGGCTTACAAGCGCATTGCCTTTGAAGAGGCGGAGCATGCCGCCAAATTCGCTGAAATGCTGGGCGAAGTTGTATGCGCTGACACCAAAAAGAACCTTTCGATGCGCGTAGACGCCGAGCACGGCGCCACCGCTGGCAAAACCGAGCTTGCCGCTATGGCTAAAAAAGCCGGTCTGGACGCCATACACGACAGCGTGCATGAGATGGCCAGGGACGAAGCACGCCACGGCCGCGCTTTCAAGGGCTTGCTGGACCGCTACTTCAAATAAAATCTAATAGCAAAACTCACGAAGATATGCTATCATAACGGTAGCATATCTTTTTTGCTTTTGGGGAGGAAATTTTCATGAATCTTTCAGTAAAAAAGAAAACTATAATTGCTGTTGTTTCTACTTCTATATTAATTTTTATACTGATTTTTATACTAGTTTTTTCAGCGACTCGCTATTTTATTTTTTCTTTTATTTACAGTAACAATTATAAACTTACTGATGTTGGTACAGAAATTTCACCCGACGGTAAGTACTCTGTACTTTTTCAAATGGTGGGTCAACCTGAATGGCCTTTTGGCGCTACCACTGTTAAAGTTACCGTAACGGAAGTGGGCAGCAACAAACAGTTAGAGGTTATTGACGCTTCTATTAACGATGATGGCGCTACTCTCAGAAAATCTAATTGGACTGTCGTTTGGCAAAGCGATACAGTAGAAATTACATTGAAAGGCAGCGAACAGGAAGATAAATCTTACATTGTGCCGCTACAATAGTTTTGGGGGCGGCAAAAATGTGATTCCGAAGACTCAAACCTCAAAAGCCTTGATACCAAGCAATTTTATCGCCATTTATTCAAGACGAAGCCCGCCACGGCCGCGCTTTCAAGGGCTTGCCGGACCGCTTGCTTGAAATAAATATCATTAAGGTATATCAGGTATATGCTGCCCTAACGGCAGCATATACTTTTTTATAGAGCTTTAAGCTGGATAGAACCGCCAGCTACGCGGCGGCGCCTTAAAAGCAATGGCATTGGGCAGGTTTATTCTGTGCGGAATAAGCCTGCAATCAATATGCCCTCTATTGCTCATGGCATACATCATGTTTAACCTGCGGCTGCAATCAGCGGCCATATAAAAAAGTTATCTCTAAAGTTTATCATCTTTGGGTTCAATTTCACTTTATTATTACCAGCTGTTTTTATATTCTATGGCATAACGTCGGTTTCCGTTCCAAAACGGCAAAGCCGGGACAGAGTCAAAGGGATTTAGAAAAAATCCCATAAAATTATCAGCGGCGGAAATTATACCTAAGGCAGAAGCATTGCCAAGGGCGGTGGCTGCCATATAAAATAAAAGAATGTCCCCTACCACCCTTTTGTAATTGCCGTTCGTAATAATCGGACAGCTTTATGTTGCGGAGGTTATTTAAGAATGGCAAACGGGCTAGCTATAGCTAAAGCTATTTCAGTTTAGACTGTTCATAAACCTGGAATTTAGTTTTTTGCGGCATTTAGCCGCATTTTCTTTTCTGTCGGCAAAGTATACTGCGGAAAAACTCCTTATAAGCGAAAAATCGCTTTATAAGCGATTTCACGAGAACACTGGGGGGGTATAAGCAGGGATTAAGTACCGTTCGGAAATCTTGAATTTTCGAGTGAACGTCATTTCCGACTAAAAGCGTGTCGACTTTTTCCACCCGCTTAACCGGGATAGCAAATGCTATCCCAGTTTTATAAACAGCCGCTATTTTTCCGGTGGTTTTGCGCCCCTGCGGAGCGCGGCTATTAAATCCTCATTCTGCTTTCTCCGAACAAGGTCGGGAAGAAGAATGGTATAAAGAATACCCGCAAATCCCAGGAAAAAGGTAAGAAAAAGCACGCTCTTTTTAAGATGGCCTTTTTGACGCGCTATATCAAACATGCTCCATGCGATTACAGCCCAAACTATTGATATTAAAATGAATAAAACAACGGCTGTATCCGTAACTATTTCTAAATCAAAACCAATTTCCCCCACAGCCAGCAGCAATACTATTATAATCACATTCACATTCCTCCTTTACCACATATAAAAACGGCACCTTATCCAAATATCTGCCCATCCGTTTGGCTAAATTCATTATACCAGTTTTGCAATATATTTGCAAGTATTTTATCTTGCAATAAAATTCTATATTTTATCAAACAACACATGCATAATAATTCTAAAAGGAGTGCATGCACATGTTTAAAATACAAAAAGGCTATGACAGCGAAAGCAAAACCTTCAGGCTGCCCGTTGAATTAATAGAGCAGCTGGAGAAATTAGCCGCTCAAAATAAATTGTCATTAAATCAGCTGGTGATTCAGTGCTTGAATTACGCCGTTTCCAATTTAGATACCGATGGGCAGGAAGAAGGCAAGGAAAAAGATATAAAATAAAAATGAAGGCGGCAATGGGCACAGACACATAAGGCAGTATTTTGTGCAATGCACCGCGCTGTGCCCAAACGGCGCTCCCACTGGCGGGCAAGTTAAGTTACCTTGCGGCAGTGAAGCTGCTTTGCAGTGAAGCTTGTTGCGCAATGGCTTTGCGGCAAACTTAACTTCACATTCAATAAATACTTCACTGTAATTTATTTCAGCTTCACTTCAAACTAAAGGTTTGAAACTTCATAAAATAAGATACCACTCGAAAAAGAATTTTTTGGTTCTTCTTCGAGTGGTTTTGTCTTATAACGCAGCAGAGCAGCAGCAAGCAGGGAATTTGTACGGCAAATTCCCTGCTTGTTTTATAGAAATACTTCCTTATCGGAGATGCCCGATGCAGACTCGGCCTTTCTTAGCCATTATATTTTGTCTATAATACTACATGTATATTTTAAATTTATAACAAAAATATTACGCTTTTATGACAAGCCGAGATATTTAAAGAAAACAGGAGCTTTTAAGAGTATTCTCGCTTTATATCCATAGAATGCAGTTTGAAATCGCTATTTCAGATGTTGTATAATTTCAAATAAAGAGGATGTCCTCTTAGGATACTAAGTAATTTCGGTGATATAATGAAATTTGTAAAAATCATATTTGCCCTGTGCATATCGGCGGCTATATTGATTACTGCCACTCCGGCGCTGGCCGCCAATCTTATGCCGGGAGACAAAGGTGACGACGTAATAGCACTCCAGCAGGCTCTCTCCAACAAAGGCTATTATAACGGCGAGATAGACGGATTATTCGGAAACCGGCTTGAAGAAGCCTTAATAAACTTCCAAAACGACAACTCACTTGCTCCCAGCGGAATTGCGGATAACCAAACCCTGGCCGCTTTAGAGCTGTATTCAGGCGAAGAAATTGAAAAAGACGCAGTTGTAAGCATAAGCGGAGAAAAATTAAATTTACGTTCAAAAGCAAGCACCAGCTCAGATGTGCTGACGGAATTAGCTTCTGGTACCCGTGTGCAGGTTTTGTCCACTCAGGGCTCCTGGTGCCTTGTACGGCTGATGACAGGTATTGAAGGATATGTTTCAAGCAAATATATTTCAGAGGACGCCCTTTCGGAGGACGCCGAAATATATACGGGCAGCATGCCCATTTCAGCGCTTTCAGAGGGCGCTACCGGTCAGGATGTTATTTTGCTTCAGGACCGGCTTAAGGAGCTTAATTATTTTTCCGCCAAGTCCACGGGCAATTTTTTAAGCATAACAGTCAAGGCCGTAAAGGATTTTCAAAAGGCTAACGGGCTGGAGGATAACGGCATAGTGGATATCGACACTATAATAGCTCTCTTTTCAGACAGCGCCGTTAAGAAAACGGCTCAGCCTGCCAGCACTGTTAAAGAGGAGAATAAGCCTCAGGAAACCGTGCCTTCTATTTCAGTTGAGGGAAGCAAAACAGCCGTTCAGATAGTGGAATACGCAATGACCTTTTTAGGCACGCCTTACCGCTTGGGCGCTAACGGCCCCAATGCATACGACTGCTCCTCTTTTACTAAAACAGTCTACGGCAAATACGGCTATACCCTGCCTCGCTCGGCCTATTCTCAGGGCTACGGCAATTTGGGCGCTAAAATCAAATCCATATCCGCTTTGGAAACGGGCGATCTGGTCTGCATGAATACCTTAAAGGACAACGACCTCTGCGACCATGTCGGAATATATATCGGAGACGGAAAAATTATTCACTGCGCTTCAGGTTCGGATATGCAGGTTGTAATATCCAACATTAACAGCAGCTATTATAAAAATGTCTTTTCCTGGGGCATAAGGATAATAGATTGACCCTTTATAACAAATATAAAACAAATATAAATAGAGCCCCCAGCTTCGCTGGGGGCTTCAGACTGTCGATAAGCCTGAAATTTAATTTTTTGCGGTGTTTAGCCGCATTTTTGTTTTCCGAAGGCGCTGCGGAAAAACTCCTTATAAGCAGGAAACCGCTTTACAAGCAGTTCCCCAAGGACAAGGTATGGGCGGGGATTAAGTAAATTCCGAAAATCCTTAATTTTCCGGCTTATTCCCGACTAAAAGCATGCCGGCTTTATCCACGCGCTCCAACCGCCGTCCCCTTCAGGCGGAACAGAGCCATGGCCATGGGACTGCGGTAGGTGTTGCCCGAACGAACAAATAAAATGGCCACCGTACATCCCTCCTTAATAAATAGTGCGCGTTAGGCGCTTGTTTTTAAGCTTATTTACAGCCTTTTATACTCGTGACATGCAAAATGGCTCATATATGGCAAAGCCAAGCAATACAATGCTTAATAATAATGCAAAGCCGGAATAAGTTATATTGCCCCACCATTGAAATACCGAGTAAACGGCAAATATTAGCCCGCTTAAGGCCAGCAGAAGATGGAATATATGCATGGTGCGCATGAACTTAAGCTTTACCAGCATGGTTTCATCGTCATCCACCAAAGGGAAAGAGGTTCCCGCGGGAGCGCAGATAATAGCCATGCTGTTATATATGAGCACTCTTTTCCAGCCGGTTTGTCTGTTCAGCTCGTCCAATTCGTCCGAGGTATTAATGGGGATGACTTTGTAATCCAGTTCGGCCGGTTCGCCCTTTTCAAAACAGAGCCATAGAGGTTTTATTTTCTTTATAAACAGACCTTTGCGTGCCTGCTCGCTTAAATATTCGGGCAGCGCAATATAATCGGTCGTATATTTTTTTCGGATGTAAGGCTGGGGCATTGCGGGCCCTCCTTTGTGTTGTATTTAATCCTCTGCTTCTATTATAGCATAAATTTAATTAATATCCAGAGAAATATTTTATTAACACATTTGAACTGGGCTGAATAGTATAAAGCAGAGTGGGTATAATTGATTCAAATAAACGGGAGGGTGTTTTGTTATGGAAAAAAGATGTGTTATATGCGGTCAGGTTAAACCGGAAAATATTGAGATTATGGGCAAGGCTATTTGCGCCGACTGCGAGTGGAAGCTGGTTGTCACCAGAGTGCATGATGAAGGTTACAGGGATTATGTGCGCGCCGTCCAGAAGGCGTTCCTGCGCAAGAATAATAAGGGCGCGTAAGCGCTGTACATAGCATTTAAGGGTGTATACATCTGATAATTATTTAAATTATATGCCTGTCCATTATAAATGGAGGTAAAAAAAGCAAGCCGCAAAAAGGCCCCCGCGGCGTTTGGCAGAGCTTAAGCTCTGCTCCCGGCCGCGCGTTAAAGCGCGGCCAGGCGGCCGTGAAACGGCCGCAAACGCCGCGGGAGCCTTTTTGCGGCTTGCTTTTTCACAAGGCGTCTGAATTTATACAAACCTATTTTTACATGGAAAGAAATATAACTGCGCCTATTCCTGAAATAACAGCGAACAATTTCAGCATTGAAAATTTTTCCTTGAAAAAACAGACGGCAATAAGACTGTTGAATATTATGTATATACTGTTTTGCGCAGGATAGAGCAGGGCTGCCGGCAGCAGAGTGCTCAGATATCCTACCAAGCCGTTTCCGCCGTAAGTGCCTATGCCGCTTACTATAGCGGTTAAACCGGTCCAGGCAGGTTTGCGGATTTGCTCGTTAATATTAAATTTGACCCCTTTGTTTGACTGAAAAAATTTGAGGGTAAAAAGCAGGAATGCGGTAGAGTATGCTATAGCGAGAAAAATATTGTTTTGTTCTGAGCCGGCCCGCAGAAGAGTTATTTTTTGTATGGTTGCCGTAGTTCCGTTAAGGATAAAGAGCAGAATGGCCATGACAAACCATTTTAATGACATATCTGATTTTTTAGAGCCGCCGCTTTGTGCTGCGGAAATAAGCATAGTAATAAAAAGCAGAGCTAAGCCGATAATGCCGTAAACAGAAATTGATTCGTTAAGGAATAAGCAGGAGTAGCCCAGAGGAATGGCTAGGCTCATGCTTGATATGACAGTGGTTATAGACATTGGGCCTATTTCATAGCAGTATGCGTTTAAAGAGGAGGCGGTCATAAAGCATGCTCCGAATACTATACCTAAAATAATTGTAATGGGCGCCGGGAAAGTTTTCAGTGCTCCAGTCAATATGTATAAGAGAGCGGCAATTAAACAAAAAGCGGCCTGAAATAGGTACATGGACGCTTTGGTTTTTTGGTATTTAGTTTGAAATAATCTTATTGCGGAGCCGTTAAGGCTGAAGGCTGCGGAGGCGAGAAGTACTAGCAGATAATTCATATTTTAACTCCGGTATTTATACCCTAAATTGACAAGGGGATACGTGCATTTTCTGCGTCATCGTTAATGGGTGTACATCGGTGTACGTTTAGTACGCCTCATTCCGCTTCCTTCAAAATGCCGAAATCAAACCTGCTGGAGGCGGAAGAGTCAGAAAGCGGCCGTTTACGTAGCCTGCAAGGCGCTTGAACGACGTGCACTAGATGTACACGGAGGGAAAAGCAACACAGCAGGACACTCAAAGAGCCCTGTCCCGACCGTATATGCCCTTGTCAATTTAGGGTAATATTTTCAGGATATTATAGCAGGGGCATATTTGCAGGTCAATGATATTACAATACAAAAATATGTTAGTTTTTTTATGCAGTTTGTATATTGTATTGCAGTTTAATAGGCAATATTATTGTTATATAAAATTAGAAATTACAGGAGGAAGCGTTTTATGTTAAGGGCTAAAAAAATAGGTTTTTTCGGAGCAGGCAGAGGAAGCTATTATATAAAGGGCCTTTCGGCAATAGACGATATGGAAGCGGTCGCGGTATGCGATAAGGATAACCGTGTGCTGGATAATTTGAAAAAGGATTTTGGAAACAAAATAAAATATTATACCGATTTTGATGAATTTATAGAAGAAACAGATATGGATGGGGTTGTGCTTTGCAATTATTTTCATGAGCATGCCTCCTATGCCGTTAAAGCTATGGAAAGGGGCATCGCTGTGTTAAGCGAAACTACGGCGGGCGGAACTATGCAGGAATGCGTAGAATTGGTAGAAGCGGCGCAAAGGACGGGAGTTAAATATATGCTGTCTGAAAACTATCCTTATATGAGAGGCGTGCAGGAATTAAGGAGGCTTTATACAGGCGGTACATTTGGAAAGGTTATGTATGCCGAAGGAGAGTATGTACATCCGGTTTCAGACGAAGAGGGGTGGGCGATTTCCCCGGGAGAACGCCATTGGAGAAGATTTATACCCGCTACATATTATCTTACTCATTCGCTTGGTCCGTTAATGTACGCGACGGGGCAGTCGCCGATAAATATAAACGCAAGGGTTATAGCAAAAGACAGGGAGGATGATATAGCCTCTGGGAAAACCCGGCAGAATGATCCTGCCGCTATTATGCTCTGCGAAACGGACGGCGGCGCAATATTTCGAATTACCGGCTGCGCTACATTTGGTCCTCATGGTAACTGGTACAGGCTCGCATGCCAGAACGGCGGAATGGAAACAGTACGTTTTGACGAAGCGCGGGTAATGTATGGATACAATAATTGGTGCGTGCCTGAAAATACCCAAGCGTCAAGAATATATAGACCGGACTGGCCATTTAACAATGAGCGGGCGGAAAGCACGGGACACGGCGGCAGCGATTATTGGGTGCTGTATTATTTCGGGGAATATCTAAACAGGGATATTCAGCCTTATTTTGACGTATATAAAGCGGCGGTTATGTCGGCCGCGGGCATATTAGGCTGGAGAAGCTGCCTTAAAATGGGGGCATTGTTTGGTATTCCTGATTTTTCAAAGCCGACAGACCGGGAAAAATGGAGATATGATGATTTAACGCCTTTTCCAGACAAAAACATGTCCAAGACATTGCCTTCAAGCACATATGATTTAAAGCATAATAAGTATAAGATGCAGCTTTAACGATAAAGAGATGCGGAGGCTGAAGGCAGGCGCGGCAAAAGGTAAAATCCCTTTTGCCGCGCCTGCCTTTCCTCCTCCGCCCCCGCCCCTGGCACTTCCCGGCTTTATCCAAAAGAGCTTATGAACGTCCCCGGCAAAGGGCTTCGGAATGCAGACGGGCTTTTAATTTTGGCGATGACAGACAGGATTGTCTTTTAAAAGAGCGAATAAGTATAATAATGATTTATTCATGAAAGGAAAGCTTCATATGAGCATGCGCAACGGCGGCTGCGAGGTCGTGCGGAAAATTTCAGAGGAAGCAGGATTGAGTGTTTCGGGCGTATATAAAATTCTTAACGGAGGTGCCGCTTTTTCTTCTCAGAAAAGAGAGCTCATATATAAGCTGGCCTGTAAATACGGCTATTTTTCAAGCGGCAGGAAAAGAAGCGGAGGAGATTGCGCTTTGAAAATAGGCGTGCTTATCCCTAAATATCCGTTATATTTTTGGGATAAGGCCGCTGCTGGCATGAAGGCGGCCGCTGAGGCGGCCGAAGGGGTTGGACTGCGCTTTTATTATT